>WNFU01005091.1_pt1 | contig 16517 bp, 15 predicted proteins | sample 5400121 | NCBI WGS metagenome assembly WNFU01 (sample SAMN13153360, study PRJNA577476) | soil metagenome | isolation source: 100 cm soil or saprolite under grassland replicate 1 | place: USA:California | collected 2016-06-15
CGCATCCAGTCGGGCTCGGACTTGTGGTGCGAGATGGCCTCGACGACCTCGTTCGTCAGTCCCCGCTGCGACTTGAAGACGTAGTTCTCCGGATCGTGGAACCCGTACTTGTAGTCGTTCCCGATTCCGGCGACGACCTTGGCGTCAGGTGTGGTCACTAGGACTCGCCTCCCAGCTGCTGACGGAGATGCACGGGGACCCACTAGCCACCCGCGCCGTCCTCTTTGGTTTGTCATGATTGTACGGTAAAAACGATTAATATCAGTTCACCCCGAACGGCGTCGATACGATCTGATCGTGACAAGGACAACGAGCCAGGCAGCTCAGCAGGGTGCGACGCTCCATCGCGCACTGGGCGACCCAAGCCGTGTGCGGATCCTCGAAGTCTTGCAGGAGGCTGAGACGCTTCTCGACGCCCGTGAGCTCGGAACGCGCGTCGGTTTGCCCTTGAACACCGTCCGTTCGCACCTGCGGATCCTTGCCGAGGCAGGCCTCGTGTCGACAAGACGCGAGGAGCGCACCCGCCCGGGCCGGCCGCGCGTCCTCTACGAAGCCGCGGCCGAGCCGCTCGATGCACGCGCGCTCGCCAGCTATCGCCTGCTTGCGCAGATCCTCGCCAGCTACCTCGCTGGCGCAGAGCGCGACCCCAGCGCTCGCGCCGAGGAGGCGGGACGGGCGTGGGGCGCGCACCTCGTCCGCAGGCCGCCGCCGTTTACGTCGATCTCGAAGCAGGAGACGATCGACGAGGTCGTTCGCCTCCACGAGCAGTTCGGTTTCAGGCCCGAGCTCAGGGAAGCGAAGAGCGGGCAGGAGATCGTGCTGAAGCGCTGTCCCTTCCAGGAGGTGGCGACGACCTACCAGGCGGTCATCTGTCCGGTGCATCTCGGTCTCATGAGGGGAGCGCTGGCGGAGCTCGGGACCGGCGTCGAAGCGGATCGGCTGGAGCCCTTCGCCGAGCCAGGCGCTTGCGTCGGCCACTTGACTGGACTGTGAAAGTGGCGAAGGCACGACCGCGTGGCACCTCCTACCAGCTCGCGCCCGCTGACGGCGACAGCAAGTACTCGAAGGTGATGGGATGAGGACAAGAATCTGGGGTCTTTCTAAGAACGGTGCGAACTATCGGCCCGCGCCCGGGCCTGACGTCCGGTGCGACCGCTGCAAATACATGTTTCCACCGCTCGCTTTGGGCGGGTGCAGGTTGGTGCGCGGGCTGATCCAGGGCTCCGCCACTTGCGATCAGTTCACCCCGCGGCGCGCCCCCGGGGCCTGACGGACGCTCGAGACGCAGTCCCAGGTTGTGCTTCGTGCAACCAGAAGTCATGACCTCGCCGTCTCCCCGGCATCGAGGCCGGGCCCTGTCTATTTAACGGATCGGTTCATCGCTGATACAGCTCGTCCGTTTTCGCCGCCATGATGAAATCGTTGCGATGCAGGCCCTTGATTTTGTGCGTCCACCATGTGACCGTCGTCCGACCCCATTCGGTCAGCAGCGCAGGGTGATGCCCCTCTTTCTCTGCAAGCTCACCAACCTTGTTGGTGAATTCCAACGCCTGCGTAAAATCGTCGACTGAGAAGAGGCGTCTCAGGCGTTTGATTCCATCGGGCTCCACGATCTCCCAGTCAGAGACTTGGCGATGAAATTCGTCGATCTCGACATCCGTCACGGTCGGTGCGTCCTTGCGGCACGCGACGCACTTCATCTGCGTCAGCGTCTCCATCTTCCTGTCTCCCTCCTGAATCCGGCTCCTCGGGCGCGGCTTCTCGTAGGGTCAGAGTACCGCTCGCAGTAACGATCCCTGCCGGCGTTTCGAAGTACCGGTAGTCGCGGTCGCGGCGCAAGCTTCCAGGCCGGCCGAGATGAGCCGAGAGGCCCGGCGGCCGGGCCTTCGAATCGGCGTACGGAGGTTCGACTCCTCTCGGGGCCCTAGGCAAGAAGCCCTCCCGCAGGTGCCGGAGGGAGCCTCCTATGCACTCTCGGCTGGGAATCGGCCGGCCGCGGAAGGTCGGCGCACTACTGAATCGTCTTCTGACGGACCGAACGGGTCTCTGCCGGCCGCCGCCGCGCGGTGCGGGCAATACAGTGGCCGTGTGGCGAACGAGAACGTTGAGATCGCCCGCGGCTATCACGAGCGGACGAAGCACTCCGAGGAGCGGCTGCGCGCGAACCCGCACCACCTCGACTGGGACAACCAGCCGGTCCCGTTCAAGCTCTACCGCGATCTCGAGACCATCCCGCTCCCTCGTCAGCTCGAGCCCGGAACCGTCTCGGCGCTCCGCGCCATCTCGGCGTTGGTCGGGCGAGAGACCGAGCCAACCGAGCAGCTGCCGGGTCTCCAGACGCTCGCCCGCGTCCTCTACTACTCGGCCGGGATCACGAAGGTCAAGCGCTCCCCCGGCGGCGACGCCTACTTCCGGGCGGCACCGAATACGGGCGCCCTCTACCACGTCGACCTCTATCTTGCCTGCCGCGACCTCCCGGAGCTTCCAGCGGGCATCTACCACTTCGGCGCGCACGACTTCGCGCTTCGGCGCCTGCGTGTCGGTGACTACCGAGGCGCGTTCATCGAGGCTGCCGGCTTCGAGCCGTCGCTGGCTCAGGCCCCGGTCGTCGTCGCGAGCGCCTCGACGTACTGGCGCAACGCCTGGAAGTACCGAGACAGAGCTTACCGCCATGCCTTCTGGGACGGTGGAACGCTCCACGCGAACCTGCTTGCCGTGGCCGCCGCCCAGGGACTCGCACCCAAGGTCGTCGCAGGTTTCGCGGATCGGGACGTCGAGCACCTTCTCGGACTGGATTCGGCTCGGGAAGGGGCTCTTGCCCTCGTTCCACTCGGGAGAACAGCCGAGCCGCCAGTGCCTGCGCCGGACGCCCCCGTGCTGAACCTCGAGACCGAGCCGCTGTCTTCGAGAGAGATCGACTACCCGGCCATCCGCGAGATCCACAGCGCCTCAAGCCTCGAGCACGGGGAGGTCGCACGCTGGCGCGGCGTCGTCCTTCCGCGTCCGGAGCCAAATGCCCTGAGCGTGCTCATTCCCCTGCGTCCGCTGGCGGAGGCGGACTGGCCGGCCGAGCCACTCGAGAGCGTCATCCTCCGCCGGGGCTCGACGCGTCGTTTCGACGTCTCGCGCTCGCTCACCTTCGAGGAGCTTTCCACTGCGCTCGCCGTCGCGACCGCCTCGATTCCGGCGGACTTCACGCAAGACCCGGAGTCGAGCCTGCTCGACCTCTACCTGATCGCACACGCGGTGCAGGGTCTGCCGCCCGGTGCCTACTACCTGCGGCGCGCGGAGCGGGCGCTCGAGCTGCTCGAGGAAGGCGAGTTCCGGGCGATCGCGGGCCGACTCGGCCTCTTCCAAGAGCTTCCGGCCGCTGCCGGGGCGAACGTCTACTGCCTTGCGGATCTCGAGCCGGTCCTCGCCCGGTTCGGCAATCGCGGCTACCGGGCCGCTCAGCTCGAGGGAGGAATCGTCGGCGGCCGCCTCTACCTCGCCGCCTACGCACTTCGTTTCGGCGCCACGGGACTCACCTTCCTCGACGACGAGGTTACGGAGTTCTTCTCCCCTCACGCAGAGGGGAAGAGCGTGATGTTCCTGACGGCGCTCGGCCGCACCGTTCGACGGAACCCCGCCCCGCGGAGTGCCCAAACTGTTTAGCGATAGCTCTTCCGCTGGATCGAGGAGCTCGTGCCAGACGACGACCTCCGGAGGCTCGGGCTCGCAAACGGGACGCGACCTGCGCCGTTCGGCGCACGCCGCTCACTTGCTAGTCGTAGCCGAGCCGTGGCCCAAACCGATGTCCCACACCCCTGTGAGCGGGGGGCGGCGCCATGAGAAGGCCCTCGAGCGCCGTGCGGGCGGGACGCGCGACGGGACTTTGCGGGGCCGCAGGTCAGGCGATGATCTCGGCCTCGACACCTGGATGCGTCGCCAGCCAGGCACCGAGGCAGGTTCGAATCTGGAGCTCTGCCTGGGGCTCGGTGGGAGCGCCAGGGAGGAGCACCTGTATCGTGTCGTCACTGGCCTCGGTGCTAATACAGCCCCAAGCTCGGAAGAAGTCGCGGAGGTCGGCGACCAGGGCCGGGTCGCTGAGTCGGATCCAGGCCTGGGTGGGCAGGCTCGACTCGCGCTCCGGCGCCCGCATCGCGTAGATGCGCGTGAGCTGAACCTCGATCGTGACGACGCGGCGCGGCCGGCCGCTCTGTCCCGGCCGCGCAGGGCGCAGGCTGTCTGGGACCTCGCGCGCGCGGCCGTAGAGGATCGCGACCGCGCCGTCAGGCCGCCAGGTGGTGAAGGCGACGCGGGGGTTGGTGGCGAGGTCCGGCCGACGGACGGTGTCCTCGTAGATGCGGAGTCGGAGCATCGTCCCGGCGAGCTCGGCGTGGACGGGGGCGACATGCGGCTGGCCAGCCGGCCCCACCGTCGCCATCGCGACCAGCCGGACGCTCCGCCAGAACTCGACGAACTCGGCCGCGGGCATCTGGCGGACGGGGTAGGCGACCGAGTCGGCGACCGCTGGAGTTGCGGTGCGCGTGCTCCGGTCGAGCAGCGCCTGGAGGGCGAGGAGTTCTGCAGGCGTCGGGTCCGAAGGTGTGATCGGCATGGACCTCCTCGGCGTGAGGCCGGTTCGCGCCCAGTTTAGGTCGCAGGTTCTCCGTCCCTCGGAAAGCAGCTCAGTGGGTCATCGGGCTTCGATCGTCTTTGCGATCACTCCCCTTTCCGGGTCGCGGACACTCTTTTGAATCTCGGGACGCCTCCGGGGGCGGGCCCGGGCTGAGGCCCGGATGGGCCCCGACGAGCTGTGTGCGAGCGCGCGGGAGCTAAGCTCGCGGGATGGAGATCCTCTCGAGCCGCGTCCTACTTCGTCCCCAGGACCTCAAGCGCTCGCTCCGCTTTCTACGAGGACACGCTTGGCCTCGCCGTCTACCGCGAGTGGGGCGAGGGAAGACCCTCCGGCGTCGTCTTCTTTCTCGGGGGTCACGACAGCTAGAGACGCCCGAGGTCGCCGCCGCCTAGCGTGGAATGAAGCGCCACCCCGCCCTGATCCCGCTCTCGCGCGACCATCACAGCGGACTCGCGCAGGCATTGCGGCTGCACCGTGCTGCCACGGACGGAGATGCTTCGGCTCGGCTCGCGGCGGCCAGGGAATTCGTGGAGTTCTTTAGGAACGAAGAGCGTGTCCACCTTCGGGATGAAGAGGAAGAGCTCTTCCCGCTTCTGCTCAGGCACGTCCCCTCGCAGCCTGCTCCCCTCCGCGAGGCACGCGTCGAACACGTGCAGCTCGAGGGGTTCGCTCGCAAACTCCAAATCGCCGTGGCGGCCGGCATCGTCGATCGAGAGACCCTGGCTGCGGCGGGAGAGCTGCTTTACGCACACATCCGGCTTGAGGAGCGACAGCTCTTTCCGCTGATCGAGGAACTCGTGCCAGACGACGAACTCCGCAGGCTCGGGCTCACCGACAGGGACGCGACCTGCGCCGTTCGGCGCCCACCCCTCACGAGCTAGTCGAAACAACGTCTCCTCAGCGCACGGCCAGTTGAGACGACCGTAGTCCATTCGGAGCCCACAGATATACGTCGTCGTCATGGCCGGGCGCTTGAGGCAGGGCCGCGCGCCGACGCGGCGGTTTCACGTGCCTTCGGCCGTCCGCGGCTCTGCCGCCCGCATCGACGCGGCGACCGCGCGCGAGCTCGTCGCGAACGAGCCGCTGCTCGTCGACGTCCGGCGGAAAGCGGAGTCGGATGGCTCGTCGTGTGAGAAGTCGAGGCCTCCAAACGCTCGGCTGTCCGTTCTAGGCATTCTGGCCACTCGCGGGATCGGAGCTTTGCCCCCTCGAGCTCGCGCTGCTAACCGGATCACTCGCCTTGTGCGAGCCAGCGGAGGTTCTCGAGACGCGATCCGACGAAACGGGGGCTCGGCGAAGCGGCGGCGCGGCAATTTAGTAGTTCGGTCTGCTCGTGTCGAGGTGCGTAACTGTCGCGGTTTGGCTGTCATAAGGCTCCGTCCTGACCGTTGCGGACGATCGGGCCTCTGTGTCGACGAGAGGAGGTTCGTGATGTACGCGGCGATCGACATCGACAAGCGCGCCTTCCAGGCGGCTGTGCTCGATCCCGACAGTGGGCAGGTGGTCGAGCAGCGGTTCTCGGCTGACAGGGAGAGCCTGGCCCGCTGGGCCGAGTCATGGCGAGGCCGGGTTGCAGCCGTGGCGATCGAGGCGACGACCGGCTGGCGTTGGGTGTGGCGCGAGTTCGTCGCAGCCGGTTTCGAGGTGCGGCTGGTTGAGCCGGTGCAGGCGCGGGGTCCTGCTCGGCCGGCGGCGCAGCGCGAAGACCGATCGGCTTGATGCGCGCTGGCTGGCGCGGCTCTTGGCCAAGGAGATGCTGCCCGAGTCCTGGATTCCGCCGGCCGAGATCCAGCAGCTGCGCGATCGGACGCGCCTGCGCAAGGCGCTGGCTGAGGACCGCCGCCGCTGGGGTCAGCGCTTGCACGCCTTTCTGCTGCACGAGGGCTGGCCCTGCTCCAAGTCGAACCTGCTCCGGCCGCCGGGGCTGCGCTGGGCGGCAGCCCTGCGGCTGCCCGAGCACGCTCGCCTGCAGGTCGACTCGCTGCTCGCGGTGATGGCGGCGCTGGAGGCGCAACTGGAGACCGTCGACGCCGAGTTGCGACGCTTCGCCCGCGAGGACGAGCGCTGCCAGGCGCTGCAGACGATCTATGGGATCGGGCCGATCCTGGCCGCGACAGCGCGTCGCCCTCGCCGAGGAGATCCCCTCGGGCGCGGAACCCCTCGATCGCCTCCTCGCACAGCCGTTCCGCCTCCGGGAAACACCGGGCACTCCCCAGCTCTGCTTGGAGCCGCGCGCGTCGCCTTTTGGCGGAAGGGCGGCAACCTGCTCGAATCTTCTCGCGCTGGGTGCGCTTAACGCCACCGCAACGAAGTCTTACTTAGGGGCTACAACCACTAGGCAAGGGCCGCGTTTCACGAGATACTAGAGACGCCCGGATGTCTTCCCGTTCCCTGGCCGGGCAGCCTTTCGTGGGCTGGCGGCAGGTGCCGCTCGATCAGCGCGTGGCAGAGTTCCCACTGGCTGCGCACGAGCAGGAGGCGATTCCGCTCAAGCGAGGCTTGGCTTGCCCCGGACGTCCGCAGCTGCTGCCGTTGACGGACGAGTGCAGCGATCCACTCCTGTAGCTCCTCGACGCCGGACCCGACGCGGCCGCGTGGGAACGGTCGCTGGCTGGAGAGAGAGTCGAGTGCCTGAGTGGCGCTGCTCATGCGGGAGCGTGGGCCACTTGCGCTTGAGGGCAGAACGCGGTGAGCTCGACACGCGCCGCACACGCGGCTCGGTTGAGCAGCGCAATCCCGATCACCGCCACTGCGGAGGCCTCAACGGAGGGACGCTCATTGGTCACAGCAAGATCCGGTAGGCCGTTCGCCGCGGGCAACCGCAGAAGATGAGATGCTCGAGCTGGTGCAGATCGATCTCCTTGACGGCGATCCGCTCGGCAAGTCGGCCGCCAAAGCCCATCTCCAGCGAGCGCCGGAAGCGCCAGAGGAAGACCCCCACGTCTTCTGCGAGAGGATGCTCGCTCTCGGTCTGAGTGACGCTCTGCTTCCCTAGAGTCGCTGCAAACGCCTGTCGATCGCATGTGGAAAGCCGCAATGATCGGGCGCAAAGTGCGACCGAACTGCTAACCAAACCGGCGTGGAAAAGCCGCCCTGTGGAAAAGGAGGCTCAAATCGCTGCCCAGGTGGGCGGGATGAAGTCGGACAGCGAGACCCACCTTGAAGCGCTGGACTGTCGCAGAATGGTGGGAGAGCGACACGAGGATTGCGGCGCGTGCCCGACTCAGTAGTCCTACGGTCTAACGCAGTCGCAAGCACGAATCAACAACGGCTGACAGGTAGATCACCGTCATCACGCCAGAGAGAACGCGTTCGCAAGCTGCAAGGGACGGGACAGGTCGAAGTGAGGGAAACCGAATCCGCCTCAAATACAGATCGGAAGCCGGGTGGCACTCGCGAACTGAGGGAAATGAGCCGGGACGATCCTCACGACGAAGACGGGGAGTCGCCAAGCGGCGGAGTAGGATCGACGAAATGCCGCGTCTCTGGCCGCTGAGCATCCTCCGTTTGAGCTGGCGCCTCGCTCTGCTCAGCTGCTTGCTGGCAGTGCTTGCCGCCGGCCTGGCGCCGTCCACCAGCTCCGCGAGCGGGACGGGCCCGATCGTCGTGGTCAAGCTGAACACCGACATCGACCAGATCAGTGACGGCTTCCTGAAGGGTGCCCTCAAGCACGCAGCCAAGGAGGACGCGCGCCTTGTGGTCATCGAGATCAACACACCGGGTGGGCTGATCGACTCGATGCGCAACATGGTCGGCTACATCCTGGCCTCGCCGGTGCCCGTTGCCGCCTACGTCGAGCCGCAGGGTGCGCGCGCAGCCTCCGCCGGCACGCTGATCGCGGTCTCGACCGCCTTCCTGGCGATGGCGCCAGGAACGAACATCGGCGCGGCGGCGGTCGTGGGCAGCGGTGGCCAGAACCTGCCCTCGACCGAGGGCAAGAAGGTGACCAACGACGTTGCCGCGCTGATGCGCAGCGTCGCCGTGCAACGCCACCGACCCGTGCGACCCCTGGTGGCCGCGATCCGGAAGGCCGCTTCCTACTCGTCTCAGGAGGCGGTGCAGCTCGGCATCGCCAACCTCCAGACGCCGGACCTCAGCTCGCTCCTGCATGCCCTGGATGGAAGGCGACTCGACACCGTCGGCGGTCCCGTCGTCGTCCACGCGGGCGGCGCGCGGATCGAGACGGTGGGTCAGACGCTGTTCCAGCGCATCCTGCGCTTTCTCGCCGACCCGAACCTGGTCTTCCTCCTGCTCAGCCTCGGCGGCCTCGGTCTGATCGTCGAGCTCTGGAGCGGTGGATCGACCTGGATACCCGGATCGCTCGGCGCCATCTTCCTGGTACTGGCCTTCGTCGGGATCGGCTCGCTGCCCTTCTCCTGGGCCGGCCTCGTGCTGATCCTCGTCGGCATCGTCTTCCTGGGCTTCGAGATCCACGCGCCGGGACACCTCTTCTTCGGCGTCGCTGGAACGGCCTCCCTGATCCTCGGCGGCATCTACCTGCTGGGGAGTGCCGGACCGCCGCAGTTCGGCGGCGCCCTGATCCAGGTCAGCCGCTGGCTGCTCATTCTGGTCGCGCTCGCGGCCGGCGGAATCGTGCTCTTCCTGGCCAACGAGCTTCGCAAGTCGCTCCGACTGCCCCGCTACGTCAGCCCGCTAGCCGCGGGTGCGCTTGCCGGCTCTGCCGGCGAGGTCAGCGTCAGGCTTGCGCCCGCCGGTGAGGTGCGCGTCGCAGGCGAGGCCTGGCAGGCTGAGCTGAGCGGCGGGGGCGAGCTCGGACCCGGCCATCGCGTGCGCGTCGAGCGCGTGGAGGGCCTGAAGCTCTTCGTGACCCCCCTCCCGCAGGAAGACAACCCACCCCCGAACGAGAGCGCGCCCGAAGGCGCCTAGGAGGAAGACATGGCAGTCATCAACTTCATCCGCGACTACCAGCGGCTCGCCCGCTTCCGCTTCGGCCGCTTCGAGGGAATGAGGGGACCGGGCGTCGTCTTCAAGCTGCCGATCGTCCACAAGATCGTCCGCGTGGACCTGCGCACCGAGGTGCTCGACATTCCCAAGCAAACGAACATCACCAAGGACAACGCCTCGATCGACATCGACTTCCTGGTCTATATGCGCGTGGACGTGAACTCCGCCGAGAAGGCCGTGCTCGAGGTCGAGGACTACCGCGTGGCCGTCATGGGCCTTGCGACGACGACGCTGCGCGCCGTCACCGGTGACATCGCGCTCGACGAGGTGCTCTCGGAGCGGGACAAGATCAACGAGCTGATCCGTTCCCGGCTCGACTCGGAGACTGAGCGCTGGGGCATCAAGGTGACGAACGTCGAGATCCGCGAGCTGATCCCGCCGCACGAGATCCAGGAGGCAATGAACCGCCAGATGTCGGCCGAGCGAATGCGCCGCGCGGTCGTGCTCGAGGCCGAGGGAACCAAGCAGGCGAACATCACGGTCGCCGAGGGTGAGAAGCAGGCCGTGATCCTGAGGGCCGAAGGCGAGCGGCAGGCCGCGATCCTGAAGGCCGAGGGCTACGCGCAGGCGCTCGGGATAATCTTCAACGTCGCCAAGACCGTCGATACGAACACGATGAGTCTCCAGTACTTCGACACGCTGAAGACTGTCGGCGCGAGCCCGGCGTCTAAGTTCTTCTTCCCGCTCGAGCTGACCAAGCTGATCGAGCGGGCCCTGCAAGGGACTACCACGGGGAACGGCTCCTAGCGACCGAGGTTCGAGGAGCTGGCGCCCACCCGCCCTGCGCAGCGCGGGGAGGTCGGGTTGAAGCTGATGCCATCGGACCCGGGAAGCTTGGGCGAACCTTCGTCGACGCTCGCTGCGGGGAGAGTGCCGCGGCTCGGGCCGCGCCTCGTCGCGCCGATCGCGGTGCTCCTGGTCGGTGTCGGAGTCTGGACCGCCGTCGACCCGTCGTCGGGTTCCTGGACTCACCGTCCCGATGTAGGCGAGCCGCGGGCGGGTCGAGGGACTCAGCCTGGATCCGCCGCGGCGATGATGGGGTGCGTCCGGTTCGGTACGAAGAATGACCTCCTGAGCTGGGCTTTTTCAGGCTGTGTTGGCAGCCGGGGCACGCGAGTCGCTCGGCCACGCGCGCAAGGAGCAGCAGGGGATGCTCGGCGCCCTGCTGCGCCCGCTCTTCAACGCGCCAGACCGCGACTCAGGGCCCGGACTCGATGCCGGGGAGACGGCGAGGTCATGACGCCTGCGTCTAGCGGCAGGCGGGAAAGCAGCAGGGCACGGGCACGAAGTCGTCCAGCCGGAACCAGTCGGGCACCTGGGTTGTCGCGCGCGTTCACCTCGGCGTCGATCACCCGCTGGCAGACAGGACAGATCGACCTCGTCACCTCCAGGAAGACCTCGTCGCGATCGGTCCTCCGCCGGCGGGCCTAGTGGAGCGCCATCCCTCTCATCGCTTCCTGGTCGCTGTGGTTCATCGGTTGGATGCCACGGAGAGCAGGAGAGACTCCGCGCCTGATGCGGCTCGGTGCTAGGTGTGCGTGCCGGAAACTCCGTCGCGTGTCGGAATCTGCGTTCGCGGTTGGCCGGTAGGGTCAGCGGGGGTGGCGGGTCGTTCTCGGAGTGCGGTTCTGTCGTTTCTGTACTGGTCGCTGCGGCGCCTGCTCGAGCTCGTCGTGCTTCGGTTTCGCTCGGAGCGCGAGAAGGAGATCGAGATCCTGCTGCTACGCCACCAGCTGCGGGTGCTCGAGCGTCAGGTCGCGCGTCCGCAGCTGAATCCGGCTGACCGAGCGCTGCTGGCTGCATTCAGTCGGGTCCTGCCACGGCGGGCGTGGGCCGCGTTCTTCGTGACGCCGGCGACGCTTCTGCGCTGGCATCGGGAGCTTTTGGAGCGGCATTGGACCTATCCGTGTCGGCGGCCCGGCCGACCCCCGACGGCGGCCGAGGTCCGCGAGCTTGTCGTTCGGCTTGCGCGCGAGAACCCGGGCTGGGGGTACCGACGGATCCAGGGCGAACTGATGGGGCTCGGCATTAAGCTCGCGGCGAGCACGGTCTGGACGATCCTGCGCGAGGCAGGGATCGAGCCGGCCCCGAGGCGGCCTGAGACGAGTTGGGCGGAGTTCCTTCGGCAGCAGGCGGCGAGCATTCTCGAGTGCGACTTCCTCACCGTCGACACCGTCTTCTTCAAGCGGTTCTACGTCTTGTTCTTCATGGAGTTGGCGACTCGTCGCGTCCATCTGGCAGGGATCACGGCGAATCCCGACGGCCGGTGGGTGACCCAGCAGGCGCGTAACCTGCTGATGCACCTCGATGACGAAGGCGTCCAGGCGCGGTTCGTGATCCGTGACCGCGACAGCAAGTTCACACGCGACTTCGACGAGGTCTTCCGCTGCGAAGGGATCCGGGTGATCAAGGCGCCTGTACGAGCCCCGCGGGCGCGAGCGCACGCTGAGCGCTGGGTCGGGAGCCTTCGCCGGGAATGTCTCGACCGGCTGCTGATCTTCGGCCGTCGGCATCTCGAACGCGTCCTCACCGCCTACACGCTTCACTACAACGGGCATCGGCCGCACCGCTCGCTCGCCCAGCGGCCGCCGCTGGCGAGGCCGCAATCGTTCGACGAACGAGCCCAGGGCCAAGTCTTCGCGCTCGACCGGCTTCGTCGCCGCGACCGGCTCGGCGGGCTGATCCACGAATACGAACTCGCCGCGTAAGCGGAGTTCAGGCCGCCGTCCGCGCCGCGCCTGCCCTCCGCGCCGCCTCTCCTTTGTTACATGCGCGCGCGACTACCAGATCGAGCCGAACTCGCAAGCGATGCCTACGCGCTCGCCTTGACAGAACGGTGACTGGTCGTCTTCCCGCAGCGGTGCACCGGATCAACATCGACGTACCCCGCCCATGATCACGCCGATCGGATTTCCGGCACCCACAGGCCTGAAGGAGGTATGAAACGGGGGGCCTGAAGGAGGTGCCGTCCGCCCCCCGTCTGTTTCCATGCCCCAACGCATCGTCCAGCGAGCGCTGCGTACGCCCGCGCAGCACACCATGGGCCGCGCGGACTCAAATCGCCGCGATCCAGGCGCCGACCGAGTTTGCGCACCCTACGGGGTCTGGTGGCTTCTCGAGCGCCGGTTAAAGACCCGGCCGATCAGCCCAGCCGGGAACCTGGCCTCCGGCGGTGGCGGGCTCGTCCAGCAGGCAGGCGCAGAGGCTGAAGCTCCAGAGCTCCGCGCTGATCGACGCTTCGCGACGGAAGCTCTCCGCGTCGCCTCGCGTCAACGACGCCCAGCAGGCATCGTCGGTCAGGCGCAGCGCCCGCGCCGCGACGCCGGGAAGTGCGGGGAACGGCGCGGTTTCCGCCTCACGACGCAGGCCGGCTACCTGACGGGCCGCGCGACTGGGAACGGCCGCCTCCAGCTCTCCCAGGATGAGGGAGAGCTCGCCAGCGATGTATTGCAGTGTCATCCCCGGCTCTTCGCGGCTCCCTCGAAGCTACTCGTCGCGGCCGAAGGCTGCGATCTCCTCCTGCTCTTGTGGCGAGAGCTCGCGCGGGACCTCGTTACGGGCGAGCTTCTCGCTCTGGACGTGGTGCCGGATGTCGTCGACGATCTCGGGGTTCGCCAGCGTACTCACGTCTCCGACGTCAGTGAAGTTGGAGATGCCGGCGATCACCCGGCGCATGATCTTGCCGGAGCGCGTCTTCGGCATGTCCGGAACGATCCAGACGTTCTTCGGGCGCGCGATCTTGCCGATCTCGGTCTCGATCGCCTTGGCCACCTTCTGCTCGATCTCTGGGCTCGGGGCGAGGCCTGGTTTGAGCGAGACGTACATCTCGACCGCGCGGCCGCGGAGCTCGTCGACCACCGGCACGGCTGCGGCCTCGGCGATCTCCTCGACAGTGATGCTCGCCGACTCGAGCTCCTTCGTGCCAAGCCGGTGCCCGGCGACGTTGATCACGTCGTCGACCCGGCCGAGGATCCGGAAATAGCCGTCGGCCGCCTGGACGGCGCCGTCGCCCGCGAAGTACGGCCAGTCGCGCCAGTCCGTGCTCTGCTTGTCCCGGCAGTACTTCTCGTAGTAGATCTCGACGAACCGCTCAGGCTGGCCCCAGATCGTCTGGAAGATGCCAGGCCACGGGTTGCGGATGCAGATGTTGCCCGCTTTGCCGCTCCCTGCCTCGATCACTTCGCCCTCCTCGTCGTAGATCACGGGGTAGATCCCGAGCACGCCCGGCCCGCAACTACCGGGCTTCATCGGCTGTAGGGCGGGCAAGGTGCTGCCCAGGAAGCCCCCATTCTCGGTCTGCCACCAGGTGTCGACGATCACCGCCTCGCCCTTGCCGACGACGTCGTGGTACCAACGCCAGACGTCCGGCTCGATCGGCTCCCCCACCGTCGTCATGTGCTTGAAGCGGTAGTCGTGCTTCTTCGGCTCGTCCGGCCCGAGCTTGCGCAGCATCCTGATCGTCGTTGGCGCCGTGTGGAAGATGTTTGCGCCGAGCCGCTCGGCGATCCGCCATGGTCGTCCCGCGTCCGGATACGTCGGCACGCCCTCGTAGATGACGCTCGTCGTACCGAGCGCCAGCGGCCCGTAGACGATGTACGAGTGCCCCGTGATCCAGCCGATGTCGGCGAAGCACCAGTACGTGTCCTCGGGATGGATGTCCTGGTAGTACTTCGACGTGCCGGCCACGTAGGCGAGGTAGCCGCCGGTCGAGTGTTGGCAACCCTTCGGGCGGCCCGTCGTGCCGCTCGTGTACATGAGAAACAGCGGCGCCTCCGCCGGCATCGAGACGGGCTCGACCGTCTTGTCGCGGTGGTCCTCCAGGAGCTCGTCGACGAAGAAGTCGCGGCCGTCGACCATCGGACTCTGTGATCGGTACTCGCCTGGGTGCCGCCGCCAGACCAGCACCTTGTCGACCTCCACGCCGAGCTCTCGTGCGCGGGCAAGGGCCTCGTCGGCCTTGGCCTTGTGGTCGATCAGCTCGCCGTTGCGGTAGTACGCATCCATCGTGACCAGGATCCGGCTCTCCGAGTCCGCGATCCGCTCACCGCAGGCCGCGCCGCTAAATCCGCCGAAGACCTCGGAATGGATCACGCCGAGCCGGGCGCAGGCGAGCATCGAGACGGGCAGCTCGGGCAGCATCGGAAGATGAAAGGTCACGCGGTCGCCGACCTCGACGCCGCAGAAGTCCCGAAGGAGCGCAGCGAACTCGTTGATCCGCGTGTAGAGCTCCTGATAGCTGATCTCCTTTGTCACCTCGTCCTCAGGCTCCGGCACCCAGATCAGGGCCAGCTTGTCCGCGCTGGTGGCTAGGTGGCGGTCGACGCAGTTGACGCAGGCGTTCAGCCGCCCGCCGACGAACCACTTCCAGAACGGCGGCTTGCTCGTATCCAGCGTCGTGTGCCATTGCGCATCCCAGGTGAGGAGATCCGCGTACTCCTTGAAGCACTCCGGGAAGCGCTCCTCACTGAACCGCTCGAAGATCGCCGGATCGGCCGCGTTCGCCTGAGCGACGAACGACGCGGGCGGCTCGTAGTACTCCTCCTCCCGCCAGTGCACGGCGATCTGCGCCTCGGAGACCTGCGCCTCCTCTGCATCCGCCATTGGTCACCTCCATCGGGGACTCACCGACAACAGCCCGTCTCAGCACGAGCAAGCATGACAGCCTCCAACGGACCAAGACGCCGAGGGCCGCCTGCGCTGGTTGGAGACAGCCGAGCAAAGGTTCCGTACTCCGAGCTGATCGTCACCTTCGACATCGACGAGTTCCCCACGCAGGCGAGCCGGTCGGCGTCGAAGCGTCCCACCCCGACGACTTCCTGCTCGACCTCTACGACCTCAACCCGGAGGGCGTCCCAGCCTGCTCGACCAACAGGTGGACGACCTCAACCCACCGACGAGCTCCTGCGTGCGCTCACCGCTGCAGGTGTCCCCCCGCTTCGCGTACGTCATCCGCGCGCAGCGATAGCCTGGCTGCCTGATGCGGCACGAACCAGAACAGACGACGGACGCCCGAACCCGCCGCCCGGCGACACTCGCCCATCCCCATCGCGGACTGCGAGCACGGGCTCCGTTGGGGATAGGTTCTGGGGACAGGTCCGAGGATTTCCGGGGAGGCTGAGGGTCCTTCAAGGGAAGGGTGCAACGAGGAGATAAACCAGCCAACTTGATGGTAAGGAATGCCATGAAGAGGGGCCTCCCCGATGACAGGCTCCGGCTTGTCGTCTGGAGCTATCGCAGAGGAGGCCCGCTTCGATGTTGTACGCCGGTTTGGATCTCAGTCGCAAGCGTCTCGATTTCCACTTGCTCGACCGTGAGGGTGCGACGGTCGACGTCGGCGCATCAGCGCCGGACGCCGATGGACTACGTGCGCTGAGCGAGCGGCTCGGTCGCCACGGCGAGCCGATCCGGGGAGCGATCGAGTCGATGAACGGGGCCCGCTTCGTGCACGACCGGCTCGAGCTTCACGGCTGGCAGGTCGAGATCGCGGACGCGCAGAAGGTGAAGGGGCTGGCGCCGCTGGCCTGCAAGACCGACCGGATCGATGCCTGGGTGTTGGCCGAGCTCGCCCGCCGCGACCTCGTGCCGGCGATCTGGCTACCCGACCCGCGCGTCCGTGCCGAGCGCGAGCGTGCCCGCTGGCGGTTGCATCTCGTCCGCCACCGCTCCAGCCTCAAGCAGCGCGTGCACGCGGTCCTGCTCACCCACGGCAAGCCCTGCCCCGTCTCCGATCTGTTCGGCGTGCGCGGCCGCCGGCTGCTGGCCAGCCTCGGGCTGCCGGAGCCGTGGCAGGGCACGATCGAGGCCAGCCTGCGCCTGATCGACGAGCTCGACCGCGAGATCGGCGAGTGCGAGCGCGAACTGCGCCGGCTCGGCGCCGACCACCGCTACGTCCCCCTGCTCTGCACCGTGCCCGGAATCAGCTGGGTGCTCG
>WNFU01007473.1_pt1 | contig 16517 bp, 16 predicted proteins | sample 5400121 | NCBI WGS metagenome assembly WNFU01 (sample SAMN13153360, study PRJNA577476) | soil metagenome | isolation source: 100 cm soil or saprolite under grassland replicate 1 | place: USA:California | collected 2016-06-15
GGAACGTGCTGCGGCGATCTGGGTGGGGTCGGGTGCTTGTTGGTCGGGGTGGTAGAGGTGGCGGCCGGTGGTGTCGATGCCGAGGGTGTCGATGAGGCCGAGGCGGTACCACTGGTAGATCGTGGAGCGTGAGACGGACAGCCGGGTGGCGAGTTGGCCGCCGGTGATCGTTTCTTCGGTGTCGGGTGGCCGGCCCGCTGCGGTGATCTGGGCTGGGGTGGGCGGGGTCTGGTCGGGGTGGTAGAGGTTGAAGCCGCGTTGGTCGCGAGCTGGGGAGTCGATCAGGCCGAGGTGGTGCCAGCGGGTGATGGTGCTGCGGGTGACGGCGAGTTTGGTGGCGAGTTGACCGCTGGTGAGTAGCTGTGCGGTGCCGGTCGGGCGTCCGGCGGCCAGACGGGAGCGGTCGGGCCGGTGCTGGCCGGGGTGGTAGAGGTGTTCACCGCGGCCGTCGATGCGCCGGCCGGTGATCAGGCCGGCGCGATGCCAGGTGCCGATGGTGGCGTGGGTGACGCCGAGGTCGGCGGCGATCTGGTCGGTGGACAGCATGCCGAGGGTGTGTAGCCGGTCGGCGTGGGAGGGTAGGTGCCGGGCGCGGCGGAGGGCGGCCAGGTTCGCGGTGGTGAACGGCCGGCCCCAGCCGCCGGTGATGCCTCGCTCGTTCAGGGTGGTGACGATCTCGTCGAGGGGGTGGTCCTCGAGCAGGTGGTCGATCAGGGTGAGGGTGGCTGGGTCGGTGGTGTGCAGTTCGTGGGCGGTGCGCGGGCGGGGTAGCTGCAGGGTGTGTTGCTGGCCGCCGGGTAGGCGGATCTGGGCGGTGACCTGGTCGGGGTGGCGGGTCAGGGTGACGTCGCTGATCAGGAGCCGGATCAGGCGTTTGCGTTCACGCATGGGGGTCGCTGGGTCGTTCCAGACGGCGGGAAAGTCGGCTGCCAGGGCCTGGATCCGCACCCGCTGGCCTTCGGTCAGCGCGTCGGCGTCGGTGCGGGCCTTGCGGTAGTCGTGGTTGGCTGCGGCCAGGTCGCGCAGGGCTGCGTTCCAGTCCGCTTCCAGGGTGTCGGCGACCAGTCGGTTGCCGGGGTCGACGGCCAGGTAGCGGCGGCGGGCCGCGTCGGCGGCGTGTTGGGCGCGTTGGACGTGCCCGGCTCGCAGGGCGTCTGCCTGCTCGGCCTGGTGGGTGAGTTCGTCGCTGACGGTCAGGGCGATTTCCAGGGTCAGCGGGGTCATGCTGTGAAGGACCAGAGCGGCGATGGCGGCGTCGAGGCCTGCACCGGTGATGGCCTGGCATTCGGGTACGGCGGCGGCGATCGACTCACGCTGGCAGTGGTAGTCCGGGACCAGGACGCCGCCGGCGCGCTGGTGGTAGCCCACGCTCATCCGGTTCCCGCAGCGTCCGCAGATGACCAGGCCTTGCAGCAGGGCGGGGCCTTCTCGGGCGGGCCCGGCGCTCCGCTGGTCGCCGCGGGCGGCGGCGTTGGCGGTCAGGGTCTGCTGGTTGTGTTCGTACTGGGCCCAGGTGAGGTATCCGGGGTGGTGGTCGTGGATCAGGACTGTCCAGTCCCCGAGGGGTTTGATCATGCTGTGGTGGCGTCCGTCGAGGTCGGTGGTGTGTTTGCGCCGCCCGTAGACGTAGGCGCCGGCATAGGCCGGGTTGTGCAGCAGGTTCAGGACCTCACCGTGGCGTAGTTGTTTCCAGTACAGCTGCCCATGGTGGGGGCCGGAGTGGTGCCGGCCGGGGAACCTCAGACCGGCGTCGGTGAACGTCTTGACCACCGCGCGGGCCGATCCGGTCGCGGTGAAGGTGTCCAACGCCAGGCGCACGGCGTGACGGATCCCGGCGTCCGGGTCGAGGGCGGGGTTCCCGGCGGGGTCGTAGACCAGCCCGATCGGCAGTCGGGTCCGCAGTTGTCCGCGGCGGGCCTTGGCCAGCAGGCCGCCCTGCATCCGGGCCCGCAGGAAATGGATCTCTGCCTCGCTGATCTGTCCTTTCATGCCCAGCACGAGCCGGTCGTTGAAGGAGGTCGGGTCATACAGGCCGTCCTCGTCGCAGATCAGGGTGTCGTTGTGGGCGCAGATCTGCAGCAGCCGATGCCAGTCGGCGTTGTTGCGGGCCAGCCGGGAGCATTCCAGGCCGAGCACGATCCCGGCCCGGCCCAGGGACACCTGCGCAACCAGGTGTTGGAACCCTTCCCGGTCGGCGGCCGAGGCCCCGGAGTGCCCCTGGTCGATGTCGATCACGTGGATCCGGTCGGTTGGCCATCCCAGCGCGACCGCCCGGCCCTTGAGGTCGTACTGGCGCATCGTGGACTCGGTGTTGTTGGCGACCTGGGCGAGCGTTGATTGCCGAATGTAGAGGTAGGCGTCGCGGGAGAGTCGGGCGGCTGTGACCATGGTGGCGTCGGTACTCACGGGGGACGGTCCTCCTGGGCGGGAACGGTGGTGCGGTGGGTATGGGCAAGCGTCAGCTGCGCCAGGACCGCAACGACCTGGGTCGTCGCGGCGGCCGGGAACCACACGCAGGCCGGCTCCGGGCCTCCTTCCTGTGCTGCGGTGGGCAGGGACGGGGTCGAAGTGGACAGGGAGGAGTCGGCCTGCGATGTCGTTGCGGCAGCGGCGTGCACCTCGGGCTCGGCCGGCAGGGCGGCCCACGCGGCCATCCAGGCCGCCATCCCCCGAGCCGACAGCACTGCCAGCCCGTGCCGCCAGCCACCGGCCTGGCCGGCCACCACGAGTCCGCGCAGCCGCTCGTACCGGGCCGGCATCGTGTCCCGGTCCGCCGCCGCGGTCGGGGCGTCGCCCGGCCGGGACGACGGCCCGTCACTGGCTTTTCGGGGCCTCCTGCCGGGCCTGCGTCTGGGCCCGACGGCGGGCCAGCGCCCGCTGCACCGACCGGGGATGCACGCTGACGCCGAATCGCTCGGCCACCGCGGCCGCCAGGGCGCCGGGGCGCACCCTCGGATCGGCGGCCAGGAGTTCCTCGACGTGGTCCAGGACCGTCTCGGTCAGCTTGTGACCCTGCTTCGGGCCGGGCTTGCCCGGCAGCAGCCCGGCCAGACCCTGTTCGGCCAGCACCGCCCGAGCCGTATACAGCGACTGGCGGGAGAACCCGAACGCGGCCGCAGCCCGGCTGACCGGCACGTCCTCGACCTCCACCTGGCGCACCATCTCGTACTTGACCTGCACCAGATCCTGGGGATCGAAGAAGTCCTGCCCGGCGAACACCTGCGCCGAGACCGTCTCCGGATGCGGGTTCAGCGTCCGCGACGCCGCCAACGACTCGCGTTTGGCGTCCGGCCGGGTGGGCTTGACCATTCCGCCACCTCCTCGAGCCTACTGTCCATACGATTATGGCAAGCCGAGGAAGCGTCACAGCGGAGACACGCCGGATTAGGTGCACAATTCCAAGCACATCACGGAATCTCACGCGAACGGCGAGCCTCGAAGCGAGAGACGCGACCAGCACCAGTGACAAATACAGCTGGACACTCACGGCGTATTCCCCTGGACACCCCGCCCCTCGGACCGCAGACGCTCCACGCTGTCAACCAGCTCCAGCAGGTCCAAGGTCCGAAACGCCGACCGTCCCGCAGCAGCAACGACGAACACGTCCACAGCGGCCAGGTCGGTCCACTCAGTGGGCACGCAGCCCAGCCGACCGGACTCGTCGAAGAAGTAGACCCGGTCCAGGCGCCAGTTCCGGCGATGCTTGACGAACTCCAGGTCCCGCCCGAACAGCGGATGGAACGGATGCGTTACCCGCACCCGCCTCACACCAACCGGCGGATCACCTACAAAGATCCGGCTCATCACTCGGACGGCGTTCGGGTTCGCAAGCCCCGACGCCCTCATCGCTGGCCATGCTCAACCTCGGTGGCCACCGCCCGGCGCTTCCGGGCCGGACGTGACCCACGGATCCGTCAGGAGAGCCCGATTTTCAGCAGACGGTCGGTTCCTAGCCGCGGGGCTCTTGACCTGCAGTGATGCGGTCGACGACGGCTTCAGTTGTGTCGTTGGGCGCGTCCTGGGCGAGAACTTCCGCAACGAGCTGGTGCTGGTCGTGGCTAGCCGGAAATGTCCGGGGGGTGTCCACAACCGGGGACGACGATGATGTCGATGCTCTCGATGGCGCCTCAAGGGTCGCGCTGCCCGACGACCGGGACCGTGTGGACGAGCCGCGGTGGTAGGCGTTCTTCGTCCAGGGCGGCGGCGCCGACGCCGGCCGGAGATCATCACTGCGTCGGCCGACGACCGTGAAATTATGTACGTCATACCATTGGGTATGCTTCGTGCAGGCAGCAACCGTGCCGAGTAGCTGAAGGAGTCCCGGTGGCGCGCTACAGCAAGGAGCACAAGCAGGCGACGAGGCAGCGGATCCTCGACACGGCTGGTCGTCGGTTCAAGACCGACGGCATCGATGGCTCCGGCGTGGCCACCTTGATGGCGGACGCGGGGTTGACCAACGGTGCGTTCTACGCCCATTTCTCGTCCAAGGAGGACTTGGTCGCCAACGTCGTCGCCGACCAGCTGGGTATTCAGGCGCGCAGCATCAGTGAGTTGCCGCCCGGCCGGGCGGGGCTGGAGGCGTTTCTGCGCGAGTACCTGTCGCCTCAGCATCGGGACGACCCCGGCGCCGGATGTCCGGCCGCCGCCCTGCTCGACGAGATCGGGCGCTGCCCGACCGGAGCCAAGGACGCCTACACCGACGGTGCCCGGGTCATCCTGGGCGAGATCGCCGGCCGCCTGGCTCCGCGGGATCCTCGGTCCGCGTTCGGGAAGGCGCTCGCGCTGTACACGATGGCTGTCGGGACGCTGCAGCTGTCACGCGCACTGTCCGACCAGCGTTTCGCCGACGAGGTCCTCGAGCACGGCCTCGAGAACGTCCTCGCGCTCCTTCGCTGAGTCACGGCTTCGCTGAGCCACGGCCCCCTCGATGTCGAGGACGCGGTCCACGGCACGCCCCCCTCGACATCGAGGGGGCCGTTTCGCTGGCGGTGCTACTGCTGGAGGAAGGCGAGGGCTCGCTCGACGAACTGCGCGTGGAACTGGAAGATGCCGCCGTGTCCGGCGTCCGGGTAGATCACCAGGTCACTGTTGGGCAGGCGCCGGGCCAGGTCGGCCGAGTTCTGGGTCGGCACCATCCGGTCGCTCTCGCCGTTGGCGACGAGGACGGGCTGGACGACGGTGGAAAGGTCGTGGGGCCGTTCCAGCCCCCAGCTGTGGATGGCAGACAGCTGGGCCAGGTAGGACCTGACCGAGATGGCCTTGTCCCGGTTCTCCGTGCGTTCCTTCAGTCGGGCCAGGAACTGCTTGCCGGCCTGGCGGCCGTTCGGGGTCCGGGTGAAGAAGAGGAACTACTTGGGGTCCTGCAGCGTGAGCAGGCCCCGGACGGTGTCGAGGTGCGAGAGCCTGGTGACTCGGGTGATGCCTTCGCCGCCGGCGGGGCCGGTGCCGGCGAGGATCAGCCTGCGGACGAGCTCGGGGTCGTTCTGGGCGATCACCTGGGCGATCATGCCGCCCATGGAGAAGCCGAGCAGGTCGACCTGGGTCAGGCCCAACGCCCGGATGAACATGGCGGCGTCCTTCGCCATCGCCTGGATGGTCCTGGGTGTCGCGCCGGTGGTGGCGCCGACGCCCCGGTTGTCGAAGGCGATGACCCGGCGTTCGGTGGCGACGCCGTCGACGACGCGGGGGTCCCAGTTGTCGAGGACCGCGGCGAGGTGGGTCACGAGGACCAGCGGGATGCCGGTCGTCGGGCCGAGCTCCCGGTAGGCGAAGTCCACGCCGCCGGCGGAGATGGTGCGCGTGGGCGCGTTCTTGTACGACGTGATCGCGCCGTTCCGGGCTTCGTGGTGGCGTCTCATGACTGTCTGCCCTCCTGGTGAGGCTCCGGTAGTTCTCACAATGATTGAAGTATGACCATACTACAAAGATTTGAGCAAGGACACGGCAGGGCCCGAGTCGTCAACAGCGGCTCGTGACGCCGCCCCGCCTCGGCCGGCAGACAACTCCCGGAGCGACGGGGCGGGACGGCGGACGCGCTGGTCGCGGACGCTTGGATCAGAGGTTCTGGTTGACCACGCCGAGGTACTCGCCCAGCCGGTACTCCACATCCAGGCCCTTGTCCGCGGCCAGCGCACCGATCGCCATCGCGCGAGGCAGCAGTGCCGGACGTGTCAGCGAGTCCACGAACTCGCCGTAGGACGCGATCAGGTCGGCGTCCGGCGGCAGAGTGGCCCGGCCGACCATCGCCTTCGCGGTCGCCAGGGCCTGCCGGTCGAAGGAAGCGAGGCGAGAGACCGTCGCGTCGACGAAGGTGTCGAGCTCCGCGTCAGGGAGGGCCCGCGTGACCCACCCCCACCGTTCGGCCAGGTCGGCGTCGTAGTCGGCGCTACCGAGGATCGCCTCGAGCGCCCGGTCCCGACCGATGACCCGCGGGAGTCGCTCGGCGCCACCGCCGCCGGGGACGATGCCGACACCGACCTCGGGCTGGCCGAAGATCGCCTTCTCGCGACTGGCGTACCGCAGGTCGCAGGCGAGAGCCAGCTCGTTGCCGGCGCCGCGAGTGCGGCCCCGGATGGCCGCGATGCTCACGTAGGCGGCCTTGCTCAACCGCAGCACCATGTCGGTCCAGACCGGCGCGTCGTCCTCGCGCTCGGGCACAGGCAGGTTGCCGGCCTCCGCGCCGTCGAAGTGGTTGAAGAAGAAGTCGGGGACCTCGCTGGAGAAGACGACCACCTGGATGTCGGGGTCCTCGTCCAGCTCGCGAACGATCTGGTGCAACGCCACCACGGTCTCGGAGATCACCAGGTTCGCCGGAGGGTTCGCGAACGAGATGCTGGCGGTCTGCGGGGTCGTGCGCTCGAAGCTGATCGTGCTGGACCGACTCATCGGATGACTCGTTTCGCGGTGGGGGATTCGATCGAGATCGACGGACAGCTGTCTGCTGGGACGCAAGGGCGGTCTCGTCGGGACAGGCATCATATTATGATCGACAGATCATAGTATGAGCGAGGCCAGGTGGCAAGATCGCTCGTCGAGCGGGGGCGGCGGGCAGGTGGCGGTCCCCGGGCCGCGCGACACCGGATCGAGAGGTGCCCCACGGGTGCTGTTCGCCGCCCGCCGGTCCGGGTAATCGTATGGTCATCATCGAATCTGTCCGACGCGCTTGCGTCCGGCGGACCTGCGAGCCTATGGTCGTACGAACGTAATTCAAACTTGAGGCCGACCCCGGCGATCCAGGAGAAGAGCCACCACCTGCACCGTCGCCGCCGGCGCACGCCCGTGCACCAGTCCCGGAGAGTGACATGACTCAGCTCGCCCACCAGATCGTCCTCGTCACCGGCGCCAACCGCGGCATCGGCCGCGAGTTCGTCCGGCAGCTCCTCGACCGCGGCGTCGCCAAGGTCTACGCGGCCGCCCGCGACCCGCAGACGGTCGTCGTCGACGACCCGCGCGTGGTCCCGCTGCAGCTCGACGTCACGGATGCCGGCTCGGTGGCCCGCGCCGCCGAGACCGCGCAGGACGTGAGCGTCGTGGTGAACAACGCCGGAATCGCTCGCGGTGCTTCGGTCCTCGACTCCGACACCGCCACTCTGCGCGGCGAGCTGGAGACGAACCTCTTCGGCACGCTGGCCGTGGCCTCGGCCTTCGCCGACCGTCTGGTGCAACGTTCCGGCGTTGTGGTCAACATCGCCTCGGTCGCGTCCTGGCTTCCCATGAGCGGCACCTACGGGGTGTCCAAGGCGGCCGTGTGGAGCGCCACCGACTCGATGCGTCTGGAACTCGGGCCCCGGGGCGTGCAGGTCGTCGGAGTCCACGTCGGGTACGTCGACACCGACATGACCGCCGGCATCGACGCCGCCAAGTCGAGCCCCGCCGACGTGGTCCAGCAGGTTCTCGACGGGGTCGAGAAGGGGGAGTTGGAGGTCTTGGCCGACGACATCACCCGCGCGGTCCGCGCCGGCCTGCACCAGCCGATCGAGACCCGGCTCGCCCCGTTCCTGCCGTAGCGGTCAGACGAGCCCAAGCGGGCCAGGCGACGACGCCGCGCCACGACGCCGCGCTGAACGAGGAGCGGTCGTTGCGCTGCTGTGAGCGGCGCGAGACGAAATGGAGAGAACGATGAAGGCATTCGTGGTCGAGCGGTACGGCGGCGCCGACACGGTACGCGCCGCCGATGTACCGGATCCGCAAGTAGGCGCTCATGACGTCCTCGTCCGGGTTCGCGCGGCGGGCGTCAATCCGGTCGACCTCAAGATCCGCAACGGTGACCTCAAGGCGATCCTGCCGTTGCGGGCACCGTTCGTGCTCGGCAACGACCTCGCCGGCACGGTCGTCGCCGTCGGTGCCCGCGTCACGCGGTTCGCCGTCGGCGACGAGGTCTACGCACACCCGGAACAGAACCGGATGGGCACGTTCGCAGAGCTCATCGCCATCCACCAGGACGACGTCGCCATCAAGCCGCGCACACTCAGCATGGCGGAGGCCGCATCCATCCCCCTGGTCGGACTGACCGTCTGGCAGGCCCTGGTCGGGCGTGCCAACCTGCGGCCCGGTCAGAAGGTCCTCATCCACGCCGGCGCCGGTGGCGTCGGCACCCTCGCCATCCAGCTGGCGAAACATCTCGGTGCGAGCGTGGCCACGACCGCCAGCAGGACGAAGACCGACCTGGTGAAGAACCTCGGCGCGGACGTCGTCATCGACTACCAGAAGCATGCGTTCGACACGATCCTGCACGACTACGACGTCGTTCTCGACACGGTCGGCGGCGACACCCTCGACAAGTCCCTGCGGGTGCTGAAGCCGGGCGGGATCGTCATCAGCATCACCGGGCCACCTGACCCCGCCTTCGCCCAGGAGATCGGCGCCAATCCCGTCGTCCGGCTGGCGGTGGCCGCCCTGAGCTACCGGATCCGCCGGCGTGCCCGGCGACACCAGGTGACGTACTCGTACCTGTTCATGAAGGCCAGCGGCGACCAGCTCCGCGAGCTCACCGCCCTCATCGACGCCGGGATCATCCGGCCGGTCGTGGACTCCGTCTTCGACTTCGACCAGACCCGCGAAGCCCTGGCCCACCTCGAGCAAGGACGCACAGAGGGAAACTTGAGGCCTCGGGCAACCACATCAAAGGCTGACAGCAGCGATGACTTTCCGCTGTTGTTTGCCCCGCGATGAGTACCACCCCAGATGAGGGAAGTTGGCGGTCCCGCTTCTTCCCGCGGTGGCGTGGTACCGCGCCGGGCGCCCGCGGCCTGCGTGATCGCCGCCCTGACTACTCGGGCACCGCGGCGACCAGCTCGACCCGCCGACCGAGCGACGGTACGTCGATCGTGGCCTGCGTCTCGAACGCCAGACCGGATCCCGCGGTGAGGTCGCGCAGCGTCGACGTGGCCCATACCTCTCCGCGCGGAGCGCGATCCGCCACCGACTGCACGACCGCTACGCCGGCACCGGAAACGGTGGCACCGTGGCGCGCCACCTCGGCCGTGTGCAGCCCCACCGAGAGACGGAGCCCGGCGGCCGCCGCGCGCTCGACGATCGCCAGGCCGCAGCGGGCCGCCCGAGCCGGACCGTCGAAGGTGGCCAGCACGGCGGCCTGCTCGGCGAGGGCGGGTACGCCGTGGTACTCGTCCAGTACGCCCTGCAGGATCTCCCGCACTCGCGCCGGCTCGACCTGCTCCTCGACCTTGAGGGCCAGCAGGGTCGTCAGGGACGACACCGTGGGGGTCGAGGACTCCAGTCCGAGCACGAACTCCTCGACCGGGTCGAGGATCTGGTCCGAGTCGACCGCGACGAAGTGGTCGGTGCCCTCGAGCTCGACGAACCGCGCACCCGGGATGTGCTCGGCGAGGTAGCGGCCCTCGTCGATGCGGGAGTCGACGTCGTGGCGCCGATGCAACACGAGGGTCGGCGCCTGTACGGCGGGCAGCGTCTCGCGCACGTCCACCAGGGAGTTCATCTCGATGAGGGAGCGTGCGGCGCCGGGGCTCGTCGCGGCCCGGCATCGCTGGCCCCACCACCGGGCGAGCTCCTCGTCGGCGTTGGGGCACATCTGGCGCATGTCGGCCTCGCACGCCCAGTCGCGCTCGACCTGTGCTGCATAGCGTGCTCGGTCCTCGGGCCTGGCGCCCCACGGGTAGTCCGGCGCCCAGAGCCGCCGCGCATAGCTGGAGTAGATGACCAGCCCCTTCACCCGTTCGGGGTGGCTGGCCGCGTAGAGGATCGACATCGGCCCGCCCTCGGAGTACCCGAACAGGACCGCCTGTTCCGACCGGACGGCATCCATCACCGCCGCCACGTCGCCCATCCGGGTCTCGAGATCGGGGAGCGCTCCGGGCCGGTCCGACATGCCCGTGCCCCGCTTGTCGAACCGGATAAGCCGGGAGAACGTGCCGAGGCGGTGCAGGAAGTGGGCGTGCCTTCGTTCGGTCCAGTCCAGGGTCAAGTGGGAGACGAAGCCGGCCACCAGGACGAGGTCGACCGGACCGGTGCCGGTGACCTGGTAGGCGATGTTGAGGCCGTCGCGCTGGGTGTACCTGACCGGTGCCGCTGCCTCCGCGGCGGCGAGGGTCGCCTCGCCGTACCCGCCGGTGGGCTCGCCGGATGACGCGGCTAGGTTCGCCAGCTCCCGCCGGTTGGCCGCATCCAGCTTGCGCAGCAGCGACGAGACGTGGCTCTCGACCGTGCGCACCGAGATGAACAGACGCCGGGCGATCTCCGCGTTGCTGAGCCGGGCGCCGACCAGGGTCAGCACCTCCGCCTCGCGGTCGGAGACGTTGGCGTCGGTCGGTGTCGGGGGGTCGGCCATGTGATCGATGGTCGGCGTTCCCCGATGGGTGGTCAATCCGTGTCGGCTCCGTGGTCGGCACGGATGTGCCCGACCAGGGTCGGGGCGAGCGTGGATCCAGCGCACGAGCAATCACGAGGAGGCCGTCATGACCACGATCACCCACGAGACGCCCAACGGCGTCGACGTCACTCAGCTTGGCCAGACGGTCGAGGCGATCCAGAACGACCCCACCCTAGCGATCTTCACGTTCCGGGCCACCAATGACTGGCTCGGCGGTGGACACTCCCGGACCCAGGTGCAGGCGTTCTGGGGCGCCGGCCAGGAGGACGAGTCCCGCACCGAGCCCTTCGTCCTCGACGGCGACGAGCCTCCGGTCCTGCTCGGGAGCAACCACGCCCCGAACGCGGTCGAGGCGGTGCTGCACGCCCTCGCCTCCTGCCTGGCGGTGGGTACGGCGTACAACGCCGCCGCCCAGGGCATCGAGATCCGCAGCCTGCGCTTCGACCTGGAGGGCGAGCTTGACCTCCACGGCTTCCTCGGCCTGGCCCCCGAGGTGCGGCCCGGCTACCAGAACATCCGGGTCACCTGCCACCTCGACTCCGACGCACCCGAGGACCGCGTCGCCGCGCTGTGGGAGCACGTCCAGAAGACCTCGCCGGTGCTGGACATCCTGCGACACCCCGTGTCCGTCACCACCACGCGGGTCTGACGGCCGGCGGAGAGGAGCCGAGATGAACGCGGTGCCGACGAAGACGACGACGGTCGACGTGGACGACCTGAGCGCGCGGGTCAAGCAGATGTACCGCGACGTGGCGCTGCACCCCGAGCGCGACTACCACTTCGAGACCGGGCGCGCCCTGGCCGAACGGCTCGGCTACGCGGCCGACGAGCTGGACGCAATCCCGGCCGGGGCGGTCGACTCCTTCGCGGGGGTGGGCTACTTCCTGGACCTGGCGGATCTGGGCAGCGGCGAGTACGTGCTCGACCTGGGCAGCGGCTCGGGGATGGACAGCCTCCTCGCCGCCCGGCAGGTGGGGTCGGCGGGCCGGGTCGTCGGCCTCGACATGACCGACGAGCAGCTGGACAAGTCGCGCCGGCTGGCCGCCGAGGCGGGGCTCGAGCAGGTCGAGTTCCGGCGCGGCTACATCGAGGAGCCGCCGGTGCCGGACGCGAGCATCGACGTCGTCATCTCAAACGGCGTCCTCAACCTGTCGGCCGACAAGGCGGCGGTGTTCGCGCAGGTCGCGCGCGTGCTGCGGCCCGGCGGCCGCCTGGCGCTCTCCGACATCGTCACCGAGCGGGCGTTGCCCGACAGCGTCACCTGCAACGCGGGCCTGTGGGCGGCGTGCATCGGCGGCGCCATGCAGAACGACGCGTACCAGGAGGCGATCGAGCAGGCCGGGTTGGCGATCAAAGTCGTACGCCGCAACGACGACTACCGGTTCCTGTCGGCCCAGGCCGTCAACGCCACGACGACCTGGGGTGTCATGAGCATTTCCCTGCTTGCCCGCCGGCCCGGATAGCCCGCGTCAGAACGTGAGGACGGCTTGTGTGTCGTCGGCGGATTGATCACGTAGGAACTCTGGTGGAGGACTTCTTCACCGGAGGCGCCGGCATTCTCGATGACGCGCCGTCGTTCGCCGCAGCCGGCGCGCTTTTCAAACTCGCTCCTTCTGACTTCTAACCGTTCTGCCTGCGGTCCCCGGACGGCGCCAGTCACCGTCCGGGGACCGTGGCGCGTCAGGATGTTCAGAAGAGGGTCCGGCGGAAGGGGGTGTGCGCACATGCCGACCACAGGAACGTGGCGAGCGGTCCCAGCGCTGGCAGCGCCGATCCAGGTGTCTGCGTCCGGCGCGCCGCAGCGGGGTCTCCGGCGATGTCGTCCGCGCGAGCACGTTCGCGTCCGCCACGACGGGGTGGGCCGCGGTCCGGGCCGACACGCCGCCCATATCGTGCCTGCTGCGTACCGAGGACGCCGGTACCACCTGGACCTGCCAGCTGGCCTGGTCTGGAGACGTTCTGGGCCGGCTGCACGCCTTCGACGGCCACCGCGCGAGCCTGCTACTCGGATTGCGGTCCGGATTCCGCAATGAGATCAACGGGCTGCCCGTCGCGGCCGGCGAACCCTTCTATCACTTCGTCGCCGGTACGCAGGACGCGGGCGCGACCTGGACCCTCGGTTCCCCAGTGGATCGGCACACCGCTGGTGCGTACTTTCTCAGTCCGCTCCAGATCTGGCTGCAAGTCCACGTGCCCGGCTCCGATTTCACCTCGGACCTGGCCCGGACCGAGGATGGCGGCGCCACCTGGAGCCGCATCGACGGCACCGGATACCCGCCCGGCGCGTCGTGCGTTCCGTGCCGCGAAAGCCCATCGCCACAAGGCGTTCGTGCACCTTGTCCGCGCGGATACGAGCCTTCGAGTTGTCGACAAGCTCCTCCACCTTGGGCAGGAACGCGTCGATCATCTTCGGCCGCGGTGCCGCTGCCCGGGCCAGCGGATCTCCGCCGCCCGCCTGGCGCAGCGCCACATAGCGCCGCACGGTCTTCGGGTCGCACCCGGCCAGCTGCGCCGCCGAGTGCGCGCGGCCAGTCGAATCGTACGCCTCCAAGATCTCCATGATCTCCCTGTCAGACTTGGTCACGGTCTCTCCGGTCAGTCGGCTGCAAGATCAGCAATCAGGCAGCCAACCAGCCGGAGAGACCACCTCCGGGTAGGACACGACGGGAGATCACCTGGCCGCACAGAGGGATTTCTCATGTCCGCCAGCAGGGACTCAACTGTCCATCCACAGGGATTTTTCAGCGTCCGCTAGCAGCGTGCGACACGTGCCGCTGGCGGAGGGCTCCGCCGACTTCCGGCTAGGCTGCTTGCCCGGCTCAAGCCAGGCAAGCGGCCGTGACACCGACCGGTACGGCAGGATGCAAGTCAGGTTGGGCGACGATGGCCGCGTGTGGTGCGCCGCCCCGGCGGCCAGCGCGCGCGGTCCTGGCCCGGGCACCGGTGACCGGCGCCGCCTGCCAGGCGACTACGGTGCCGGATACCGGGACGGCAATACCGCTTCGCGACCAACAACGGCGCCGCGCGAACCGCCCTCCGAACTAACACACCGTAACGAGCGGGGTTGGTGAAAGGGCCGCCAAAGGGACGAGATACTCGCCTGGCATTACTCTCCGCCGACGGCCCGCGCGTTGGAAGAACACTCTGCGACCGGGTAGGCGGGGGTCCGGGCGGCCACAGGCATGGCCGCCCGAACCCTCCGACGGCGCCGTCTCCCTCCGGCGGCGGTCGTCTCCAGAACTGCCGGGCAAGCTCACCCCTGATCTGCTCCAAGTGATAGACGAGGGCTCTGGCGGCCTTGTTCGGAGCGCTCTCATCGAACGCTGCCTCCGCCAGGTCTTCGACGTCGGTGTGGGCACGAAGTCCGCCTACCTGACGGGCAAGGAATGCACCGAGTCGGCGACGCGTTGACGTTTGCCTACTTTGGCTGATTCGATGTCCGCGGCAAGACGCTTGATGGCTGGGAGTCGAGTCACGTCTGCTCCGGCGGCCTGGAGAGATCGCGATGGGTCATCAGCCGGTCGTCTGGCGGCGTGCTCTGTTGCTGCGTCCAGACATCACCAGGCGGCTCAGGTTCTCGCTGCCCCGACGATGCGAAATGAAGGTAGGGTGCCAGGTCCACGCCAGCGAGTGAAGGTGATAGCGCGGCCCAGCTTAGGAGTTCGCCGCTGAATGTTTCGCCGGATTGCGCATGATTGGAGCGGCTAGCTGTTCGGTGAGGTGGCTGGCTGCCGCCTCCAACGCGACTAGCTTGTCAGGCAGTTCACCGTTCGCCAGCCAGTCAGCAACCGTTTCAAATTCTCGACCATGCAGGTTCTCTAGCGTCAGCAGTTTGGCGATCGCACCCGCATCCAGGTTGATGCCGCGGCGTTCTGAGATTGATTGCCGCATTCGAAGATTGTTCAGGAACTTCTTAATTCTTCGCGGGTTGCCGCCGGCGCGGTCATAGAGCATCGGGGTCAGCGTGGAGGCAAGCGTAATCTCTTCAGAGATGTCGCTGCCCTCGACGAGATTTGCGAGCTCTTCGATTGGTCCCGCATTGCGGCGCAGTTTGGCACATCCCTCAATGTATGGCTGGAGGGCTGCGGATCCGTCTTTGACGCAGTTGGAGGAGTACGAGGAACGCCTCCGTGTCGAATCTGGTCAGTGTCGGGATCGGTACGGCGACCTGAACGATCTTGTCGAGATAGAGACGTCCAGGCTGCCCTTTGGAGTATGTTTCGCTACGACTTGCGAGTGAGATTATCGGGGAGATGGACTCGGCGGCCTGGTTCTCGTCGATCGCAACGATGAAGGCCATCTTGGGTACGGCCAGAAAACGTCGTATCGTGTCCAACGTATCAACGATGGTGACCGGCGCGCAACGGTCCAAGTCGTCGATGAGCACCACAATTCGACGAACGTCAACGAGTTCGCGGGCGGACAATAGCTCGATGAATTCTTGTCGGAAGCACGCAAGAGGCGGGGTCGCCACCTCGCGGCCGTCTTCGTTGACGAAAGGTGAGGCGGCACCGGCTATCGATGGTATCTGAACGGCAGGTGCGGTTTTTGGCTAGTCTTGCATTCTATCGAATGCTTCACGTAGCCGATGAGTCTGTTTGCCAGAGTGAATGCTGTGCCTTGAAGGTCGGCGGACTCGTTCTGGTGGAGCTTGCCCTGCAGCACCTGTAGGACCTGACCCACGAGGGTTTCCTGAGCGGCGACGCCAGGATCGTAGCGCCATGATTCCGTCCCGTCGTCTTGTCCAACAGGTGCACGCAATACTTCGTAATGCGTTGCAGGCTGCGGTTCGGGAGGAGTTGGTAGGCCGGAATGTGGCAAGGCTGGTCCAGGTGGCCGGCCCAGTGTACGGGGTGGACCGGGGTTTGACCGTTGAGCAGGCAAGGCCGGCAAGGTCGTCATCCGCGTGACATGACCACACACGCCGACCTAGGCCGCCGGCCGGCACGCCCCCTGCGCACAGAGTGCGTCGCCGCTTCAGGCGGAGGGTGACCCGCGCGAGTGCCGGAAACCGTCGACCACAGCCAACTCACCGGAGGACCACATGCGCACGTCGCGAAGCAGCTCGCAGCCCGCAGGACACATCGCCGTCGAAGGCCACGCCGGGGTACTCGTCGCTCGTATCGACGGAGGCCCGCACGCGCTGTTCGATCCCGAGATCGCCAAGCAGCTGAAAGAGCTGGTCGATCGTGCAGACCGCGATCCGGACATCCGCGCGGTCGTCTTCACCGGGACGCATCCCGATCGCTTCTTGAGTCATTCTGACGTTCGCTGGCTACAAGAAGGTGGCACCGGATTCCCGCCGATCAACACGCGCATCGCCAAGCTTGCAGCGCGCACGGCGAGACTCATCAACAGACTGCCAGGTGTCAGAACGCTCGCGGGGATGACCCGGCTCAAGACACTTCTGCAGCTCGACAGCTTCCACGCCACCTTTCCTGAAGATGAATGCAAGCGGCACCATCTTCATCGCGGCACTCAACGGCTCGGCACTTGCCGTCGGCGCGGAGCTGGCATTTGCCTGTGATCTGCGCCGGTGCAGCCGGTTCAGTGTCTGCGCGCGGGTGCGGGACAGCTCATCGCGGCGGTCGGCCAGCAGCCGCAGCACCGCCAGGTCCTCATCGTGAGTCAGCTGCCGCAGCCCGCGGGTACGTAACGCCGCCATCGCGAT
>WNFU01012587.1_pt1 | contig 16513 bp, 8 predicted proteins | sample 5400121 | NCBI WGS metagenome assembly WNFU01 (sample SAMN13153360, study PRJNA577476) | soil metagenome | isolation source: 100 cm soil or saprolite under grassland replicate 1 | place: USA:California | collected 2016-06-15
CCGCAAACTGGGCAATTTCGACGACTGGATCGACTACTTCCGCTACTGGCAGGATTCGATCGGTCTCCCGCAGGGCGACCTTCGCAAGTACGGGTTTGAAGCAAAGTTCGGTGAGCCCGAAGTCCCCCATATCGAGTTCGGGCATTACAAAGGCCAGCGCAAATGGCCGACCGTGATGCACATCCCCGATCAGCGCATCCGCGACGCGTTGCTCAACCTGATCGTCTATCAGGGCGACACCGAGTTCGCGTCGGTGGAGCAACAGCGCAACCTGCTCCAGCACGCGCCGTCGGACTACGACCTGCTGTCGCTGCAGCGCGTCATGACGGAAGAAATGCGGCACGGCTGGCAGATGTCCTACCTGCTCTGCACGCATTTCGGCGACGAGGGCAAACGCGAGGCCGCCAAGCTGCTCGAGCGGCGTGCCGACGAGGGTGAGCGGCTGCTGGGCTCGTTCAACGAAATCGTGGACAACTGGCTCGACTTCTTCACCTATACGCAGTTCATCGACCGCGACGGCAAGTTCCAGCTGAAGATGCTGTCGGTCTCGGCGTTCGATCCGCTGTCACGCTCGATGGGACCGATGCTCAAGGAAGAGTCCTACCACCTCGGTACCGGCAACAACGGCCTGCTGCGGATCGTGAAGGCGGGCAAGATGCCGCCGGAGGTCATCCAGCGCTTCTTCTATAAGTGGATTCCGACGGCGTTCGACCTGTTCGGGACCGACAATTCGTCGTCCGCGCATTGGGCCTACGTGTGGGGGTTGAAGGGCCGCTACGACGAGCGCGAAGTCGGGAACGGCGCCGAACCGGACAAGAGCAAGTTGAACGAGCTCGCGCGAAATCTGTATCGCCAGGAGATCGTGAAACTGGTCGAGCGCCTCAACATGTTCATTGCCGAGCGCGAGCGGCAGCTCAAGGTCCCCGACCTCAAGTTCAACCGGCGCATCGGCATGTACGCGCAAATACCCTGCGTATCTGGAGTCGGTGCTGCCGCGGCCCGAGGACGTGGCGATCGTCCACGACATCGAGAAAGAGCCGGACTGGATCGAGCCCAAGAAGGCCGACAGCCTGCAGCAGTGAAGCCCCTGGTGATTGCCCACCGGGGCGCCTCCAGCATCGAGCTGGAGAACTCGTTGGCCGCGTTCCGCGCCGCCGCCGGCCAGGGAGCCGACGCCGTCGAGCTCGACATCCATGCCACGATCGACGGCGAGCTCGTCGTCCATCATGACCCGGCCGTGATGGGATTGCCGATCACGCAGGCGCGCGCGCGCGATCTGGCCGCCCTTCAACTCCCGAACGGTGAGCCGATTCCGAGCCTGGCGCAGGCGTTGGACGTGCTCGGCCAGCTCAAGGTCTTCGTCGAGGTCAAGGTGCTCGATCCGAAGTGGGACGAGCGACTGCTCGCGACCCTCGACAGCGGCCCGAATCCCTCAGGCTACGCGGTTCACAGCTTTGTGGTCCCCGTCGTGCGGCGGCTGGGCCAGAAGCGGCCGAGCCTGCCGCGCGGCGTGCTGTCCGAAGTCGCCACCGGCAATCCGCAGCGGACCTTGGACGACGCATCCGCGCAGACGCTGTGGCAGGAGCGGACGACGTTGGATGAACCGTTGGTGAAAACCGTGCACGGGTTGAAAGCGACGATCATCGCCTGGACTGTCGACAATCCCGCCGACATGCAGCGGTTCGTGCGCTGGGGCGTCGATGGGATCTGCACCAATCATCCCGAACGCGCCCGCCTGGTCGTAGACGCTTCCCGGGCTGCATGAAACCGCTTCGCGTTGTCGTCATCGGTGCCGGCACGATGGGTCACGGCATTGCGTATGTGGCTGCGCTTGCGGGTTGTGAGGTGCGGCTGACCGACGCCCGTGTCGATGCCCTGCCCCAGGCGTTGGACAGGATCGAGGCTCTTGCCGCCGGCGGTGCGAAGCGCGGTAAGGTGATGACCGGCCGAGTCGAAACTGTCTCCGAGATCCGTGAGGCGGTAAGCGACGCGGACATCGTGATCGAAGCGGTCGCCGAAGATCTCGCCGTCAAACAGCGGCTGTTCGTGGAGGTCGAACGCGCGGCCCCGGCCAATGCGCTGCTTGCGTCGAACACCTCGTCGCTCTCGATCGGGGAGATCGCCGCAACCATGGTACAGCCGCGTCGCCTGGTCGGGATGCACTTCTTCAATCCGGTGCACGTGATGAAGCTGGTCGAGGTCGTGACTCACGGACGGGATAACCGGCCGGCGGTCGAGCGCGCCGTGGAATTCGCACGCCAGGTTGGTAAAGAGCCGATTGTCGTGCGCGACTCCCCTGGATTTGCATCGAGCCGTCTCGGCGTCGTGCTGGGCCTCGAGGCGATGCGCATGCTCGAGCAAGGCGTCGCCAGTGCCGAGGACATCGACAAGGCGATGGAGCTGGGCTACAACCACCCGATGGGGCCGCTCAAGCTCACCGATCTCGTCGGGCTCGATGTGCGGCTCGCCATCGCGGAGTATCTGCACGCGACGCTCGGCAAGCCGCATTATGAACCCCCCAAAATCCTGCGCGACAAGGTCAAAAAGGGAGAATTGGGACGGAAGACGGGAAAAGGGTTCTATACTTGGAGCGAGTGAGCCCTCCCCGGATCACCGACGTCCACGTGCACATCCAGCCGTGGCGTGACCTGAAGCCCAAGGTCCAGGAGGCGATGCGGAAGGGCAAAGAGGACCATTGGGATTTCCTGATCTCGCTGATGGACGATCCCAAGGCGCTGCTCGAGGTGATGGACCGCTCGGGCGTGTGGCGAATCGGCCTCGTCAACTATCCCAGCCCCGACATCATGGGATTCGACGATTCGACCAACGCATTCGCCGCACAGTACGCCAGGGCGAATCCCGAGCGCTTGATCCCCTACGGCGGCGTGCACGCGCGGTACACCCGCGACGCCGCGGGCGACGTCGATCGGTTGATCGATCAGGGAATCCGGTTGCTCAAGGTCCATCCTCCTCATCAGGCATTCCCCGCCAACGCCTACACCGACGGTCTCACGGCGCTCGGCGAGATTTACCGGCGGTGCGAAGCGCGCGGCCTCCCGGTTATGATCCACACCGGTACGTCGATCTTTCCCGGTGCGCGCTCGAAGTACGGCAATCCGCTGGAGCTCGATGACGTCGCGATCGATTTTCCCGACTTGCAGCTGGTGATGGCGCACGGCGGCCGGCCGCTCTACATGGAAGAAGCGTTTTTCATCCTGAGACGTCATCGTCAAGTCAGACTCGACGTCTCGGGCATTCCGCCGTCCAAGCTGCTGGAGTACTTTCCCCGCCTGACCGAGATCGTGGATCGCGTCCTGTGGGGCACCGACTGGCCTAGCCCGGGTGTCAAGGATCTGCGCCAAAACATCGATCAATTCCTGGCCCTGCCGCTCGCCGCAGCGCAGCAGCGGGCCATCCTCGAGACCAACGCCCTCGTGCTGTTTCCGACGGAGTCAGACTCGCATGCATAGCCTTCTGTTCGTGGCTCTTCTGGCGCAATCCGGAGCGATCCCCTTCGAGCAGTTCACGCTGCCGAACGGTCTGCACGTCATTTATTCGGAGGACCACTCGACGCCGATCGTGTCGATCGACCTCTGGTACGAGGTCGGCTCGCGCAACGAGCGTCCGGGCCACTCCGGGTTCGCGCATCTGTTCGAGCACATGATGTTCCAGGGGTCGGCGCACATCAAGAAGGCCGAGCACAACCAGCTGATCGAGCGCGCGGGCGGCGACTTCAACGGCAGCACCGCCGAGGACCGCACCAACTATTGGGAAACGGTCCCGTCGAACCGCCTCAACCTCGCGCTCTGGGCCGAAGCGGACCGGATGCGCTCGCTCGCCATCACGGAAGAGAACTTCGAGAACCAGCGCCAGGCCGTGAAGGAAGAGCGCCGGCTGCGGGTGGACAACCAACCGTACCAGGCCGCGTTCACCGACGGGTTGACCTGGCCGTTCGACAGCACGACGTGCTTCCCCTACGCCCACACCGTCATCGGCTCGCTGGCCGATCTCGACGCCGCGAAGCTGCCCGACGTGCAGGCGTTCTTCGATACGTACTACGCGCCCAACAATGCCACGCTCGTCGTGGTCGGCGACTTCGTTCCCGGGCAGCTGCGCACGCTCGTCAATCAGTATTTCGCGGGCGTGCCGAGTCATCCGGCCCCCGAGGCTCCGCGCTGCGAGGGCGGGGGAACTCCGGCGCGGCATGAGGTGCACGACGCGCACGCCAACCTCGACGCGCTGCTGCGGATCTATCGCGTCCCGGAGCATCGCAGCGCCGACACGCCGGCGCTCGAAGTGCTCAACATCATCGTCGGCCAGGGGGAGAGCTCGCGCCTCAACGTCGCCGTGGTGCGGCGCGAAAAGGCGGCCGTCGCGACCGGCGCGATCCTCAATCCGTTCGGGTCGCGCAACGGTCCGGGAGTCTGGGTGGCGTACGGCATCGTGAACCAGGGCGTCTCGGCGGACCGCATGGACAGCCTCATTGGCGTGCAGCTCGACAGCATCCGGACATACGGCATCAGCGCCGCCGAGCTCGAGAAGGCGAAGAATGCATTGCGGGCCGGATTCATCGGCAACCGGGAGACGACGTTGGGCAAAGCCGAAGAGCTGCACCACTATCGCACGTTTCACAACTCCGTCGACGAGATCAACACCGATCTCGACAAGCTGCTCGCAGTCACGAGTGATGACGTGAAACGCGTCGCGGGCACGTACCTCGAACCGGGCAATCTCACGCTCTTGGTTGTGCGGGCGGGAGCAGCTCCGGCCCAGGGAAGCCGACAGTGAACCCGCTGCTGCTCGCCTGCACCCTGCTCGCGGTTCAGGAACCCTTCCCCACTCGGCCACCGACCGCCGCCCCGCTCCGGCCGGTGCGCTTCCCGCCGTTCCAGGATGTCGCGCTCCCCAATGGCATGACGTTGCTGCTGGTCGAGAACCACGAGCAACCAACGCTGTCGGTGAGCCTCAGCTTCCGCGCCGGCAACGTGTACGACCCTGCCGGGAAGGAAGGAGTGGCGGCCCTGGTTGCGGAGCTGCTGACCAAAGGCACGCCCACGCGCAGCGCCGACCAGATCGCGGCGGAAATCGAAGGGGTGGGTGGGACGATCGGGGCGAGTGCCGGCGACGACTTCCTCACCATCTCCACCGACGGGCTGAGCGATCACGCCGAGCTGGCCTTTGCCCTGCTCGGCGACGTCAGCCGGCGGTCGACGTTCTCCGACCAGGAGCTGGAGCTGGCGCGGACCCGGTTCCTCTCGTCGCTCGAGGTCGAGCTGTCGCAACCGGACAACGTCGCCGCACGCGCGTTCCAGAAGGAGATCTACGGCCGCAATCCGTACGGCAGGAACACGAGTGTCGCGGCGTACCGCGCGATCACGCGCAATGACATCGTCGCGTTCGCCGGGCGGCGCATCCGGCCGGGCGGCTCGTTGCTGGTCGTGGCCGGCGACATCACGCTGCCGCGTGCGCGCGCGCTCGCAGCCAGCGCATTCGGCTCGTGGCGGGGCGGAGCCGCCGCGACGCCGCCGGCTCCCACCGCTCCAGCCAAACGCGCGACCGACATTCTCCTGGTGAACCGGCCCGGCTCGGTGCAATCGAACATCGTCATCGGGAACACGACGTTCCTGCCGACCGACACCGGCTATTACGCGGCGCGCATCGCCGCCCACGTCCTGGGAGGCGGCTCGGACTCGCGCCTGTTCATGATTCTGCGCGAGCAGAAGAGCTGGACGTACGGCTCCTATGCCTCGCTGCGGCGCACCCGCGGCCTCGGGTACTGGGAGGCGACGTTCGAGGGGCGCACCGAAGTCACCGACAGTGCGTTGACGGAGCTGCTGCATCAGATCGATCGCGTGCGGACCGAAACGATTCCCGACAGCGAGCTGGTCGCGGCCAAGGGGTTCCTGGTGGGCTCCTTCCCGCTGACGATCGAAACGCCTCGCCAGATCGCCGGCGTCGTCACCACCGCCCGGCTCCTCGGTCTCGGCACTGACTATCTACAGCGCTATCGCGATCGCCTGGCGGGCGTGAGCGGCACGCGGGCGCGCGCCGCCGCGCAGCGGGTGTTTCGCCGCAGCGCGCTGACGATCGTCGTCGTCGGCGACGCCAAGTCGCTGTACGACAAGCTGAAGGCGATTGCGCCGGTCCGCCTGGTGGATATCGAGGGCCGGCCGCTCGATCCGGCCGAGCTCAACCCCACCGGCGGTCCGGTCTCGTTCGACCGCAGCCAGATCGTGGCGCGCAGCGACAGTTTCCAGGCGCTGGTCCAGGGCACCGTGTATGGCGGACAACTCTCGAAGGTCGATGTCGCCGGGGATTCGATCGTGTATACCGAAGCAACGACGATCGGCCCATTCCAACAGCGATCGACCGTCGTCCTGAACGCCGATCTCACGATGCGGCGCACCAATCAGACCGGCATGGTTCAAGGTCAGCAGACCGAAATCCATTTGACGTACGCCGACGGCCGCGTCAAAGGGACCGCGATGGCGCCGCAGCCCACGGGCACGCCGAAACCGATCACGGTGGACACCACCGCGCCGCCGGGCACGATCGACGATAACGCGCTGGGGGTGTTGCTCGCCGCGCTGCCGCTCGATGCAGGAAAGACATTCAACCTGAACGTCTTCTCGTCGGGCGAAGGGGCGTCCAAAGTCGTCACCGTGAAAGTCGCGGGCGTCGAGAATGTCACGGTGCCGGCGGGAACGTTTCCGGCCTATCGCCTCGAGCTGTCGGGGATGCAGCTGCCGGTGGTCATGCACGTCACCCAGCAGGCGCCGCGGCGGCTGGTGCGCATCGCGCCGACGGGCGCGCCGCTGGTGTTCGAACTCGTGAAATAGGAGGAACCGATAATGCGGCGGTCGGGCGGTCAAACTGAAAAAGCGGCGGTCAAACTGACAAGGCGGCGGTCGGCTGCACTGGTGCTCGCGATCCTGGTCGCCGCGGGCTGCGCTTCCGCAGGGGCGCGGCAGGCTCAAGCGCCCACGCCAGGAGCAGCACCCGCCCAGCCGGATACTGCAGCCGGCATCGGACCACAGTACCCGTCAACGTATCAGCGACATCCCAATCCGCCGGTCGTGATCCGGAACGCGACGATCATGACGGCGACGGGCCAGGAGATACCGGGCGGCTCGATTCTGTTGCGCGACGGCCGGATCGTCGCCGTCGGGACGAACGTCGCGGCCCCCAGCGATGCGACGGTCGTGGACGGCACGGGCAAATGGGTGACGCCCGGCGTGATCGACACGCACTCGCATCTCGGCGTGTACGCCGCTCCGGGCACGTTCGGGGAGTCGGACGGCAACGAAGCCACGAATCCCGTGACGGCCGAGGTCTGGGCCGAACATTCATTCTGGCCGCAGGATCCGCAGATCCCACTGGCGATCGCCGGCGGGGTGACGACGATTCAGGCGCTGCCGGGATCAGCCAATCTCATCGGCGGGCGCAGTGCGATTCTGAAACTCGTGCCGGCGCGCTCGGTGCAGGAGATGAAGTTTCCCGGCGCGCATTACGGGCTGAAGATGGCGTGCGGCGAGAATCCCAAACGCGTGTACGGCGGGCGCGGGGGAGCGCCTTCCACCCGCATGGGCAACATGGCGGGCTACCGGGCCGCGTTCATTGCCGCGCAGGACTACCGGCGTCGCTGGGACAAGTGGAACAAGGACCACGAGGGCGATTCCCCGGAGCGCAATCTCCGCAACGAGTCGCTCGCGGAGGTGTTGCGCGGCAACATCTACGTGCAGAATCACTGCTACCGCGCCGACGAGATGATGCAGATGCTCGATCTCGCGCACGAGTTCGGCTTCAAGATCCGCTCGTTCCACCACGCGGTCGAGGCGTACAAGATCGCGGACGTGTTGGCGCGGGAAGGCACCGCGGTGTCGATCTGGTCGGACTGGTGGGGCTTCAAGGAAGAAGCGATGGATGGGATCTACGAGAACGCCGCGCTGGTCCAGCAGGCTGGTGGCCGAGTCGCGATCCACTCCGACGATGCATCAGGCATCCAGCGCCTCAATCAGGAAGCGGCCAAGGCGATGTATCACGGCCGGCGCGCGGGGATCCCCATCACCCGCGATCAAGCCGTCCGCTGGTTCACGGCCAACCCCGCCTGGGTGCTTGGCATCGATTCCGTGGTGGGCACGCTCGAGCCCGGCAAGATGGCGGACGTCGTTCTGTGGTCCGCCGATCCCCTCTCGGTGTATGCGCTGGCCGTGCAGGTCTACAACGACGGCTGGCTCGTGTACGATCGCAACGATCCGGCGCGCCAACCGAAAACCGACTTCACATTGGGGCAGCCATGATTGCCTTCCTGCTGCTTCAGACGATCGCGATCACGGGCGGAACGGTCTATCCGGTCTCGGGGCCAAAAATCGCGAACGCCACGGTGCTGATTCGTGACGGCCGGATCGCCGCGGTCGGCAACAACGTTGCGGTCCCCGCAGGTGCCACGCGCATCGACGCGTCGGCAAAATGGGTCACACCGGGGCTGATCGATGGCGCCGGCCAGATGGGACTGCGGGAGATTGGCGCAGTTCAGGGCACCAGCGAGTATACGCAGCGCGGCAATGACGTCGCGGCCGGGTTCAACGTCCTCGAGGGCATCAATCCCGCGTCCACCCTCATCGCGGTGAACCGGATGGAGGGCGTGACAACAACGCTAGCCGTTCCTGGATCCTTGGGTGTTCCGCCGAGCGGCGGGTTGATCTGGGGTCAGGCGGCGCTCATCGATCTCGACGGCGCCACGATCGAAGCCATGCGGATCAAATCGCCGGCGGCGATGGTGGCCGGCTTGAGCGAGGCGGCAAAGGACGCGAGCGGCGGCTCGCGCGCCGCGGTTGTCCAGCGCCTGCGGCGGGTGCTCAACGACGCGCGCGAGTACGCCACGCGGCGTGCCGATTACCGGCGTCGCCAGATCCAGGATCTCAGTGCGAGCGCGGCGGACCTCGAAGCGCTACAGCCGGTGTTGCGGGGTGAGCTGCCGCTGATTGTCGTGGCCAATCGCCGCAGCGACATCGAGACCGCGCTCCGGATCGCGCGCGAGTACAAGCTGCGGCTGATTCTCGCGGGAGCGGCCGAAGGATGGATGATCCCCGCTGAGATCGCTGCGGCGGGTGTGCCGGTCCTCGTCGAGCCGCTCGACAACATTCCGTCATACGATGCACTCGGCATTCGCTACGAGAACGCGGCGCTCCTCAGCAAGGGCGGCGTGAAGGTGAGCCTGATGGAGACGGCGACCGAGAACACCCGCGACCTGCGCCAGCAGGCCGGCAACGCGGTGGCGACGGGGATGTCGTGGGATCAGGCGCTGCGGGCTGTAACGCTCACGCCGGCGGAGGTTTTCGGAGTGGCCGATCGCTACGGATCTCTGGAAGTCGGGAAGGTGGCGAACGTGGTAGTGTGGACTGGAGATCCGTTTGATTTCGCAACCGGAGTAGAACACGTCTTTATTCGGGGGAGAGACATACCGCTGAGAAGCAGGCAAACGGAGTTGCTGGAGAGGTACCGAACACTTCCGCCCAAGTACTAAAACCATCGAGGCCGCCTATTTCTTGGCGGCCTCGATCGCTACCGGGTAGACGCTGACTTGCATGCGCTGCTTGTTCTTATGTTCGAATTTGACGTGGCCATCCACGGTCGTAAACAGACTGTCGTCCGATGCCCGACGCACATTCCTACCTGGATGAAACTTGGTGCCGCGCTGGCGCACGATGATGCTGCCCGCGGTCACGAATTCCCCGCCGAACCCCGACCTTCACGTCGGCGATCTTGATTTCGGTAAAATCCTGCCGGTGCCCCGCGTGGCGGCGATAGCCGGTGCGGCGGGCGAAGCGGAAAATCCGGATCTTCTTGCCCTTGCCGTGGCGCACGACCTCGGCGGTGACCTTGGCACCCTTCACCTTCGGCGCACCCGTTTGGACGTTCTTCCCGTCGCTGGCCAGGAGGACGTTGTCGAACGAGACCTCGTCCCCCGGCTTGGCGTCGAGCAGCGGCACCTTGATGGTGACGCCGGGCTCGGCCCGGAACTGGGCACCACCGGTGGTGAAGATTGCGTAGGACATAGGGCCGGAACTGTAATCTAGACTTGAGGTTCGGTCAAGGTCGAGCGACAGCGCCGACGTGCAGCGTGAGCCCCATCACGGGTGCGGAGTCTTCGCACCTGTAGCTTCCACGCAACACTTAAACCCGGGTCTAGCGCCCTCCGGGAATCCACGCGACGCCAGCGCCCCTTCGTGAGCCCATAAAGCCCCCGGTGCTGGGTGCCGCGTGTTTTTGCGCCTGCGGCGCTCCGACGGGGCGATGGATCAACAGAGTCGTGCCCATAGCGGCTGGCGACATCGCATCCGGGTCCTGATTCCGGTCCCGGCGGCCATCCTGTTAGCCACCTGCTTCCTACCGAGCGAACCCTCCAGCAAGCAGCGCGTCGTCTTCGGACTGCCTGTGGACACGGCGCTCGTCGCCGTCGGCGCCACGATCGCACCGGCCGTCACCGTTCGAGCCGACGGTGCGTTGCTGACGCCACCCCCCATCCGTTTCGAGAGCCTCGACACGACCTCTGTCGTCGTCGATTCCTCCGGGCAACTCCGTGCGCGCCGCCGGGGTGTGGCGACCATCCGCGCCGTGCTGGTCAGCGGCGCGACCGGTGTGATGCCGCCGGAGACCACGTTCGTCGTACGCGTCATCATCAAGGGGATGACGCTCGCCAAAACGGCCGATTCGCTGCGCGCTCTCGGCGATACCCTGCTCTTTCGACCAGGCTATCTCGATGCCGACGGGTGGGCGCTCAGCGCAGCGGACTCGGCCGCGATCCTTCCCGCCTACCAGATCGTGTCCGCCGGGCAGGCGGTGCAGCTGGACCCGGCTACGGGGACGATCGTCTCACGGGGCAACGGCACCGACACCGTTCGCGCGATCGTCGACACGAGCAGCATCATGCTGGTCGTCCAGGTCCGCCAGCGAGCCGTGCGGGTGACGGCGGCACCGGCCGATTCGTTCCGCTTCCGGGCGCTCACCGCCGCGCAGCCGTTTGGCGTGACCGCGTGGGATCGCCGGGACAGCCTCATCGCTCAGCCCTTCGCGGCGTGGAGGTCGAGCGATCCGGCGGTGGTGTCGGTCGCGTCGGGCTCGGGGGTAGCGACGGCCGCCGGGAACGGCAGCGCATTCGTCGTCGCCGCGGTCGATTCCGTTGCCGACACGGTGGCCGTGACGGTCAACCAGGTGCCTACGCAGCTCAGTGTCACCGCGCAGCCCGGCGCGACCGCTGCCGGCGCCGCCATCACCCCGGGCGTGCAGGTGGCGATCCGTGATTCGTTGGGCAACACCGTCGCCGGCGCGACGCCCCTGGTGACCATGGCGATGGGCACCAACCCCGCGAGCGGTACGCTCGCGGGCGCGGTCGCCAAGAGCGCAATCGGTGGCATCGCCACGTTCGCGGACCTGAGCGTCGACAAGGCGGCGAGCGGCTACACGCTCACCGCGTCCGCCCCCGGTCTCGCGGGCGTCACCACGGTAGGGTTCGACATCACCCCGGGGTCAGCGAGTCAGCTCGTCTTCAACGGCTCCCCCGGCACGACGACGGCCGGCAGTCCGATCACGCCGCCCGTCCAGATCACGGTGCAGGACGCCTTCGGGAACACCGTGGGCACCGCGTCGGCCGTCGTTACGATCGGCATCGGGACCAACCCCGGCGGCGGCACCCTCGCCGGAACCGCCACACGGACCGCGGTGAACGGGATCGCCACGTTCACCGATCTGAGCATCGACAAGGCGGGCACGGCGTACACGCTGACGGCCGCGACCACCGGATTGGCCGGTGCGGTGAGCGCGCCGTTCATCATCACCCCGGGTCTCGCCACGCGGCTCGCGTTCGCCGTGCAGCCGACCGCCGCGGGGGCCGGCAGGACCATCGCTCCGGCGGTCCAGGTTGCGGTGCAGGATCAGCTCGGCAACACCGTCACCGGCGCCACGCCGGTCATTACGCTCGCCGTCGGCACCAATCCGGCCGGCGGCACCCTCGTTGGGACCACCAGCAAGAGTGCGGTGAACGGCGTCGCCACCTTCACCGACCTGAGTATCGCCAAGTCGGGAACCGGCTACACGCTGACCGCCGCCGCCAGCGGCGTCGCCGCAGCGACGAGCGGCCCGTTCGACATCGCGGCGGGCGCTGCGGCGAGACTGGCGTTCACGGTCCAGCCGGGCCCCACGGTCGTCGGCGCCACGATCACGCCTGCCGTGCAGGCCGCGATCCAGGACACGCTGGGGAACACCGTCACCTCGGCGACGAACCTGATCACGGTCGCCATTGGCACCAACCCGTCCGGCGGCAAGCTCACCGGGACCCTGATTCGCAGCGCCGTGAACGGCGTGGCCACCTTCGGCGACCTGAGCCTCGACAAGGTCGGGTCGGGCTACACGCTTACCGCCGCGGCGACCGGGCTGACGGAAGCGGCGAGCGCCGGCTTCGACGTCAATGCTGCCGCCACGAAGCTGGCTTTCATCGTGCAGCCCAGTGTCACCGTCGCCGGCCAAGCGATCAGCCCGGGCGTGCGGGTAGCGGTGCAGGACGGCGTCGGCAACACGGTCACGACCGCCAGCACCGTCATCACCATGACGCTGGGAGCGAACGCGAACGGCGCGACCCTCTCCGGAACGACGATCCGGAGCGCGGTGAACGGCGTCGCGACGTTCGCCGACCTGAGCATCGACAGTGTGCAGAGCGGATACACGCTCACCGCGACTGCGGCCGGGTTGGCCAGCGCCGGAAGCGCGGCATTCGACGTCACGGCCAATGCTCCCTCCAAGCTCGCCTTCAGTGTGCAGCCCCCCGTCACGGCGCCTGCTGGCCAGGGGATCTCCCCGGCCGTGCGGGTTTCTGTCCTGGACGCCTTCGGCAACACGGTCACGGGGTTCACGGGCAATGTCTCCATCGCCATCACCGGCGGGACGGGGGATCCCGGCGCCACGCTGGGCGGGGCGACGACCGTTCCCGCGGCAGCCGGTGTGGCGACGTTCACCGGCCTGAGCATCGACAAGGCGGCGAGCGGCTACACGCTCACCGCCGCCGCGAGCGGGGTCGCGGGAGCGATCAGTAACGCGTTCAGCATCGTCCCCGGGACGGCGGTGAAGCTCACCTTCACCGGCCAGCCGGGAACCACCATGGCCGGTGCGCCGCTCTCACCCACGGTCCGGGTGGCGGTCCTCGACGCCTTCGGCAATACCGCCACGGGCTTCACGGGGAGCGTCACGGCGGCGATCTCCGGCGGGACGGGGAATCCGAGCGCCACGCTGCTCGGCACCACCACTGTTTCCCCTGTCGCGGGCGTGGCGTCTCTCTCCGACCTGGGCATCGACAAGGCCGCGAGTGGCTACACGCTCACGGCCACGGCGAGCGGGCTGGTGGGAGCGACCAGCGCGGCGTTCAGCATCACGCCCGGCATTCCGGCCAAGGTCACCTTCACCGTGCAACCGCGCACGGCCGAGGCCGGCTCGCCCCTCGCCCCCGCCGTGGAGGTCACCGTCCAGGATGGCGTGGGCAACGTGGTCACCAGCGCGACGCCGAGCATCACCTTAACGATCACCGGTGGCACGGGCACGGCAGGCGCCACCCTCGCCGGAACCAGGACGGCGTTGGCGGTCGGAGGCACCGCCGTTTTCTCGGATCTGAGTATCGCCAAGGCGGGAACCGACTACACGGTGACGGCCACCGCTAGCGGTCTCGTGGGCGCGACCAGCACGGCTTTCAGCATCACGCCGGGCGTGGCGGCGAGGCTGGCCTTCACGGGCCAGCCGACGACGGTGCAGGCGGGAATCGCGCTGGCGCCGTCCGTGCGCGTGGCGGTCCAGGACGCCCTCGGCAACACGGCGACCGGCGCGACGGCGAGCGTCACCGTGGCGATCGCGAGCGACACGGGCACGGCGGGCGCGACGCTCGGCGGGACCACGAGCGTGGCGGCAGTCGGGGGCATCGCTGTGCTGTCGAACATGAGTATCGACAAGGCCGGGACCGGTTACGCGTTGACGGCGACGGCCGCAGGCCTCGCCGCCGCGACCAGCGTCGGCTTTGACGTCACGGTCGGGGCACCCAACAAGCTCGCCTTCATCGGGCAGTTGAGCTCGACCGCGGCCGGCAGCATCATGAGCCCCTCCGTCCAGGTTGCCGTGCAGGACGGCCTCGGCAACCCCGACACGACGTTCGCGGGGTCGGTGACGCTCGCGATCACCAGCGGAACGGGGACGGTCGGGGCCACGCTCAGCGGGACCCTCGTGGCGACCGCGTCCAAAGGCGTGGCCACGTTCGACGACCTGAGCATCGACAAGGCGGGCTCGGGCTATGCGTTCACTACCACCGCGAGCGGGCTTACGGGCGCCGTGAGCGGGGGGTTCGCTATCACGCCCGGCGCGGCGGTCCGGCTCGCCTTCACGGTGCAGCCCGGGACGACCGCCGCCGGCGCTACGCTGATGCCCGCCTTGCGGGTGACGGCCCAGGACGCCTTGGGGAACACGGTGGCGGGCTTTACGGGGAGCGTGACCGTGGGCCTAGCAAGCGGGACGGGGACGGCCGGGGCGGCGCTCTCGGGGACCACCACGGTAGCGGCGGTGGGCGGCGTGGCACTGTTCTCCGACCTGAGCGTCAACAAGACGGGCTCGGGCTACGCCCTCGCCGCCGGGAGTCCCGGCCTCGCCGGAGCCTTGAGCGCCGGGTTCGACGTCACCGTCGGTACTCCGGCGAAGCTCGTCTTCACCGGGCAGCCCAGCGCAGCGACGGCCGGGAGCCCGCTCACGCCGGCTGTGCAAGTCACGGTCCAGGACGCTCTCGGGAACACGGTCACCAGTGCCACGACGCTCGTCACCGTAGCGATCGGCACGAACCCCGGCGGCGGGACGCTCGGGGGAACCCTGAGCCGGAATGCGGTGAACGGGGTCGCGTCCTTCTTCGACTTGACCATTGACGCGGGGGGGACGGGCTACACGCTCACCGCTGCGGCAAACGGGCTCGCGAGCACGACGAGCACGGCGTTCAGCATCACATCGGCGACGACCAGGCTCGTCTTCACGGTACAGCCGGCCATGGCAGCCGCGGGCACGGCATTGAACCCCGCCGTCCAGGTCACGGTGCAGGACGGGTCGGGGAACGTAGTCACGAGCGCTACGAACTTGATCACCATCGCCATCGGGACGAACGCTGGGGCTGCGACGCTCGCGGGGACAACGCGGCAGAGCGCGGTAAACGGGATCGCCACCTTTGCGGACCTGAGCCTCGACAAGGTCGGGAAAGGCTACACCCTCACGGCCGCGGCGAGCGGGGTGGCGGGCGCCACCAGCACGGGGTTCACGATCTCGCCCGGCCAACCCGTCCAGCTCGTATTCACCGGGCAACCGAGCCCAACGACGGCTGGTGCCGCGATCAGCCCGGCCGTCCAGGTCGCGGTCCACGACGCCTTCGGCAACACGGTCACCAGCGCCACACCCCTGATCACGGTGGCAATCGGGACCAACCCGGGCGGGGGGGCGCTCGCGGGGACGTTGAGCCGTAACGCGGTCAACGGCGTCGCGACGTTCTCTGGCCTGAGCATCGCCAGGGCGGCCAGCGGCTACACCCTCGACGCTTCAGCGGCAGGGCTGGGGGGAGCCGCGAGCGAGGCGTTCAGCATCACACCGGGGGCGCCCGCGCAGCTGGGGTTCAGCGGGCAGCCCACCGCGACGGCGGCGGGTGCCGCGGTCACACCGGCCGTGCAGGTGACGGTGCAAGACGCCTTCGGCAATACGGCGACCGCCGCCGGGACGCTCGTCACGGTAAAGGTCGGGACCAACCCCGGCGCCGGTACCCTCACAGGTACGGTGACTCTGACTGCGGTGAATGGGTTGGCGACGTTCTCGGACCTGAGCATCAACAAGGCAGGGACGGGCTATACTTTGACCGCCGCGGCGACCGGGCTCACCGGAGCGACGAGCGTCGCGTTCGACATCGTCCCCGCGCCTGCGGCGCAGGTCGCGGTCATGGTCCAGCCGGTGACGACAACTGCCGGCAGCGCCATCAGCCCAGCCGTCGAGGTTGCAGTGCAGGATGCCTTCGGGAATACCGTCACCACCGCCGCGCCTGCCATCACCGTCGCGATCGGCGCCAACCCGGGCGGGGGGGCGCTCTCAGGCACGCTGAGCAAGACCGCGGTGAACGGCGTGGCGACGTTCTCCGACCTCAGCATTAACAAGGTGGGACTTGGCTATACGCTGACCGCGGCGGCGACCGGCTTGGCGGGAGGGACCAGCGTGGCCTTCAATATCCTCCCCGGGCCGGCCACCGCGCTGGTCTTCACCGTGTCGCCCGGGACGAACGACAAGAAAATCGCTCTCCTGCCGGCGGTCCAGGTTTCGGCGCTGGATGCGTTCGGCAACCTGGCCACCGGTTTCACCGGCTCGGTCACGGTGGCAATCGCAAGCTCGAGCGCGCCCGGGCCGACGCTAGCCGGAACGCTCACGGTGGCCGCGGTGAGCGGTGTCGCGAGCTTTTCCGACCTGA
>WNFU01005511.1_pt1 | contig 16511 bp, 15 predicted proteins | sample 5400121 | NCBI WGS metagenome assembly WNFU01 (sample SAMN13153360, study PRJNA577476) | soil metagenome | isolation source: 100 cm soil or saprolite under grassland replicate 1 | place: USA:California | collected 2016-06-15
CTCACCCAGGCGCTGGTGCACGTGCCGCCCGCCGAGGCCGCCGACGCCAGCGGCGTGCTCACCACCACCATCCAGCTCTCGCAGGTGATCGGGGTGGCCGTGTTCGGCAGCGTGTTCCTCAGCCTCGCCGCGCATCCTGATGCGCACGCCTCGGCGGCGGCGTTCTCCACCGTCGAGCTGTGGCTGGCCGCCCTCACGCTGCTGGGGATCGTGGGCGCGCTGCTGCTGGCCCGGACCGTCCGCGGCGCCACGCGGACGGCGCCGACGAGCTGAGGCTCGCGCCGTTCACCTCCCGCGGAGGACCCGCCACAGCCGCTCCGGGGTGTACGGGGGGTCCAGGTGGCGGACGCCGAGGGGCGCCAGCGCGTCGGCGACGGCGTTGGCGATCGCCGCCGGGACCGCGATCGCGCCGCTCTCCCCCAGCCCCTTGACCCCGAGCGGGGTGAACGGCGAGGGGGTCTCCAGCAGCTCGCCCTGGATCGGCGGGACCTCCACCGCCGACGGCAGCCCGTACACCGCGAGGTTGCCGGTGAGGAGCTGCCCGGCGTCGTCGTAGACGGCCTCCTCGAACAGCGCCTGCCCGATCCCCTGGGCGGCCGACCCCATGACCTGCCCCTCGGCCAGCAGCGGGTTCACGACGCGGCCGGCGTCGTCGACGCCGACCAGCCGCAGCACCTGGAGCCTGCCGGTCTCCCGGTCGACCTCGACCACGGCCGCGTAGGCGCCGAAGGGGAACACCGGCCCTGGCAGCTCGAAGCGCACGTCGGCCTCCAGCCCCGGCGCAAGGCCCGGCGGCAGCCGGCCGGGCGCATGGGCCGCGGCGGCGACCTCCGCGGGGGTCGCCGGCCGGCCGCTGGACGCCGTCAGCCACGCGGCGACCCGCGCCGCCTTGGCCGCGACCTGCCGGGCGGCGAGGTGCACGGCGGACCCGCCGGTGGTCACCGAGCGGCTGGCGTAGGTGCCCATCCCCTCCGGCACGGTGCGGGTGTCGCCGGCCTCCACGGTCACGTCCTCGGGCGCCAGCCCGAGCGCGTCGGCGGCGATCTGGGCGAAGGTGGTCTGGTGGCCCTGCCCGTGCGGCGTGGAGCCGGTGCGGACCAGGGCGTGGCCGTCGGGCCCGAGGGCGACGAACCCGCGCTCCCACAGCCCGGCGCCGGCGCGCTCCACGAACACGCACAGGCCGATGCCGACCAGCCGCCCGTCCTTCCGGGCGGCGCGCTGCCGCTCGCGGCGCTCGCCGTAGCCGAGCAGCTCGCAGGCGCGGTCCAGCGCCCGCCCGTAGTCGCCGGAGTCGTAGGTGAAGCCGAGCGCGGTGGTGTGCGGGAACCGCTCGGGCGGGATGAAGTTGCGCCGCCGGATGGCGACGGGGTCCACGCCGAGGTCGGCCGCGGCCAGGTCGGCGAGGCGCTCGGCGACGTAGGCGCCCTCGGGCCGCCCGGCGCCGCGGTAGGGCCCGGTCGGCACCTTGTTGGTGGCCACGCCGAGCAGCTCGACGTCCACGGCCGCGACGTCGTAGGCCCCGGTCAGCAGCATCGCGGTGGTGACCGGCGGCGCCGGGGTGATCGGATAGAGGTAGGCGCCGAGGTCGGCCACGACCCGGGCCCGCAGGGCGAGGAAGCGGCCGCCGGCGTCGACCGCCAGCTCCGCCTGGATCTCCTGGCCGCGGCCCTGGTAGGAGGCGAGGAAGCTCTCCGAGCGCCCCTCGACCCACTTGACGGGGCGGCCGAGGCGCATCGCCAGGATGGCCGCCACGGCGGCCTCCGGGGCGAGCGTCCCCTTGCTGCCGAAGGCGCCGCCGACGTCGCGGACGACCACGCGGCAGCGCTCGGGTGGCCGGCGCAGCACGGCCGCGAGGTGCCGCAGCGGGCGGTGGGGGTCCTGCGCCGACAGCCACAGCGTCAGCAGGTCGCCGGCGGCGTCGTAGGCGGCGACGGCGCCGCGGGGCTCGATCGGGGACGCCACCAGCCGGGGCATCCGGAAACGGCCCTGCACCACCCTCGCCGCCGCGCCGAAGGCGCCGTCGACGTCGCCGTGGCGGCGCCGCCAGCGCAGCAGCACGTTGCCGTCGAGGTGGTCGTGGAGCCGCACGGCGGCGTCGAGCGCGGCGTGCGGGTCCACCACCACCGGCAGCGGGTCGTAATCGACCGACACGAGCTCGGCGGCATCGGTGGCGGCCGCCCGGGTCGTGGCGGCGACCACCGCCACCGGCTCGCCGGCGAAGCGGACCCGCTCGGCGGCCAGCAGCGGGATCGGGGCGTCGGCGACGTCGGCGCCCTCGATCGCGTTGACCGGCATCGGCCCGACCCGGCCGGCCAGGTCGGCGCCGGTGAGCACGGCCAGCACGCCGGGCGCCCGTCGCGCCGCCTCCACGTCCACCGCGCCGAGGCGGGCGTGGGCCACCGGGCTGCGCACGGCCACCATGTGGGCCGTGCCCGGCGGCGCCAGGTTGTCGACGTAGGTGGCGCGGCCCCGCAGGATCGCCTCGTCCTCGCGGCGCCGCAGCGGCCGCCCCACCCAGCCTCGATCCCCCTCCGCGCTCATGCCGTGATCACCGGCTCGAAGGGGACGCGGTGCAGCGTCTGCGCGCCGGCGTCGGTGACGACGGTGAGCGCTCCGAGCTGGAGGCCCATGCGCTCGTCCGGGGTTACCGGGTTGGGCTGCACGACCACGGCCATGTTCCGCTCGAACCGGCGCCCGACCGGGGCGGGACGGGTCTCGTCCCACGGCCAGAAGCGGCAGCAGGAACGGTCGACGACCGGCGGGTGGATGTCGACGCCGTAGCCGTGGACCAGGTCGTCGTAGATGGCGTAGCCGCGCTCCCCGATGACCGAGGCGGCCCGGACGACGTCGGCCTCGTGGGCGCCCGGCCGCATGACCCGCACGATCCCCTGGTAGGCGTCGAGGGCGGCGTCGAACAGCCGCTGCCACGCCGCGGTCGGCTCGGCCCGCACGAAGACGGGGCGGTGGATCTGCCCGGAGTAGCCCCAATAGGACGCGCTGATCTCGGTGATGATCACGTCGCCCTCGGCGAGCAGGCGGCCGGAGGGGTTCTGCGCGGGCAGGCAGCCGTTGGGCTCGGCCATCGGCATGGAGCGGACGAACGCGATGTGCGGCAGGCCCCCGTCCGACCGGTACGCCCCTTCGACGATCCCCAGCAGGGCGTACTCGGGGATGCCCGGCGTGACCTCGGCGCGGAGCGCGTCCACGGCCCGGTCGGTGTACTCGGCGGCGCGGCGCAGCCAGCGGATCTCCTCCTCGGACTTGACCGCCCGCAGGTCGGCCAGCTCGGCGGTGAGGTCCACCAGCTCCAGGTCGGGGAGGGCACGCCGGAGGGTGGCGTGATGCTGGTACGGCATGCCGATCCCGAAGGTGGCGTTGACGCCGACGACACCCAGCCGTCCGCGGGTGATGCCGGTGGTCCGCAGCCGCTCGGCCACGGTGGCCGCCGGGTCGTGGCCGCCCCACGCCACGGCCGGGATCTGGGCGATCCGCCTGGCGTCGGGGACGTGGTTGCCGAGGCCGACGTACAGGGCCGGCTCGATCGCCTCGTCCCTGGGCGCCAGCAGGTAACTGTGGTGCAGGTCCAGGTGGTTGCTGAGCCAGAAGACGTTGGCCTGGTTGTGCCGGTTCACGCCGGAGTTCCCGAACAGCAGCAGCGCCAGGACGTCGTGGCGGTCCATGAGCCGGCGGGCGAGGCCCCAGCGCCGCGCCATCTCCGCCGGCGTGAACCTAGCCCACATCGGCCAGGCGCTCCCCGATCCAGTCGGCGGCCAGGGGCTGGGAGCGGTAGGGCAGGTTGTTGCAGACGTGGTTGCCGTCCTGGAACATGACCAGCTCGGCGTTGGGGGCCTCGGCGGCGACCCGCTCGGCCTGCCTGAAGGGGATCAGGCGGTCGAGCTTGCCGAAGATCACCAGCAGCGGCTGCCGCAGGCGCGGCAGGACCGGGGCCAGGTCGAGGGCGCGGGCGGCGCGCTCCCCCGCCGCCTGGTCGGCGGCCCCCGAATGGTGCACGAAGGTCTCGCGGGTGAGCTGGGGCAGGCCGCTCCAGCAGTCGCCGAAGTTGTACGGCCCGCCGATCGCCACGGCGGCGCGGACCCTCGGTTCGAACGCCGCCGCCCGCGGCGCGTAGTAGCCGCCAAGGCTCACCCCGACCGCCCCGACCCGGCCGAGGTCCAGGTCGTCGCGGCCGGCGAGGTGGTCGAGGGCGGCGGTCACCGCCACCTCGTAGTCGGGGCGGATGTGGGTCGCGTAGCCGGTCTCCCCCTGGCCGGGGCCGTCCAGGGACAGCGTCGCCAGGCCGCGCTCCAGGAACACCCCCTCCCAGTTGAAGAACTCCTCCTTGGTGGAGTCCAGGCCTGGGAGCAGCAGCACCAGCGGCGGCCGGCCGCGGTCGCGGGGACGCCGCAGGGTCGCCACCATCGTGGTCGCCTCCAACGGCACCTCCAGCCGCTCGGCGGTGGGGTCGAGCAGGGCGTGGGCGCGGCGCAGCGCCGCGACCGCGCGGTCGGCGGCCTGGCGGTGCCGCGCCAGGTCGACCATCCACACGAACTTGGCGAAGTGGTAGGAGAGGGCGGCCCGCACCCAGGCCCGCCCGGCGGTCAGGCGGCGCCGCGACCGCTCGGCGTCGCGGGCCAGCGCGGCGTGCTGGTCGCCGTTGGCGACCCAGGCGTCCAGCCACTGCTCCCAGCGCTCCAGCGGCGCGGTCACCCGCGTGAAGTCGTTGGGGTCGACCCCCTGGGCCAGGAACCGCGGCGCCCAGTTGGCCACCGCCGCCTCGATCCGCGCGTCAGGCACCGGCGAGCACCTCCTCCGGGCGGAACCCGAGGTCCCGCAGCATGACCATGGCGGCGTTGCGGCCCGGCGCCGCCGACACCGACCCGCCCGGGTGGGTGGTGGCGCCGGTCTGGTACAGGCCGGGGATGGGGGTCCGGTGGCCGGCCCACCCTGGCGCCGGCCGCAGCGCCCCCGACTGCGCCGGCCCCATGTCGCCGCCGTGGCAGGAGCCGTGCCAGTTGTGGGCGTTGAACCGCTCCAGGTCAAGGGGGCTCTTCACGTGGCTGGCCAGGATGACGTCGCCGGTGAGGTTGGGGGCGTAGCGGCGCAGCTCCGCCAGGTTGGCCTCGGCGACCTCGTCCTTCAGCTCGTCCCAGCGCTGCGGGCCGCCGGCCAGCTCGTAGGGCTGGAAGCCGACGATCTTCAGGGTGTGGCGGCCGTCGGGGGCGCGGGTCGGGTCGGCCACGGTCGGGGCCAGGACCAGCAGCACCGGCTCGTCGGTGGCGACGACCCCCCTGGTGTGCTCCGCGCCGACCCGCAGCAGCCGGTCGACCGAGTGCGGGGTGCCGCTGGCCACCGCGGCGACCTCGCCGCCGCCGGTGGGGAACCTGGGCGGCTGGGTGGTGGCGTAGTGGGCGACGAACATCGACACGCCGGCCCGCCAGGTGTCGACCCCGTAGCGGAAGTCGTCGTCCCACGCCGACGCCGGCGCCATCTCCACGAGCTGCTTGACGTGGACGGTCGACAGCACCGCGCGGCCGGCCAGGTGCCGCCGCCCGTCGGCGGTCTCCACCCCGACGCAGCGGCCGCCGCGGACGACCAGCCCGGTCACCGGCGCGCCGCAGACGACCACGCCGCCGTTGGCCTCCACGAAGCGGGCCAGCGCGGTCGGCAGCGCGCCCGAGCCGCCCCTGGGGAGCGTCCAGCTGTGCCGCTGGCGGCCGTAGACCAGCGAGTAGGCCAGCGCGCCGGTCCCCGGCCGGTCGACGGGCTGGACGGTCATGAAGCTCATCCACAGCATGAATGCCCTGATGTGCTCGTCCTGGAAGGTGTCGCGGACCACGTCCCAGGCGCTCATCGCCTGCCGCCGCAGCCACCTGGCGCCGTCCGGGTGGCCGGCCAGCAGCTCGGGCAGCGGCGGGCCCCAGCCGACCGGGGTGTGCCGCCAGCGGCCGAACAGCGGCGCCACCGACTCGTAGGCCCGCAGCAGCCCCCGGTAGGCGTCGGCGTCGCGACGCGAGAAGCGGGCCAGCTCCTCGCAGGTCCGGTCGGGGTCGCGCCACTGCGTCAGCCAGGCGCCGTCGGGGAACGGCAGGTGCACCACCGGGTCCGGGTGCAGGTACTCCAGGCCGTAGTCCGCCAGGGGCAGCTCCCGCCGGGTGAGGGTGGGGCTGGCCTGGATGAGGTTGTGGGCGGTGGAGCAGGTGTCGTGCAGGAAGCCGGGGAGGGTGAGCTCCTCGGAGTTGGTGTCGCCGCCCACCGTCTCCCTGGCCTCCAGGACCAGGCACCGCAGCCCCGCCTTGGCCAGGTAGGCGGCGGCGACCAGGCTGTTGTGCCCGGCGCCGGCGACCACCACGTCCGGCTCGAGGCTCATGGCGCCGGCACCGCCGTGCCCGTGCCGGCGCCGAGGCCCAGCAGCGCGGCGGCGTTGGCGCCGAGCACGGCGCGTTCCGCCTCGGCGTCAAGGCCGAGCGCCCGGACCTCCCCGACCGGGTCGGGGGTTCCCATGTCGAAGGGCCGGTCGGAGCCGAGCAGCACGTGGTCGGCGCCGGCGTACTCGACCAGGGCCCGCAGCAACCCGGTGTCGTGGGTGACGGTGTCGTAGTAGAGCCGCCGCAGGGAGGCGTCCGGGGTCCCGGTGAGCCGGGAGCGCGCCTGCGGCTGGAACGAGTGGGCCTTGCGGAGCCGTCCCCGCAGCGACAGCAGCGCGCCGCCGCCGTGGGCCAGCACCACCCGCAGGCCCGGCAACCGCTCCAGCACCCCCGCCATCACCAGGTGGGCGCCGGCGACGGCGGTCTCCAGCGGGTTGCCGACGCTGTTCCACAGGTAGTGCTGCTGCAGGACGGGCAGGTCGAACCCCCGGGTGGTCGGGTGGACCAGGACGACCGCCGCGGTGGCCTCGGCGGTCTCCCAGAACGGCAGGAACCGGTCGTCGCCGATGGAGGCGCCGCCGACGCTGGCGGCCACCTCGACCCCGCCGAGGACCCGCTCCCCCATCAGGCGCTCCAGCTCGGCGGCTGCCGGCTCGGGGTCCTGCAGGGGGACGGCCCCGAGCGCGCTGATCCGGTCCGGGAACGCGGCGCAGCGGGCGGCGAGGGCGTCGTTCTGCACCCGGCAGGCGCGCAGGGCGGCGGGCGGGTCGAGGTCGTAGGGAAGCAGGTTGACCCACGGGGACAGCACCAGCCGGTCGACGCCTTGGGCCGTCGCCTCCTGGAGCATCCGCTCGACGTGCACGAACTCGCCGACCGCCGAGCGGATCGAGCGGCCGCCGAACTCGACCACCTGCGCGCCGCGGTCGCGGCGCACCGCCGGTCGCCAGGCGTCCGGCGGGCCCGAGTCCCGGGTGATCTCGGGGACGATGATGTGGGCGTGGACGTCGACGATCACGACGGGCCCCTCATGCCGCGGCGCCGATGACCAGGGCGCCGGCCACGACCAGGGCGGAGCCGGCCAGCACCGGCGCGGTGACCCGCTCGGCCCGCCGGCCGACCAGCGCCGGTGCCACCGCCATCACGGTCGGGACCGACAGCAGCCCGAGCGCGAGCACGACCGCCACCGGGACCAGCGCCACGGAGTACCAGCGGGCCCAGGTCGACACCGCGACCAGGACGCCGGCGGCCAGCTTCCACGCCAGCGCCTCCCGCGTGAACCGCAGCCCCAGCGCGCCGGTCAAGTACCCGCGGTGCGCGCCGTCGCCGCATCCTGTTACCCCAGGTGATCGAGGCGCGGCACCGATACTTGACCACCGCGCTAGGCGACCGCGGAGCGGCAGCGTCAGGCCGTAGGCGAGGGCGGCGGCGACCATGCCGACCGTCACCCCCAACAGCGGCGACGGCAGGTCCCGCAGGCCCTGCCGGATGAGGATCGGGCTGACGGCCCAGCACAGCGCCGTGCCGAGACCGAACAGCGACGCCGTCCAGACCACCGCCGGGCTGGAGCTCCGCGAGCCGGCGCCGCTCCCGCCCTGCGAGCCGGCGCCGCATGAGCTCCGCGGGCCGCCGGCGGCGGCCGGCTCCTCCACCCGGTGTGCGCGCCGCAGGCGCTCGACCTCCATCGCGTACACCCCGCCGACCATCAGCGCCACCCCGGCCAGCTCGAGGCTGCTGGGGACCTCCCGGAGGGTGAGGGCCGCGATCACCACCCCGAACAGCGGCACGGTCGCCAGCAGCGGGCTGGTGCGGGCCGCGCCCAGCCGCTGCTGGCTGAGGTTCAGCAACGTCCAGCCGACCGAGAAGTGCACCAGCCCGGCCGCGGCGAAACGCCACCACGCCGACAATGGTGCGGCGGCCAGCCGCCCGGGGTCGCCGAGGGCCAGCGACACCACGACCAGGAGGGCGGCGCTCACCAGCACCTGCAGGAAGGTGGAGGCGTAGGCGTCCATGCCGCGCAGGGCGGCGCGGTTCACGCTCTGGAACAGCCCGAACCCGATCCCCGCCACCGCCGCCCAGACCACGCCCGTCATCGGCCGGCCCGCTACCCATCGCCGGTCGGCGCCGGGCCTTGATGCACCGGGGCACCCCCCTGGGGTTCCCCGGACCCCTCCGACTGACTCACCGGGGCACCCCCTCGGGGTTCCCCGGACCCCTCCGGCTTCACCGTCCCGCCCAGGTACAGGTCGGCGATCTCGGGGTTGGCCAGGACGTCGGCGGCGGCGCCGGACAGCCGCACCCGTCCGCTCTCCATCACCACCCCGTGCGTGGCCGTCTCCAGCCCCAGCCGGACGTTCTGCTCCACCAGCAGGATCGTCTTCCCGTCGGCGCGCATCCGCCCGATGAGGTCGTAGACCTGCCGCAGGCTCCTCGGCTCCAGGCCGAGGGACGGCTCGTCCAGCAGCACCAGGACCGGGTCCAGCATCAGCGAGCGGGCGAACTCGATCAGCCGCCGCTGCCCGCCCGACAGGTTGCCGGCCTTGTCGGAGGCGCGTTCCCGCACCAGCGGCAGCAGCTCCTCGAGGTCCCGGTAGCGGCGCCGCACCAGCGACCGGTCGCGGCGCAGGATGTAGCCGCCCATGAGGACGTTCTCGCGCACCGTGAGGCTGGGGAACAGGCCGTGCTGCTGGGGGACCTGGACGACCCCGCGGGTGAGGACCTCGGCGGTCGGCAGGCCGGACAGCACCGTCCCGTCCAGGGTGATCGTCCCCTCCTGAGGGCGCAGCAGGCCGCTCACCGTCTTGAGCAGGGTGGACTTGCCGGCGCCGTTGGGGCCGATGAGGCAGGTGATCGACTGCCGCTCCACCGTCAGGTCGACGCCCAGCAGGACCCTCGCGCCGCCATAGCCGGCGCTCACGCCGCGCAGCTCCAGCAGCGTCGCCATCACACCTCCACCGGGGTGGAGGTCGTGCCCCAGCCCTTGCCGAGGTAGGCGTCCAGGACCACCGGGTCGCGCTGGATGGCGCCGGGCGGGCCCTCGGCGATCACCCGGCCCCGTGCCATCACCAGGATGGGATCGCACAGCTCCAGGACCATCGGCATGTTGTGCTCGACGATGAGGAAGGTGATGCCCCGCCGGTTGAGCTCCAGGATCAGCTCGGCGATGCGCTGGATCATGCCGGGGTTCACGCCGCCGGCCGGCTCGTCCAGCAGCACCAGCCGTGGCTCCAGCATCAGCACCTGGGCGAGCTCGGCCAGCTTCTGCTGGCCGAAGGAGAGCTGGCCGGCGGGGTGGGCCGCCAGCGGCAGCAGCCCGACGAGGTCGAGCAGCTCCTCGGCCCGCTGGGCCTCCGGGCCGCCGACGGCGTCGGCGGCCAGGTTCGGCCAGGAGAACCTCCGCAGCGGCGCGACCAGGTTCTCCAGCACGGTCATCCGCGGGAACAGGCGGGTGACCTGGAAGGTGCGGCCCAGGCCGAGGTGGGCGCGCTCCCACGGCAGCATCCGGTCGACGCGGCGCCCGTCGAAGCGGATGGACCCGCTGTCGCAGCGGACCATGCCGGTGACCAGGTTGAAGGTGGTGGTCTTGCCGGAGCCGTTGGGGCCGATCAGCCCCGTGAGGCCGCCCTCCCGGACCGCGAAGGAGCAGACGTCCACCGCCGCCACGCCCCCGAACCGCTTGGCCAGGCCGTCGACCTCCAGCAGCGCGCGTCCCGGCTCGGCGGCGGTCGCCGCCCGCTCCACGGTGGTGGCCGGGCCGCGCCGCTCCCACGGCACCTGCCGCTCGTGCCGGCGCTCCCACCACGCCTGCACGGTCGGGATCAGGCCGTGGGGCAGGAACATGACCACCGCGCCGAGCGCCAGCCCGAAGGCGAACAGGTGCAGGCCTTCGGCGGCGGCGAGGTTGTTGGTGACCTCGTTGAGCGGCACGACGGCGAACGCCCCCAGCACCGGGCCCCAGATGGTGCCCCGGCCGCCGACCAGCGCCGCCAGCACGAGCTGGACGCTGGCCAGGATGTCGAACATGCCGCGCGGGTCGATGAAGGTGAGGAAGTAGGCGTAGACGCCGCCGGCCACCCCGATCAGCACGGCGCTGGCGACGAAGCTCAGCACCTTGTACGCGGAGGTCCGCACGCCGATGGCGGCGGCCTTGTCCTCGTCCTCGCGGATGGCGATCAGGCCCATCCCGAACTTCGTCCGCCGGATCCACCACGACAGCAGCACCGACAGCGCCAGCAGCGCGAGCATGGCGTAGTAGAAGGGCAGGTTCTGGATGTCCCGGTCCCAGGTCGGCAGCGGCAGGGTGAGCCCGTTGGAGCCGCCGGTGATGCCTTCCAGGTTGAGCGCCAGCGTCTGGAACAGGAACAGCAGGGCGATGGTGATGATCACGAAGGCGTGCTCGCGGGCCCGCATCACCGTGGCCCCCAGGACCGCGGCCACCAGCGCGGCGGCCACCCCGCCGACGGGTGCCAGCAGCAGCGGCGAGAGGCCGGTTCGCAGCGACAGCAGCGCCACGGTGTAGGCGCCGATGCCGAGGAAGGCGCTCTGACCGATCGACACGTAGCCGGTGAAGCCGGCCATGATGTTCCAGCCGCCGGCCATGACGGCCAGCAGGAACGCGAAGATCAGCACGGACTGGCCGTAGGCGTCGTCCAGGCGGACCAGCGGGTAGGCGACCAGCGCCAGGCCGCCGAGGGCGATCGCCGCCCGCCGCAGGCCGGTGACGCCCTTCACGTGACGACGTCCCCGCGCAGCCGCGATCCCATGAGCCCCTGCGGCCGCACCAGCAGGATCGCCAGGATCACGACGTAGAACACCACCGTCGCCCAGCGGGTGGAGACGTAGGTGGCGGTGAAGGCCTCGGCCACGCCCAGGATGAGCGCCCCGGCCACCGCGCCAGGCAGGCTGCCCATGCCGCCGAGGACGACGATGCCGAGCAGCCGCGAGATCCACAGGTAGTGCGAGGCGGGGAACAGCGTGTAGAGCACCGACAGGATCGAGCCGCCGGCGCCGGTGGTGGCCACCCCGATCGCGAAGGTGAGGGCGGCCACGCCGCGGATGTCGACCCCGACCAGCGCGCTCCCCTGCGGGTTCTGGGAGGCCGCGCGGATGGCCCGCCCGGCCCAGGTGCGGGTGAGCAGCAGCCACAGCCCGGCGAGGACGACCGCGGCGGCGAGGCAGCCGAAGACCTGCGCCTTGGGGAAGAACAAGGCGCCGAGGTGGAACGACTGGCTGAAGTAGCCGGGGGTGACCGAGCGGAAGACGTTCTTCCAGACGAGCCCCATGGCCCCCTCGATGGTGATGGCCAGGGCGAACATCAGCAGCACGCCCATGGACACCGGCGCGGTGCGGATGCGGGCGACGAACAGCCGGTAGATCGCCCACCCGACCGCGAACATGAGCGGGGTGGTCACCACCGCCGCGGCGATCGGGTCCAGCCCCAGGCGCCGCCACAGCTCGAAGGTGAGCAGCCCCGCCAGCACCAGCAGGGCGCCCTGGGCGACGTTGATGATGCCCATGACCCCGAAGATCAGGGTCAGGCCGGAGGCCAGCAGCGCATACACCCCGCCGGCGAGCAGGCCGAGGATGAGCGTCTCGGTGGCGTGGGTCACGTCCTCACCCGGCGATGCTAGCTCGTCTTCCAGTCCGGCTTGGGGAGCACCACGCTGTCGGTGGTGGCCACGTCCTTGGGCAGCACGATCTCGGACTTGCCGTTCTGCCACTGGGCGAGCAGGAAGTCGGACTGCGGCGCACCGGTCTGGTCCCAGCGCAGCGGGCCGAGGATGGTGTCGACCTGGTTGGCGTGCAGCCATTCGGCCATCTTGTCCTGGTCGATCGCCCCGACCGCCTGCGCGGCTGCGTGCAGGACCTGCGCGGCGGCGAACGCGTCGGCCGCGTCCTCCTCGGGGACCTGGTTGAACTTCTGCCGGTACCGCTGCACGAACTCCTGGTTGAGCGGGTAGGTGGCCTCGGGGCTCCAGCTCACCGTGTAGAACACGCCCTCGGTGTTGGCCTCCCCGACGCCCTTGGCGTACTGGTCGGAGTTGGACGGCGCCGAGGTCTGGAACAGCGTCTGCGGGCTGAAGCCGACCTTGACCAGGGAGCGGACCAGCCCGACGCCGTCCTCGAACACCGCCCCCTGGGCGACCAGGTCGGGGTTGCGGGCCTTGATGGCGTTGGCGATGGTGTCGAAGTTGGCGGTCTCCGGCGGGTAGGTGGTCGAGTAGACGGTCTTCACCCCCGCCTGCTCGAGCGCCTTGCGCATGGTGTCGATCACCGGCTTGGCGAACGGGTCGTCCTGGGTCGGGTAGGCGGCGGTCTTGGGCTGCTGGCCGGCCGGCAGGCTGTTGATCCAGTCCACGAACACGTCGGCCTGGTGCGGCGCGGTGGCCTGCTGGGCGAAGAACAGGTAGCGGAAGCCGCGTTCGAACAGCGCCGGGGCGCCGCCGGCCGGTTCCACGTACAGCATGCGGTTGCGTTCGGCCACGGCGGAGGCCGGCAGGTTGAGCAGCGACGAGAAGGTGCCGAGGAGCAGGTCGACCTTGTCGCGGGTGATCAGCCGGTTGTAGTCGGCGACCACGGTGTTCTGCTCGCTGGCGTCGTCCAGGACGGTGAGCCGCACCGGCCGGCCGAGGATGCCGCCCTTCTCGTTGACCAGCTCCACCCAGACGTCGTAGCCGCGTTTGGCCGCCCCGCCCGGCTGGGAGAACTCACCGGTCAGGGGCAGCGACGCGCCGATGACGATCGGTTCCTTGGTCTCCCCGGTCGCCTGGCCGTCGCCGTCGCCGCCCGAGCACGCCGACCCGATCAGGACCAGGGCGGCGACCGCCCACGCGACCTTCCATCGACCCCGAGCCATGGCTCCTCCTCACTCCTCCAGCCCGGACATCCGGGCGAGCACCGTGAACACGGTGGCGAAGTCCCGCTCCTGCAGGCCCATCGCCCTGGCAGCGGTCAAGAGCTGGTTGCTGACGGCCGTGGTCGGCAGCGCGACGTCGAGCTCCCTGCCGGCCTCCAGGGCGAGCAGCAGGTCCTTCTGCATCATGTCGACGTCGAACCAGGCCTCCTCCGGCTGCTTCAGCACGAAGGGGCCGCGGTACCTGACCATCGGGGAGGCGATCACGCTGTGCAGCAGGACCTCCACGGCGGTCTCCCTGGGGATCCCGGCCTTCTCCGCCAGCAGCACCCCCTCGCTGAACGCCACCATCTGCACGGCCAGGCTGAGGTTGGTGGCGATCTTCATCAGCACGGCCAGGCCGCCAGGGCCGACGTGGGTGACCGTGGGCCCGATGTCGCGCAGGACCGGGAGCACGCGGTCCACGACCTCCCGGTCGCCCCCGACCATGATCGAGAGCCTGCCCTCCTCCAGGGTCACCACGCTGCCCGAGACCGGGGCGTCCAGCATGGCCGCGCCCCGCTCGGCGACCTTGCCGGCGAGCTCCCGGCTGGCGCTGGGGCTGACGGTGCTCATGTCCACGTAGACCTTGCCGGGCCCGAGCCCCGCCAGGACGCCGTCGGGGCCGTCGGTGACCGCCCGCAGCGCCGCGGTGCCGGTGACCATGCTGAAGGTGATGTCGGACGCCTCGACCGCCGCCCGCGGGGAGTCGGCGGGGCGCATCCCCTCGGCCAGCAGCCACTCGGCCTTGGCGCGGGTGCGGTTGTAGCCGGTGACCGTGTGGCCGGCCTGCAGCAGCCGCCTGGCGATCCGCCCGCCCATGACCCCGAGCCCGACGAAGCCGACGGCCGCCATCAGCGGCCCTCCGCCGGTTCCATGGCGAGGCGGCCGCCGGTGCCGCGGAGGGCCTCGTCGATGTCGTCCTCGACCCGCAGCAGGTGCTGGCGCATCCGCTCGCGCGCCAGCTCGCCGCGCCCGTCGGCGATCGCCTCCAGGATCTGGTCGTGCTGGCCGAGGGACCGCTGCGGGCTCCCGGGGATGTGGTAGATCGACAGCAGGGCCCGGTGGAGCACGTCGCGGATGGCCTGCATCATGTAGGCCGCCATGCGGTTGTGGGTGGCGGTCGCGATCGCCAGGTGGAAGTGCACGTCCCCGCCCACGTAGCGCTCCGGGGACCGTAGGCCCTGGTGCATGCTCCGCAGCGCGGTCCGCATCGCCTCCAGGTCCTGGTCGGTCCGCCGCAGCGCGGCCAGCCCGGCGGACTCGACCTCCAGGATGCGCCGGACCTCGAACAGCTCCCGCAGGTCCCCGTCGTGCATCCGCAGCAGCAGCGCCAGCGACTGGTTGAGGGGGTTGGTGTACTCGGCGACCACCAGCCTGCCGCCGCCGGGCGACGCGATCAGCCCCCTGGACTCGAGCATCCGCAGCGCCTCGCGGACCGAGGAACGCCCGACGCGGTAGGCCTCGGCGAGCTGCCGCTCCCGGGGCAGCTCGTCGCCGGGGTTCAGGCGGCGGTCGCTGATCTCCTGCACCAGCCGTTCGGCGACCAGCTCGTAGACCTTCTTCCGTTCGATCGGCTCGAACATGGCGGCCTCGTGGTCAGACCAGCAGACTGTCTCAACGACCGCCAGACCGTATCATTTGCGGTATCCACGCGACCAGCGCCGTCACGGAGGTGATCCGGCGATGCCGCACATCAGCTACGTCGATCCCGAACGGATCGAGGACCCCGAGATCAGGGGCTACCTGGAGCACGCCAGACGGCACGGGACGCCGCGGCCGGAGAGCCAGGCGATCCGGGCGCACAACCCCAACGTGATCCGGGCCTTCTCCCAGGCGTGGGACCTCACCTTCCGCAACGGCGTCCTCGACCACAGGATCAAGGAGCTCTGCCGCGTCTACGTCTCCAAGTCGATCGAGTGCCACTACTGAGGCGTGCAACGGTCTGTCCAGGCTGGACAGCAAGGGCTCGGCGAGGACCGCTACGACGAGCTGCTGGACTTCCTCCCCTCCGACAAGTTCAGCGAGCGGGAGAAGACGGCGCTGTCGTACGCCAGCGCCATCATCTGGGACTCGAACCTCGCCGACGATGCGCTCTGGGCGCGGCTGCACCGGCACTTCAGCGAGCCGGAGCTGGTGGAGCTGGGGTTCTTCGTCGCGCTGACGCTCGGGCAGCAGCGGTGGATCAAGACGCTCGGGATCGGGCATGGTGAGGTGCTCGCCGACACCGCCACCGGCCTGGCACGGCCGTAGGCTCGAACCCGGCGTATCCGGCGAAAGGGAGGCGCATGGTGGAGGACTACGGCGACGCGCGGCAGGTGCCCGACGAGGACCTGCGCTACTGCGCCGTGCCGCGGCGGCCGGACCCGGTCATCCCGGAGGGGCTGGACTTCGACCGCGCCAACGCCATCGTCCTCGGCCGCGCGATGTGATCCACTACTACTTCTTCGACCGCGACAGCGACGGCGCCACCGTGCGGTTCGCCGACGGCACCAGCAGGTTCGTCACCTGGGTCGGCGAGCCGGCGCAGCAGGACGCGGTCCGGGCCGGCTTCGAGACCTGGAAGGACCTCGGCATCGGGCTGGAGTTCCGCGAGGTCGGCGACCGCTCCGAGGCCGAGGTCCGGGTCGGCTTCATGGACTTCGACGGCTCCTGGTCCTACCTGGGACGCGACGTCCTCAACCAGGGCATGAACGCGCGCACCATGAACTTCGGCTGGGACCTGACCACCACCCAGGGGCGGACGACGGCGCAGCACGAGATCGGCCACACCCTCGGCATGCCGCACGAGCACCAGAACCCGTTCGCGGGGATCGTGTGGGACGAGCCGAAGGTCTACGAGTTCCTCGGCGGGCCGCCCAACAACTGGGACCGCGACAAGACCTTCCACAACGTGCTCCGCAAGCTGGACCCGGCGGAGGTCCAGGGGTCGACCTGGGACCCGGACTCGGTCATGGAGTACCGCTTCCCCGCTGGGCTCATCCTCCAGCCGGAGCAGTACCGCGGCGGCATCAGCCCGCCCGGCACCATCTCCACCCTGGACCAGGAGTTCGTCCGCCAGTGGTACCCGGCGGCGGACCCCGCGGGGCCGCCGACCCTGGAGCCGTTCCAGTCGGTGGCGCTGGACCTGGCCGCCGGCGAGCAGGCCGACTTCACGCTGACGCCTCCGGGCACGCGCGAGTACCAGCTCGGCACGTTCGGCGCCAGCGACGTGGTGCTGGTGCTGTTCGAGGAGGTCGACGGCGAGCTGCGGTTCG
>WNFU01006979.1_pt1 | contig 16510 bp, 21 predicted proteins | sample 5400121 | NCBI WGS metagenome assembly WNFU01 (sample SAMN13153360, study PRJNA577476) | soil metagenome | isolation source: 100 cm soil or saprolite under grassland replicate 1 | place: USA:California | collected 2016-06-15
CGCCGTCCGATGAGTTCGTGAAGTTCTTTGCCTCACAGATCTACGCTGGCAAGATGACCCAGAAGGTGCGCGAGCAATTCGAGCTCTTTACGCGCCAGGCACTGAAGCAATATATCAGCGACCAAGTAAATGAGCGGCTCAAAACTGCGCTATCGGTTGAGACCGCGCCGACCGAGGAGAAAGCCGCTGGCGATTCGGCGGCTGCTACAACGGCTGAGCCAACCGATAGTGTAATAACCACTGAGGAAGAAACCGAGGCATACCACATCATCCGCGCAATCCTGCGTGAAACCGTCCCGGTCAAGCGCATTGTAATGCGTGATGTTCAACGGTATTGTGGCATTCTGCTTGATGACAATAACCGCAAGCCGATCTGTCGCTTGTATTTTAATGCGGCGCAAAGATCCATTGGCTTTTTTGATAGTGACAAGGAAACGCGGGTGCCGCTCGCCAACCTTGATGAGTTGTACAAGCATGCTGAGCGACTAAAAGCCACCGTGGCTCGCTATGATGCAGCGAAGGCTGGCCAAAACAAGGTGACTGCGTAGTAGAGATGCTCACTCCCACGGGGCGCCCTCAATCGTCGCCGCTGTCGTCTCCGTAGATCAGCGGGCGCCCTAGCCGCGCTGTGCAGCACTAGGCATCCTCGCGATGCTCTTCTAAGTACCGGCCAGCGAGCCGCGCAACCAGATACTTGCTATATCGGCCATGCTTGAATCGTGGGGAAGCAATACCGCATAAGCTCTTACCACCGTGCATCCTGCAGCGTCCGTTCGCCATTGGCGCGTTCTTGCAGAGCCCGCCGGCGCGCGTCTTGGCGTTGCATGTTGCCGAGCCGAACAGCTTGACCATATCCTTGATGGTAAAGAGATCGCCCATCGTGAATACCCCATGCATCGTTGATTACCCCATGCACGCGTTACACCATCCGTGACACGGATACCCCATGCAAGCGTGACAAGATTCGACAACGCGGATACCCATGCACGTGGATGCATCCGGTTGCACCAGATCCTCAATCCAAAGGCGCATGCGCCCTGCTCGGCGATCGTCGGCCTCAATGAGTGCCCGCCGACATGCCGCGATCGCCTGGTCGATCGTATCAATCGGCAAGGTATGTGCATACACCAAGCGCATGACCGTATCGCACGTTCACCTGCTGGCCACCGGGCAGATTGATATTTACCTGCGGCGCTGGCAGATTGAGCAGCCGCCGCACGCGCGCCAGCTCGGTGATTGTCCGCAGGTAACGCGCCTCTTTCGATGCGAGGATGCGCTCGTAGTGCTCCATCGCATCCAGGGTTGTCTCTTTTTTCGTCTGCGTGCAATAGAGCAGTGCAAAGCTAAAATAGTCCTGGTAGCAGAGCACTACCGCATCGACCAGCAGCACTTCGAGCGGGCTGGCGTACGCGCCAGCCAGATCCTTACGCATCTGCTTCAACTGAAACCGGATCGACTCTTCCAGCGCCGGAAAAGGACTGAAGCGCTGCAACGACTGGCCGCGCGCCATGCCGGGCAGTGTACCGACCGCGAGCGCAAGATCGGGGTTGTCGTTCAGCAATTCGCGGAACTCTTGGCGCACTGCTTTGGGCGGATCTTTTTTATACATCGCGTCGGTAATGCGCCTTGCCCAATCGTCGCGCGTCTCGGGGCCAAGCAGCGGCGCGGGTGCTGGCTCATCAAGCAGTTTCGCCTTCGGCCTGGTTTTCGTCTTTGTTTGCACGTTTCTTTCTCCACGCACCGCGATCGTGCTGATGGTAGCCAGCGGCCTGCAATGCTTCGGCAGCAGCACGTTTTGCTTCGGCGAGTAATTCTAGTAGCTCGGGCGGAGTGCTGGCTAATTCGGCCCATTCATTGCGTGCGATGGTGCGCTCCATGCGCTCTTGGGCGACACGCTCTTTGCGCATCTCACCGCGTATGGTGTCGAGCTGTGCAATCAGCTGCGCCGTTTCGCCAGTGCCATAATAGTCGTACTCCATACGCTTGCCGGCGCGCCGGATAGAGTAGTAGTATTTTTTACCTGGTCCCATCCACGGCATATTACAATACACCTTTGCGGCTGCGCCGCTTCACACGAGCCTAGCTCGTGGTCATCAGTGCTCCTTCAACTTCGCCGTTTTGATCGCTTCCCAGCGCAGTACTGCTCCCTCGTGCGCGTATGGTCCGCCCCGTACTTCGCTAGGACGTGGTACCGCTCGATCGACAAGCGGCGGCGTGCCAGCGGGCGAGAACGTGAACGCCTTCGGCATGTGGCCGGTTGGTTTTGTTCGTGTCGCCATTGGTCTGCTCCTTATATAATGCGCCGCGCCAGCCTCATCGCCCTATGGCCCAAAGGCTCCAGCGAGGCCGAACGCGGCAAACGGCGCATCGGGGGTGGGCCGAGCGGCGCCGGCTAGCGATACTGCATCTCCTGGCGCTTGCGCTCCACGAGCTGCGCAAACTGGCGGGCATCCTGTTCCTGCAGCTGCTGTTGTTTAGCGACCTGCTGCGCCTGGTACGAGGCAATCCACGCCATCCACTCCGGGCTATTCCGCGGCGCCAGATCGGGCCGGCTGAGTGATGCCATACCTCACCATCCTCGATGATACTCGGTGCGCTTCTTCTCCAAAAACGCCGCATTCTCCTCACGCCGCCGTTGCTCGGCCTGCTGCCGCCGCGCGATAAGGTTGCGCTCCGTCGCGTTCGCTGCATCTCTCGCCGCGTCTGCCATGCGGCGTTCCGTCACTGCCGCCCGCCCGGCGAGCATATTGGATGCGCGCATCGCGCGACGTTCCTGCGCCGTCAGGCGCCACCACTCCGCCATCGGGATCCGATCGACCGACTGCACAATGGCGATCAAGTCGTCGTCGGAAAGGGAACGCAGGCTCGCGTCAATGTCTTCTGGCGTCGGGATGTAGTAGGTTGTGTTGGTCATCATTCGTTCCTCTCTGCCGGCTGGGCCGGCGCATACTTAACGGTTGCGGCGATCACTGCGTCGGCGATCGCCTCATCCAGACTCAGCACAAAGCCAAGCCGTTCACGTTCCGGCAGGGTTCGCCAGATCGCCGCAAGACGCGCCGTTTCTATGGTGCGGCGTCTGCCGCTGCATCCTCAAAAAACTCTACTTCATTCGCCGGGATGCCCGTCTGCGAGCCCTCGATCCGCAGGTACACCACGCCGTCGCGCTCGCCAAGCACGCCGACGACTCGCACCGGCTCATCGTGGTCTGCGTTGCACCACTGCGCATACGCCGGCAGTTGCGGGATACTCGGTGAGTATTGTGTGTTTTGTGTGTTTTCTGTAAGCGAGCTGCTAGAAGTATTATTTTCTCGCACGGCGGATGGAGAAAAACTCCTAAAACTCACAATACTCACATCTCCCACGGGGGCCAGCCGCCACAGCCGTGCTCGCTGTCGTGTACCACCGTCGCCGACCTGGAGGCGCAACGTCTCGCCGTCGATATCGACGCTGAATACACGGTCAGGGTTTCGCGCCACCTACTGCAAAGAGCCATCTAGAATAAGACGATGTGCTGCCCCTACCATCAGCAGCAGTCGTCGGCCATCGGGCAGCCGTGGCGCCTCCTCCGCCACGCGTGCGCACAGCGCGACGAGGTCGCGATTCAGTTGGCGATCATTGAACGGGCGCAGGCTGACGCGCACACAGTCCGCTTCCCACACCACCTGCCCTGGCAGCTTAAAGAATGGCTCTAGGCGTTTCCAGGTTGCCCGATCATAGGTCGGCGGAAAGTAGCGGTCGCGGGTCCACATCACCAGGTTCGTGAGCGCAACTTTACACACGGTCATGATCTGGTCTTTGGCAGTGTCCAGTTCGTACATCGTCTGCTCGCGTGCCGCCAGATCCTCCAAGGCGCGCAGCAGCTCGCGCTGTTCTTTACAATACCGCTCCTGTTTGCGAAACTCGCTGTTGCTTTCGTCGTAGGCACGCCAGATCGCCGCATTCCGCTCGGCCATTTCCTCATCCGCGCTGGCCTTGGCGGCCTTCATCTCGCTCCGAAACACATGCTCCGGCACGCCCTGCTCCTCCAGTTCACGTTGCCGCTCCTCCAGCACCTTCGACAGTTCGCGCGCCCGTGCTTTCGCCTGTTGCCAGAGCCGCTGATGCCGTCGACTGGCCCGCGTACAGCGCTCGCCCGCGCCGACTGCCCAGCGCTTGAGCTTCCTCAGCCGTCCTTCCAGGGCGTCTCTCCGTTTGGCGACTTCGGAATTGACGACCTCGGTCTTGGCATAGCCATGATTGGTATCAATCCCGAGTGGAATGAGGAAGTCGCGAATCACGTTCTCCTGCAGCGGCCAGCGTTGAAAATAGGTCCGTGCAAGGGTGGCCGCATCGCCCACAAAGGCAGTCGCCACGATTGGGATGAGCTTGGCCGTGGTCGGGGTGGCAGGCGCCGGTGTCGCCACCCATGTGGCATTTCGCCAGTCACGCTCCTCCCAGGACAGATCCGCATCCCAACGCGGGGGTGGGTCATCGTCGTTGGGGCGCACCGGCACGCGCCAGTGCAGATCGCGCACCAGCGCAACGTAGAGTGGGAGTGTTTCGTCTTCTCGCTCAGGGAGCGGCAAGGCAAAGCGCGCTTCTGCCACTTCCCGGATCACCGTGCCATCCCGATCATAGCTGAGCGGTACAAAGGCCCCGACCTCACTAAACGAGTCGAGTCCGGTATATTGGTCGGATCGCAGCAAGGTAATGACAACACGCCGATCGGCGACCAGGCCCGCCAGGAAGTCGGCCCCCATCCCCTCGCGATCCACGATGATCCGCGCCACCAGTTGGCGGCCCAGCACCTGTTCATAGCGGGCCAGAATCTGTGGCAGGCCGAGAGTCAGATGCGTGTCGCCGCGGGCGGTCGTGGCCAGCAACGGATGGCCATTATCGTCGTGTAACAACACCAGCGCACGACACCCACGGATGGCACCGTACCGTGCCACCAGTCCGCGGGGGATGCGCTTCTCGGAGTAGACCGCTTTGCGATGACCATCAATATAGACAGTCATGGTCAGTCCATCTGGTTCTCGAGCGGTGGGACACCAGAGCCGGGCCGTCCATTGGGCGAGGGCGTCAGTCACTGGCTCGGCCCCACCAGAGTGTGCGATGGCGGCCAGGAACCGCTCGACATGCCGATAACCGTAGGCGCACAGGCGCCCGGTCAGGAGTGCTAAGGCGCTGCCGGCATAGCTGCGCAGATCCCAGGTGCGCCGTAATCCGACCGCACTCAGGAACAGCAAGGTCAGCAGTAACGCCTGAATGCTCGCTGGGAGCATGCGGGCCAGGCGTGCTGGCGCAGTGGCGGATCGGAGCGGAAGCGCTTGGGTCAGCGTGGCAAGCAGGCCGGTTTCGTGCGCGGCGGCCAGCAAGAGCAAGCTGCCCGCTCCATCCTGCCACATGGCGGGCATGCCTGGTGCCACGGCTACTTTTTTTGGGCGCTGGGGGGCCTTTCGAAGCGCACACCCCAGGCGGCGCGGACACGGTTGAGGTGGCGGACGCTGATCGTAATCCCAAAGCGCTGCTGGATGGCGACCTGGAGGGCGTGGCTGGGTGTATGGGGATGGGCCTGGCAATGGGCAATAATCCACTCCGGAATGGGACCGCGCACCTTGGCGGGATGGCCATGCCGCTGATCCTCAAAGGCGCTATTTCCTTCACAGCAAGCGCGCAGCCAAATGCGATAAGCGGTCGCGCGACTAATGAGGAGACCCGCAGTTGCGACAGCGTCCTGCCAGGGCACCCCCTGATCCATTTCTTCCACCAGGCGTGCTTTCGCAGCCCGCAGATAGGCACGATCATCCATCGATACACTCCGCTGCAGGAGGGCGTCGAGCAAGACGATGCCCGTTTCGATGCAAAGTGTACCAGATATGACCGTCTCAGTCTACATGGCTTTGGCGCGTGGTGGCGCGAAACCCTGCCAGTCTATCACGAGTTACGCCAGCGCCTAGTTGTGCGTGACAGCTTGATTCACATGCGTACCCAGGCTCGCAATCAGCGCCATGCGTTGCAGCAGTGGCCGATGCAAATTGCCTCTGTACTAGAGGCGGTGGACGCAATCATCACAAAGCTAGACGAGCAGATCGGCTCGTTGGACGATGAAATCGCCCAGGTGCTGGCTGAGGGGGCATGGGCAGCCTCAGCCGTAATCCTATTAGCAACACCGGGACTTGGCCCAATCACGACAGAGTGGCTGTTGGTCGGCACACTTAACTTCTCGCTGGCCGCCACGCCCGAGCAGTTGACTGCCTACATCGGCCTCGCGCCCGTGCCACGCGAGTCTGGTACCAGTGTTCGTGGTCGACGGCGAATCGGTCATGCTGGAAACAGTCGAGTGCGTATGGCGTTGTATCTGGCGACCCTGAATGCGGCGCGCTACAACCGACTATCAAGGCGTTCTATCAGCGGTTGCGGGCGGGAGGCAAGCCGATGAAAGTAGCGCGATGTGCTGCCGCGCGCAAGCTGCTGCATCTGGCCTGGGCATTGGTGAAATCGCAGCAGCCGTATCGGGCACCGGAATTCCAGCGAGCAATGGCATAGCTGGCTTGACTGGGCGGGACAGCCGGCGCTCGGCCGCCCGCGTCAAGACACCTGCGCTCTCAGTAGTCGTGCGCGAAGCGCTACGGCTATGCTGGCGCGGGTGCTTGTCTTGACGCGGGCGGCTATGCTGGCGCGGGCCCGCCCCAGTCAACAGCAAGAGCTTGACTTTTCTTACGGTATCTTTGTGTGGAGCTGATTCCTGGCGCGGCTTACTAATGCGGCAGCGGAGAATCGAGAACGGCGATTTTCCGCCTGAACTACAGGAAGTGACGATGAACCACATTATTAATCGTGATACCCATTGTGCTAGAGGTCATACGACAATCCTGTACGATCGGAAGGTGGTGCCGTCGATCCGTCGTGCCGCCCTCTGTGTCAGGTGGTTTCTCCTCGCCCCGCTGGCAATAGGCTGCCCCAGCACATCGAGACACTTTCACAGCCTCTATCTATCTGACGCTCAAGTCATACACGGTACAATCCGTCAGTCTGTAGTGCAGCTCCCTACGCCACAACAAACCATTGGATCGTTGCTTCGACGTCGCGCTCCACAAGATACATCGAACGTCCTACTTGCATCCGCGCCAAGCTGTGTCATAATCCGAACAGTGTTCGGCCTTTTGTGACGGAGGCTTCCAGTGAATCCAACTCCACGGCACCAGCGTCATACCGAGATGAAAGCCGCCATTGTGCAGGCCGCACGCGCCGTGATTCTCGAAGCCGGACCTGAGCACTTCTCGTTGCGCGAAGTCGCGCGGCGTAGCGGCTATAGTCCCGCCGGCCTCTACGAATATTTCAGCGGCAAGGAGGATCTCGTCCAGGCGGTCGCAAACGAGTCACTGGCGCAGTTGCACGCTGCGCTCAGCTATGCAGCTCGCGATCTCCCACCCACCGAGCGCCTGATTGCGCTTGGCCTTGCGTATGTCCGCTTCGCGCGCGACAATCCGCAGCACTTCATGCTGATCTTCGCCCGGCTGCCATCGCAGCGAACCTCGCTCCAGACGCCCCCGTTGCGCAGCTCGCCGTATCGGCTTGTCGTACAAACGGTGCAGGAAGGTGTCGACGCCGAGGACTTTCGCGTACGGCCTGAGTTCGGCGTCGAGCAGATCGCCTATGGTGTATGGGTGATGGCGCACGGGATGGCGATGCTCCAGCAAACCCATCTGCAGGACTTCCAGACCGATTTCGTCGCACATGACCGGCGCGTGCTCGAGCACTTTGTCCACGGCTTGGGAGACGACTAATTTTTTTGCACGCTACCGAACAGTGTTCGGTTTTGTCTACTTTGTCAATCGCGATCGTTACCGAAATGACAGGAGAACCTATCATGCGAAGGAAACGTAAAACGACCGGACGGATCATTGGGGGTATCTTCGCGCTCGCGCTTGTCGCCATCGCTGGTGTGACTCTCCTGCGGCCCAAACCGCCGCGGCCACCCGCAACGATGACGAGCGTCGCCGATCTCGAGGCGTATCTGCACGCCCTCACGGCGTTTGGCACGCCTCCGGGCCTATCGCTGGTAGTGGTTAAAGATGGAGTGGTCGTCTACCTCGCTGGATTTGGGCTGGCCGACGGTCCCAAGCACGTGGCCGCGACACCACAGACGGTGTATGGCTGGTGGTCGATGACCAAACTGGTGACCGCTGTGGCGGTGCTGCAGCTCCAGGAGCAGGGCAAGCTGAATATCGACGATCCTGTCGTGACGTACCTGCCGTTCTTCAGCGTCACCTCCCCAGCCGCGGCGAGGGAGCCAATCACCATTCGCCAGCTGCTGAACCACAGCTCGGGTATCCCGAACAACGCGCCGGCACTGGTCGGCTGGATTCATCATGTCGATCAGCCACGGCTTGACCAGAGCGCCTATCTCGCCCAGGCGCTGCCCGGCTATGCAACGCTGCGCTTCGAGCCGGGCGACCACGGCGAGTATACCAACGTCGGCTACATGGTACTGGGCACGGTGATCGAGGCCGCCTCGGGCCAGGACTACGAGGATTATGTGCGCGAAAACGTGCTCGTGCCTTTGGGCATGCGCCAGACTGATTTCGTCTACACTGATGCCATGCTCCCACACGCGGCGGTCGCCTCACACCCCTGGCTGTCTATGGAAACTGCGGCGCTGCCCTTCCTGGTCACGAACTGGGGCAGCTATGTCCGCGAGACGACCGATAGACGCATGTGGCTCAACCGCTTCTACGCCAATAGCGCACCACCAACCGGGCTGATCGGCCCAGCCACCGACGCGGCGCGGTTTATGGCGGCCATGCTCAACGCTGGTGAGCTGGACGGTCAGCGAATCTTGTCGTCTGAGAGCGTGCGCATGATGATCTACGACAGCCACATGATAGGCCGCGGCGGCGAGGCCGACACGTACCCTGGCATGCGGTATGGATTGGGCTGGCACATCGTGCCGGAGCGCGAGCGGTTGCGTATCCAGCATCGTGGTGGCGGCCCGGGATTCGGCAGCGAAATGCGGTTGTATCCCGAAGAGGGGCTGGGGATGGTGCTGATCGCCAATGATACGACCTATGACCGCGATGCGATTCTCGACCTCGTCGCACAGCTGGATTGGGCCAATACCGCGAGTGTTGCACCGGCCGGCCGATAGGCCTCTCCCCGGGCACAGGTAGCAATGCGCAGAGCCGCCGGTGGAAAGTGACGGCGTGGCGACCTGACGATGCACACCAGTTCACAGCGATACAGGCCTGGCCGTTGGGCGCTCGGCGCGCCTGTGATGGGGTAGACGTGCGCCCAACAACAGTGTAATCGACGAAAGGAACACAACCATGGCTGAGCCGATACTGACACAGAGGCGCGCTACGACGTTGAGGCTGCCCGGTACGGAGGTGCGCCTGACTGCGCACCCGCAGACCGCCGCCGAGCAGCTACTCAACACATCGACAATCTGGCTGGCACTGATGGCCTACTGGGCGCTTGCTGACGCCCTCATCACCATCTTCCCGCCTGGCGGTCGCGAAGTGCCGCCGGACGGATGGCTGACGCACCTCCTTCTCACGCTCGTCGGCCTCGGCGTGGCCTGGTGCATGCACCGCACCGACTTTCCCGCCGCCTGGGATACGCGCACCCCCGCACACCGTCGCCTGCTGCTGCCCATGCTCGTTGGCAGCGCGTTCGGATTGCTTGCTATCGGGATGGAGCTGTACACCGGAACACTGGAGAACCTGGAGGCGACGACCGGGCCGATGACGGTGGCCTTCCCGGGTTCACTGCTGGTCTATTCGGCTGGCGCGATCACGATGGAGATAGTGTTCCTGCTCCTGCCACTTCCGCCGCTGCTCTGGCTGATCTCAGTCGTCCTCTTCCGTGGGCATGGGCAGACGCCGACCTTCTGGGCGCTGGCGGTGCTCTCGGCGGCGGCCGAGCCGCTGCTGCAGGGCACCACAGTGGTGATGGCGGCTGAAGGCACGATCGGGCTACTTGCGATCGGGCTCTACGCCATCCACGGGTTCGCTTTCAACTTCACGGCAGTCGCGCTGTTCCGCCGCTATGAGCTGCTTGCCCCGATCCTGGTGCGCCTGGGCCACTACATGATCTGGCACGTCGTCTACGGCAACTTTTTCCTGTAATGCTGCTCGAACATGATCGGCAGCTGATGCGGAGCACGTGCCGTGTACAGCATCCTGCAGGCTGTGGCCAGAACTACCCCTCCATAGCGACGTTTGTGCGGGGCATGCCAGTGGTATGCCCCACCGACCTGAAACGCGGCTGGCCTGCGGCGCGGGTTCGTTGAGGGCTGCCTGTCGCTGTAAAGATAAAAGAAGCGTTGAGTTGGGTGTCGGCACGCCTGCTATCATCAGGAGTGTTAAAACCGGCCAAGTAGGCACCGAATTTCAAGTATCCCGGAATGAGATCGTAAATCCTTACATGGAGAGCACTAAAAAGTCGGGGGCACGGCACCGCAATAGAGCACGGTCTCACTCGCGGGTGTACTTGTAGTAGGTGTTGCGCGAGATGCCGACAATGTCGCAGATCTCCTTGACGCTGTAGTTGGGGTCACGCTTGAGGGCCAGGGCGGCCTTGCGCTTCTTCTCATCGACACCCTTGGGGCGTCCGCCTTTGCGACCTCGGGCACGCGCCGCCGTCAAACCTGCATTCGTCCGCTCGCGGATCAGGTCGCGCTCAAACTCGGCTAGCGACGCGAAGATGTGGAAGATCAGCCTCCCGCCCGAGGTCGTCGTGTCCAACTGCTCCTGCAAGCTCCGAAAGCCGACCCCGCGCTTGTCTAGTGATTGTATCGTCTCGAGCAGATGCGTCAACGATCGTCCAAGCCGGTCAAGCTTCCATACCACCAGCGTGTCGCCTGCTCGACAGGCAGCGAGAGCTGCTCGTAACCCTGGCCGCTCGCTTTTGGCACCGCTGGCCGTGTCCGTAAAGCACTCCCCACACCCCACCGCAGCCAAGGCATCCTGCTGAAGTTGAGGATTCTGGTCGCTCCTTGACACTCGTGCGTACCCGATCAACATGGCCGTGGCTCCTTTTTTGCTGCTCCTTGAGATATACCACAAGGCTCATCGCCCGACCAGTTCATTGCGACGAAGATTTTCTCGACGGATTGTGTGGTACACGTCATCACCAAGCTGGTGATCTCTTGGAGGGCAGGAGCGGCCCGCGCAGGTGTACCTAGAAAACGTTCGTTTTTCTGCACACCCGCATCGGCTATCCTTGTCCGTAGGCAATCACTGAGCGACGTCCATACGCCGAGGTGCCAGCGCCATGAGTGTCGATAAACAACAGCCTGTCGTCAAGGTCTATCAGCTCAAGATTTCACTGCGCGATATTTCTCCGATGATCTGGCGGCGAGTGCTGGTGGAGAGCGATACAAGCATCACCCACCTGCATGCCGTGCTCCAGATAGCAATGGGCTGGGAAGATCTGCATCTGCATCGATTTCGCGTGCATGGCAAGGCGTATGGCATCTCTCGCGCTGGTGGAATCCTCTTTGACGACGATGCCTGCCAGGTCAGACTTTCCGACTTCAAGCTACGAGCGGGCGAACGCTTCGTCTACGAGTACGACATGGGCGACTGCTGGCAGCATGACATTCGCCTCGAACGGATACTGCCGCTCGAACCCAGAAAACCATATCCTATTTGCATGGCTGGAGCGGGCGATTGCCCGCCGGAGGACTGTGGCGGTTCTTGGGGCTATAAGACCCTGATGGATGAACACTATTCCCTGCTGGAGTTGCTGCAAGCACGTGAGGATGTAGTGCTGGTCGCACAGCGACTGCTCGACTTCGCTGAGGGTGGATCACGGCCGACCCCCGATGATGCCGAGTTTCTGGCAGCTCTGGAGCGGATGCGTGATCGGCTGGAGGACGCGCCGATTGTCTTCGACCGCCGGGCGGTGAATATGGCCCTGCGCAAGCTACGAAAGGATTTGACATGCACTTCCGCATCCAAGTAGTCGCTGTCTCGGATGATGGCACGGAACAGCGAAAGGACGTCGCCGACTTGGTGCGTTCTGAGGCGACGCTCGAAACACTGGGCTTGACGCTGGAAGAGAGTAAACAGCTGCTCCAAGCGCTCCAGCGGATGATGATCGAGCAGCAGGCGGAAGCCTATCTCGATGCGCAGCGGGCGTGTCCTGCGTGTGGGAAGCAGCGCCAGATCAAGCAGCGCGGCACGGCGCCGTTCCGTACGCTTTTTTGGCCTGGTCTCAGTGCTGAATCCGCGCTGGCAGCAGTGCGACTGCCAGACGCACCAGCACAAGACTTTTCGACCGCTCAAGGCGCTGCTGCCCGAACGGAGTAGTCCTGAGTTGCGCTACTTGGAGACGAAATGGGCCTCACTGACGCCCTATGGCGTCACTACGAAGTTGCTTCATGAAGTGCTGCCGATCGACCAGAAACACAGTGCAGCCACCGTACGCAACCATACCCTGCGGGCAGCGCGCCGGAGCGAGCAAGCGCTGGGCGAAGAACTGGTCATGTTTGTGGAAGGCTCTCAGGCAGAGCGTAATCAGCTGCCGATCCCCGACGGCCCGCTTTCGGTGGGGCTGGACGGCGCGATTGTGCGGGCGCGAAGAGGCTCAACCGGAGCGAAGACGGGAAACCTGTTCGAGGTCATCGCCGGGAAAAGTATCCTCGCCTTCCATCGCGATGATCCCGAAGACCTGCCTGCATCGAGCAAATGCTTCGCGCTGGTGCGCAGTGTCGACCAGAAGCCCAAGCGCCGTCTCTTCGAGTTGCTGCAATCCCAAGGCATGCAGACTAATCAGCAAGTAACGTTCTTCTCAGATGGCGGCGATACAGTGCGCACGCTCCCAGAGTATCTCCATCCGGATGCGGAACACATTCTCGACTGGTTCCACATCACGATGAAGATGACGGTGTTGCAGCAGTGTGCGCGCGGGCTACCGGGATCGAAGACACCCGCTAGCATTTCTGGCATTCCTGATGAGGAAAGTCTGGAGCGGCGTCTGGAAAGCGTCAAGCATTACCTCTGGCATGGCAATAGCACCAGGGCGCTGGAACGTCTCCAAGATGTGGCAGACGTTCTGGAGTGCTGGGATTGCGATGAAGATGGCGAGAAGCAGGTCCAACCAGGAAGCGAGGCGGCGGCGCGGATGCTCACCTATGTGCGGGAACTGGACACCTACATCGCCAACAATGCGCCATATATGGTTAACTATGGCGAGCGGTATCGCAATGGAGAACGAATCAGCACCAGCTTCACCGAGTCAGCGATCAATCAGGTGGTCAGCAAGCGCATGGTCAAGCGGCAGCAGATGCAATGGACGCCGGAGGGAGCGCACTTGCTGTTGCAAGTGCGTATTCAGGTGCTCAACGAGGATTGGGTGGACACGTTCCGTAGCTGGTATCCAAATTTCCGGCCAATCCAGACACCAGACACAGCGATGCCCTTAGCCGCGTGACCCCCGACTTTTTGGTGCTCTCCATTTACGCATGTGCCTCGCCTGTGGACATGTCGGCTGTTGTGACTCATCGAAAAATCGACATGCCACCAAGCATTTTCAGCACGTCGGTCATCCCCTCATGCGATCGAGCCAGGGGAGACATGGATCTGGTGCTATGTGGATCAAATGGTGCCAGGCAAACTTGACGTGTGAACGGGTGCATGCGACCAAAGCGGCGATAGCAACGAGAGTGAGAACCAGCTATGGCCCAGAGATTCGTCACCTTCATTCTGGCAGTATGGCTATCCGGCATGCTGGCCGCCTGTGGCAGCGCAGTGCCTTCCGGGCAACCGGCTCCTATGCCAAGCGGCGTGGTGGTCGCCCTGCGCGTGGCCGATACTGAAGAATATCGTATCCGCTTGACGAACCCAGACGACATCGCCATTGCGCAGAAGCTACTGGCGGGCGCAGTCGCGCCGCGCATTCCGAATGGACGGGTCGTGCGCGGCGACCCCGATGTCAACGTCGGGTACTCCTGGCATATCGACCCCGCCTCAGTCGAGTTCGCCGACACGACGACCGAGGTCTGCGATGGGCGGCCATCCGATGTCGAAAAGGGCACGATCACATCCGAATGGTACTGTCCGTGGTCGGCACAGGTGGTAGCGATTGTACCAGCACCATCTCGTTAATAGTCTGAGCAGAAGGAGGTAACGATGCGGACTGACATAGTTGAAGGGGCGACGCTGCCCGACTACGAACTCCCCGACCACACCAACACCAGGCGCACGCTCTCACTGTTGCAGGGCAACGATCCGATGATCCTGATGCTTGGGCGCGGGTTCTACTGCCCGAAGGATCGCCAGCAGCTGCACGAGCTCGTACGGTTCTCGAAGCAGTGCGCCGTGGGCTTTACCCGGCTAGTCACGATCACCACCGACACCTTCGTCCAGCTCAATGACCTGCGCCTCGGCGTGGGTGCCGACTGGCCATTCCTCTACGATGAACAGCGCGTCATCCAGCAGGATCTCGACATCCAGGAGTATACCGATCCACACAACAATCCGATGATCCCGCACACATTCGTGCTGGAGCCAGGTCGGAAGATCTACAAGATCTACAACGGCTACTGGTATTGGGGGCGGCCGACGACGAGTGAGTTACACCAGGATCTCCGCGCGATCACACGCCGGATTCGCCCCGATTGGCAGATTGACACGCCCGAGCTGCGTGCGAAATGGGATGCTGGCGAGCGCAAAGCCTTCTATCCCTATGGGAAATCCTGGAAGCAGGTATTCATCCGCATGGCAGGTGCGATCGATCAATTCGAGCCGCCGGATGAGAGGTGAGGGAGCAATGACAAACGGAGAAGTGAGCAAGCTGACCATTGAAAACAACCTATGTGGAGGAACAGATGGACAAGCCTCGAATCTTCCTCGGTTCATCAGGAAAGCAGGAGAAATTGCTGCAGGCGTTGACGCGCGGTCTTGAGGATGTTGCGTACGTGGAACCCTGGACGACATCCTTCAATCCCGGGACAACCACACTGGAGCGCCTGCTCGAGCTGACTCATGAAGTCGACTTCGCCGCTTTTGTGTTCGCTCGGGACGACTGGACCAGCACGAGTCCGTCGGCATCGCCGCCTCCCGAGTCCGCTCAAGCTTCTCCGCGAGACAATGTGGTCTTCGAAGCCGGTCTTTTCGGCGGAGCCCTCGGAATGCGCCGAACCTTTATCCTCCATGCGAGCGGCTCGAAGCTTCCAAGCGATCTCCTTGGCTTCACGTGCATACGGTACGGCGAAGCGACGACTGCTGCGGAGATGCGGGTGGTCAACCAGAAGCTTCGGAAGGCGATCGAGAATGCGGGCCGCGTTGCCCGCATCGAGGGCCTGTGGTGGCAGTATTCCCTGACGGAGCGAACCGAAAGGGAGCCTTCCGCCGTGAGCCTTTTGCGGATCTCGCGCGACCGCAACGGTGCGCTGGAGCTAGCCGGTCGCTCCTGGCAAGCGAATGGCAGTCTGTCAGCCAGATACTGGAGCGAAGCGGTGAAAGAGCGAAAGGAGTCTTCCAGTGTCTTCTACTATTGGCAGGGGGAACGGCCCCTGGATCCGAACGCACCGCAGTTGGACGGGACAGGAGAGATCCGGATGGAGTCGGCCGATCGCGCGTCGGGGTACTGGACAACGCAAGCGGACACACGCGCAAAAGTGAATGCGCGCACGGCCGGTGTCTTCTGGCGCGCCAATCCCGAGGACCTCAGCATCCTCGACGGGCGCGATGATCAGCGACGCGCGGAGTTGCTCGCCGAGCGGCTGGGTCATTGGAAGTCGCTCACGAACGCCTAAGCTCAGCGCGCACGAGGCATGGTATGGATGTTGATGACACCAGTTGGATCGCGCTCCAGTGCCATTGGCATGAGGCGGTTGCGCAGGTTCGCAACCAGGAGGTTCGACCACTATGGCCCACCCGCCAAGACGCCGCATCTTGACGATCAATACCGGCTCGTCCAGCCTGAAGGCCGGCGTGTACTCCCTGGGCGCGTCGGAGACGCTGCTGCTTGCAGCCCGTGCAGAGCGCATCGGCCACTCCGAGGGACAGCTGCAGATCACCGACACACAGGGCGCGCCGCTGCTCGACCAGCTCGGTCATCTGCCAGACCACGACGCCGCGCTGCACGCGCTCTTTGCCTGGTTCCAGGGCCACCGCTCCGGCACAGCGTTCGACGCGGTTGGGCATCGCGTGGTTCACGGCGGCGACCGTTACCAGGAGCCGCAGCGCATCACCGATGACCTCATCGCCACGTTGCAGCAGCTTGTGCCGCTGGATCCCAATCATCTGCCCCAGGCCCTCGCAGCCATCCAGGCCGCGCGCCAGGTCTATCCGTCCATCCCCCAGGTGGCCTGCTTCGATACCACCTTTCACCGCCACATGCCGCCCGTCGCGCAGCACTATGCCCTCCCGCACGAGCTCTGGGATCAAGGCGTCCGGCGCTACGGTTTCCATGGCTTGTCCTACGAATCCATCATGGACACGCTGCGACGCGTAGACCCAGCGGCGGCAGGCCACCGCGTGATCATTGCGCACCTGGGGAACGGGGCGAGTATGGCGGC
>WNFU01007547.1_pt1 | contig 16502 bp, 26 predicted proteins | sample 5400121 | NCBI WGS metagenome assembly WNFU01 (sample SAMN13153360, study PRJNA577476) | soil metagenome | isolation source: 100 cm soil or saprolite under grassland replicate 1 | place: USA:California | collected 2016-06-15
CGAGCTCGCGCACTACTTCGGAATCGGCGAGGAGCGGCTCGAGGAGCTTGGCTACGACTGATGACGACGGTTCTCTACGCCGTCGCGATCGCTGCCGGCATCGCCGGCGCGGCCGTCATCGTCTGGTACTTCCTGAGCGCCTAGGAGCTGCCGAACGCGGTCAAGCAAGTCGTCCGCCAGGATCGGCTTCGTGACGCAATCGTCGGCGCCGAGCAGCATGCCGGCGATCTGGTCGAGCGCCTGCCGCGGCTCTCGCGAAACGAGCACGACGGGGAGCGCGGAACCGAACTCGGTCTTCAGCCGGTGGCAGACCTCGTAGCCGGAGAGGCCGGGGAGATACACGTCGACGAGCACCAGCCGCGGCTGGACGGCGCGCGCGAGCGCGAGCGCCCTCTCCCCCGTCTCCGCCTCGGCCGTGCCGAAGCCGGCCGCCTCCAGCAGCTCGCTGACGATGACGCGCACCCCGTCGTCGTGGTCGACGACCAGGATCGGTCCGACCCCTTCCAAAATGAATCCTCTTTCCCGCAGTTCCTACGTGCCGCAGTACGCCTGCCCACTTCTCGTTGTAGTCCAGAAACGGCGCCTTGGCAAGCCGGTGTTTCCTTTCCGGGGGTCGGGAATAGCCGGGCCGTGGCGGCGTTGAAGAGGCATATGCGCACGTTGGAAACCATTCACCGGGAGATCGAAGAGCTCAGCGATCGCCGCGTCGAGGTGTGGCACAGGCTGTCCGAGGGTTACGACGCCGAGGCGCAGGCCGAGGTGCACTCGATCCAGGAGCGTCTCGAAGAGCTTTGGCAGGAGCAGCGGCGCCTCCGGGCGGAGCTCCGCTGGGGTGACCGGCAGCACATCATCGCGCGCGCCCGCGCCGAAGAGCGCCTGGAGCGCCACGCGGCGTAGCGGTTAGGTCGCGACGGCGCGAGCCGGCACGAAAGACAAGCCGGTACGCCAGGCAATCGCGAAGAGAAGGATCGCGGTACCGGAGAGGACGCCGAGCGTCCCGACGGAAACGGCGACGCTGAGGGCCTGGGACGCTCCGACGCCCGAAGCGAGAAGCGCACCGGCGCCCGCGCCGACTTGCGTCGCGGTGCCGGCGGGACCAATGGGCAGCGCTGCCGCTGCCGCACCTGCGCAAAGGAAGAGGAGCGCGAGCGGAACCGAATAGCCGACGCCGAGCGCGCCGAGGAGCAAGAAGAGCGCTACTGCCCGGACGAGCCAGCAGGCAGACACCAGCACCCACGCTTGCGACGCCCGCCGCAGCGAGGTCGTCCGCGGGCTCAGCCAGCCGCCGAGCCGGAAACGCAGCGCGCGCTCGCTTCCGACCAGGCGAGGCAGGGCGACGATCAACGTCGCTGCCGCCACTCCCGCAACCGCGACGACCAAGAGGCCTGCGCGCACGCCGGTCCCTGCCCCGCCAACCACGGCGGCAGCGAAGGCCAGGGGCGCGAGAGCAGCGCAGTCGATGAAGCCGAGCATCACGAGCGACAGGCAGAGCGAGCGCACGCCGGCGGGGCAGGGTGGATAGCGTCGGACAACGGCGACTCGCATCGCGTCGTCAAAACGTCCCGGAAGTACCATGCCGATGAGCGCAGCACCGCCGTTGCCGGCCGCGAGCGCGAGGGGCTTGGGCCGCTCGTCAGACGAGAACAATTGTCCCCACCCATAGGCCTTGAACGCCTGGGCGACGAGAAGAAGGAGTCCGGCAGCCACGAGCAAAGCTGGATTTCCTTTCGTGAGCGGCCAGGACGTCGTCGCGAAGTGCCGAACCGCCAGCAACGCGAGAACGAGCACGACCGCGCCGGAACCGAGAGCGATTGTCCAGCGGCCCAGACGCGAACGGTGCAAGCAAACGAGCGCTCCCACGACCACGCGACTCGTTCTCGCGAAGTTGCTCGGGAAAGCGGAGACCGTCGCTGTCTGACTAATGAGAGAAACTGCCCTCCCCTTCCCATACGTGCACGACGGCTTCCAGGTCGTGCCGACGCCGATCCGGGAAGTACCACTTGGAGAAGGCATCCCAGTCAAGCTTTTCCGCTAGGGCCGCAATATGAAGAATCGGAGCAAGCAACGCTCCATCCATGTTCTTCACCATCGGCTTATGCACCTCCCGAACGAAAGCGGGAGGGCGCAGGAGCGTCACCGAATTCGCTTAGCTACGACAAACAATACACCGATTGTTTGCAGCGGCCGCGCTCTTTGCGGGCTCAACTGTCCTCCGCGCGGGCAAGTTGTAGCGGGAGATGAACGGCGAGGAGCGACTGCGCACCCGCTCTTCAGCGCAACCTGTCGGGCGGAAACGGATGTAGTGTGATGTTCGGCCAGGGGCCGCGAAAGCGGGGCGTTAGCTCAGCTGGGAGAGCGCCGGCTTTGCAAGTCGGAGGTCACGGGTTCGAGTCCCGTACGCTCCATCTCGAGAAGGCAGGAAGCACAGGTCGGCCGAAACCCAAGGAGGCGTTCCCTCGGAATGGCTGATCGCAAGAACATCTTTCGAATCGGTCGGCAAGGCCACCGGGGGGACGAGAACCAGTTGACGGAAATGCTGGCCTACCTGTTTCAGCAAGAGCGTCAGTTGGTGCCGCAGTGTCTTGACGGGCTCGGCATCGAGTGTGACGTCGGTGACGGGTGGGAGGTCGAGACCCAAAGGTCCGTGCCGGGTGGCTTTCTCGACCTCGTGCTCTTCGTGCCTGGCAAGACCCTGGTGATCGTGGAATCGAAGCTCGGCTCGACCACCGATTTCCAGCAGATCAGCAAGTACATCAGCTACGCGAAGAGCTTCCCTGCAAGCACCTGGAAGGCGTTGCTGTTCATGCCGCAGCATCGCGAGCCGTGGCCCGCTCGAATCGAGGATCAGGCAAGTGACGACGTGGCACTCGTGTTGCGTCGCTGGCAGGCTCTCGGCGATGTCCTCAGGAACACTGACTCAGTCCTCGGGAACGACTTCGTCAACATGCTTGAACATGAAGGGCTCGTGACCCCGAAGCCTCTCACCAGTAACGACTGGCAGACCTGGAGCGCCGGCAACCGCGTCTCCCGTCACCTCGCGACCCTGCTCGACGAGACAGGTGAGGCGCTCGGAAAATGCGAACCGTCACTGAAGAAGATCTACGCGGTGACCTTCTCGAACACGGGCGCGATCCATAGGGGACTCGACTTCGAGGGCCTATCGCTGTACGTCGGCTTCTGGCCGACACGCAAGCCGACCGGACGTGATGATTCCGCCCTCGTAAGCGTCTACGTGCTCAACAAGCGACTACCTCTCGCCGACCGGAAGGCAGAAGGACAAGCCGCCGTCGAGAAGGCCGCTTCGCCGCACGTAGCGATGAGTGGCTGGAGCGAATACCACGTCGGACGCACTGCTCCGGCCCCACTCGTGCTCGACGCCTCAGATTTCAAGGCCCAGTGCAACCAACTCGTCGACCACGTAATCGACGCGCTCGCGTTCTTTCGCGATCTCGGCTACCTCGATCACATCCCAGGCAGTCACGTCGGGTAAGACGTCCGGACAGAAGCCGCGCTCGGGAAGGCGACTACCTTGCGATTGGTCAGGGACTCAAGGGTCCCGCGACCATCGGTCGTGGGTGCGGCTCCGTTGCTAAGAGACGAACGCTTCCCGCACACTGGTGGCTGACCACGTGGCGCTCCCATGTGGCCTTCGTATTCCCTTGCGGTCCAGGTTCTCGGCGATCTCCTCGAGTGACATCCCTTTCTCGAGCATCCGTCTGATCCTCATACGCCAGGCAAAGTCCTCTCGGTTGCAGAGCACGTGCGAGAGCCGGACGTTCCAGGGGACAAGGTGTCCACCATCAGCCTTGAGCCTGGGGTAGTGGTCCGCCGAGGGTTCCCAATCCGGCAGAGGAGTGGATCTCGGCTCGAAATAGCCGCGCCCCTTGTGGCAATAGCACATCGGCATCTCGCAGCGGAGTTCGATGATCTGGCCACGTTGCGCCATCTGAACGAGGACGCCGCGTGTGCCGAGCGCTCGTAGTCGGCCTGCAAGCGTGTCTCCTTTGATCGCTTCGGGGCTTGTCGTTTTTGCCGTCACGCCTGTTCTCCTTAGTTCTGGTTGGCAGGCTCATCTCAGCTCGGACGCGTAGAAATTGTAGAGACCCGGAAAGGGATCGATCCTGCGTCCAAATCCGCCGGACGCTAGACCCGGGCAAGGGCCGAAGGGCAAGCACGATTCCTCTCGCGGCACCACTCGGCCTGGGGCTCGCGATCTTGCACAACGGTGAGCGGCTCAGCGGCCACGAGACTGCCGACCTCCGCGTCCACCCGCTCTGACTAGACCCCTCCAGATCACAGCGGCGCGAGACCAACGGGCTTGCGGCGCGTCATCGACGTCGTCTGCTTGGCCGGCGGCGCCATCTGCGGATCCCAGACGACCTCGCCGAACCTGTCGTCGGGCCAGATCAGGATGACGGGCTCGTGTGCGACGTCGTGCTTGCGCGACGGATCCGGCGCCGCCTTCAGACGCCACTCGAGCCACGCGCGCAGCGCCTCGGTCGGATCATCTTTGCCCGGAATCACCCAGTACTTCATGTCGACAGCGCGGCCGGTGTACTCCGGCGGGTCGTACGCGCAGCGCCCGAACTTTGACGGTCCCCAGTCCCAGTGCACAACCTGTCGGCGCAGGTGCTTCGAGCGCGGGCCGTCGAAACAGACGATCACGTCTAGATCCCAGACTCCGCGCTTGCCGCGCAGACGGTGCTCCGCCCCACCCTGTGCGAGCGCCACGGCGATGATGCGGTCGCGCCACGCCTCCAGGTGAGGATTGCGCTCGAAGAACCGCTCGAGGTCAGCGTCGGCCGCGCGTCCGAGCCGTTCGAGGTCGGCGTCCGTAATGGACTCCATCGAGCGAGGGTCGGCGCTTCGCGTCATGCGTCCCGGCCGGTGGAACAGCCGATGATCGCCGCGGCGTCGTAGCCTGTCAGCGTTCGCCTCTCGAGACGTGCGTCCGCGAGCCTCTCAACGCACCGCCAATGCTCCCAGATCACCAGTTCCACGCGTTCCTGAATCTCCTCGAGCACAACGTCGGCCTGGTCACGGTTAGACGACAGCGCTCCGAGCCGACCCATGACCTCTGTCTCGTCAGTCTTGCGATCATCGACGTTCCGGGGGTCGAGTCGGTACCGGCGTCCGTGAAGCTGCGCTTCCGCCATCTCCCCCATCAGCAGTTTCGTTATCTCGTCGCGAACTACGTCTATCTCGTCCGCCTCGAAATGGCCCCGGTTGCGCAGCCGTTCCTGGAACGACGGTGGCGAGATCGTCCCTCTTGTGCCACCAAGCTTCCCATCCTGCGGCGGATCGATCGAAACCGACTCGAGTTCGTACCCCATCACGAGGTGGCCGACAGCGTGTCCAGCCTCATGAAAGCCGTGTCGCGATCGTCCGCCTCGCCCACGTGCGGGCTAATCAACCTAGTCTGACCTAACTCGATGCTGATTCCACGTATTTGCAAGTCAGAGGCCACGGCTTCGATCCCCGTACGCTCCATCGTGACCGCGGCGCTTATCGTGGTGTAGGTGGCTGGCAAAAAACAGCCGACGCCCGTAAAGAGTTATGCCGAGCGCGTCGACCCTGGCGGCGAGGTGGCGAAGCAAGCGCAGGGATTGTCCCTCCTTGCTCGCTCGCCTCTCGCCGTTGTACTTCGCCTGCTCGGTGTCGACAAGGAGACGCTCGCAAACGCCAGGGGGGCGGAGGCGAATTACCAACGGCTCGTCTCAGAGCCCGACCGCATCGCGGCGGCGCTTGCTCCGCACGGTTGGATCTTCCACGGCCTCGCTCATCTCGAGGCGTATGGAGCGGCGGCGACCCTGGTCGAAGAGGGCAAGGTCGAAGAAGCCGAGGAACTCTTGGTCAAGACCTACAACGCGGACGACCATGTCTTCATCCGCTTCTACCACCGCGTCTTCTCGCTCTACCGAGAGGACGAGAAACGTCGTCAGATCGGCCTGGCTCGGCAGCGCCTTCTCGACGAGGCATACGAACTGCACAAGGAGGGTCGCTACGCCGGCGCTATCGCGATCGTCCTGGCACAGATCGACGGCATCTTCATCGACATGACGACCAAGCCGGCCAAATACTTCTACACCCCGCCAACCCGAACCTTGTCGACGACATCACCATTGCTGGCCACCCAAACGGACTGAAAGCGCTAAGCAAGCTGATGAGCGAAGGAGCGCCCTCGACCGTCCTCGACGATACGTTGACGCGGCAGGGCATCCTCCACGGGCGCGTCCTCGGCTACGACACGTTGCGCAACTCGACCAAGACGTGGGCGGGACTGCTTGCCGTGATCGAAGCTGTCGGACCGCGAGCCGAGGAGCTGAACAACAAGGCTGCTGAGGAGCACGAGCGCCGCTATGCCGGCAGCAAAGAGATCGATGAGTGGGGGATGCGCCTCGACAGGCGCGGATTCGACGACGCCAATCGGCTGCTCCACAACGTTCATCTCTTCCAACACGGCTATTTCGGACGACACAGCCACTTCGCGCCCGACCGCCAGACGCTCGACCCGGACGGGAGCCTCCTTCGCCGCTTCGAAGGCGACCTCGAGATGGGAACTACTGCCGACAGCGGCTCATATTGGGCTTGGGTGATTACGCCGCCGAAGGTCGTCTTCGGACTCGCGGCCAGAGACGGCGACTTCAATAACTACTGGATCTACTTCGCTGACGGGGACATGCCGTTAGGAAACGTTGGCGAGGACGAGCGTTGGCAGCACATCCTCGAAGCCGATTACCCAGACTGGTAGCGACCAGGGGTTCAGGCGCTGACGCAGAGCAGGATCGAGTCGGGATCCAGCTTCGCGTCCACTCCGTCGGCGCGGCCAAGGATCACAGCCTCTACATCTGTGTCGGCGAACAGCGGAGCAAGGTCGGAAGGCACATCTTGCGGGGCGGCTCCGGCTTGCCCGAAGTTGGCTGCGGCCTGGGGATGGTCCGCCAGGTACTCCGCGAGGCGCGGCCACCGCAGACTGAGGATCGTCCAGAGTGCGGTCCGCTGCTGAGCCTGCCTGTCGCCGCCAAGTGTGTGTCGGCTCAGAAGCTCGATGCCGCGCGCGAGACCGTAAGCGTTGACGAGCCGCTTCATCGCCCGCGGATTAGCGTCAAGGAGAGGCCTGAAGGGAAGCAAGACGTGCTCGGCTGCGCGTTCGAGTTTCGGTGACGCAAGCTGGATCGCCGCCGCCTCGAGCCGTGCTTGTTGCTCGGCAAGAGTTGCGCCTGGGTTGCGCGAAATCTCATGGCGAATGGCCTCTTCGGTTTGAAACTCGGCGAACACTCTTCCGGCCTCTCGGCGGGCGCTGACGAGTGCCTCGCGGTCGTCGAGCTCAGAAGGCCTGATCAGGCGTCGCCAGTAGCCATCGCGCGTTTCGACGCTCATCACCGGAATCGGAAGAGTCAGCTGAAAGGTCTTTTCGAGGAACAGGTATCCGAGGGGACGGCCCGGCTCGTCGAAAGCGCCCTCGAATGAGGCGTACTCGGTCGCATAGCTCCGCGCCAACCACTCACGATCCGCAGCGACGATGTACGCGGCGGGCACATCGCGGAACAGCGTTTGGATGCCCTCGAGAAGCTCTACCGCAAACGCTGGTTTACAACGGTCGAGGTCGTCGATCACGATCGCGAGCGGATGCGGCTGGAGCCAGTCCACGAGTTGTTTGAAGTGCTCCTTCATCGTCTGCATTGGATCGCGGGCGTGCTCGATGTACACGCGTGCTCCGCGTGCCGACGTCGTGAGCAGCCAGCGGCTCGCGCTCCGAGCGACACCCCAGATCATGAGGAGGGGCGTGAGGACCGCCGCCACGCCAACGATGAGCGCCTTGAGCGTTGCGGCCGAGAACGTCGCGCCCTCGTTGAGCGAGTGGAAGTAGCCCGCGCGCCAGATCACGGCGAGCAACCCCGCACCGGCAAGCAGCATGACGAGACCTTGCCAACCTCCTCTGAGGCGCCAAAGCCATTCCCGGCCGCGAAACCGCAGCGCTCGCCAGCGCGAGATACGCCAGAGCTCGTGATAGCCCTGCTGGTAGACGGTCGTCATTAGCCACCACCATGGCGGTGCGAGCGCTGATGCTGCCAGGCGTTGAACGTGACGACGACCCAGGGTTCTGGATCCCGTTCGTGCAGCGCGTTGCGCAGAAAGTTGAGCAAGAGGTCTTGCCGATCCCCCACGGTCCATGAACGTGGACGAGAAACGATCGGCCGAACGGAAACTCTGCGTCGACAATGGCGTCTGCGGCGGCGAGCTCGCTTGCGCGGGTGTCCCTGATCCGTCGCGCGACGATGCGCGCGAAACCCTCGCGGTTCAGCTCGTCGATCGTCGCGGGATTGTCGGTGTGCGTCGGCACGGTCTCCTCGGGACGCGTGGGAGCCGCGGCAAAAAGGTCGGCAAGCGGCTCCCGGATCTCGCGCTCGACAGATGCGAGGAAACCTCCAAGCTCGAGTTGCTCGCGCAGGGTGTCGTCGAGGCGCGCGAGGCTGACGATCACGAGACGCCCGTGAAGTTCCTTCACGGCGTCGCGGTTCAGGAGCGCACGGACTCTCGCGAGCCAGGACGCAGCTGTCGCGCGTTCAGGCGACCGAAGCTCGAGGTCAACCTTTTCGCCTCGTCGTTCGCCGTACTCCGGGTGGAGGCTCAGCAAGGCCATCACGAAAGCAGCGGCAGTCACCTCACCAGTCAGCTGCGCCGCTGCCGATTGGACCGACGGTGTCACGGGCGGATCGTCTCGGGGCTCAACAGCTTTCTGTGTCGGGACAGGTTGCTGAGTCAGGGCGAGCGAGCTGAGAAACGAGCTGACCGCGGTGAAGTCGCGACGCAGGTCGAGCCACTGGCGCTCTGCTAGCTGGACCGGCAACGCAGAAGCAGGGAAGTCACCGGGGACACCCGGCAGCAGCGCTGCCGCAAAAGGCAAGTCCGGATCGACCGCACTGCGCGCCGCTGCCGCATCGACTTCGCGAAGTTGGCCGCGGCCGAGACCCGAGGGACCGACGCAGATCAGGACAGATCTTGCGCCCGCAAGCGCCGCAGCACTCGCCCTTTCCCACTCGGTGCCTACTGCAATGCTCGTCTCGTCGCGCCAAACGGTGAGACCGCTGGAGATGAGTTGCTGCTCGAGTTCTTCAACGACCTTCCGGTCGGCGTTGTTGTAGGAGAGGTAGACATCCGATTCGGACGGCTGCGCCATGGCCCACTGCTACTCCGTGCACGTACTCATGTCAACCGCCGCAGGCGACGGCTGCGAAATGGTCGCCCAGTTCAGAGCGGAACTTGAGGCGCGTCCTGCGAGGAAATCAATCGACCCGTTGCACATCAGTCCGACGTTCCCTCGTATCAGAGTTCGCGCACCTTGTGCTTGCTTAACGACAGGACGTTCGCTTGCGCGAGTGTTCGCAAATGCCCCCCGAGCGTTACGCGGATTCCGCGATCTCGCTGCCCTCGTAACGCTGGATCGCATTCGCAAGGGTGGCCTGCAACTCGCGTTGCAAGCGTGACAAGGCGTCGATCGCCTCGACGCGCATCCGCTCGCTCACGACGTGTTCGCTGAACTTCGCCTCCTCGAACAGCCCCGTCAACCGACGTACGGATCCCGCACCCGCGCGCAAGTGCAGCAACGCGCGCTCCAAGAACTCGACCGGGGCCTCGGATGGCTCGCGTCCTAATCCAACGCGCGCCATGACGCGCTCCATCCGCACGTAAGCAGCGATCACCGCTCGCCGCGCATCACGCTCACGGCGCAAATCATCCAATGAGTCGACGATCCACTCCGACAAAGCGACGTCCTCCTCGTCATCCTCGACGGGGAGGACGCTCTGCCGACGCCGCCGCGCGACAACGGCCGTCGAGCCGATCAGAAGTACTGCGAGCCCTGCCGCCGTCGACGTCCACGCGTAGGGCACGCCCCGCTGGCCTTTCGGCTTGCCCGGATGATGGTTCGTACCACCCGTAACGCTCACACCACCCGAGACGTTGGCTCTCCCCCCAGGATGGTTCGTGAACGGATCGGCTGCCAGCCAGCCGTGCAAGACAAGCCCAAGCGTCACGAACACAGCCGCCGTCGCGCCCGCCCACAGCAGCCAGACCGGGCTGAACCCCAATCGCGTGACGCCGCCCGCCCGCCGCATCGCAAGCGCGATGAAAACCAGCCAAAGCAGCCCGGCCCCGGCGAGCACGACAAGCACAAGAACGCGCGGCGACGACCCTGAAGCGTCCGATGTCGACGACCACGTCCGACCTTTCGCGGTGGCGGCCGCGGCCACCACTGCGAGCAGCACGACCATCAGAGCCCCAAACATGACCTGCTTGCGTTGCGACAACGGCCGACCTCCGTCCTGCCACCTTTAGGTGTGACGCGCCGAGTCATCGGAATTACAGCACGGCCAAGCAGGCGATTTCGCAGAGCCAGGGAGATTACGGCGGCTTGCGCCAGCGTGCCGGAATGGCCTCCGACGCTCCGGCCTAGAACGCGGCTGTCGGATCGTCCGCGCGGTAAACCGTCAGCTCCTTCTCAACCCGATCCGAGTCGTTCTCGCTCCAGAACCGCTCGTCCATGACGTGGCCGTGGAAGGACGTTTCAACCATCAGCTGCTCCAACGAGTCGTGAAGCTCCTTCGCCTCCGAATCCGTAAGCGCGATGTAGACCCGGTCGAGCTCGCGTCCGTTTTCGTCGACGATTCGCACGGTCGAACCTTATGGGTGTTACAGGAACGCGGGCTGGGCGAGCGTTTTGCGAGTGACGCCCGAGGGAGTGCGGCGGCACAGATCGGGTAGCGATCATGCATGAGGCGCGTCGCGATGGCCGCGAGCCGAGAACCACAGAGCAAAAGCGGTTTCGCGGTCTTCCTGATCATCTGGTGTGCCCTGACGGCTTTAGGCATCGGATCGGTGATCGGCGGCAAGGTCGGCCTCGGAGTTCTCGCCTTACTCATGTCGGCGGGATACGCAATCAGTGAAGTCGCAATCCGCCGCGGGTCCGACAGAGCAGTCACCGCTGTAGCCCTCGCGAGACCGTTCTTTTTTGGGGGCTGGCTCATCGGTCTGGCGGCTGTCATCATCGGCGAGCGCCAGAGCCTCGATTGGGTCCTGATCCTGCCGCTCGGCCTCGCTTACCTCGGGCTTGGCGTGCTGCTGGTCGTCGTATATCGCCGATCTGGTCGCAACGACGACGCTGCAGGCTGAGCTGCGCTTGGCTGCGCGAGTGCTCGGCTCTGACGCCTGAAGCGGTCAGGGAGCTACGAGTCCTGCGGCTGCCGAAGTGGGCGTCCAGTCTTGACGTCGCGGACGCAGGCGAGCCAGTCATCCCAGGCAGCGGGATCGGTCGGGCCGCCGTCAGCCTCAATCTCAGTGTCACCAAGCAAGGTGATGAGGTCATCGCCAGCCCTTTGGGCATACCGCCAAAGGAACTCCGACATCGCAAGGAACGCCTCGCGTTCATCCAGGGTGCTCACGGCCGGAGTATGGCCCGCTGGGCTGCACCAGTGTGCGCGAATGACGCCTGGAGCGCCGCATGTCAGTCCGGGGCTGTGGTAAACCGATCGGCGTACGGCTCATCGACGCTGACGCGGACAAAGTCGCCTCCGACGGCGCGGCCGGTGTCGATGCGGACGGCGTCGGCGGGAAGGGACGACAGTGTCGCGTCGTGCAGCTCGCGCCACTCGCGGAAGCGCTGGTGGGCGTCGGGCGGGTCGAACCGGACAACAACTTGCACGGCGGGAGACTACGGCGTCAGGCGTGGCGTACGGGCGCTGCGCGAGTGTTCAGCAATGTCCCCCGAGCAGAACCCGGGCTGCCACGGCTGCTCGGTCGGGTCTGATGGCCCGCGTCAGGCGTAGAAGATGTCGATTTCGGCAACCTCGCCGTGTCGCATCGTGAAGATGGTCCCCGGTGCGTCTGGCATGCGCCCCGCCCGGCGACTGCACTCCCCGTTGCCGCAAGCCATGTGGAGGGCGCGCAACTCCTCTCGGCTTGACCCGACATGCACGCCGGAGCCAGTGTGAAAGCCACCCCACCTGGTTTCAAGGCCCTGGACTCGCGTCGTCAGTCCGTCGTGGAACCAGTAGTCGACGAGAAGGCGGCCCCCGAAGTACCGGACGAGACCACGCCGCCCTGACCTGCCGGGCCCGAATGCCTTCTCGACGCTCTTCCGCGGCTCGCCCAAGCGGATGCCTGCAATCGACTGGCCGAGGACGATCAGCCGGCTCTTGGGTTGTGCTGCGCTCGACGGGGCGGCACGGTGCGAAGAGGAACAGCCGACCAACGCAGGGGAGGCGAAGAGCAGCACGCATAACGCAGCGACGGAGACGACGCGGGTACTCATAGCTCGACTCTAGGCCGTGCCCGGCCAAGGGTCATCAGCTAGCTAGAACCGCGTAGCGAATCGTCGCCTGTGTGGGCGAGTGCGCGCGAATACCCCTGAGAGCTAGGGGCTTGAAGGTGGGCGAACAGACTTCGCTCTGAACCGAAAGGACTGACCTTCCTCGATCTCCAGCGGCTCAGGAAGCGGGCCTTCTAGTTCGAAATCGACGGGATGTCCCACCTCGAGCGTCTTGTACCCCGCCATGTCGATGTCGCCGAAGAAAACGAATACCGCCTCGGGGGCTTCCGGCGTGCCGATGACGCCCCAGCCCTCTTCATCGCTGAACGAGCGGACAGTGCCACGTACCACACCCGGAGGCTATCGCCCGAGCCGCAGCACGGCGGACTGCGCCAGTGTGCGCGAATGTCCCCCGAGGTCGCGAGTCAACTCGGCTTGCCGAGGGCTTTCGGGAAGAAACTATGCCTCGACGAGAATCACCAAGCTCTCGGGCACCACGCCGTCATGCGCCATGGCCTCGGCAGCATGTCGGCAACGTCCATAAGCACCGCTACTCGGGTCGGGTTCTGCGGGTCGACGAACGTGCGGATGTTGGTGACGCCGAGGGGGCCAAAGAACTCTTCGCGCTTCGGAGAGGCAAGCCAATGATCCTTGTCCTTGACGTCGTGGTGCGCGATCACGGTGGGCATCGGATCTCCTCGCTGTCGTGGCCGAGCAGTAGCGCAAGACCTAGATCGACTGATCGTACGCCTCCGAAGCTCCGCACGAGGTCTCCCGCGGCGGTGCGAGGTAGACGACGGCCGAGTGGGCCAGTGTCTCGCAATGTTCCCCGACGACAGGGACGGGGATGACGAAGATGGGTTCAGCGAGTACGACTTGCCCGGCAGATGGAGCGCTTCAGTTCTTCTCGTCGGCCTGGATCGTGCCGAGGAACGCCAGCACGCGCTCGGTGAGCAATGCCGCGGCGGCGGGGTCGTACGCCGGGAGTGAGGAGTCGGCGAAGAGGTGCTCGTCGCCCGGGTAGAGGAACAGCTTGGCCCGGTCGGTCGAGTCGGCGAGCGCCTGCGCGGCCTCAAGGTCTTCGGCAAAGAACGGGTCGGCGTCCTTGCCGTGCACCTGCACCGGGACGCCCTCTGGCCACTCGGCCCCGAACTCCGAGACCGGGAGACACGCGGACATGAGCAAGGCCCCGCGGGCGCCGGGCCGGGTCTGCGCGAGTTGCTGGGCGATCATCACGCCGAAGGAGAAGCCGGCATAGACGGCCTCGGGACGGATCCCCTCGGCGACGGCCAGCCCGCGCTCGGCCAGGGCGGTGAACCCCGCTTCGCGCGCGAAGTTCATCCCCTCTTCGATCGTGTCGAACGTGCGCCCGTCGAAGAGATCGGGCGTGTGCACGGTGTGGCCCGCCTGGCTCAACTCGTCCGCGAACGACCGCACTCCCTGGGTCAGCCCCTGGACGTGGTGATACAGCACAACCTCGGTCATCGCCGATCCTCCTTGACAATTGATCCATTAAGTTCGAACGTTCTGCAATGTTAGACTGTTCGGGCATGGCTGTCAACAAGTCTCCCCCGGACTACGACCTTGCCGACCGGATCGCGCTCACCCAGCCTTCCCAGGTGAAAGCGATCAGCCATCCCCTCCGCACCACAATCCTGGGCCTGCTCCACGAGCGCGCGGCAACCGTGTCCGAGCTGGCGGTCGCGCTCGAGCGGCCGAAGAGCACGGTCGCCCACCACGTCAAGGTGCTCGCCGAGGCCGGACTGGTGCGGGTGGTGAGGACCCGGCGGGTGCGGGCGATCGAGGAGCGGTTCTACGGCCGTGCGGCACGGATGTTCTACGTCTCGGCCGAGCGGAGCCCGGAAGGAGAAGAGCTGCCCCGGGACTTCAACGACTTCGAGGTTGCCGCTCGCGAGTCGGCCGCGGCCTACCGGGACGGGAAGCTATGGGGCTTCATCCGTCACGCCCGCATCTCGGAGGCGCAGGCGTCCGAGTTCTGGGAGCGCATGGCGGAGCTGGTGGCGGAGTTCGAACAGCTGCCACGCTCGGGCGAGACCGTCTACGGATTCGCGGTCGGCATCTACCCGACCGACCAGCCGACACTACCGAGCGGCGATGAGTAGGACGGCGCCTGGCTCGCCCAGCATCAAGAGACCGAGCCTTCGCTTGCGCGAGTCCGCGGGAATACACCCTGAGCCAACGCCGACTCGATCACGTCAACCACGCCGGTAACGTCGGTCGCGGGATCTACGCTTGGCCTTGAGGTCGTGGCTGAGAAGCTGACTACCTACTGGCACGTCAGGAGCGGATCGGACGCCCCAGGAGCTCCGAACTGGGAGCAGCTCGACGGCGCCTACGGATACCGCTGGGCTTTACGGCGAACTAAGAATTGAAGACGACGACCAAATGATGATGATCTACTTCGCCGACGAGCAAGCTCGGGAGCGAGTAACTCGTGCCGCGCGCGATGCGGCATCGCTCGTGCAGGGGCAAATCCCGCACAAGCCCGCGAAGGGGAACTGAGGGATCCGGATACTCTGCTGGGCGAGTGTGCGGCAATGACCTCCGAGCGTCTTTGGGCTGTTGCCGTCTACAGTCGCGTGTGAAGCGCGCGTTCGACGTCGGAAAAGGAGTTGAGTCTGCTTTGAGCTATCGGGTTGCGACCATCGACGAGCTGCAGGACATTGCCTACCGGCAGGACACCCACATGCGGCCCGTGCGCCATCACCTCGGGATCACTGCGTTCGGGACGAACGCGTGGACGGCCGCCAACGAAGGCGACCGGCTCATGCCCGAGCATGAGGAGGACGAGGGCAGTGAGGAGCTCTATGTCGTCCTTCGCGGCCGCGCGCATTTCGAGATCAACGGCGACACCGTGGACGCGCCCGAGGGCACACTCGTGTTCGTCCCGCCGCAGGTAAATCGGACCGCCTTTGCCGAGGAGCCGGGGACGACGGTGCTTGCGATCGGCAGCACCGTTGGGCAGGCGTATGAGGCCCGCGGATGGGAAGTCTGGGCGGAGTTCCACCCTGCGTACGAAGCCGGGGACTACGAGGCGGTGATCGACCGCGCGCGCGAGACGCTCGAGGCGAGTGGGTACCCCTTGCCGCTCTACAACGTCGCCTGCTGCGAGGCACTGACTGGCCGCAAGGAGGACGCGATCGGCCACCTTCGGGTCGCCTTCGAGGGGCGGCCGAGCCTCCGTGACGTCGCGAAGGAGGACACCGACCTCGACCCGCTCCGGGACGAGCCGGCGTTTCGTGAGCTCATCGAATAGCGTTGTCCCTTGAGCTAGTCGATCGCGAGCGACGACGAAAGGTCGCGGTAAGCATCGACCTGCGCTTCTCTCGCTTGCTGTTGTTCGTGCGCTGAGGCTACTAAGGCGTCTGAGGGGTCGCCTTCGCCAGCGTGCGGGAGTACACCCTGACCAGACGGTCTCACAGACGCCCGGGCCATTGGCCCGCCACCTGTGACGATTGCCCACACGGCCTGTTGGTGCAGCGCCCTACTTCACTGCGAGGGTGGCACCGCAGTCGAGTACTCCCAATAGGCCAGACGCGAGAACTTCTCCACAAACGCCTCCCATGACCCAGCCTCGATCGACGCGATGAGCGCACGGGCCGCCCGTTCGGCCACTGCCCAGCGGAAGCTGGGGAGGACAACCGTGTAGTTCAGCAGTCGAAAGTCATCGGGAGCAATGTTCTGGGCGAGCCACGCCGGCGTAACAAAGAAGAGCGTGAAGTCATCCCCACCGTCATCGCCCACGGGGCCGACCCTGATCGTCGTCTCAACGCGGCAGTTGGCGGGATCGCTCGGCTCTTGGTCGCGGGCAGGGAGATCGAGGCTGTCCATGCCCTTCAGTTCAACGTCGAAGTCGTGCCTTTGAACTGCGTCCACGAGCTGACGGTAACCCACGCCGAGATACAGCGCGGTCGGCTGCGCGAGCGTGCGCGAATGACCCTTGAGCGCGGGGCAGCGTTCCGGCGCCTTGCCGGGTAGAACCGTCGGCGCAGAGAGGACGAGTCGCCTAGCGCCCGACGCCGACGAAGACGCGTATCGCTCCGCCTGGCCAAGCTGCGTCGACGAAGTAGCAGCCCGCCTTGGGGAAGTACGCGTACGACGGAAAGTCCGCCATCTCCGGATCGTGAAACGCGCGTGGGTTCTCCGGGTCGAGAAGGAACGACGCGTATGTTCG
>WNFU01005092.1_pt1 | contig 16499 bp, 18 predicted proteins | sample 5400121 | NCBI WGS metagenome assembly WNFU01 (sample SAMN13153360, study PRJNA577476) | soil metagenome | isolation source: 100 cm soil or saprolite under grassland replicate 1 | place: USA:California | collected 2016-06-15
TGGTCGGGATCGCCGGCCTCGGCGTGGTGATGGTGCGCGCGGTCCGTGAGCGCCGCCGCAGCATCGGCGTGCTGCGAGCGCTCGGCTTCCCGGCCACGACCGTCCAGCGGGCGTTCCTCACCGAAAGCTCCTTCGTGGCCCTCGAGGGGATCGTGCTCGGCACCGCCCTGTCGATCGTCACCAGCTACCTGCTGTTCCAGAACGACCCGAGCTTTACGGGCACCGGCGTTGGCTTCCCGATCCCGTGGTTGACGATCACGATCCTGGTCGGCGCTTCGGCGGTCGCTTCGCTCCTGGCGACCTTCTGGCCGGCCCGTCAGGCGTCGCACATCCGCCCTGCGGTGGCCCTGCGCATCGCCGACTGAGCTGCTCCTCGTCGCGAAGGAGGAGGACTTCACCGCCGTCGAGAATGCCGCGCATAACTGGAAGTGGTATAGCGCACATCCGAGGGTGCCGGGCCGGGTAGAGGAGTTCGTCTCGCCGCGTTCCTGCTGGTCGCAGCGGTGCGCTGGCGCGACACCCAGGGCATTCTCCGTCTCGGGCCGCCGCAATCGGGCGCTGCAACACGAATAGCAGCACTGGCTCGAACGAGGAGGCGCAAGTGCGCTGTACATCTTCCAAATCATCGGCCATGACGAGTCCGTAAGCCCATGCTCGGCGGCGTAAAGCCATACAACTGAGGCTTGTTGGCCAACGAACTGGTCCCCGCTCTTCATCGTCAACTACCTGCGCATACCCTCTGGGCAGATCATCTGCTCGGGGTAGAGCGACGTCGCTTCATAGAGCGCTCCTGCTCTCACGGCGGTCAGGATTGTGAAGTGAGACGGACCAATCTCAGGAGCTCGGGTTATCTCTAGAGTTCAGGGGGCGTAGGCCCGTTGGGTCCGTTGGATGACTGTAGGGTCACGGTCATCTCGCCCTAGACGAAGCACTTGTGGAGGACTACCCTTTAGAGCGCTAATCCTTCGATCGGACCTGGTAGGTCATACTTCCTCTTCATTCTGCCCAGCCAGGCCCTCCCAGTACGGGTGTTCTGTTCGGAGTCTGTGCCGGCTGATGACTGACGACGCCGCACGAGGCCACAGGAAGCGGAGCGTGTCTGCCCACAAGAGGGGCGAGGTTGCGGAGGAGGTGAGAAGGCATGCCGGTGGACCAGATCCCTAATCCGGGAGAGCGTGACGCGCTCGAGGCCAACGGTGGCAACGGTGGCAACGGCGGCGGCGGCGGGAGTTCGAACTCGAACTCGCACAACAGCGCCCAGGTCTCCCTGCCAGACATCAGAGCGATCGTCAGCCAGCTTGCCAGGACCCTGCCTGCCATCGAAGGCGGGCGCGGACCCACATGAGCCGCGTGGAGGAGAGGTGCCATGCCGATAGACGCCCACGACAACCCTGGTCTGGAAGGCGTCGGTCCAGGACGAGGCCAGGTTGCGGTCGGTAGCTCAAACTCAAACAGCCATAACGCGGGAGGCGGCGGCGAGGTCACGCAGCAGGAGATGCGGGACGCCCTGAGGCAGCTGGCCGACCTGCTTCCCAGGCTGCAGCGGGTGGCGGAGCAAGCTGGGCCGCCCGGATAGACGCCTTCAAATCGAGCGCGTCGGCGCAGACCAGTCGTCCGGCTCGCGTATTCCGAAGCGACGACGGTCCCTGACGGCGGGTTCTGCCGCTGCATGGCGGCGGGCCCGCCGATCCAGTGTCTGGCAGCCGTCCAAGTTTCTGCAGGGCCTCTGATCCGGCAACAGGGTCGGTCCGGCAGTCCGCGATGCGGGAGGTGAGGGTCGTATTGGCAAGCGGTGCAGAGCCTGGTGAGCTCGGCCTGCAGCTCCGGATCGCGGAGGGGCTGGAGGCGATCCTTATCAGCGACAACGAGGTGCTGGTGCAGTTCGGGAGCCGGTCTCATCCCTCCCAGATGCTCCGTGACACGGAGCTGACCGGGATACTTGGGAAGATCGTCGGGCGGTTGCAGGAGGGGCCGGCGGGGCCGGTCGACCTACTGTCAGGGATCGAGCCGGAGCATAAGGCCGAGGCGGTCAAGCTCATCGATGATCTGCGCGGCAAGGGCATCCTGACGAGCACGGACACCAGCCCAGTCGATCAGTACCTCGCCTTCAGCTTCACCGGTGAGACGCGGCTGGCCGCAGCGGCGGTCAGCCTGATCGGCGCTGGTCCAATCGGGGCTCGAATCGCCGAGACGCTGCTGCAGCACGGGATCGGTAGTGTCCGGCTCCTCGAAGGTCGGGAGCCTGACGAGGTCTGGCACGCGCTCGTGCGATCGGCGACTGGGCTCGGTCCCACAAACGTGACATCGACGCCGGCCATGCTCCGCGAGCGGTTGCGCCGCCTGGGCTACGCCGGGGTCGACGTCCTCGCGAGCCGCGTTGACGATGAAACGGTGGGACGGGCCGTCACCAGCTCAGATATCACCGTTGTGGCGCTCGAACAGCCGGACATCCGTATTTGTCACCTCGTGAACCGGCACTGCGTCGCGGCTGGGAAGCCTTGGCTCCACGCGGCTCTCGACGGCGGTCGAGGGGTGACGGGCCCGTTGTTCGTCCCTGGCGTGACCGCGTGCTACAACGACTTCCGGACCCTCGCGGACGCGGCTGACCCGAGCCCTCAGATGGCCCGTGTCCACCGTCGTCATGCCCTCCGGGTTGGAGCGACCTCGTTCTCGCCGGGTCTGCCGGCTCATGCGGAGATCGTGAGTGGCTTTGTAACACTGGGCGTTGTCCATTTTCTGCTGACTGGTACCGCTTACCTGCTGGGACGTGTGCTCACGGTCAATTTCGACCGGATGCTGATTGACGTCGAGGACGTGCTGAAGCTGCCTCGGTGCCCGGTCTGCGGTCGGCAACGCAGCGCCTACCAGCCGCCATTTTCCGCAGAGGTGGTCACCCGCGCCCGGGTGGGCGACCGGGACAAGACGGACGGCGGGTGAAATGCGGCTGGTCACCACCTACCTGAACGAGCGGGTCGAGTTCCTGGACGGACTGTACGGCGAGGAGCGCGCGGCCGAGTTGGCTGCAGCGGCGAGGATGTACAACCGCACGATCGGTCCCGTCACTGCAATGAATCTGGTCCGGCCTGAGGCGCGCGACCTCTCGCTGTACAGCGCGTACTCCCAGCATGTCCCGGTCGAGTCGCTGATTCGGGATCTTCGGGTCAAGGCCGGGGCGTACGCCGGTCTGGTGCCAGGTGGTGGCAAGGGCCCGAACCTGCTGCGTCCGGTGCTTGGCGCGCTGGGTGAGATGACCGAGCGGCTGCTGGCGATCCTGCATTTCACCAGCCTCTACGAGCGGGTGTGGCACGGTACCCACGCCGATCTGTCCCGAGATGGCCGTCGGGCCCTCGGTCCTGACGATGTTCCATTGTTCGCGGACCAGCAGTATGCGGCGCCAGGGTTTGAGTACATGCCGTTCGAGGAGGACACGTGGCTGGGCTGGATCGAGGGGTCCGACCTGTTAACGGGAGAATCGGTGTGGGTGCCGGCGCAGCTTGTGCTCATGTACTACAAGCCACATCCCGCGGAGTGCCTCATCGGCTATGCGACGACCGCGGGCCTTGCCTATCAGACGTCGCGGCGCCGGGCGATCCTCCACGGGCTCTTCGAGGTCGTCGAGCGAGACGCCCTGAATGTTCGCTGGTACAGCAGGCTGCCTCCGGCCAGAGTGGAGGTGGACCTGGAGCAGGTGATGGCTGCGCACTTTGGGGTGCCGCAGTCGCGGATGGCGACACCGCATCTGGAGGTCGGGGTTTTCCTGCTGACCCTTGACAGCCCAATCCCGGTCTTGGCGGTCGTGGGGGTCGATCGCTCGAGGACGGAGCGGGCCTTCCTCGGCGGAACCGGCGCGGCGAGCCGCCGTGAGGACGCGCTCGGCCAGGCGCTGTTCGAGCTCGGCCAGTGCCAGACCGGATTCCACTTCGAGGATCCCTTTGGCCGCAGCCCCATCTACCCCGACAGCGATCTGACCGACGTCGTGGAGTTCTTCGACGCACCGCTCTACTACGGGTACGCCGGCAACCTCCCGCGGACCTCCTGGTTCACCTCCAGCCAACGCCTCGTGGCCTGGGCGGATCTGGCCTCGCCGGACGACGCCGAGGCAGCGGTGTATGAACGCACGGAGCAGTGGCTGCGCCAAGCCGAACTGCATCCGGTCCTGCTGGACTTTGGCGACGTCTGCCCTCCGGGGATGGCTATCACCAAGGTGTACGTGCCGGGACTCACCCACGCGTGCCCGCCTCGTAACCCCATGCTGGGGCATCCGCGCTTCTACGAGCTGCCGCGTCGGCTGGGCTTCGCGGACCGCAGTCTGGCATTCCAGGACTTGAACACGTACCCGATCCCATTCGCATGACCGCCGAGACGGTTCCGACGCAGGGGGAGAACGAGGAGCGGTGACGATGGCGAGTCGCAGGAACCGACCCCGATACAGCGCGGCGGAACTACTAAACATGGCGTTGTTCACGCCGCTGTTGTGGCCCGGACGCACCGTTCGCCTGGAGCGGAACAGCCTGCTCGACTACCGCAACCGCTCGACGTCGGCGCAGGTGTCCGTTGCCGAGCTGTACCACGAGAACAGCAAGCTGTCCTCGGAGCTGCTCCCCGAACTGATCGGGACCTCCGTAGATCCTGCGGAGCTACGCGAGGAATTCTTCACGCGGCGAGCGGCCCTGGCCGGTGCGGGCGGTGGCGACCAGTTCGACGGTATCGGGGTCTGGAAGGAGCTCCTGCACCCCGTCGCGGAGCGCGGCGGCCCGGCGTTGTTCTATGCCATCGAGCTTCGACTCGTCGCCGGGAACATTCTGGCGGAGTATCAGCCGGCGGGCCGCTCGTTCCACGTGCTCAAGCACCTAGACGAGCAGGATCGGGGGCGGCTCGTGTCGTCGCTCTCGCTTGTGGCGGGCGATGGCCTGCAGGGGGATGAGTCGTTGATCTTCCTGCTTGCCTGCTTCCCACGGAACGAGATCCTGCTCGGGCAACGCGGGTACCGCCGGACATTGATCGAGGCTGGTCAGATCGCCGAAGAGGTGCTCTGTAGCGCAGCTCACGCAGGCCGCGAGAGTCGCATTTATTACGAATTTGCCGATCGGGACGTGGATCTGATCATGGAGGTCGATGGTGTCGAGCAAAGCACGGTCATCGCGATCGCATGCCGATGACCCGGCATCGTCGGCCAGGGACGAGCTGCGAAGGCTGGCGGGGCTGCTGTCGGACGAGGAGTGCCGGCATCTGCTGAGTGTCGTCAACGACGTGGCCGCCGGTGAGCGGTTCTGGGAAGGGGACTTCGGTCTTCTCTATAACGAGTACGCTAAGCTACGGTTCTTCCGCATGGGGCGGAATATACCGACCGCGCCCTCCATCGAGCGGGATGGGTTCGTCCCCGTCAGCATCACCAAGTCCTACCCCGATGCTCATCACGTGTTGCTGCCGCGGCCGCCGGCACTGCCGGCCTCCCTAGATGAGACGCTGGCGCAGCGACGGTCGCGTCGTTCCTATACCGGTGGCGCCATCGACCTCGATCGCCTTTCCGCCTTGCTGCACTATGGCGTCGGGGTGACGGCCACGGTCCCCGCTTACGGCTTCGAGCGTCTACCGCTTCGGACATTCCCTTCGCACGGCGGTCTCCAGTCCCCTGAGGTGTACGCATGGGCCGACGCCATGGAGGGGCTGGAGGCCGGCCTGTATCACTACGAGCCGAGAAGTCACGGCCTGGAACTCTTGCGGCGGGGTGACCACCGACGTCGGCTCCAGGCGTTGGCGTTCGGCGAGGGCTACGTCGCCCAAGCTGCCGTCGTCCTCCTGATCACGGTGGTGTATGACCGCCTGCGCTGGAAGTATGGAGACCGAGCCTACCGGTTCGCCTGCATGGACGTCGGTTTCCTCGGCGAGAATGTGTATCTGGTATCCGAAGCACTGGGGCTCGGCGCATGCGCGATCTCTGGTTTCGCCCAGGACGCCGCCGAGGAGCACCTTGGCATCGACGGCAAGGGCGAGCTAGCAATGCTGATGCTAACTCTGGGGATCAGGGCTGCCGGAGAGTAATGGAGACACTGAGGCTTTGCCACACCTTGCTCCTCTCGGGCGATCCGCTGTTGCTCCGGTGCGTCCTCGCGCAACGAGCGGCGAGCCAGGCGTCACGGAGGGTGGTGTAGCCCCCGACCCGCGTAGCTCCAGCTCCCCACCTGGACCGTGGCGCCCTCGACCTCAAGCCGGACTCAGGCGTCCAACGGCTCAGCCCCACCCAGCGCCCGGCGCCGCGCGTGCTCGTGGCGTGCCCGGCACAGCGCGCCGAAGGTTGTCGAGGCACGGCGGTCTCCTGATGGTGGAGTGCCCGCTATAGCCAAACTGATGCGCCCATGCCATGCAACCGCAGCCTGGCCAGGGTGACGGCCGTGTGGACGTGGTGTACGAGCACGAGCACCGCCGCGACCGCCAGCGCATGCCGCGACACTGAGCGGTTCCCCACCGTCACCATGCGTCAGTTTGACCTGAGCAGTCTGGCCTGGACAGGCGCTGCGCAACGCAGTCGAGGAGGCCGCGGATAGCTGGAAGTGGTATAGCGCACATAGGAGGGTGTCAGGCCGGGTGGAGGAGTGCCGTCGCCGCGTTGCTGCTGGTCACGGCGCTGCTCTGTGGCGCCATGCAGCGCGTTCCCATCTTAGAGGACATTCCCGAAGACGGGATGGGTAGTTGCGCGTGGGTGTTGAATAGGGCGCGAATGTCCTGGTGACAAGACCGGGGCGGCCCTGGGATTGTGGTGGCATGCAACCACTACCTGACCGTCTGCTCCCCGACGCGCTGTGGGCGCGCATCCGGCCCCTGCTGCCCCCACCCCTTGGCGGTGGCGCGCCCCGCACCGTGTCCGATCGGGCCTGCATGGCCGCGATCGTGTTCATGGCCCGCACCTCGACCCCGTGGGCGCTGCTGCCGGTCAACGAGTTCGGCTGCGGCAGCGTGACCACCTGCTGGCGGCGGTTTGCCGAGTGGGCCCACGCGGGGGTGTTCGACCGGCTGCGGGAGGTGCTGCTGGACGAGCTGGGCGCGGCGGGGTTGCTGGACTGGTCGCGGGTGAGCGTGGACTCGGCCAGCCTCCGGGCGGTCAGGGGGGACCTGACGGGCGCCAACCCGGTCGATCGGGCCAAGCGCGGCTGCAAGTGGCACGTGGCAGGCGAAGGCAGCGGGATGGCGCTGTCGCTGCTGCTGGGCCCGGCCAACGGGCCTGACCAGGAGCTGTTTGAGGCGGTGCTGGACGACATCCCGCCGGTGGCCACGCCGGCGGGTGGGCGGCGCCGGCGGCCCGACAAGTGCCACGCCGACAAGGCCTACGACACCTGCGCCTGCCGCGGCTATCTGACCCGCCGCGGGATCAAGGTGCGCATCGCCCGCCGTGGGGTAGAGCCATCCGAGCGGCTGGGCCGCCACCGCTGGAAGGCGGAACGCACCATCGCCTGGCTGTTTGGCTGCCGGCGGCTGCGGATCCGCTACGACCGCGCCTCGGAGCGGTTCTACGCGTTCGGGCTGCTGGCCTGCTCGCGGTTGTCGTTCAACCGCTACACCGACCCCACGGCCCGGCCGGCCCCCGCTGGCCTGGTAGCCACGGGTCGAGCCCGCCCGGCCTGGCCGGTGGTGGCCGGCTGCCCGGCGGCGGCCTGCCAGCGTGCCGATCGGGATGGCGGCGCCGGCCCCGACCAGCATCCCCAGCGTGGCGGCGACGCGGGATCCGGCCAAGCCCGCCGGCCCTGGCAGATCCGCACTGCGCAGCGGCGCCGACTCCGGCAATCCCGCATCCGCACAATCACCCATACCACTCAGCCATCAACTTCGGGAATGTCCTCTTAGCCCCAATGCCATTCGGTTAAGGGCCCTTCTGGCCTGATTTCCCCATGCTGACCAGGGAGTTTGTGCTCGCAGATCCGGCTAACCGAATGGCATTGCTCTTAGCCCAGGGCTAACCGGCTGGAGCTGGTGACCGAGACCATGCGGGCGGCGCTGGAAGCCCTGGCCGCCGCAGCGCCCGAGTGGCTGATCGCGATGGTTCCCGAGGACTGGTACCAGCGCTACGGCCAGCGAGCCAGCGACTACCGGCTGCCGCAAGCCAAGGCGGCCCGAGCCGCGCTGGCGGTGACCGTGGGAGCTGACGGGTTTGCGTTGCTGGACGCAGTCCACGCCAGCGACGCACCCGGGTGGCTGCGGCAGGTCCCAGCGGTGCAGACCCTGCGCGCGGTCTGGATCCAGCAGTACTACCGCGACCGGCAGGGGCTACGCTGGCGCGGCAAGGGCGAGCAGCCACCCCGCTGCGCTGGCCATCGACAGCCAGCCCCTACGACCCCGACGCCCGCTACGGCGTCAAACGCGGGGTGGGCTGGCGCGGCTACAAGGCCCACTTCACCGAGACCTGCGAGCCCGACCGGCCCCACCTGATCGTGCACGTGGCGACCACGGTGGCCACCACCACCGATATCGACACCATGCCAGCTCGTCATGCCGACCTCGCCAGCACTGGCCTGTTGCCCGACGAGCACCTGGTCGACGCCTCCTATGTCAGCGTGGACGGCGTGCTGGACGCCCGCGCTGACCACGGCGTGGAACTGGTCGGTCCGCTGCCACCGGACTCCGGCTGGCAGGCCCGCGACGAAGCTGGCTTCGACCTCACCCGTTTCGAGATCGACTGGGACCACAAGCAGGTCACCTGCCCCAACGGCAAGACCGCCTGCCCGCAACTGGCGCCAGGGCACCAGCCGCCACGGGTCACCCATCGTGCAGGCCACCTTCCGCACCTCCGACTGCACCCCCTGCCCCGACCGCGCCCGCTGCACCCGCGCCCACCAACCCCCGCCACCTCACCTTCCGGCCCCGCCCGCAGTACGAAGCCCAACGCGAGCTCCGCGCCGAGCAGGCCACCCCGGCCTGGCAGAACCGCTATGCGCACCGCTCCGGGATCGAAGGCACCATCGCGGCGGTGGGCCAGCGTGGCCTGGTGCTGGGCGGTCCAGGGGTCGGCCAGCTCGGCGATGAGCTCGCCCAGGTGTTGCCGGGCGATGCCGGTGAAGCAAGGATGGGACAGGGCCGCACGGACCCATGTTGGAGTTCGCATCCCGGCATGATCGTGCGGCTCTCCTCATGCCCGCACGATCCCCGCGATCAACCCGCGTCTCGCGCACCAAGTCGTTCCATGAGCCGACCTCCCGAAAGCCGTGACGACCTCAAGGCCCAGCCGTAGGTGCGTCACGACCCCGGAACTCGGCGAATGACGCCGGGGCACGTATAGTGCCGGCGGCGGGATGCTCCCGGGTGACGAGCGATGAAGCGTGGACTGTACCTGGCGCCGTTCGACGAGCTGGCGGACCCGCGGCTCCTGGCCGAGCTTGCCAGGGCGGCGGAGTCCGTCGGCTGGGACGGCGTGTTGGTTTGGGACCGGATCGCCGACCCGCCCCGGGAACGCGCCGTGGCCGACCCGTGGGTGGCGCTCAGCGCCATCGCCTCGGCGACCGACACCCTTCGGCTCGGGCCGATGATCACCCCGCTGGCCCGCAGGCGCCTGCCCAAGCTCGCACGGGAGACGGTCACCCTGGATCACCTGAGCAACGGGCGCCTCACGCTGGGCGTCGGGCTCGGCACCGGCGACGACCTCGAGCCGTTCGGCGAGGCCGTCGACCCACGCGAGCGCGGGCGCCTGCTGGACGAGGGCCTGGACCGGCTCGGCCGGTTCTGGAGCGGGGGATTCCGGCCGCTGCCGCTGCAGCGCCCGCGCATTCCGGTCTGGGTCGCGGCGAGCTGGCCCAACCGGCGGCCGGTCCGGCGCGCGGTCGGGTGGGACGGGCTGTTCCCGATCGAACTCCCCGGACCGGAAGCGCTCGCCGAGCTCGCCGAGGAGGTCCAGCAGGCACGCGCCGGCAGCGACGGTCCCTTCGACCTGGTCGTGGAGGCACCCCCGGGAGCTGACGTTCGCCCCTGGGAGGCCGCCGCCGCGACGTGGCTGCTCACCAGCATCGACCCACAACCCCCGGAGCCCGAGGTCCGCGCCGTGGTCGACGCCGGCCCCTGACGGCATGCCCAGACCGCCGGTCGACTACGACGCCGAACTGCGGCTGCACAACCAGGTGCTGCGCCGGGCTTGCGGCGTCCGGCGCCACGACCACGTCCTCGACGTCGGCTGCGGGGCCGGGCAGACGACCCGCCAGGCCGCGCGCACGGCCACCGCGGGCGGCGCGCTGGGGGTCGACCTGTCCGCGCCGATGATCGACCGTGCCCGCGAGCTCGCCCAGGCGCAGGGGCTACGCAACGTCACCTTCCGGCGGGCCGACGCGCAGGTCCACCGCTTCCCGCCGGAGCAGTTTGACCTGGCCATCAGCAGGTTCGGCACGATGTTCTTCGACGACCCGGTCGCCGCGTTCGCCAACATCGGGCGGGCGCTGCGCCCGGCCGGGCGCCTGGTAATGATGGTCTGGCAGGGCCACGAGCGGAACGAGTGGGAGGTCGCGATCCGCCGGTCCCTCGAAGGATTCGAGGAACCCGCGGCGGTCGCCCCCGCAGGGCCGGACCCGTTCTCGCTCGCCGACCCGGCGACGGTGGAGGGGATCTTGGACGCTGCGGGGTTCGCCGAGGTCACCTTCACCGACGTGCACGAGTCCGTCTACTACGGTGCGGACGTCGCCGCCGCGCTCGGCTGGGTCCGCGGCTTCACCTGCACGGACGGCGTGCTGAAGCGGCTGGATCCTGCTGGCGCGAAGCGCGCGCTCGAGCGGCTGCGCGAGACGCTCGCCGCGCACGCGGGCGGAGACGGCATCTGGTTCGACTCGCGCGCCTGGATCGTCACCGCCCGCCGACGCTGATCGGGCAGCAGCTGGGTCGGTCAGCTCAACGCGCCCCGCTCCCTATCGCGCACCAAGTCGTAAGAGTCGCAGTCTGTGTACGGTCCGCGACAGACCCCGTCACGCACGGAATGCTTGTATGGCTTGCCAGCCATGACCACCGGCTGGCACCGGGCAACAACTGGCACGCCGCACCACCGACAGGCCCCAGGGTGGGGTCGACGCACCCGCCAGCGATGCGGGCGTGCCATCCACAGAGGCCGATGCTGTCGCCGGGCCGACCGCATCGCCCCAGGCAGCATCCCACGGAAGCCAGAGCGCTACCGACGCTACGGGCTTGCGGCCTGGGCAACTGGCCGCAGCACCCGAGGGGGACTCGCCATGCCATTCGTCACCAGCCGCCGGGCCGTGCTCCTGGCCGTGATGATCGTCACCGTCCTGCTCGTGGGTGGCTGCGGTGGCAAAGCGACCAAGTCGGCCACACCCACAAGCACCGCGCCGGCGACCACTGCGGCGCCGACCACCACCGGGCCGCCACCACTCACCGCCAAGGAGCGCGCCTGGCTCGCCGCGGTCGACAAGCTGGCGAAGAAGGCCGAGAAGGCCGTCACCGGAGAGACGACGGTGTTCATCACCCGAGCCAAGCTACAGTCGAATGCGAGCAGGCTTCGCGGCTACAGCCGGGAGCTGCAGCGGCTCGGCTTGCCCGGCGACCGCCTGCAGCCGGTCAGTGCCCTCGTCAAGAAGGCACGCCAGCAGTTCGACAAGGGAGCGGCGTGCTATACCACCGCGGCGGGGGTAGTCAGCCCCGCCGGCGTGGTGGAGCCCGGCCCCAACGAGCGGACCTTCACCCGTGCGGACGACTGCGCCGGCGCCGGTGAGGGCAATGGCCTGAACTACCTTCTCGAAGCCGCCGCCCTGGGCAAGGAGATCAAGGTGCAGTTCAGTTGACCTGTCGGGGGATCAGTAAAGGAACATCGGCTTGCCGTCGACCTGGCGGTCGCGCGGCGGTAGCGCTTGTCGTAGAGTGCTTCCACGTCGACCCGCTGACGCGTATCGTCCCACGTCGACCCGTGGTCGAGCTGATCGCTCTATCCGCTCTTGTCACGAGAGCAAGCCGACCCCGCGAGCCCACTTAAACGGGGCGATCGGATCTGCCGCCTTGTGCAACGGCCTGGTACGAGTCAACCTCAGGCAACTCCAAGGACGAGGGGACCACGCCACTGTAGCCGGGTAGGCTGGTGCTCCGAGTCCCGAATCCGAGGAGCGCAGGTGCGGCGGCTTGGTCCCAACGCCTCTGGCGAGCAGCTCCAGCCCGGCCGGGTCGCTGACTGCTATCTGGGCATCCTGCTGGATCAGCCGCTCACCGAGATCGCGCCCGAGCCCTGCCGCGTGCTGGTGGTGGCATCGCTGATCCCGTGCCGCTTGCGCTGTCCCAGCCAGACGAGGTTGGCGAACGGCAGCGGGCGCTGCGGATCGTGCAACCCGGCCTGACTGGCAGGCGACACGTCGGCGCAGAACGCACCGATGAGGTCGTGCTCGGCTCGCTCGGGTTCGTCAGCGGGTGCGACGTGCACCCACAGCTGGTCGAGCGTGGCCAGCGTCTTGACGAACCAGCCGCCCTTGTGCGGGCGCCTGGCTCCAAGCGGCGTGCGGTAGTAGTCGCTGACGCGCTCGGCGACCGAGCGGCTGGCCATGCCGATGTAGAGGACTGGCTCGTCAGGCAGCCAGCACGACCCGAGTCGGGCGGCGAGCGTCGCCCGGCTGGCGGGCTGGCCATCCACCGTGACAGGGCAGCGGGCGAGCAGCTGGTCAAGCGCGGCCGGTGCCAGCGGGGCTGGAGTGCTTGGTGGCGGTAGCTTGGTGGGGTCTTCTGTGCGGGCGACCAGGTAGACGCCGGGTCCGCGCAGCTGCGGGCGGTCTGCCCAGCGGACGGCGCCTGCCCAGCGCAGGCCATGTTGGGGAACGGCGCGCAGCAGGACGTCCACGGTTGACGGCATACGGAGGAAGGTAGCACCGGGACTCTGGGGAGCCGCCAGCCCGGCGACGTCCCGGCCTGGCGACGGGCAAGATCGTCGCTTCCCGCCGAACTCACCAAGGCGGCGACATCCTGTGGCGTGGTGATGAGGGCGGACATTGCTCCGGTGGGGGCCGCCGCGGTGCTGGGTGGCTCGCCGTCAGTGTGGATCGACTCTCAGCCACCTCACGCGCCGCCTCCGCCACGCATCGTGGTCGAGAACGCCGTCATGATTTGGAAGTGGTACAGCGCACATGCGAGGTTGTTCGGCCGGTGAGGAGTTCGTATCGCCGCGTTCCTGCTGGTCGCAGCGGTGCGCTGGCCCGACGCCCAGGGCATTCTCCGTCTTGGGCCTCGCAATCGGGCGCTTCAGCACGAAGAGCAGCACTGGCTCGCGCGAGGAGGCATTGGAGACGACACGTCCAAGGATCGATTAGGTGTGGAGCGCGCTCCCCTCAATGCCGGAACTGGTGGCGGGCAGCCGTGCGACCCACTGTCGCTGCTGGTTGTCGTCGACACTGGTCGGTGTCAGGCACTGGCCCACCTCGGGCGCGGGCGAGGCGGTCCATGCCTGGTCGGGATCCATACCCTCCAACCGCAGCAGGGCTGCCGCCGGCAACGAGGCGCGGCCGATACCCAACCGGCAGTGGGCGACCACGTGCTGGCCCGCCGCAGCCGCTCGGTCAACGCCCGCAGGACAGCCAGGACGCCGCGGAGGGCGGGAACGCCTCGATCAGCGATGGGAATCCAGACAAACTCCAGCCCCGCGTGCGCTGCGGCGGCGGCTTCACCGGTCAAGCCGACCGCTTCCAGTTCGGCGCTGGGAAGTGCGCAGACGACGACGTCGAGTCGGCGCAGCGTGTGGAGTTGGTCGTCGAGCCAGTCGCCGCCTCGCGGCTTGGCCATGGTGCTCAGCCGGCCAGGGCCTTGCCGCTGGACGGTGTAGAGGGTGGGACGCATCGAGGCCATGGTGGGGTGATCAGCGATGAAACGACCCGGCCGCGAATCCATGGTGCGGTGGCCGAGCTTCTACCATTGTTCTACCGTCCTGCACCGGATGCTCCCGGACCGAGCCGGAAACCGGCCGCTCCTGAAGGGCAGTTTCTGCAGCTCAGAGCGGATGTGGGCGGATCCGGCCGGATGCCTATGGATGCTGGGCGGCTGACTCGAAAACCGTTGAGGGCGGAGGGCCGAAGGTGGGCCAGTGACCGCTTGCCTTTCACCTCGCTAGCCCGCCTCGCTGCTCATCGCCGCCGAGAGTGCAGGGCAAGAGTCCCTTCGATCTGCGAACGCAGGCGAGCTGCGACGTTGCGGTCGAATAGCGTGGCGCACCGTGTGGACTGAGGCGGACCCAGTGGACGGTTGACGGCGGACACAGGGGTCGGTGTAGGCTTCTGACCTTGGCATATCCGGAGTGCCGGGGTGCTGGGTCGGCGACTTGTAATCGCTTTGTAATCGCCAGGTTCCGGGTTCGAGTCCCGGCGCCAGCTCCACCAGCGCGGCTGCTCGCTCCGCAACGTAGCGCTCAAGCGCCGCCCGAGGAACAAGCCTGCGTCGGCCCAGGCGCTGCGAGGGCAGCACGCCTTCCTGGACGAGCTCGTAGCAGTACGAGCGGCTGATCCCCAGGACCCTGGCCGCCTCCGCGAGCGAGTAGGTGAGCCGGTCGGCCTGATCACCCATCCGACATCCCCAACGCTCGATCGCCGTATCGCACCGGGTCGCCTCCCCGCAGTCGGCCTGGAGCAGTAGTTCATCGGGCAGCACTCACCCGCTGCTGAGCAGGCCGACCCACCCTGCTCACTCGCCTGGATAGAACCCGACCTCATGGCCGGTCAGTCTGCTGCTGCGGTTGCCAGTGAGCTGGCCGCAAGCACCACCTCGGATCGTCCGCCGTGACGGCACCAGCAGCCACCCGTCAGGCGAGGACCGAGTCCGCATGCCACAACGACCAGACTGGACCGAGAATGAGCCCCAGCCACCCGCGCACGCGACGGTCAGCGTTGCTGACCTGACCGATCCCAGCGGCTGCACAGTCGTCCCCAAACAGCGTGCTGGACGACGATCGGCTGGGTCCCGAGACCCGCCTGGTCTATGTGATGCTGCGCCGGCTCGCTGCGACTGGCCGCGGTCAGCCGATCAGCCGGCAGGAGCTCGCCCGGCGGATCGGGATCCCAGCGCATCGGATCCCGCGACATCTCGCGCTGCTGCGGCGCAGCGGCCTCATTCGCATCGACGGGCGGTCCAGTACCCGGACTGCACTCCGGCTCGAGGCGTCCACGGCGCAAAACAGCGATCCGTCGCTGTCCCCACGCGCGATACGGCTCCACAGGCAACCCAGCCGAGCCGCCAGCGGCACCGCCGCCCAGAGCCTGGCGGACCGGCTGATCGTCATGGGCGTCAACCCGCAGGTCGCCCGGCGTCTGGTCGCCAGCCACCCCAAGGAGCGAGTGGCCGGTGCGCTCCGCGCAGCCCACCGGCGCCACCCCAAGCCTCGCGACCCCGCGGCGTGGGTCGTGGCCGCGATCCGGCAGGGCTGGGTCGCCCCCGACGCCGCGGTCGCCGCTCGCCAACGGCAAGCCGCCCAGGAGCAGGCGATCGTTGTGTGGGAACGGCGAGCCGATACCGCGCTGGCCGCCCTGCCGGCCGAGACCCAGCAATCCCTGCGCCGGCAGGCCACCGAGGTCGTCGAGCGCCTGTTCGACGAGCGGTTGGCTGCCACGACCATCGGTCCCATGCTCGTCACGGCTGAGGTCCGCCGTTTGGTCGCCGAGCAGGTTGGCATCCCCGCGCCAGACGCGGAGTCGCTTCCGGATTGACCCGGTCGGTCAGAGCCGCTCAGCAGAGGCTGACACCTCGCTCCGGTCTTCGGACCGGGCTTGTCTGCTCCACGGCCAGCACTACGGCGACGCCCGCCAAGCAGCGGAACGGCCGCCAGCATCCTCGAGCGGTGCACGTGCCCATCACGCCGCAACTCCAGCAGCCGCGCCTCGCGGATCGTTGCCACAGCCCCGCAGCACCCCGACCGCTCCACCCGCCAAATAATCGGCCCCGCAGAGCCGTCGGCGTTGCCGTACGCCACGCTCACAGCGATTCAAGGAATTCACCGCGCCGGAGGGCGCACGCACGCCGCCCAACACCTGCCCTTCCACTTGGCGCGTCGCCGAGCAGGCCGTTCCTTGCCCTGCGCGGGCAGCTCCTCAGACATGGGGCCGCGCGTCGGCCACGCGCTCCAGCGCCAGGTCAACGTCGGTGATGCCCAGCCGGTCGAGCAGGCGCGCGAACAGGTCCTCCTCGACCGCATGACCCGTCCGGGACTCGACGAGCCTGACCGCGTCGTTGAGGTAGCCGACCAGGGGCCGGTAGGTGCCAAGCTCGGCCTCCAGCAGTCCTGCGTACTGCAGATCCGGGCGCTGCTGCGGCGCACGGCACGTACCAGCGTCGGCTGGTCGATGGCGATCTCGGCGGCGAGCTTGGCGGTTGGGGTGTCTTGGCCGGAAGCGTGGTCGACGCTCATCGTGGTTGCTCCTGCTTTGTTAGCGCCGATTTCCACGCAGCGAATTGCCCCCCAGTTTCAGGCGAGCTCGTAGCGCAGGGTGCGGTTGCCCCACCAGGGGACGGTGACGGGAGTCAGGTTGGCGGAGCGGAGGACGGGTGAGTGGGTGCGCCGGTCG
>WNFU01005094.1_pt1 | contig 16497 bp, 13 predicted proteins | sample 5400121 | NCBI WGS metagenome assembly WNFU01 (sample SAMN13153360, study PRJNA577476) | soil metagenome | isolation source: 100 cm soil or saprolite under grassland replicate 1 | place: USA:California | collected 2016-06-15
CGGCCGGAAGAACGAGTTGAGGGTCGAAGTGAAGTGGTCCCTCAACCGCATCGCGAACCGCATCGATGGCGGGTACTCCATCGACATTAGGGCGCCGGAGCCCCCGGAGGAGCCAGGAGTGGAAGAGGGCGGGGAGGACTCAGAAGCTGCGAGGGAACGGGCCCGCTTGTTGGCGATCCGCGAGTTCGCGGCGACAATCCGCCGCCTTGAGACTCCCGGCAAGCGCATCCTCCAGCTGCCCGAGTCATCCGACGCCTCTTAGTCCTTACTCCGCAGGACGACTTCGACCCGGCGTGGGTCGAACCTGACCCCGCGTGCCCTCGCCGGCGCGATAGTCACGCGGTCGACGGCCCAGCGGAGGAACTCGTTGAGGCCTTCGGCCTCCTCGGGGTCGAGCTCGGCCGTGCGCCCCTCCATGAAGTCCCACCACTCGTCCATCCGGCGGACGCGGTCCTTCCATGGTGTGCGCGGCCGGGGCGACTCGACCGCTGCGAGCTGATGGCGCGCGGTTGCGATCTCGGTGTTGAGCACAACCGTCGCCTCGTGGACCTGGGCCGCTGTCATCAGCCCCTCCGCGTACGCCCCGCCGAGCCCCCGCTTGCGCTCCTCGAGCTCGCGCAGTCGCCGGACCACCTCCGCCTCCCCGGCGGCCTGCTCCGGCCGCCGCACCTCCTCCGGCTCGGACTCCGGGACGTTGTCTAGAGCCCACTCGACGACGTGACGCTCGAGGTCCGGGGCCGTGATCGCGACCTCCGAGCACCCGCCGTTTCGCGAGCTGCAGATGTACTGGCGTCGGGTTGCGGTGCCCCCGTGTGCGAGCGCCCGGGCCTGAGAGCGCACGTCCATCCTGCTGCCGCAGCGGCCGCACCTGACGAGCCCCGCGAGCGGCCAGCGCCTCGACTGCCGGTACTCGACCGCCGGCCGCCGCTGCGGGTCGCTCAGGACTGCCACCAGCGCGAGGTGCGTCTCCCAGTGGAGGATCGGGCGCCAGCTCCCCTCCACGTCGCCCCGCCTGCCGGCGACCTGCTCGCTCGTCAGGACGCGGCGCACGTCGGTGACCGTCCACCTGCCGCCCGAGTCCTTCGGGACTGGGTGCGAGCCGTCGTTCCACTCCCGGGTTATCGAGTGGAGGGACTGGCCGGCGAGCACCTGGCGCGCGGCGTCGCGGAGCCTGGCCGCCTCCCTCGGGTTGTGGACGAGCCGGTACGGCCTCGGCCCCCTGACCTCGAAGCCGAAGGGGCGCCGGCCGCCGCCGTGCCACTCGCCGGCCTCGGCCTTGCGCCGCGTCGTGCGCCGGATCTTCTCGCTCAGGAAGTCCGAGTAGAAGACGGCGGAGGAGACGCGGTCCCTGAAGTCCTTGCGGTCGCGCGCCCTGCCGAGGTCGAGGTCGCCCTCGAGGGTGCAGGCGATCATCCGCAGCCTGCCCCGCTCTGCGAGGTCCGCGACCCGGACTCCGTCCTTGAGCTGGCGGAGGAGCCGCTCCTGCTCGCGCACGAGGATCGTGTCCGCCCTTCCGGCCTCGACGTCGGCCAGCAGCTCCTCGAACTGCGGGCGCCGGGTTCCGACCCGCCAGGCCGAGACGCCCTCGTCCACGTACTCGGCGACGACCTGCCAGCCCTCGTCCTGGGCGCGGGCCTTGCAGTCGGCCAGCTGGACGGGCACGCTGTTCGGGTCGTCCATGTCCGCCTTGCTGACGCGGGCGTAGATAGCGACCTTGGTCACCGGACCACCTCCGGGGCCCAGTCTATCGCGTAGGTGTCCACCCGGCGAAGTTGGCATGGGCCGTCGACAGCGAACCATCGTGGCCGGTGTTCATGGCCTGAAGCATGTCGATGGCCTCTCCTCCTCGAACCTCTCCCACGATGATCCGGTCAGGCCGCATGCGAAGCGCGTTCCTCACGAGGTCGCGCACGGTCACCTCGCCCTTGCCTTCCACGTTCGCAGGACGCGCTTCCAGCGAGACGACGTGCGGCTTGGCCAGGCGGAGCTCAGCAGCATCCTCGATGGTCACCAATCGTTCCTCATCGGGGACGAACATGGACAAGACGCCGAGCAGTGTCGTCTTGCCGGAGCTCGTTCCCCCCGAGACGATCACGTTCGCCCGGCCTCGAACGCAGCCCGCCAGAAACCGGAGCGTGCGTGGCCCAAGTGCTCCCCTCGCCAGGAGCTCTTCCGGCGTGAAGGGCACGGGAGAGAACTTGCGGATGTTCAGGGTAGGACCGCAGAGCGAAAGGGGCGGGATGATCGCGTGGGCGGAACGCGGCCCCCCTTCCGGGCAACCCCCTCGGGCTCGGTGTCGGTCTAGGGAGGTGCCGAACGCCGCCCCTCTCACTCGGCTGGCCTCCGAGCCACCACCTGGCGTCCTAGGCACCCGGGGTGCACGATTCTGGGGGAGAACCTCCACGAAAGCAGGGGCCTACGCGTCCATGGAGCACATGGAAAGACCATCGAGTGTTGCACAGGATGTGGACGCGAAGGCGACCGCCACGCCGCTGACCTTTGAGGAGTTCTTCGCGTACCAGCACAAACGGCTCTACCGTGCCCTCTACCTTATCGTCGGGAACAGCCACGAGGCGGAGGAGCTGATGCAGGACGCGTTTCTCCATGTCCTCGAACGGTGGGACCGCATCGACAACCCCGCTGGGTACCTCTATCGGTCCGCTCTGAATTCGACGCGCAGCCGGTTCCGGCGGCTCACACTCGCCGCGAAACGGACCCTGACCCCAGGCAGGCTCGAGGACCCCTTCGCCGCTGTCGACCTTCGCGACGAAATGGTCCGCGCGATTCGAGAGCTTCCAGAGCGTCAACGCGCCGCGCTCGTGCTCCTGGATCTCCTTGACTACCGGAGCGAGGACGCTGCCGGGGTCCTCGGGATATCGGCGGCAACCGTCCGGTCGCTTGCTTCCCACGGCCGAGCTGCCATGAAGCTTTCTCTGGAGGCCGAAGATGACAGATAACTCGCAGCGGACCCTCGAACGCATCGCCCACCGCGCGCCGGTCCCGGAGCCCGCCTACGAGCGGCTGCTGCGCCGCCGGGACCGGAAAGAGCGCAACCGGCGACTCTCCGCCGCCGTGCTCGCGATCGTCCTCACGCTCCTGAGTATCACGGGCCTCATGCGTGCTTTCCGCAACTCCGAGCGTCCGGCCACCGAGCCAACCCCGACGGTGGTGGATACGGGCATCTTCTCGGGGATGGGTGGATGGATCGCCTTCGGCAATGACTTCGGAAGCTCCATCGGCGGGATCTGGGCGATGGATCCGGAACGACGGGGGATCAGCGTCCAACTGAGCACGCATGGCGGCGAACCCCTCGCGTGGTCCAGCGACGGCTCGAAGCTGCTGATCATGAGAGGGCAGCGTTCACCGCTGCGCGCGGCACTGTACGTGTTGAACTCGGACGGGTCCGAGACCCTCTTGATCGATGCGGCTGACCGCCACTGGCTCTCAGGCGGGTCGTTCTCGCCCGACGGGTCGAAGGTCGTCTACGCGGACTTGCCCTCGAGGGGGTGGGGCGGCGGGATCTACGTGATCGATGCGGATGGCGGCACACCGAGGCGACTTCTCGAGGCTGATCTACTCCTCTTGGAGCCTACGTTCTCCCCCGACGGGTCTCAGATCGCGTACATCGACGGCGCGGGCGATTACGGCAACAGTCTCCGGGTGATGAACGCCGACGGGAGCGGCTCACGCGTCCTGTTGAAGCTGGTGATGCGCAACTCGGCCTTCGCCGGAGGGCTCGTGTGGTCTCCCGACGGCAGACGCCTCGCGTTCGGTTTGGGTTATGACCCGGACACGATCTATGTTTTCGGCGCCGACGGCTCGGGGCTCATGCGCATCGCCAAGGGCGAGAATCCAGCGTGGTCACCGGACGGCTCTCGCATCTCGTATGACAAAGACTTGGGGGGCGTTCCCGGTCCCCTGGTGATCGCGGACGCCGACGGGACGCCGATCCGGCGGTTCAACAACGCCAGCTCCGGTCCATGGAACCCGCTGGATCGGGCGGAGTCGGGAACTCAGGACAGGTCGGGGGCCACAGGTGCGACGCGTGCCGACTGGTTCAGCTACGCGATCGCCGCGTTGGCAGCTGTCGGCATCGTCGTGCTTTGGCTTCGCAGGAAGGGCAAGACGCGGGCGAAGGTCAGAGAGGAGATCGAATGATCTGGTTCCACGAACGCTTCGCCTGCTACTCGCCACTTTCTCCGACTCCCTCGACCAGCGCCCAGGCATCGCGGCGGCCAACTCGGAGGCGCTCATGTCGTGACTACCCAGGGGGCCGTGGGTGGCAAATCAGGTTCTAAGAAATCTGGTGTGCACCCGACTGCCGTCCGACAGTCGCGCATCCACCCAAGGTGATGACTCATCGACCCGAAGGCCGAGCGGGGCCACGATCCTCTCGATCACATGCAGGACGGCCTCCTCCCCCTCAAACAGACCGTCCGTCACTTTCTCGAGCCGCCCCTCCCGCTCCACGTAGACGTCGTCGGGCCCATTCACCATCACTTCGGTGACCTCGGGGTCCTTGAGCAGGAACTCGATGGGTCCCAGCCCGACGACCGCATCCGAAACCTCGTTGATGACCTTCGTAAGCACACCCCGTGGCAGGATGTGTCGCTCCTCGCGGAGGATGGCGAGCGCCTCCTCTCGCACCCGCAGGCGCCGCTCGGTTCGCGACACCTCCTCCAGTCCACGAGCGTCGACCCGGCGAAGCAGCCGCTCGTGCAGGCCGCGACGAACCTCCACGAGCGCATCGGCGCGCATCAGGATCGTTCCGCCAGTTGCTCGAGTTGCTTCAGCTGCTCCAGCAGGTTCGCGGCCAACCGATCGACCGACCGGCCGGCCTTGCCTCGCGGGGGGAGCAGGCGACCGCGGTCCTGGGCGGCGGGCACCCTTCGGTCCACGGGGATCACGGCGACCGGGGAGCGCCCGAAGACCCGTTCGACATCGTCCGGCGAGATCTCCCGCCTGGTGGCGCCGTTGACGACGAACGAACAGCGATCGTCGAGGCCTGTGGCTTCGATGACCCGCTTGGCGGCACGGAACGACAGCACGTCGAGCCCCAACACCATCACCACCACATCCGCGAGGCCCAGCCCCAACCTCACCGTGTCGTCCACCCCGCGGGGGACGTGCAACACCACGACGTCGGCGGCCGAACGAACTGCCTCGAGGACCGGCCCGATGTCCCTGGCCGTGACCCGATCCGCCGGCTGCACATCCGCGGGACCCAACAGCACCCGGAACCCATCGGGGTGTTGCCACAGCAGGTCCTCGAGGTGGCGCGCCGTGAGCTCATCGCCGATCGGAACGGCGTCAGCGATGGTCCTCGGAGATCCATCCATGGGAGCCCCCACCGCCGGGCCGATGTCGGCGATACCAAGATCGAGGTCAACGAGGACGCAGCGCCGCTCCCGCCGTGCGAAGCTCGCGGAAAGGTGGGTGGCCAGGAACGTCGCCCCAGCGCCTCCCCGAGGTCCATGGACGGCGATGACCCTTCCCAGCGTCTCACGCTCCCGGGCTCCAGGAGCAAAGACGCGGGCGACGGCGCGGGCCAGCTCGCCACGATCGGTCGGCCACAGGAAGAAGCCGTTCGCTCCCGTCCTCAGAGCTCGCCGAAGGGTCTGCACCGTCTCGGATGTGTCCACGGCGAGGAAGGCACTTCCGTTGAGCTGTGCGGAGGTCGCGAGCCGGGGCGAGGCCACGACAGCGTCGGGCTCCAGCTGCCGAACGGCTTCGGACAGCTGATGCTCGTCCGAGGCGGTCGCCACTACCCGGGCCCGTCCGGTTCGGTCGAGGAAGTGCATGACTTCCTCGGCCACGTCGTGCTCATCGAGCGCGAGGATCACCCGCGCGACTTCTTCCATATACGCTCCTCGACTTCGTGGGAAGACCACCGCCAACGAAGGGAAGCGAGGGAGAGGCCTGCGGGGGAAGCCCGGCGGAACTGCCCGGCACGCGAACACTAGTCGCCGGGTTCAGCGTCATCAATCGCCAGCCCGGCGGATTTCCGGATCCTGTCGGGGGACACGTCAGTGACGTGGAGCACAGTTTCAGCGGCCTCGGCTCACCGACGAACCGAATCGAGTTTCCCCTCGTCCCATTGCGCCGGGCCGGGACGGGATGCTAGGGTCGGCGCCTCGCCACGCTGGTGGCCCGACCGCAGGGAGGTGACCGATGATCATCGTTGCCGAGGTGATCGTCGTGTCGCGCCCTGGCTCCGGTCGGTTCAGTCCTTCCTGATCGGCGGGAGCCTCAGGGCACGACGGCGTATCTCCCCGTGCTCTCCTGGAGGTCTTCAGATGTCACGCGATCAACGCCGCGGTGGGCGGCATCAGAGGCGAAGATCGTTCCGTTGTGGTCACTGTCGGTTGGACGTCTCGACCGATGCCCTCGGCACCGCTCACCGCAACCACTGCCCGAACTGCCTGTGGAGCCGCCACCTGGACGAAAGTCCCGGCGATCGAGCCGCGGACTGTGGCTCGCTCATGGAACCGATCGCCATCACCGTCCGTGGAGATGGGGAGTGGGTCATCGTCCATCGGTGCCGCGGCTGTACCGAGCTTCACCTCAATCGGACGGCCGGCGACGACAACCCGCTCATGCTGCTTCGGTTGGCGGTCAAGCCGCTGGCCCAGCCGCCGTTCCCCATGGAGCGGATCGGTCAGCTATGACGGGGGCCGTCTGCCGTACCCGTAGCCGTTCCCGTTGCCGTTCCCGTTGCCGTGGCCCGACGGCGAGGTGGTAGGACTCGGGCTCGGTGATGGTGATGGCGGTGGCGGCGTGGTCCCGTACCCGACCGAGGGCGATGTGAAGTACTCGACCGGCATGCCTTGAGTGGCCAGCAGCATGTAGTCATGCCATATGGGTGCGGCGAGCACCCCCCCGTACCCCGTCCCGTAGCCCGCGACGTACGGCATGGGTATCTCGGCTCTGGCGTAGCCCACCCACACCCCCGTCGCGAGCCGCGGCACGTAGCCGAGGAACCAGGCGTCCTGGTAGTCCTGGCCCGTTCCAGTCTTGCCGGCCACGGGCCGCCCGATGTCTGCTGCGGTCCCCGTGCCGAACTCGACCACCCCTTCCAGCATGGCGGTCTCCTGTTGGGCCACCCAGGACGGGATGGCCCTCGAGCACTCCGGCTTCTGCCGGTAAACGGTCTTCCCGGTGCTCGAGACGACGTGGGCGATGGCGTAGGGCTGACAGTGCACGCCGTCGTTCGCAAGGGTAGCGAAGCCCGACGTCATGTCGAGCGGCGAGACGGGCGAGGTGCCAAGCGTGAGCGGGCAGACCGGGGCGAGGTCGGTGGTGATCCCCATCCTGTGCGCCACCTCCGCCACCCGTTCCGGCCCAACTTGGTCGATCACCTGCGCGAACACCACGTTCACCGAGTCGGCCGTGGCCAGCCACAGGGGATAGCTGCCGCCTCCCACCGGCTCGGCGTTGTGCAGGGTCCAGGTCTCTCCCCCGCCGCAGTCCGGGATGGTCTTGGGCGAATATCCGCTGTACACGGCGTTCGGCGAGATCCCGGCCTCCAGAGCGGCGGCCAGGGTGAAGACTTTGAAGGCGCTGCCCGCGGTCCGTCCGCCGCCGGGATCGACCGCCAGGTTGTACTGGTTCGGCCCGTATGGGGCGTTCCCCACGGCCATCGCCCTGATGGCGCCGGTCTGGGGGACGATGCTGACGAGGGCAGACTGGGGCAGCCCAGGCCCGGTCATGCGGTTCAGGAGGGTCTGCTCGGCCTGTCGCTCCATGGACGGCTCGAGCGTCGTGTAGATCTTCAGGCCGCCCTGGTACAGGGCCCTGATCCGAGCCTTCACGGTGGGACCGAAGGCCGGGTTGGACAGGAAGCTGTCCACGACGTACTGGGTCCAGTACGAGTTCGGGGCCGCCTGGGCCACGTCGCGATCGGCGGCGGAGAGGACGATCGCAGCCGCCGACGCCTGGTCGTAGCGGGCGCTCGTGATCCATCCGAGCTCGAGCATCCGGGCCAGGACGGCGTTGCGGCGATGCAGCGCGTGCTTGGGCCTGGTCAGCGGGTCGTAGTAAGAGGGCGAGCGGATCATGCCGGCCAGGAGGGCGGCCTGGGCCACTGTGAGCTCCGAGGCCTGCCGCGCGAAGTAGTACTCGGCGGCCGCGGCCATCCCGTACGCGCCGTGGCCGAGGTACACCTCGCTCAGGTACATCCCCAGGATGTGCTCTTTGGAATAGGTGTTCTCCAGGCGGATGGCGTCGGCTGCTTCCCGGATCTTGCGGGCGAGCGTGGGAGCGTCACCGGTGACCGTCTCCTTGACCAACTGTTGGGAGATGGTCGAGCCGCCCTCCACGATGCCCCCGGCGGCCATGTTGGTGACGGCGGCCCGGACGATGGCCGAGAAGTCCAGCGGCCCGTGCTGGAAGAACCTGTCGTCCTCGATGGCCAGGACGGCGTCGATCGTGCTCTCCCGGTACCGGCTGATCGGCACGACCACCCGGTTCTCGCCGAAATAGACGTGCTGGAGGACGGAGCCGTCCCTGGCGAGGATGGTCGATCGCTGCGGGAGCGGCGGGACTTTGAGGGGATCCCCCGCCTTGGCCAGGTAGTGGCGGTCGACCATGGCCAGCGAGGTGTTCAGGGCCATCACCACAGGCAGGAAGGCCAGGGCGAAGACGAAGATCCCAGCGATCAGGACGAGCCCGAACCGACTCTCCCCGTCGAGCGCCTCAAACTCCCCCATCGCTCGGTCGGCAGCCGCGTCCAGGCGAGAGCGTCCAAGCGGCGCGTCCAGGCGTGCGCGCCAGTCCCCAGGCAGGCGCGGGAGGAACCGCCCGGCCGCCGGATGCAGCAGCCGGTCCGGGAACCCCCGGGGGGGCCGGTGGCGTGGAATCGGTTGGGCCATGGGGAGGTTCTGTCTCAGACCATCATGCCCGTTTTGCGGATCAAATGTTCGACCGTTTCCCGCAAGGGATGGGTCCGTCGCGGTTTCTCAACGCTGGAGTGTTTCGCGCGACCGTAAGCCCGGATGCGCCCGGGGGTTCCACCAAGATAGGATGCGGGGCCGGCGTGACAGCCACGCTATGGCGACAAGAAGGGGGTCTCGATGCGGAACCGAGTCGTTTTCGGCGCCCTCGTCGCGCTGGTAGCGGCGTCCCTCGCGGGTCCGGCGACCGTGGCCACCGCGAGCCGGGACGACCGGCTGAAGGAGTACGTTGTCCTGTATCAGCATGGGGCGTCGCTCGGCGAAGCCCACGCGGCGATCAAGAAGCTCGGAGGGACGATCGTCGACGAGCTCTCGTCCATCGGCGTGGCTAAGGTGAGATCGGCAGACGCGGACTTCATCACCCACGTGGTGGGCCAGACCGCCCTCGCCGGCGCGGCGCAGAACCGCGTCGTCGGGTACGTCGATCCCGCGCTGCGGGAGAAGACCGACGAGGTGGAGTCCCTCGCCGCGGCCCAGGTGGCTGCCTCCGGCGAACAAGGCACCACCGCCGAGGAGGCGGAGCCTCTGGCCGGCCTCCAGTGGGACATGGGCATGATCCACGCCACCGTGGACGAGTCCCAAGCGGTTCAGCCCGGCAATAAGGAAGTGCTCGTTGGGATCATCGATACCGGCATCGACGGATCTCACCCGGACATCGCTCCGAATTTCAACGCTGCGCTCAGCCGGAACTTCACGACCGACATCCCGCTCGTCGACGGGCCGTGCAACAGCGAGCCCGATCACTCGTGCAGCGACCCGGCCAACGTGGACGAGGCTGGCCACGGCACGCACGTGGCCGGGACAGTCGCAGCGGCGGCCAACGGGCTCGGGATCTCTGGGGTGGCGCCGAACGTAACGCTCGTGAACCTGCGCGCCGGGCAGGACAGCGGGTTCTTCTTCCTGTTCGAGACGCTCGCCGCCTACACCTACGCGGCGAACAACGGTATCGACGTGGTGAACATGAGCTTCTTCACTGATCCATGGCTGTTCAACTGCCGCAACAATCCGCTGGACTCGCCCAACGCTCAAGTCGAGCAGCGGACGATCATCGACGCCTCGAACGCGGCACTGAACTACGCCTACCAGCATGGGGTGACCCTGATCGCGGCCGAGGGCAACGACCACATGGATATCGGCTCCCCCAAGTACGACGCCATCAGCCCGGACTTTCCGCCCGGCTCGGAGTACGTGAGGAACAACATCACCAACGACTGCCTCATCATCCCGACCGAGGGCGACCACGTTATGTCGATCAGCGCGCTGGGCCCGAGCGGCCGCAAGTCCTATTACTCCAACTACGGGGTCGAGCAAACCACGGTCTCGGCACCTGGGGGCGACCGGCGGGACTTCTTCGGGACACCGCAGTACAACACGCCCGGGACCCGCATCCTCTCCTCGTATCCCGCAGAGCTGGCAAAAGAGGAGCACCTGATCAGCGGAAACTTCAAGTCGCTGGATCCGCTGGCCGTAGTGGACTGCAACGGCCCCCGGAGCGCCGCAAATTGCGGCGTGTACATGTACCTGCAGGGGACATCGATGGCGTCTCCGCACGCCGTGGGGGTCGCTGCGCTGATCATCAGCCAGTTCGGCTCGGGGTCCGGCGCCGCGTTCGGCCTGTCGCCGGCGACGGTCGAGCGGATCCTTCGCAGGACGGCCACGAACACGCGGTGCCCGGCGCAGAACCCGTTCGTGTACCCCGACCTCGTCGGGGCGGACCCCAACGTGCCGTTCGAGGCGACCTGTGAGGGGACCAAGCAGTTCAACGGGTTCTACGGCGACGGCATCGTCAATGCCCTGTCGGCGGTGACACGCGGGTAGACGCCTTCGACTGGCTCCTGGAGGCCGCCCCGGTTTCACCGGGGCGGCCTCCCTTCTTCAACCGGTGCGCGGGGCCTCGCCGTTTGATCGAGCTTCCGTGGATATGTCAGACTCGCGTTCTACGATTTCCATCGTGGGACGGGTCATCGACCTCGAAGCCTGGCGGCGCCGGCGGCCTCGGATCGACGAGGGCGCGTCCCTCGACCGTGGGGGACGGGGCCTTGGGAGGCGCCCAGCCCCTCTCGCCCGCCTGGAGCGGGCCATCGGCCGCCTGGACCCGCTGGTGAACGGCGGTACCGGGCGGATCGGGGGGCGGGTGGAGACCGAGCTCCTGGCCATCACCGGCGCCGTGACCGCCGGTCGGGTCGAGGACGCGGCTACCCGTGCCGAACGCCTGGCCGAGCGCCTCGAGCACCCCTCCTCCCGGGCCGCCCGCTAGGCACGCCCTAGCCACCCGGTAGGCAGGAGGGCACATCCGCGGCAGCTCGCCAGGAACCAAGCCTCGCCGGCCCCGGTCGATAAGGTTGATTGGCCGGCCGGACCGAGAGGGCATACGTGCAGGACCCGGACCCTCGCATACTCGTGCGCGCCCGTGAGGGCGACCTCGACGCGTTCGAGGAGCTGGTGCGCCAATACCAGGCCGATGTGTGGCGCTTCGCCTTCCACTTCACCCGAGACCGCACCCTGGCCGAGGACGTGACCCAGGAGGCGTTCCTGCGGGCGTTCCGGTTCCTGCGGACCTTCCGGGGCGACTCGAAGTTCACCAGCTGGCTCTTCCGGATCGCGCGGAACTGCGCCATGGACGCGCTCCGATCCCGCAAGAGCACCGTGGCCAAGGAGCCTCCCCCGCCCGTGGGCCCGCCGGATCCCGAGGCCCGGCTGGAGCTCGCCACGGCCCTCTCCGCGGTGAGCGACGAGCATCGCCAGCCGTTCCTGCTGATCGAGGTGTTCGGCATGTCGTACCAGGAGGCCGCGGACGTGCTGCACCTTCGGGTGGGCACGGTGAAGAGTCGGATGCACCGGGCCAGACAGGCCATGATGAGCGCGCTGGCCGAGGAGGAGGGCGCTGGTGGACTGTGAGCGGGCCCGCCGGGCCATCTCCGAACGGATGGACGGCGAGCGGTTGTCGCCTCGACTGATCGCCGCGGTCGAACGCCACGTGGCCGACTGCACCGCGTGCGCCGCGTTCGAGGCCGGAGCGTGGAAGCTCCGGGAGGCCGCCCGGTTCGAGGTGGCCCCCGCGGTCCCCGACCTCGTCGACTCGATCATGGCGTCGGTTCAGCGAGAGAGGCAGGAGCGGGCACCAACGCGGCTCCGGCTCCTGCCCGGAGGGCGCGCCCGGCGCCCGCTCCTCCCCGATCGGATCCGCCTGGCCCCTGTGGCCGCAGCCATGGCCGTCGGCCTGGTGGTGGGGAGCCTGGCGGTCGGTGGTCCGTGGCAGCGTCCCGAGGGCCTGAGCGTGGACGCTGCGGAGGTCACGCGCGGCGTCGCCGCCGCGGCGACCACCCTCTCCTCGTACCAGGCCCGGTTCGCCGTCACGGAGTACCACTTCGCCCCCGACGTGCCGGTCCGCGAGTTCTCCATGAACGTCTGGTTCCAAGCGCCGGAGAGGTTCCGCCTCGACGTGGTCGACCATACCCAGTACCCGAGCAAGGACGTGACGCCCACCGACCTCGAGCTGATCGTGAACGGCTCGAGCTGGTATTCGGTCGGCCCGTCGGCGTGTCCGATCGACGTGTGCCCGCCGAGGCAGACTGTCGTGGAGAACCGCGTGCCGTTCTCCTCGACTACGCCCGCTCCCACGGACCTCATCCTTCCGGTCACCAGCCTGGCCGACGCCAACCAGCTCGAAGTGGTTGGCCGAGGCAACCTGCTCGGCCGCCCAGCGATCGAGGTGCGCCTGCCGTTCGACCTCGCCGAGCCTCTGTTCCCCTTCCTGTCACTCGGCGGCTCGTGGCGGCCGTTCTTCGGCTCCGACCAGGTGGATCTGTGGCTCGACGCCACGAGCTGGCTCCCCCTCAGCTACGCGGTGTATCCGGCAGGGGGGCGCGAACGCGACGAATGGGCGCTTCGGTTCGGCCTCCCCTCCGAATCCCCGGACCAGCCGATCTTCCAGGTGGTGGCCCTGTCGGTCGATCGACAGCCTCCCGGCGCCGGCACCTTCCGCATCCCCCAGACCAGTGGCGGGACGGACCAGGGGGCGAAGCCCGTGTCGATCTTCCAGGCCTCCGAGGAGACGGGCTTCCGGCCGATCGAGCCGGAGGATGTCGATGGCCTGAGCATGTATCAGGTGGTCCTGCCCCCGGCTTCGACCTCGAAGGGCGAGCCCCCGCAGACGCTCATCACCTACTCAAAGGGCCTGGCCTGGCTGAAGCTCGGCGAGACCCGAGACTGGACGTCGAACACCCTGTACGGGCCGGTGAGCCTCCAGGCCCAGGAGGTCAGCCTGGCGAACGGAAGCGTCGCGTACTACGAGCCGGCTACCGCGGATCACGGACGGCGTCTGTCCATCCATGCCGTCGGCACGGACCTGTACGTCGAGACGAACCTGTCGCGCGACATGCTCCTAAACGTTGCGGGATCCCTGCGGGTGACTGGGATCCCCATCCCGGCCACCTGGGCGGTGCGCACGTCGCCAGAGGGCGTGACCGAACGCGTGACGCTGGCGCAGGCGGCCGCCGAAACGCCGTTCACGATCATGCTTCCGGGCTCCGATGCGCTTCCGGCTGGGTACTCCGTGGCCAGCGCCGAGATCGTTCGGTTGCACCAGGGCACGGCGCTCAACGTCTACTTTCAGCAGCAGGACACCGATCTGGGAACCGGACCGATCCGGCTGCACGAGGAGGTGGCGACGAAGCTCCCCCCGGCGTCGTCAGCTGCGCAGTCGGAAGTCGAGGTCCGCGGCGTGATCGGCAGATGGACGCCCGACCGCAACCAACTCGAATGGGTGGAGCAGGGCGTGTACCTCTCCCTCGACGCCGGCGGCCTGTCGCTCGCCGACCTGCTGGGGGTAGCCGCGTCGCTGGAGCCGAGCGCGCTTTGAGGTTCGGACGCATCGCCTCGGCCTCCACCGCGGGGCTGGTCGGCTTCGTCGCCGGCGCAGTGCTGACCCTCTCGCTCCAGGGGACCGGGCTCTCCCGCCACGGGCGCCCGGGCCAGGCCCCGGTCCCGGTGACCACGCGGGAGCCGCCCCGGACCTTCCTGGCCTGGACCCCCGGCGGGTTGCCCTCCGGGTTCCGACAGCGCGTGGCCGAGCTCCCAGGGATGCAGCGGACGGTCGCGGTGGCCAGCGACAACGCCTGGATGACCCGGTCCACTACGCCCCAAGGGGAGGTCGTCGACGATCCGCGGGACGGCTATCGCATCCCGCTCGAGGTCGCGGCGGTCAATCCCCGCGAGTACGCGCCGTTCCTGCCGCCGGCCGACCGCGGTGTGATCGTGGCCCTCGCCGACGGGCAGGGGATCCTGGGAGAGAGCAGCGCCCGCCTGCGGCACCTCGGTCCCGGCGCGGTCCTTCAGTTCGGGTCCGTCCGCGTACGGGTCGCCGCGGTCCTCCCCGACGAACTGGTCGGAGCCCAGGAGTTGATGGTGTCGCGACCTGTCGGGCGGGAGATCGGGGTGACCCACGATCGCTACGCGCTGCTTCAACCCACCGGCCGCGCAACGGACGCGTCCCTCACGAAGCAGATCGATACCATACTGCCCAGCGGGCTGCCCCTTCGGGTCCGTGCTCCCGGGGAGACGCCGTACTTCCGTCAGGGCGACGCCGTGCTCCCCCCCGTCCAGATGAAGCTGTTGTTCGGTGAGTTCGCGGCGAAGCCGGACCCGAGCCGGCCCGGGTACCTCCTGGTCGACCCAACGTGGGAACGGAGCCACATCGCCACCGAGTGGGTGCCGATCCTCGGGCGGATCACCTGCAACGTGGCACTGTTCCCGCAGATCCGGGGGGTTATGCGCGAGCTGATCGCCGACGGACTGGCGGACTCCGTCCACAGCTACTCGGGCTGCTACGCACGGCGGTACTCGAACCGCGATCCGTCGCAGGCCATCTCCCACCACACCTGGGGTATCGCGATCGACCTCAACGTTCCGGAGAACCCGTACGGGGCGACGCCTCACCAGGACCCCCGGTTGGTCAGGGCCTTCGAGAGGTGGGGGTTCATCTGGGGTGGGACGTTCGTGCTTCCCGACGGGATGCACTTCGAATACCGCCGGCCGCCGGCCGAGAGCTGAGCTCCGAAACAGCTCGATACAGCGCGAAGGGAGCAGCTAGCATGCGCTGTCCGCACCTGCACGGGAACCGGCGACGGCCGCCGCCGCACCCCGAGCTTGCCTCCCGCGGCAAGACGCGCGTGGGTTTCTGCTCCCTTCACGGTCACCCGAAGGCGACCACAACATTCTAGTCCGGGTCGCTTCGGCCGGCGAATCGCGAGTGGACGGCGCGTCAGCCGGGACGGCGGCGCGTCAGCCGGGACGGCGGCGCGCGGCGAACCTGGACCGGAACACCACCCACGCGAACACCAGGGCCACTGCGAGGGCGGCCACGGCTCCCGCGGCCACCTGGTTCCGCGGGCGAGTGGCAACCGACGCGATCCTCGAACGCAGGCGAACGGGGCGGCGGAACTCCCGGATGTCCCACCCTCGGCCCTCGGCCTCCTTGCGAAGGTCGCGGTCCGGGTTCACTGCAACCGGATGTCCCACGGCCTCGAGCATCGGAAGGTCGGACGCGGAGTCCGAGTACGCGTACGAGCCCTCGAGGTCGATCCCCACGCGCTCGGCGAGGTCCCGGATGGCCAGCGCCTTGGCATCGCCCGCGCAGTAGAACTCGAGCTCGCCGGTGTACCGGCCTTCAATGATCCGCGCCCGGGTGGCGATGACCCCGTTCGCGCCGAAATGGCGGGCCAGTGGCCGCACCACCTCCTCTGGTGATGAGGAGACGATGTAGATCCGGCGGTGCTCCTCCCGGTGCAGGGCCATGAGGTCGAGCGCCTCCTGGTACACGAAGGGGTCGATCACGTCGATGATCACGTCCTGCACCAGCTCCTCGACCTGCTGACGGTCCCACCCCTTGGTGAGTGCCAGGAGGCCGTCCTTCAACCGCTCCATCTTCTTCTCGTCGGCCCCCACCAGCAGGTAGACGAGTTGCGCGTAGGCCCCCCGCAGGAGCTGGCCGCGCGAGACCATCCCGGCCCGGTACATCGGCCGGGACAGGGCAAGCGAGCTGGACTTGGAGATGATGGTCTTGTCCAGGTCGAAGAACGCGGCTTCCATGTCATCAATCGTAGAGGACGGCTCCGACACCAACCGGACTTGGTTGTGTCCCGTCAAGTGGTTGACTTTGATCACCGTCACCCTCGACTACGCGATCGCTTCGAGTAGCTCCTTCGGCGTCTCACCTCCCATCGGGTCATCGAGGTGCGCCATGGAGCCGGCGCTGAAGTAGCGGCGGTCGGCGACCTGCCACTCGTCGTCCTGCTCCTGGAGCAACGTCGCGACCATGCGAACGAGCGAGGCTCGGTTGGGGAAGATGCCGACGACGTTGGTCCGCCGCTTGATCTCCTTGTGCAACCGCTCGAGAGGGTTCGTAAGCAGTATGAAAGAGCACGATGCCACTTGAGCCCAAAGATCGGCCGGAGATGCTTGGAGGCATCGGGGTCGAGAAGTACGGTGCGACCGTCCGGGACAGGGGCATCGGGGAGCAACGCAGGACGGGCAGGCCGATGAACAT
>WNFU01005099.1_pt1 | contig 16492 bp, 16 predicted proteins | sample 5400121 | NCBI WGS metagenome assembly WNFU01 (sample SAMN13153360, study PRJNA577476) | soil metagenome | isolation source: 100 cm soil or saprolite under grassland replicate 1 | place: USA:California | collected 2016-06-15
ATCCACATCACCAGGCGGTGGACGCTCGTGGCGTGGCTGTTCCTGACGGGCGGCCTGGTGCTGGGGGCCCTGTGGTCGTACGGCTTGCTGGGGTGGGGCGGGTACTGGGCGTGGGACCCGGTGGAGAACGTGGCGCTGCTCCCGTGGCTCGTGGCCACCGCGTTCCTGCACTCGGTGGTGCTCCAGGAGCGGCGCGGCATGATGAAAGTCTGGAACCTGTGCCTCGTGGTCGGAGCGTTCGCGCTCACGACCTTCGGGACGTTCCTGACGCGGGGATCGATCCTCGACTCGGTGCACACGTTCGCTCGCACGCTGGTGGGGCCGATGTACCTCGGATTCCTGGTGGTCGTGCTGGCCGTCGGCTTCGGCCTGATCGGCCACCGCGCGTACGCGCTGCGCTCGCAGGGACGGATCGACAGCCTGGCGTCCCGGGAGGCGGCCTTCCTGGGAAACGGGGTCGCCCTGGTGGCGCTGACGCTGGTGGTGCTCCTGGGGACGATCTTCCCCCTCGTGGCCGAGGCGCTCACGAACCGGCAGGTCACGGTGGGCGGTCCGTATTTCACGCAGACCACCGTGCCGGTGTTCCTGGTGCTGCTGTTCCTGGTGGGGGTGGGGCCGCTGCTGCCGTGGCGACGGGGATCGCCGGAGCGCGTCCGCACCCGCCTGGCGCCGCCGGCCGTCGCCGGCGCCGCGGTGATGGTGGGGCTGGCCCTGGCCGGGGTCCGGGACGTCGCCGCGGTGGCCGCGCTGGGCCTGGCGGCGTTCGTCGCGGTGAGCAACAGCGGGGAGCTGTGGCGGACGGTGCGAGCACACGCGCGAAGCGAGGATCGGGGGGTCCTGCGCTCGGCCGTCCCCGCGCTCGGGCGGAACCGGCGCCTGTCTGGCGGGCTGGTCGCGCACATCGGGTTGGCGCTGGCCGCCGCGGGGATCACGGCGTCGGCCGCGTTCTCGCACCAGACGGACGTGTCGCTCCTGCGGGGCGGCGCGACCACGGTCGCCGGCTACACCGTGCGCTACGAGGGGCTGACCCAGCTCCGCCAGCCGCAGCGCGTCGTCGAGGTGGCAACCTTGGCGCTGGCGAGGGGCGGCCACGACGTGGGACGCGTCACGCCGTCGCTCAACCTGTATCCGAGCTCCTCGGACCCCATCCCCACGCCGTCGATCCGCTACGGCGCGTTCCACGACCTGTACGCGTCGCTGCTGTCGTTCGCGGGAGACGGGCAGGAGGCGACGTTCCGGCTGTTCGACAACGCGGGCGTGACGTGGCTGTGGGTGGGGGGCGGCGTGGTGCTCCTGGGCGGGGCGCTGGCCCTGTGGCCGGAGGCCGGGCGCCGCAAACGGGACCGGGACCGGGCGAAGCCACAGGCCCGGCCGGTCGGGCTGGTGTCCGCGGCCCCTCGGGGCGCGGAGTGAGCGGGGGCATGGAGGACGCGGTTCGGCGCCATCCCAGCAGCATGGGAAGGGACCCCCGGGGACGCCGGCGGCGTGTCGTGGTGCTCGCAGGCCTGGCGATCTCCATCGCCACGCTGACCGCCCTGTTCGCGTCCGGTCTGGGGAGGAACCCGGAGGAGGTCCGGTCCCCGCTGGTCGGCCTGGCCGCGCCGGACTTCGACCTCCAGACCCTGGACGGCTCGCGGTGGGTCCGGCTTTCCTCGCTTCGGGGGCAGGTGGTCGTGCTGAGCTTCTGGGCGTCGTGGTGCGCCGAGTGCGCGACGGAGCACCCGGCGCTCGCGGCGGCGTGGCGACGGTTCCGCGACCAGGGCGTCGTGGTGCTGGGGGTGACGTTCGAAGACCCCCGGGCCGACGCCATGAGGTGGGCCCGGGCCGAGAGCGTCGGGTGGCCGGTGCTCTCCGATCCCGGCTCGAGGACCGCCCTGGCGTACGGCGTCTCGGGCGTCCCGGAGACCCTGTTCATCGCCTCCGACGGAACGGTCGCCGCCAAACGGGTCGGGCCGGTCAGCCTGGCCCTGCTGACGGAGCGGATCGGGAGGCTCCTGCGGGCGGCCGCCGGACGGACCAGCCGGATGGCGCGCGGGCGGGGCCGGGCGGAGCCCGCCGATGAGGCATCGTGAGATGAGCACTTCCCGATCGGGCACGGTCGACGCGATCGGCGGGGCCAGCCGGGGCGGCAGGACCGGCGCATCGCGCGTCTCCACGATCGTGCTGGTCGTCGCGGTGGTGGCTGCGGCCGGCGCCCTCCTGGCGGTGGCGATCCGGGGGCCGGCCCGCCCCCAGGCCCTGGACGACCGGGTGCGGGCGGTGGCCGCGACCATGCGCTGCCCGGTGTGTGCGGACCTGTCGGTCGCCGATTCCCCGTCCATGCTGGCCCGCCAGATGCGGGACACCATCCGCCGCGCCCTCGTGGCGGGCGAATCCGCCGACGCGATCCGATCGGAGTTCGTCGCCGCCTACGGCCGGTGGATCCTGATCTCGCCGTCCAAGCACGGCGCCGACCTGTGGTTCTGGATCGTTCCGCTGCTGGTGGCGGTGGGGGCGGCGGTCCTGGGAACCGTGGCCGCACGACGGTGGCTCCGCCGAGGCCGGGCCGATCGGAGAGCGGCGCCATGAACGTCGTGATCGCGCTCGCCGCGATGGCCCTGTCGGCGGTGGCCGCGGCCTGCGTGCTCCGACCCCTTCGGCGGGGCTCCTCTCCCCCGCTCGATCCCGACGACGACCCCCTGGAGGAGGAACGGAGCGCGGTGGCCCGCGACCTGCGGGACCTGGAGGAGGACCGCTCGAGGGGGATCCTCGACGAGCGGGACTACCGGACCCTCCGGAAGGACGCCGAGGCGCGGGCCGTCGCCGTCCTCCGGGCCATCGACGCGCGCGACGAGGTCAGCGAGCTGGCCGTGGGCCTGCGCGAGCTCCGGCGAGCGGGGCGGGGCGTGCCCGGCGCCGAGGCGCCCACCGGCCGGCGGTCGCCGCTGCTGCCGGGACTCCTGGTGGGGGCCGCGGTGCTCGCGGTCGCCGTTCCCGTCCTCGCGCACGCGCTCGCCCCGCGCGAGGGAGGGCAACCCCTCACCGGGTCCCTCCCGGCGGCCCGGTCGGTCGATTTCTACGAGCGGCGGGTGCGCGACCACCCCCGCGACGCCGCCGCCCGCCTCGACCTCGCCGCCCGATACCTGGCGGCCGGCGACGACGCCGCCGCGAGCGACCAGTACCTGGCGGTGCTCCGCCTCGATCCGGCCAACGCGGAAGCAGAGGCCAGCCTGGGATACCTCCTGTACCGGGCGGGACGGCCGCAGGAGGCCATGCGCGCGGAGCGGCGCGCGCTCCGGACCGATCCGGCCTATCCGGAGGCGCTGTACTACGAGGGCGTGATCCTGTTCCGGGGCCTGCACCGTCCCGACCGTGCGGCCGCCCCCCTGGAGGCGTACATGTCCGCGGCGCCGTTCGGCTCGCACCGGGCGGACGTGCGGGACATGCTCCGACGGATCGCCGGCTCCGGCTGAGATGCCGGCCATACACCCGAAGCGGTTCGACGGCCGGTTCCTGCTCGGGTAGCCTGGACGATAGACGGCTCCACCGGCGCCCCCCGACCGATTGCGACCGAGGACGGGACGCTGGGCCCGATGGACAACCTGCTCGACCTTCGGATCCCTTCCGAGACGGGCGCCGCGCGACGGGCGAGGGATGCGCTCGCCGGGGTCGTCGGCGAGTTCGATGCGTATGTTCGGGACAGTCTCACCCTCCTGGTCAGCGAGCTGGTCTCGTCGAGCGTGCGCCGTATGGGGCCGGGGAACGAGAAGGCGATCGCCGTGCGGGCCCTGGCCGGGCCCGGCGTCGTCCGGGTGGAGGTCCGGGATTCCGGCCGAACGATCCCCCCGATCGTCCCCCGGCTTCGGCCCTCGGGCTGGAGCATCCTGCACGACCCGGGCCTGGTGGGCGTCCCCGGTGGATGGGGACTGGCCATCGTGAACAGCGTGGCGGATCGGTGGGGCATCATCGCCGACCGAGGGACGGAGGTCTGGTTCGAGCTGGACGTCCCGGGCCGGTGAGGCCGGTGAGGCCGGTCCGGATCGGTCAGTTCCCCTCCCACGCGCCGGGTAGCGCGTTCGCCAGCCACTGCCCGTAGAGACCCTCGTGCAGGTAGCCCTTGAGCAGCCAGAGCGTCGAGTCGGGCGCCCCGATGCGAGACAGGAATCGCTGGCCGTCTGCCAACCGCCACTCCGCGACGAGGGCCCACGACACCAGTTCCGCCTCGGCGGTGGGCGCATTGTCCTGGATCGCCTGGTGGATGCTCTCCTGCTCGCTTCGAGCCATGGTCCCTCCCGGTTGGTCGTCGTTCGGAGAACCGCAGTCGAGCGGAATCATGCCACGGCCGCCGGGGAAGCCGGCAACGGGGGAGCGGGAGCGGACCGAGGGGATCGCGGGAAGCGCTAGGTGCGGACGATGCGCCACACGGACAGCCGCCACAGCAGGCGGCTGCCCCGGGCCCGGAGGTTCAGGAGGCCCTGGGCCATGAGGCGGGCGGCGGCCTTGGACTTGGCCACCAGGTCGGGGAGGGGGAGCTCGCGTTCCAGGATCCGTTCCAGATTGGCGGCGCCGAACAGGCGGCGGGCCGCCTCGAGGACCCGGTTCTCGGCCTGGATGGTCCCCGTGGGGAGGTACATCCGGCCCCCCGCGACCAGGCACTCGCCCATCCCCTCCAGCATGGCCACGGGAAGCTCCGCGCCGGTCGGCCCGCCGGCCCGGCCGTCGGGGAACCATCCGGTCACCTCGGCGAGCTCGTCGGGGATGCCGGACACGTCGCCGATCACCACGTCGGCGGTGACGTCGCGGACCGGCTCCAGGAGGTTCCCCTCGCGGAACTCGGTGCGGTCGGCCAGGCCGAGGCGCTGGGCGTTCTGGCGGGAGGCCTCGACCGCCTCGGGCGAGGCGTCACAGCCCACCACCCGTCCCGCGCCCAGGCGGGCCGCCACGAAGCTCAGCACGCCGCTCCCGCACCCCACGTCGAGCACCGTGTCCCCCGGCTCGATCTCGAGGGCCTGGGCCACCATGAGGCTGGTGTGGGTGGGGGCGAACACGCGGGGCGGAACGGTCAGCGTGAACGGCCCCGTGCGGCCCTTCCAGGCGAACTCGCGGGCATGAGGCGCTGTCATCCTGCACGGATGGTACGCCCTTGGGCGAGGGGCCGTCTCGCGAGGGGCAGCGTCCAGCGCTTCCACGGGTCCAGCCAGGCACGAAGAAGGGGCCCACCCCGGGAGGTGGGCCCCTTCACGGTGCGGCGACTCGGGCCTCAGCTGCTCGGCGCGGGATGGATCTCCCCGCCCGTCGAGACCATGTGGAAGTACCACCCGCCCTGGGTGAGTCCGGTCGCCGGTGCCGCCGGCGCCCCCGGATCCACCCCGCCCACGGGTTGGTACGGGATGGGACGGGTCGCCCCACCCGTCCCCACGAGCCCGGATCCCCTGCTGTCCTCGTGCGTCACGCTCGACACGGCGGGCTGGCGGTGCGTCGGCGTGGCCCGGTCCGAGCTCCGGGTGAGGAGCCACGCGAGCGTCCCGGCCGCCAGGAGGAGCGCGAGCAGCGCGGCGACCCACGGAGCCGCCCACGGCTTCTGCGCACTGGGAGCCTGGACCTCGACCCTTGCGCTCATCCCATCCTCCTTGGTCGCTTCGTCGAACGTTGCCGCGACCGTAGAGGAACGACCGGGCCGGACCCGGTGCCGGGGGACACGGGGCCGATGTGCTCCTCGACACGCCGCCCGGGGAACGAGTCGGGGCCGCGGCTTGACCTCGCCCATGGGGCCGGGTACCCTGCGCCGGGCTGCTACGGCAGCCCGCTGTCATGAGGGGCGGAGAGGACTTCACGCGCGCCGGGACGGTGCGGCTGGCGGTTGCGCTGCTGGTCGTCACCTCGACGGTTCTGGCGCTGCCGATCGCATCGGCGGCGCGACCGGCGAAGCATGACGCGGCCGAAGCGAGAGCCGACGTCACCGCAGCCAGAGCCAAGCTGGCAGCGCTGAACGAACACCAGTCGCTCCTCGACGAGGAGTACAACCAGGCCCGGATCGCCCTCGCCACAGCGGAGCGCAAGCTCGCCAACGCCCAGGTCGCAGCACGTCGGTCCGCGGCTACCGCCCGGGTCGCCGACGCCGACCTTTCCGCGAGGGTGCGGGTGGCCTACGAGGGCGCGGGATCGGAGATCGGCGCGCTCCTCGGCGCCGGGTCGCTCAGCGATTTCTCCGACCGGCTCGAGTTCCTGAACCAGATCGCGGCGGACGACGCGACCATCGTGTCGCGCGCCACCGTGGCCGGCCAGCGGGCACAGTGGGCGGCGACCGCGCTGGAGGCGGCGGTGAAGGAACGCACCGCCGCGGTGGGCTCCCTCAGGAGCAAGCGAAGCGAGCTCGAGGCCGCGGTGGCGGAGCAGGAACGCCTCATCTCCCACCTGGAATCCGTGCTGCACCGGGTACTCAATCCGCCGCCCCCGCCCGTCCCGGTGGTGCTGCCGCAGCCGGGCGTCTCGCCGGCCCCGGTGCCGAGCCCGACCCAGCCCCCGGCCGGGGCGCCGCCGCCCGCGCCGAGCCCCACGTCGCTTCCGAGCCCCCCGCCGCCGTCCTCGAGGGCCCAGGTCGCCATCCAGGCTGCGGAGTCGCAGATCGGGGTGCCCTACCAGTACGGTGGCTCCAGCCCCCAGACGGGGTTCGACTGCTCCGGGCTCATGATGTGGGCCTGGGCGCAGGCCGGCGTCTCCCTGCCGCATTCCTCGGCGATGCAGTACGCGGTCCTCTCCCACGTGGACCGGTCGCAGCTCCAGCCGGGCGATCTGCTGTTCTTCTACAGCCCCATCCACCACGTCGGGATGTACCTGGGCGGCGGGAGGATGATCCACTCGCCGCACACCGGCTCGTACGTGGAGATCGTCGACGTGTACTGGCAGTACTACGTCGGCGCCGCCCGCGTCGGCTAGCTTCGCTCCGCCAGCTCGACGAGGGCCCTGGCCTCTTCCTCGATCGCCTCGCCGTCGACCAGGCGGTCCAGCCAGGCCGGAGGGAGCGCGGCGGTCCCTCCCGCGGCCCCCAGCAGGGCTCCCGCAACGGCCGCGTTGGTGTCCGTGTCGCCGCCGAGGCCCACGATCCGCCGAAGCTCGGCCTCCACCTCGGCGGGGCCGATCCGCGGCCATTCTCCCCCCAGGGCCAGGGCCTGGAGCCCGAGCCCCGCGGTGAACAGGCAGAACCCCATGTCGGGGCCGTCCACCGGGCGGGACCGGCCGGCCTCCTGCGCCAGGAACTCCAGCTCCTCGCCGCCGCCGCGGTCGAGGACGGCGTGCAGGGCCATCCCCACCGCCACCTCGGGCCGCTCCCCCCGCACGGCGGCCGCCGTGGCCACCATCACCGCCAGCACCGCCGTCCGGCACCGCTCGTCGTGATGCGTGATCGCCGACAGCAGCGGGGCATGGACGACGAGCTCCTCCGGGCGATTGGCGTACGCCGCGCCGAGGGGCGCGCAGTACATGACGGAACCGTTTCCGGCCGACACCTCGGGGCCGCGAGCCTCCCACTCCGCCCGCGCTGCATCCTCGGCGGATTCCCCTCGGTCCATCCTGGCCAGGACCCGGCGGGTCTGCGCCCCCACGTCCAAAGGGCCGCCCCGGAACCAGGCCAGGTGCCGGGCCGCCACGTCCGTGGGGTCGAACCCGCCTCGGGCCGCCAGGCTCCGGACCAGGTTGCGGGCCAGAGCCGTGTCGTCCGTGGTGCTCCCGGGGGGAAGGCCCCTCCACGGCAGCTCGAACGCCGGCACGGGATCGGGTATCTCGTGCCGCCGTCGGAACTCGAACGGCGCCCCCAGCGCGTCGCCCAGGGCCAGGCCGAGCACGCAGCCGGCCACGCGGCCGGCGAGTCCGGCGCCGGAGCTCAGCCCAGCGCCTCCCGGAACCCCTGCCGCCAGCTCCGATGGCGGGGCTCCCACCCCAGCTCCCGCCGAGCCTTCGCGTTCGAGGCTCCCCGTCCGACCGAGATCCTGGCCGCGACGGGGCCTCCGGCCATCCGGGCCACCCACACCGGGACCCTGAACGGCCGCTTCGCGCCGAGCGCCTCGGCGTACGCGGGCAGCCATTCCCGCAGGGGGGCGGGCTCGTCGTCCACGATGTTGTAGATCCCCGGCTCCCCTCGCTCGCAGGCCGCCGCGGTGGCTTCGGCCGCGTCCTCGACGTGGATGAACGACGTGACGCCGTCGCCCTTGCCGACGATGGGGAACTTGCGCGCCCGCACCCGCCCGGCGATGCCGCCGTCCGAGGCGTAGGAGGTCCCGGGACCGTAGAAGAAGCCGTACCGGAGGACGACGCCCTCGACGCCGGGCGTGCCGGTGACGGCCTCCTCGAGGACGGTGAGCGCGTCGATGGCCCGGTCCCACGGCGCCGGCGCGTCGACGTCGAGCGGCGCGTCCTCCGTCAGCACGGGGGGGCCCTGCGGCGCGTACGCGAACGCCACGCTCTGGGCGACGACCCGCCTCGTTCCGGCCTCCACGGCCGCCTGCATGATCGTGGGCGTGGTCTCGCGCCGGATGCGGTCGTTCCCGGCCATCTGCTCGCCGTAGCGGCGGACGTCCAGGTCCTGGGGAATGTCGGTGAGCTGGTCGACGATCACCTCTGGCCCCGCCTCCCCGACGGCCCGGCGCAGGGCATCGGCGTCGAACGCGTCGCACACGACCGGCCTGGCACCCAGGCTTCGAAGCATCTCGGTCTTGGAGTCCGACCGGGTCATCGCGGTGACCTCGTGGCCGGCCTCCTGCAGCATGCGCAGCAGCGGCCGCCCGATCGCTCCCGTCGCCCCGGCCAGGAACACCCTCATCTCGGCCGCCTCGCCGTGGCCTCCGAGACCCTCCACCGCAGCGCGGCCACGAGCACGGCCGAGAACGCCAGGGCGCCCGCACCCACGGACGCAGCGTCGAGCGGCCCGACCCAGCCCGGATGCCCGTTCCCCACGTCGATGAGGTGATTCACGAAGTGGAGCCCGTACTGGAGCGTGGCGAACGCGAGCACGGGAACACGCCAGGATGGCCGCGGGAGGGCGGCCATCAGCAGAACTGCCCCGAGCGCGACGTAGAACGTGGCGACGTCCCGGATGTAATGGTCGTTGCGGGTGCCGAAGCCGGCGACCGAGAAGAACGTGCGGGGCGAGACGGCCATCCAGACCCCCAGCCCGAGCTGCGACGCCGCCAGGACCAGGAGGGCGCCTCGAATGGTCCCCTCCCCTCGCCCCACCTCGATTCCGCCCTGCCCCTGCCCCATCATCGCGACCCCCCGACACGCGGAAGTGCCAAGCCTAGCCCGAGGGTTCGGCGCCCCCAAGTCAGTGGCCCGCAGGGCCTTGTACCCTATTCGGGCATGCAGAAGATCGGACCCCGACACCGGATGTGCCGCCGCGTGGGCGCGGCAGTGTGTGGACGACCCAACTGTCCATCCAACAAGCGCCCCTATCCACCCGGGCAGCACGGCCGCGGACGCAAGCGGCTCACGGAGTACCAGATGCGGCTGGTCGAGAAGCAGAAGCTCCGCGCCATCTACGGCGTGGGCGAGCGCCAGTTCCGGCGGTACTTCGAGCGCGCCGACCGCAAGAAGGGCGTCACCGGCGAAGAGCTGATTCGCCAGCTGGAGACCCGGCTCGACACGGTGATCCTGCGGCTGGGCTTCGCGCTCACCATGCGGCAGGCCCGCCAGCTCGTGTCGCACAGCCACGTGAAGGTGGACGGGCGCCGGGTGAACGTGCCCAGCGCCCAGGTCCGGCCGGGCCAGGTCATCGAGCTGGAGCCCGCGGCCCGGAACTTCGTGCCGGTGCGCGAGGCCCTCGAGATCACCCCCGACCCACCGGGCTACCTGTATCGGAACCGCGACGAGTTCTCCGGAACGCTCAGCCGGCTCCCGGAGCGGGGCGAGGTCCCGCTGCCGGTCGAGGTCGAAGAGCGGCTCATCGTCGAGTTCTACTCCTAGTTCTCGCCCCATCCGGGGCTCGTGCTCTGGGGCCGACGCTTCGGCCGCTCACCGACCGGGTTACGGCACTCCGTGTGAGCCGGTTCGCTTCGACCGCGGCGCGTGCCGTACGATTCCGGCCCGTGGGTCGTGACGGAGCCGACGACGTCGCGCGGGCCGCGGCGGAGCTTCAGGCTCGCATCCCCCAGCCGATCGCTCCACTGGCGCGCCTGGCCTTCAACTACCGGTGGTCGTGGACGCCCGGGGGGCCGGAGCTGTTCCGGGGGATCGACGCGGGCCGCTTCGCGCTGTGCAGGGAGAACCCGGTCCGGCTGCTGCTCGAGGCCTCTCCCCGCGCGCTGGAACGGGCGGCCGCCGACGCGGAGGTCGTCGCCGGCGCAGAGCGGATGGCGTGGGACCTGGGGGAGGAGCTCGCCCGCCCCCCCGACGACTCGGTCGTCCCGGCTGACAGGCCGGTGTCCTTCCTGTGCGCCGAGTTCGGGATCCACGAATCGCTCCCCATCTATTCGGGCGGCCTGGGCGTCCTGGCCGGGGACATCCTGAAGGAGGCTTCCGACCTGCGGGTCCCGTTCGTCGGGGTCGGCCTGATGTACGCGAACGGCCAGTTCCACCAGCGCCTCGACCCCAGCGGACGGCAGCACGAGTACTGGATCCCCTCGGATCCCGAACGGCTCCCCGCGGCGCTCGTCACACAGGAGGACGGCCGGCCGCTCACCTTCACCCTTCCGATCCGGGACCGGGACGTCGTGGTCCAGGTGTGGCGGGTCGACGTGGGCCGGGTCCCGCTGTACCTGCTCGACACGAGCCGGGCCGAGAACCGCATCACGGACCGCTGGATCACTTCGCGCCTGTACGTGGGCGACCGGACGATGCGCCTGGCCCAGTACGCGCTGCTGGGGGTCGGCGGCGTCCGGGCGCTGCGGGCCATGGGCATCGACCCCGGCGTCGTCCACCTGAACGAGGGCCACGCGGCGTTCGCCGCTCTGGAGCTGATCCGGGAGCAGGCCTCCCAGGGCCTCGGGTTCGACGAGGCGCTGGCCAGGGCCCGGGAACGCATCGTGTTCACCACACATACCCCGGTGGCTGCCGGGAACGAGAGCTACCGGGCGAACGAGCTGGAGCCGGTGCTCGGCAAGCTCCTCGCCGAGATGGGCGCGGACCGGGACCAGCTGCTCGGGCTGGGGAGGATCCACCCCGGCGACCCGCAGGAGCCGGTCGGCATGACGGTGCTCGGGCTCCGAGCCAGCCGGTCGGCGAACGCCGTGAGCCTCCGCCACGGCCAGGTGGCGCGGTCGATGTGGAGGCCGCTGTACCCGGACGCCGCCGAGGACGACGTTCCCATCGGACACGTCACGAACGGGGTGCACCTGCCGACGTGGATGGCTCCACCGATGCGGCAGCTGCTCGACCGGTATCTGGGCGAGGGGTGGGAAGGACGCGCGGCCGAACCGGGGGTATGGGAGCGGGTGGACGACATCCCGGACGAGGCGCTGTGGGACGCGCGGCGCCAACTGCGGTCAGATCTAGTGGCGTGGCTGCGCGAGCGGGCCGTCGCAGACCGGCTGGCCCGGGAGGAGCCGTCCCGGTATGTCGAGGCGGGCATCGAAGCGTTCGAGCCCGAGGCGCTCACGTTCGGATTCGCCCGGAGGGTGGCCGGCTACAAGCGACTGGACCTCCTGATCCGCGAGCCCGAGCGGGTGGTCGAGCTGCTGTCCGGCGAGCGGCAGATCCAGGTGGTGCTGGCGGGGAAGGCGCACCCCCAGGACGACGAGGCCAGGGACATGCTCCAGCGGCTGTTCCAGATCTCGGCGAAGTGGCCCCCTCCGGTCTCGTCGCGCGTGGCGTACATCGAGGACTACGACATGAGCGTCGCGGCGCACCTGGTGTCGGGCTGCGACGTGTGGGTGAACCTGCCCAAGCCGCCACTGGAGGCGAGCGGGACCAGCGGCATGAAGGCTGCCCTGAACGGCGCGCTCAACCTGTCCATCCTGGACGGATGGTGGGCCGAGGCCTACGACCCGGAGGACCCGAACGGGTGGGGCATCGAGGGGGCCCAGAGCACAGACCCCGAGGGCGACGACCGGATGGACGCGGCGGCCTTCTACGACCTCGTCCAGGGCGAGGTCATCCCGACGTTCTTCCAGCGCGACGAGCACGACGTTCCCCGGGAATGGGTCCGCCACATGAAGTCGTCGCTTCGACGGGTGGGCTCGCAGTTCACGGCGACCAGGATGGTCCGGGACTACCTGGCCGCCCCTTACCGCGTCCACTCCGACCGCCCTGTCTAGGGCTGGGGGATACCTGGCCTGATGGGCCGGGACGGCTCCGGCGACGGGGGAGAGGCCAAGCGCCGGCGGCGGCTGGCCGTTCGCGTCGCGATCGAGCTGATCGCGCTGGGCGTGGTGCTGGCCTTCTTCTTCCGCGAGCGGGACGTGTTCGGCGGCTTCGGTCGCACGATGTCCCACATCACCTGGTACTGGCTCGTCCTGGCCGTGGCCGCCGAGCTGGCGTCCATCGTCCCGCTGGCCGAGGCGCAGCGCATCGTGCTCGCGGTCGGGGGGACCGAGGCCCCCCGGTGGGAGATGATCAAGGTGACCCTGGCCAGCAACGCGATCTCGATGTCCGTCCCGGGCGGGTTCGCGGTGGCCGAGGGCTATGCCTTCAACCGGTTCCGCAAGTTCGGGGCGGGCCAGGCCGTGGCGGCGTGGGCCGAGCTGGCGGCGGGGGCCATCGCGTTCGCGGCGCTCGCCGGTATCGCGCTGGCCGGTGCCATCGTGGACTCGCGGGGGGTGGGGCTGGTGCTGCTCCCTATCCTCTCCGTGGTGTTCGCGGGCTCGGTCGCGGCGGCCGGCGTGTTCCGCCACCCGCACATCCTGGTGACGTGGATCGACTGGATCGAGCGGCATGTCGGACGACGGCTGGGGAGCCTGATCAGCCGGGCCGGCACGCACGTCCGCGAGGTTTCACAGCGACTTCGCGGGTTCCACCCCTCCGTCCGCACGTGGGCGACCGTGTTCGGCCTCTCGGCGCTGAACTGGCTCCTCGACGTGGCCTGCCTCGGGCTCGCGTTCCTGGCGGTCGGCGGACGGGTGCCGTGGGGCGCGGTGCTCCTCGCGTTCGCCGGGACGAAGGTGGTGTCGAGCATCGGGATCACGCCCGGCGGCCTCGGGATCGTGGAGGGTGGCCTGGTCGCGACCTTCGTGGCCTACGGCGTGCCGGGCGGGACGGCGGTCGCCGCGGTCATCGTGTACCGGGCCCTGACCCTGATCGGCCTGGTGGGAGTGGGATGGGTGGTGGCTGGGCTTCTCGCCGTCCAGGCCCGCCGCACCCGGCATGCACCTTCACGCTCCAGGTAGAACGGGATGGCTTCGACCGTGGCTCATGTCGCCTGGCTGTTGGGGGACGCTGGCGTGATTCAGCGAGCGATGTGCTGATGTGCGAGTTCTTCTCCGACGGCGAGCGCGTAGCGCTCGACCGTGGAGATACGGGGGTCAACCTCGCCGCCTTCAAGCCGGGCGAGTGCCGACTGCGAAGTCCCCATACGCGCAGCGACGAGCGTTTGGCTGAGGCCAAGCTCGCGCCTCCGCTCCGCGAGAGAGCGAATGAGCTGCCGCGTCCGCAGGGCAGCCTCTACCATCTCCGGGAAGTCAACCCCGCAATGAGCCGCCCGCCTTCTTGCGACTCCTGCAACGGCGCTCAGCGGGCCCGGTGCTGGCGCTCGCCGGCGGCGGGTGGCTCGGCGGCGGGGGCCAGGGCGCTGCGGACGAACGCCAGGACCTCGCGCTCGCGGCGGCGGAGCGCCGTCCGGCTGCGGTCCTCGCCCACAACGGCCCGGAGCACGCCGGCCTCGGTGATCGAGCCGACCACCGCCGTGTACAGGGTGAACAGGAGCAGGGCGGGGTCCTGGCGGCGGATCTGGCCCTCGCGCATCCCGTGTTCCAGGAAGCCCAGCGCCCGCTGCCGGAGCGGCTCCAGTCCCGCCGCGAATCGCTGGATGACGTCGGGACTCATGCGCGCCGCCTCCCGGATGAACTGCGGGAAGTCGGGCCACTCCTCGGCCAGCCGGAACAGCGCGCGGACCACGGTCTCGGCCTTCGCGGCGTTGGACTCCTGGGCCGCCAACGCCTCGGACAGCGCCGTCGCCACCTTCGCGCTCACCGCCCCGACGCACGCGTCGAGCAACGCCTCCTTGGTCGGGAAGTAGTACAGGAGCGTCTGCTTGCGGACGCCCGCCGCGGAGGCCACCGCGTCGAGGCTGGTGCCGTCGTAGCCGCCCTTGCCGAACAGGCGGACCGCCTCCTCGACCAGCCGCCGGCGGCGGGCCTCGCCTCCCGTGCGCGTCATGGCCCTGTGCGGCGCCTCCAGGCGCGCTCGCCCGTGCGCGACGGGAGCGGCCTGGTTGACTCCCACACCCGCCGCCACTTCGCGGCCTCCGGCCCGCTGGGACGCGGCGTCTCGCCCCGGGCCTCACGGCGGATGGACTCCCACCAGGTCGTTCGGTCCTCGTCCCACAGGCGGGCCACCGCAGTGGAGATCCGCGACGACACCGACCGGAAGTCCTCGTCGGGCCCCGGATACAGCGGCGCTCCGTAGCGCACCGACACCGGGAATCGCCCCTTCCGGGGCCATCCCCGCCCGCGCGGCATGGCGGCGTACGCGCCCCGGATCGCTACCGGCACCACGGGAAGCTGGAGCTCCACCGCCAGCCGGGCCGCGCCGTGGCGGAACCGCTGCATCCACCCGTCGCGGGACCGCGTTCCCTCTGGGAACACCAGCAGGCTCCACCCGTCATCCACGAGCCGGCGCGCGGTCCCCGTCGCGCCACGGCGAGAACCGGTCCGTTCGATCGGGAACGCGTTGAACACGAGGGCGGTCGACGCCGAGCGCCACCAGACGTCGAAGAAGTAGTCGGCCGCGGCGCCGACGGCGGTCTTCTCTCGCCATCTCTTCGGCAGGGAGCACAACACGAGCGGCGCGTCGAGGTGGCTGGAGTGGTTGCTCACGAACATGACCGGCGCCGCGACACCGTCCAGGTTGTCCAGTCCCTCGACCTTCGGGTTCGTCTCGTTCCACACGAGCGGCTTCAGCACGTAGGTCTGGAGGAGCTCGCGAGCAGCCCGCGCCGGTGGCGTCCGGGCCCACGCCGTCGCGAACTCGCCCGGCTCGACGGGCGGGGCGAACGGCTCGGCCGACCGCGGCACGAGCGGGCGCTTCCCCCACCGCCACCCCCGCGCAATGGTCCGGAGGTCGTCCAGCGCCGACGACATGCTCAGCGGACCTCGGCCATGGTCAGGGGGGGCGAGTGCAGATACGTGACCTGCGGCGACCGGCCCACGGTCTCGCTCGCCATCTCCAGCGCGTCCGCGAACGAGGACGCCGTGCGGAACCCCATGCGCTGCACGGCTTTCCGGTCGGCCCCGACGAAGATGACGTCGCCCAGGTATTCCATGGCGTGTGCGCCCCAGTACCACATGTAGAAGGGGTGCACGCCGTGGTACGCGTAGCTGTTGCGGTACAGGTGGCGGTACCACTCGTCGTTCGCGTACTGCTCCTCGAACTTGGCCTCGATCTGCGCCGGGTCGGTCGTCTCGGCCAGGACCTCCTCGAAGAAGTCCACGTAGCTCGGGTGATGGACCTGGTGGAACTCCCACGGCACGGGGTGGTGCAGGACCATGGCGCCGCCCGGCCGGACCAGCGGCTTCCCAACGTACATGTTGAAGAAGTAGCCGAGCCCCAGGCACTGCACGAGGATCGGGTTCATGATCGAGTTCACGTTGTACGGGCAGATGTACGGGAGCCCCACCACCAGGACGTCGGCCTGTCCGTCCACCTCCACCAGCTGCTGGCGGTGGACGTTCGCGATGGTCTCCTTGTGCACCGCCTCGGTCTCGCCGGCGTGCACGCCGGTGACGCGGTAGGGCGCCTCGATCCGGCGGAAGAACTCGCGGCGGACCCGGGCCGGCGCCCGCTCGTTCGCCCGCTTCGCCCCGAACGCCGCCGCCTGGTCGGTCAGCGACCACTCCCACTCGCGCTTGTTCAGGAATCCGAGCTGCGACGGGAAGGTGTCGTTGTTCAGCGTCGTCTCGATCGTGAAGATCCGGAGGTGCTCGGCGAGGAGGCGGCCCTGGCGCTCCGTCGACGAGTGCAGCCCGGAGTGGGACGGGTCCATGAACGACCGCGAGTTCAGCATGGTGTGGACGTTGTGGTGGTGCTTCAGCGAGCGGTAGGAGCCCAGCCCGACCGGCACGGACTTGTGCCCGCCGTCCATGGCCACCAGGTTGATGTTCACGTAGACGAGGAGGTCTGACTCCGCGGCTCGGCGGTTGATCTCGACGTCCTCGCCGCGGTCGGTCTGGCCGACATGGACGAGGCCGCTCGGGTCCTCGGCGTCGTGGTTGCGCAGCGCGTCCGGCCAGAACGACCGGTACACGCGCTCACCGACCGCGCGCTTGATCTCGGATGGCGTCATGCGCCGGTGCAGCGAGTTCGCCACGACGATCTCGACGTCGTCGACGTCCGAGCGCGCTGCCAGCTCCAGGACGTTCTCGACGACCCGCTG
>WNFU01005506.1_pt1 | contig 16474 bp, 18 predicted proteins | sample 5400121 | NCBI WGS metagenome assembly WNFU01 (sample SAMN13153360, study PRJNA577476) | soil metagenome | isolation source: 100 cm soil or saprolite under grassland replicate 1 | place: USA:California | collected 2016-06-15
GTTCACGGTGTAGCGGTAGAGCGCGTCGCCGTCCGGCGCCCAGTCGTAGACGCCGGGCGAAGGTGACAGGCTGTCCGCGGCGACGTAGAAGCGGAGCGACGCGGTGTCGGCGAGGTCGCGGAAGTCGACCTCCAGCGTCAGCACGCCGTCCCCGAACGTGGCGTCGGGGGTTGCATCGCCGAGTGCGTACGTCCCGCCGGCGTCGACGAGCAGCTCGACGCCGTAGACGGAGACCTGCAACAGGTATTCGAACCCGTTGTGTCCGGTGTAGAACGCGCCGTCCGCGTCCAGCGGGATCTGGATCACGTCGTCCATCGTCAACCCGCCGTTGCGGTTGGCGAAGCCGATCGCGAAGTCGATCTTGCCCGCGTCGTCGTTCGACACTTGCACCGAGACGATGTCGGCGACGGAGCCGCTGTCACCCTGGGGGTCGACGAACTTCGCGCCGTTCTTCAGCACCGTCGTCGGAGAGAAGCCGGCCTGCTTCTGCGCGCTGCCCGCCGCCGTTCCGGCGAGCACGAGCGCCGCGGCGACCGCGACGATGGCTGCGATCCGGATCACGCGGACACGGTACACCGAGGGGCCGGCGCCTACACTTCGCCCATGTTCGAGGGCGGCCTCGCCGAGCTGCACACCCATCTCGGCGCGTCGGTCGCCTCGGACATCCTCTGGAGCCTCGCGCACGAACAGGGCATCGCGCTCCCAGTCAAGGACTTCTGGGAGTTCGACCGCCTCGTCACCGTCTCCGACCCACACGGAGTCGAGAACCTCGACGCGCTCGACGCCATCTACCACTGGACGGAGCTGATCCAGTCGAGCCCGCTTGCGGTCGAGCGCTCGGTACATGCGGCGATCGGCGGCGCGTACCGCTCGCAGGGCATCACCACGTTCGAGCTGCGCTTCAATCCGATGAAGCGGAACCGCGGGGGCGAGCGCGACCTCGACCACATCATCCTGGCGGCCGTGCGCGGACTCGACCGAGCGTCGCTCGAGTATCCCCAGGTGCGTGCGGGCCTGATCCTGATGATGGACCGCACCTTCTCAGAGCGACAGAACTCGATCATCGTCGAGAAGGCGATCGCCTGGGCCCCGCGCGGAGTCGTCGGCGTCGACATCGCCGGGCCCCGGCCTGGCGGCGAGCGGTACCCCTATCACGCCCTCGTGGATCTCGTCGACGAGGCCCGCGCGGCAGGCCTCGGAGTCACGATCCACGTCGGCGAGGAGGGCGGCGACTACGGCCTCGAAGAGATCCGTGAGGTGGTCGAGGCGCTTCACCCGGACCGCATCGGCCACGGCATCCTCGCGGCCCGCGACGCCGAGTTGATGGCGGGGCTGCGCGAGGCCAGCGTCGTGCTCGAGATCTGCCCCACGTCCAACCTGCTGACGAAGGCCCTCCCGGACGAGGACGCAGTGCGGACGACCTTCCGCGCGTTCGTGGAGCATGGCGTCGCCTTCACCATTGCCACCGACGGGCCCGAGATGATGCGCACACACCTCCGCGACGAGTTCGACCTGCTGCGCCGGATCGGCGCGCTCGACGACGCCGAGCTGGGGGAGGCCAACACCCGCGGGCACGAGGCGAGCTTCGTCCGGGGGCAGGCCGTGCGGCCTGCCGCGTAACCGCCTGTCGTACGCTCGAAGATACGTCTTTCGGTCAATAGCGAGGCAGCCTTGACCCGGGTAGCCTCCCGCGACATGTACAAGGCCCTCACCAACGCGCTTCCGGTGATCACCGACCGTCAGCGGCAGGTCGTGGCTCTGATCGCAGCCGGCTGCTCGAATGAAGAGGTCGCGCTCCGGCTCGGGATCTCCCCGAGGACGGCGAAGGCGCATTCAGACGCGCTGCGGCAGAAGCTCGGCGTCCCACGGCGGCGGCAGATCCCGGCGGCGTACCGCGCCCGTACGGGCAACGATCCCCTCTCCGAAGGCGTCGCGGCGGACGAGATCCGCCGCCGGCGCTGATTCATCGCCGTGCCTGCGGTCGATCTCTTGACCGCAGGCACGGGCCTGCTCGCTTTCGGCTCGGAGCCGGTTTACGGTTCGGAGAGAGCAAAGCAGCCGCCTCGATGGGAGATGGACGATACGGATAACTACGGGCACTCCAGACGCCTCACGATCATCGAGCGCCCACGGCTGACGAGCCTGCTCGACGCCACCTCGTCCCGCATCATCATGCTCGTTGCCCCGGCCGGCTACGGCAAGACGACGCTGACGCGCCAGTGGATGTCCGCGCGTGCGCACGCCTGGTACAGAGGCACGATCGCAGCCTCGGACGTCGCGGCTCTGGCCCTCGGCATCGCGGATGTCATCCAGCCGCTCGCGCCCGGCGCGGGCGAGCGAATGCGACAGCGGCTCCGCGCGACCGGAACGCCCGAACAAGATGTCGTCGACCTCGCCGAGCTCCTCGCCGAGGATCTCGAAGATTGGCCGGCGGACGCGTGGCTCGCCATCGATGACTACCAGTTCGCTTCCGAGTCGCGTGCCTCGGAGCATTTCGTCGAGATCCTGATCGCCTCGTGCCCGATCCGACTCTTCCTCACGAGCCGTGTTCGTCCGAGCTGGGCCACGGCGCGGCGACTGCTCTACGGTGAGATCTACGAGCTCGGCGGGAGCCCGCTCGCGATGAGTCAGGACGAGGCTCGCCAGGTCTTGGCCCATCTGACCGCCCCAGAGGCGAGCGGGCTGCTCGCCCTCGCCGATGGCTGGCCCGCTGTCATCGGTCTGGCTGCGCTGGCGGAGCGCTTCGAGCTTCCGGACGGCTCGATGCCCTCCACGCTGCATGAGTACTTCGCCGAGGAGCTGTATCAGGCGGCTGCGCCCGACGTTCAGGCGGCGCTCGCTCAGCTCGGGATTGTCCCGACGATCACCGCGGAGCTTGCCGAGATCGTGCTCGGCGCGATGGCCGAGACGACGATCAGCGAGGGAATGCGCCTCGGGTTCCTGACATCGCCCACGCCCAGAGCCTACGACGTGCACCCACTTCTTCGTGCGTTCCTGGATACCAAGTTCCGAGAGGAGCCCCGAACTGGCGTCGACGAGCAAATGGTCGGCAAGGTCGTTCGCTATCTCGCGGATCGCGGGCAGTGGGACGACGCCTTCGCCCTCGTTGAGCGGCGCTTTACGGAGAAGCTATTCGAGGATCTCTGGGAAGCAGCACTGCTAGCGCTACTCGATGATGCTCGCATGCCCACCCTCGCGCGCTGGATGAGACGAGCAGAGGAAGGAAAGATCGACTCGCCGGTAGTCGTCCTAGCCGAAGCTGAGATTGCGTTTCGCGAAGGTGAGCGAACCAAGGCAAAGGGGTTGGCGTCGGAGGCCGCACAACGTCTCGGCACAGATCACCTACTTCATTCGCACTCGCTCTATCTGGCGGGGACTGCCGCTCATCTCAGCGAACGCAGCGCAGAAGCTCTCGAATATCACACGCAGGCGCTGGAACTGGCTCAAGATCAACGATCACGGCGAGACGCCGCGTGGGGCCGCCTGCTCGCCGCGACAAAACTTGAGCTCCCCGCAACGGAACAGATCTTTCGCGAATTGGTTGATGCAAGCGATTCGAGTCCAGAGAGCCAGATCAGACTGATCATGGCGCAATTCACAACCCAGAGCCGCATGGGAAGCCTCTCCGGAGTCGTAGAAGCCCATGAGGCGGCCATGCATCTCCTGCGGCGAGTGCGCGATCCAATCTCAAGAACGTCGTTTACAAATGGCTACTCGCAGGCTCTCGCGTCTCGAGGCTTGTACCGGAAGGCGCTCGAGGCGGCCAGACGCACCACTGAGGATGCTTCTGAGAGTCGATTGGCGTTTGTTGTCCCCTATGCACAACTCGTGCAAGCAATTGCGCATGGAGGCTTGCGCAATTTCTCTCGAGCTCTGCATATCCTCGATCATCTCGAGGAATTAGCGATTCGACGCGACGACGAGTACCTACGGGTGGAGAGCGCAAACCGCCGAGCGCGAATTCTGCTCTCTCAGGGAAGAGCAGACCAAGCGATGGAAGAGTGCGAGTTGACGCGGCTGCCGACGATCATCGGCGAGCAAGGAGAATATCTGGCCACTCGAGCCCTGGTTCTCGCATGCCGGGGCGCAGTTGATCCAGCACTTGATCTAGCTGCCCGAGCGCTAGATTTGACTCGGTCGCCGCAGGTCAGGGTCCTCGTTCCTTGTATTCGTGCAATCGCGGCATTGAAACGAAATGATGGGACCGCAGCCCGTCTCACGAGAGAAGCTCTTGGAGTCGTGCTGGAAGTCGATGACGTTGACAGCTTCGTCTGCGCGTACAGAGCCGAACCTCGGCTCCTAGGCCTCATTTGCGGTGATCAAGACCATCCGGGTTCAGTCACCGAGATCCTTGAGAACGCTCGGGATGAGGATTTGGCCAAGCGAGTCGGATTCCCGCTTCGCAGCCGAGTTAAACGAGCGGCCAGTCCTCTGTCTTCGCGAGAACATGAAGTCTATGAGTTGCTCGCGCAGGGTCTCTCAAATAAGGAAATTGCGAGCACACTCTTCATCAGCGAGTCAACGGTAAAGGCTCACGTACGCCACATCTTCGACAAACTGGGCGTACGCTCCCGAACAGCTGCAGCGGTTCGCGGAGCGATAACGGAGAACTTACCCTAGGCGACAACCGCGACAGGCGACGCGCCCGAGTATGAATCTTGCTCAACGAGTGTGAAGTCCTCGCGCCTGGCAGTTCGATATGCCTCGCTAGCCCCGGCAAGGACCGCTTCGAATGCTGCCACTACGGTGGTATCGAATTGTGACTCCACACCCTGGGCGAGGCGAAGTCGTGCGACGCGACTTGGCATCGCATCGCGGTATGGACGATCTGAGGTCATCGCGTTGTACGCATCCGCAACAGAGATGATCCGAGAGATCAGCGGAATATCTTCATGCGAGATTCCATCGGGATAGCCCTGGCCATCCCAGCGCTCGTGGTGGTGACGAACGATTAGCGCGATCTCGGCGTAGTCCTCGACGTTCGCCAAGATCCGTTCGCCGATAGCGGAGTGTTCCTGCATCTGCCGACGCTCGTCGAGCGTGAGTGGGCCGGGCTTCTCGAGCAATCCTGCCGCGAGTCCAATCTTGCCGATGTCGTGGACGAGTCCGCACAGGTGTGCTAGTTGCTGCTGCTCTTCGGGAAGCCCCATCCGAGCTGCGATGTCACGGCCGTAGATCGCCACCGCAGCCGAATGGCCCGCTGTATATCGATCTCGGGCGTCAAGCGTGGCAACAAGCGCTGTTGCAAAGGAGAGATTCGCGCGTTCCAGTCGAACATTTGCTCGCACGAGGTCGTCGGCGAGCTGCCTCTGTTCCTGGTAGAGACCGAACAGTCGTTGAGCCGCCAGAGCTGGCGCCAGGAAGAGCGGGAGGGTTAGGGGGGAGACTTCGTCGTACGCAACGGCAAGAACGGCTACGAGGGGTGCGTAAAGGAGAACTGACGCGAACGCCAGAGGCGCCAGTGTCCGCATGGCTGCAACGGGGTCCTTGTCTCGGAGCCTCATGGTCAGACCAACGAACGCCGTTTCTGAGCATTCGGCCACGAGCCCGCCCACTGCTGCTCCGACGACCAGGCCCGCCAAGTGACCCGACGGCCAAGTGGATGATGCTGCTGCCGCAAAGCCGCTCAGCGAGCCACCGATTGACCGCGTGCACGTGTAAACGGACCACTTGATATAGGGCCGTTCGAAGATGCTCAGCATCGATACTGCGGCCACCACGGCGGCTGAAAGGGGTCCAAAGAGGACAGCTGCGAACAGAATGGGAATCAAGGAGATTGATGCCGAAATGCCATCCGCATGGGTCTCTCTCCGTAACCAGACCCGCTGCCTCTCAGAGATTAAGGCCGCACCGGATAGAACGGCCACCACCCACACGCTGCCCAGCGAGAAGCCCTCGGCAAGGGCGGCTCCGGCGAGCCCGAGAGCACCCGCAGCCAAGACCCCCAAGTAGACAAGGATGCGCGCCTGAACGCCTGTCACGCTGCGATGTCGCAAAGAACGGAACATTGACCTTGCTTGCAACGCTCCCCCTTCTGGGGTATAACCCGACTTGCCGTTAGTCCCTCGAGAGAGGAGTTGTTTCATGCGTAAGACTCCGCGTGTCCGGTTTCCGTTGCCGGGCGGCTACACCGGCTGGTAAAGCCCTCGTAGCTTGGTTTCTCCGCAGGCATAGAACGTCCCCCTGTTGAGGGATTTCCACAGCTTGGGGAGAATTCCTAGCGACCGGGGCGCAGCGGGGCCACCACTCTAGCCAAGAGCCGGTTCCGCCAGGGCCCCTGACTTAAGCTGATGGGCCCAGAAGTTAGGTCAGGAGCCCGCGCCGAAAGCCAACGGCAACGGCGTGGGCTCTAGACCTGGCCTGCAACTTGGCCAAAAGGTGTCGGACGTGAGACTTCACGGTCTCTTCTGACAAGAAGAGCGCCTTCCCGATCTCGCGATTCACGAGACCCTCGGCGATCAGCTGGAGAACTTCGGTCTCGCGTGCCGTGGGCTCCTGCTCGAGCTCGCGCGGCGGGGCAGTGAAGGGGATGATCTCGGCGCTCGATCCGGCACGCCGAGCAGCAGTCTCCTCGAAGCGGCGGGCATGGTCGACGTAGCGACTGAGGATTTCCTTGCGCTCGGCAGGGTCCACGCGTTGGCTATCGGACGCCGCAGACGCCCCCTTTAGCAGGATGTCTCCCTCGTTCGGGGATCGAGAGACAGGGCTCGGGGATCGAGAGACAGGCTCAGGTGCCTTTGGGGGCGGGTCTCCCCGCCCCCATCAGCCTGAACGGCGATGCTTGCGTGGCCGGTTAAGCCGCGACCGTCTGCAGGTCGCGCAGCGCCGCGAGCCGGGCAAGCGCCTGGCTCTCGAGCTGCCGCACGCGCTCGCGGGTCAGGTCGAGCTCATGGCCGATCGCCTCGAGCGTCCACGGCTCGCCCTCGAAGCCGAAGCGGAGCTCCAGGATGCGCCGCTCGCGCTCGGGTAGCGCATCCAATGCCTTGCGGACGCCCTGCCGGCGAAGCGACTCCTCCGCCTCGTCGAAGGGATCCGCGGCCTCGCGATCGGCGAACAGATCGCCGAGCTCGCCCTCGTCGTCCGCACCCACGGTCTGGTTGAGCGAGACGGAGGCGTGCGCGGCGCCGAGAGCCTCGTCGATGTGCTGCATCGGCAAGCCGGTGGCGTCGGCGAGCTCGTCCTTCGTCGCCTCTCGCCCCAGCTCGACCTCGAGCCGGCGAGCGGCCCGGCCGAGCTTCTGCTGGCGCTCGACAACGTGGACGGGCACGCGGATCGTTCGCGCGTGATTTGCCACTGCGCGCTGCACCGACTGGCGAATCCACCACGTTGCGTACGTCGAGAACTTGTAGCCGCGTCGCCAGTCGAACTTCTCGACCGCGCGGTTGAGGCCGAGCGTTCCCTCCTGAATGAGGTCGAGGAACGGGACGCCGAGGCCACGATAACCCTTGGCGATGGAGACGACGAGTCGCAGGTTGGACTCGATCATCCTCCGCTTCGCCACCGGGTCTCCTCGCTCGATGCGCTTGGCGAGCGCAACTTCCTCTGCAGCGGTCAGCAGCTTGTGCCTGCCGACGTCGGCGAGAAAGAGCTGAAGGCTGTCGGCGGACGCGACGAGCTCCTCCGGCTCGAGGTTGAGCGAGGATGACCTGCTGGTCGAGCTTGCGGCAGCCTCCGGAGCCGCCGGCTGGCCGATCTCGAGACCCAAGGACACGAGCTCGCGCGCCAACATCTCGACGTCATCGTCGACGAGGTCGTGCTCCAGCACGAAGGCCTCGAGCTCGGCCGGCTCTACGTAGCCGCGCTCCTCGGCAGCATCGAGCATGACGCGAGCCTGCTCGGTCTCCAGCAACTCATGCACCTGATTCTGCGTCAAATGAGTCTCTCGTCCTTTCGTACTGCCTTGATTGGTATCGGTCAAACCTTCTAACCTTAAGCCGATTGTCCTGTTGTTTCCAGGGTGAACCGCACCCCAACCGGGTCACACGGGGGGAACGCGCTCCATCTGCGGAGTATTCCGGACAAGCCGGACGGTCGGTTTGCCCCCCAATGTGGGACGTCTCGTCTGTCCGAAGGTTGGCAGGGAACTGTTAACGGCGTTTTGTCGTCCGGTGGACGTTTCGTAAACCATTCGCCCACAGGTTGTGCCGTCTCACCTCCGGGTGCTTCGACGCCTGCGCGGCGAGTCACCCTTCGCCCGTCGCTCGGCGAGCAATTCGAGGGCGCGCTCTAGGGTGAGCGATTCGACCGTGTCGGCGCCGCGGATGCTTGCGTTTGTCTCGCCGTCCGTGACATAGGGACCGAACCGCCCTTCCTTGATCACCAGCTTGCGTCCTTCCGCGGGATCCTCGCCGAGCTCGCGGAGCGGTGCCTGTGCGCGGCCTCGGCCGCGTCGGGCGCGGGGCTGGGCGAGAATCTCGAGAGCCTCGTCGAGCGTCACGGTGAAGAGTTGTTCCTCGGTGTCGAGCGAGCGCGTCTCGCTGCCCCTCTTGATGAAGGGCCCGTACCTCCCGTTCATAGCGATCACCTCCTCGCCGTCCTGGGGGTCGACACCGACCACGCGCGGCAGCGAGAGCAGGCGCAGCGCGTCCTCGAGGGTCACGGTCTCGGGTGACATCGATCCGAAGAGCGATGCAGTCCGGGGCTTCTCGCTCGAGCTCTCCGGGAGCTCTTCGGTCACGTAGGGCCCGTAGCGACCTGCGCGCAGCAGAATCGCGTTACCAGACTCCGGATCGCGCCCGAGCTCTCGCTCGTCGCTTCCCTGCGCAAGGAGCTCCTCCGCACGCTCCGAGGTGAGCTCGTCCGGCGCCACGTCGGAGGCAAGCGTCGCGCGCCGACCGTCCCGTTCCAGGTACGGCCCGTAGCGACCGACGCGGACAATCACGTCGCTTCCGGGGATGGCGATCGAGTTGACCGAGCGGGCATCGATCTCGTCGAGGTGCTCGGTGACGAGCGTCCGCAGACCCGGCTCCTGGCCTTCGCCGCGGTAGAAGCGCGAGAGCCACGCGACGCGCTCCTCCTGACCGGCCGCGATTCGGTCGAGATCGTCTTCCATCCGGGCGGTGAAGTCGTAATCGACCAGGCGCCCGTAATGCTGCTCGAGCAGGCGCGTGACCGCGAAGGCGAGGAACGTCGGGACGAGCGCGGAACCCTTCTTGAAGACGTAGCCGCGGTCGAGGATGGTGGAGATGATCGACGCGTAGGTCGAGGGGCGGCCGATCCCCCGATCCTCGAGCGCCTTCACCAAGGTCGGCTCGGTGAAGCGAGCCGGAGGGGTCGTCTCGTGCCCCTGGGCCTCGAGCCCGGTCGCGTCCACCTCGTCACTCTTCGCGAGCGGCGGCAGGCGATTCTCCTCGCCGGCTGCGGCGTCGTCGTCACGCCCTTCCTCGTACGCGGCGAGAAACCCCGGGAACGTGATGGTGGTCCCGGAGACGCCGAACTCGGCGTCCTCACCAGTCGTGGAGGTGGCTGCCAGACGAAGTGACACCGTCTGTCCGCGCGCATCCGCCATCTGCGAGGCGACCGTGCGCATCCAGATGAGCTCGTAGAGGCGGAACTCGTCCCGATCGAGCTCCCCTGCGACATCCGCGGGCAACCGGAAGCTGTCACCGGACGGCCGGATTGCCTCATGGGCCTCCTGGGCGTTCTTCACCTTGCGGTCGTAGCGACGCGGCGCCTGCGGGACGTACGCCTCGCCGTAGAGCTGCCTGGCCTGCGCTCGGGCGGCAGCGAGGGCGACGTCCGAAAGGGTCGTCGAGTCGGTGCGCATGTAGGTGATGTAGCCGCGCTCGTACAGGCGCTGTGCCACACGCATCGTCGTCTGCGCGGTGAAACGGAGCTTGCGACTGGCTTCCTGCTGGAGCGTCGAGGTCATGAACGGCGGCGCCGGCTTCCGCGTGTACGGCTTGGTGTCGACCGAACGGACGGAGAAGTCGGCGCCCTGAAGCCTCTCGATGAGACCCTGGGCTTCGGTCTCGTCCAGCTGGATCGCTTCCGCCTGCAGGATTCCGTCCGGGCCGAAGTCGCGGCCCTGCACCAGCCGGCGGCCGTCGAGGGCGACGAGCCGCGCCTCGAAGCCGCCCGGCTCGAAGCTCCCCACGACGTCCCAGTAGCTGGCGGAGACGAAGCGCATCCGCTCGCGCTCACGCTCGACCACGAGCCGCGTCGCGACCGACTGGACGCGGCCTGCGGAGAGTCTCGGCATCACCTTCTTCCAGAGGACCGGCGAGACCTCGTAGCCGTAGAGCCGGTCCAGAATGCGGCGCGTCTCCTGCGAGTCCACGAGCCGCTCGTCCACCTCCCGGGTGTGCTCGAGCGCGTTCTGGATGGCGTCGGGCGTGATCTCGTGGAAGACCATGCGCCGGACGGGAATCCGGGGCTTAAGCTCCTGAACGAGATGCCAGGCGATCGCCTCGCCTTCGCGGTCCTCGTCCGTTGCGAGCAGCAGCTCGTCCGCGTCCTTGACGCTCTTCTTCAGCGCTTCCACCACCCGACGCTTGTCCGGGTGGACGACGTAGTAGGGCTCGAAGTCGTCGTCGATGGCCACCCCGAGAGCGCCGTACTTCTCCCGCTTGGCCTTCGGGATCTGCGACGCCCGCTCGGGCAGGTCACGAATGTGGCCGATGCTCGACTCGACGACGAAATCGGGCCCGAGGTAGCGCGCGATCGTCCTCGCCTTCGCGGGGGATTCCACGATGAGCAGCCTTTTCGTCTTGTCGTTCTTGGTGGGCATGGATGGACAGGCGGTCTTGGATGACCGGCGAAACACGTTAGCTCACGCGGTCGGCGGTCTTCCGCGCGACGGTGTGACCGTTCTTGCAGATACTCCACATGTGGAATCGACCCCGTTCTACGTTTTGGTCGGCGCGGCCAGCTGGCCGATGATGAGGTTCGCGTACCGGCTCGAGGCGCTCGGGCTCGAGAATATCCCCGCCGAGGGCGGCTTCGTGCTCGCGGCGAACCACACCTCCAACTTCGATCCCTGGCCACTCGGCTTTCCCCTCTGGCCACATCGACAGCTGCACTTCATGGCGAAGGTCGAGCTCTTCAACCCGGTCCTCGGCCCTCCGCTTCGTGCCGGAGGGGCGTTTCCCGTGCGCCGCGGCGAGAGCGACGTTCAGGCCGTCGAGACGGCCGTGCGACTGTGCAAGGAGGGGAAGGTCGTGGCCATGTTCCCCGAGGGCACACGGAAATCGAAGGGGATCGTCAAGAAGTTCGAGCACCGGCCCCGAAGCGGGTCGGCGCGCATTGCGCTCGCCGCCGGAGTGCCGCTCGTTCCAGCGGCGATCAAAGGCACGGACCGGCTCCGCTGCTTCGCGAAGCTCAAGGTGGCCTACGGAGAGCCTGTGCCCATTCATGACCTCAACGGCCTGACCCCGCGGGACGCCGCCCAGATGGCGACCGACACCCTGATGGAGCGCATCTACGCCCTTCACGCGGGTCTATGAGGCCGCTGCTGGCGGTCGATGGCGATTCGCTCGCCCACCGCGCCTACCACGCGCTTCCCAAGACGATCCGGCGCGCCGATGGGCGGCCGGCGGGGGCGGTCCTCGGCTTCGCGAACTTCCTCCTTCGCCTCTGGGAGGCCGAGAAGCCGCGCGCGGTCCTCGTCGGCTTTGACACGCTGGAGGTTCCGACCTACCGGCACGAGGTCTTCCCTGGCTACCAGGGGGGTCGCGAGTTCGACGAGGCAATCCTCGAGCAGCTGCCCCTCCTGCCGGAGCTGGTCGAGGCCTGCGGATTCGCTGTGGCGAAGGCACCGGGGTACGAAGCCGACGATTTCCTGGCGGCCGCCTCGGCTGCCGAGGAGGCCGCGGGCGGGCACGCGCTCGTGGTCACCTCTGACCGAGACGCGTTTCAGCTCGCGAGCGAGCGCACCACCATCCTGCAACCGGTGCGCGGCGTGAGCGAGCTGGCACGCATCGGCCCAGCCGAGGTCCGCGAGCGGTACGGCGTGGAGCCCCGGCAGGTGCCGGACTTCGTCGCGTTGCGAGGAGACCCCTCCGACCGGCTTCCGGGAGCAAAGGGCGTGGGCCCGAAGACGGCCGCAGACGTCCTGGGCCGTTACGGCTCGCTCGAGGCGGCCCTCGAGGACGGGCGCTTCTCCGCGCAGGCGGAGGAGCTTCGGCTCTACCGGCGTATAGCGACCATGGACGCCTCCGCTCCTCTCCCCTCCCTTGTCGACCAATCCCCGAACTGGGCGGAGGCGTCGCTTCTCGTTCGACGCTGGGGTCTCGGCGCGCTGGCCGAGAGGCTCGCGGCCTTAGGATGACCCGCGTGGATGCCTGGCTCACCCAAGCTCGGGAGGCGCTCGCGCGAGAGGCCGGACTCGATGCAGCCGAGCTCGAGCTGGATGCCAAGGCGACGGAGACGATCCTCGATCTTGCCCGCATCGCCGCGCACGAGAGCGGCGATCGGACGAACGCGCCGCTCATCTGCTACCTGGTCGGCCTGGCGCGCCACAGCGGAGCTGATCTCGTCACCCTCGCGAACGCCGTAGGCCGATCGAGCTCGTAAGCCACAGCGCGTTCGTCCGGCTCCACCCGACGATCCATCATCCGGAGTCGCCGCAACGACTCGAGGTCCTGCAACAGGCATTTCCGGAGTGGCGGGACGCCACGCCGGCAACGGTCGACGACGTGCTGCGCTGCCACGACGAGGCCTACGTCTCCCTTTTGCGCTCCCTCCGAGAGCCGACCTGGCTCGACCTGGACACGCCCGCGTCGGAGACGAGCTTCGAGGCCGCACTGCTGTCTGCGGGGGCCGCGATCGACGCCGTCGACTGCTCCGGCTTTGCGCTCGCCCGGCCGCCGGGTCATCACGCGCTCCGCGAGCGCGCGATGGGCTTTTGCCTCTTCAACAACGTCGCGATCGCGGCACGCCGTGCGCAGGCAGAGCTCGAACTGAGCCGCATCGCGATTCTCGACTGGGACGTCCACCACGGAAACGGCACCGAAGCGATCTTCTGGGACGACTCGAGCGTCTTCTACGTCTCGCTCCATCAATGGCCCTTCTATCCCGGCACGGGGGGGCCGGAGGAGCAGACGGAGACGGTTCTGAACGTGCCGCTGGCAGCCGCGTCGGGCGACGAGGAGTACTTGCACGCCATCGATCACACCGTCGCACCGGCGCTCGAGCGGTTCGAGCCCGAGCTCCTGATCGTCTCCGCGGGCTTCGATGCACACGTCGACGATCCACTCGCGGGCATGCGCGTGACCGAGGAAGGGTTCCGGGAGCTCGCGCGCCGTGCCTCGACCCTGGCTCCGCGGTTCGCCGCCGTCCTCGAGGGTGGCTACAACCTCGCCACGCTGCCCGGTCTCGTCGAAGCGGCGCTGGACGGCTTCAGAGCCCGTCCGTGATCGCGCGCACATAGCGCTCCGCCGAGTGCCTGCGCCCGACCGCTCCCTTCCCATCCGCGAGGACATGGCGGCCGAAGGCTCCGTAGACGCGCTCGAACTTGCCCGGACAATCCGCTCGATCGCGGGCGGAGGCAGCGGGATCAGGTTCGGGTAGCTGTACCTGAAGCTCACCCTCGAGCGTCGTCCACCGCTGGCCCGCGGGCGGGACGTACTGGCGCGGCTCTTCGCAGATCAGGCAGGCGGGTGGCGGCTCCTCGGTCTCGGGATACTGGTCGCCGCAGGTCGCGCAGAGGTAGCGGGGCACGAGCGACCTACGCGACTGCCGCGACCCGTTCGGCTGCGCGCGCACATTCGGCCTCGAGGTCCGGTGATTCGTGGGTTACGAACCGTTCGGCGACGCGCACAACCTCGCTGCCGAGCGTCTCGAGCTGCAACGCGACGGCTTGATCCTGAACCTGGCCCGCAGGATCGAAGACGCGCGCCGCAGCCGCGATCGGAACGACGTACGGCACGGCCCAGGCTCGGAGCGCTCGCGTGGCGAACTCCATCGTGTTAATCGCTTGAAGCCCCTGCGTTCCCCCGGCGGCGCTGATCAGACCAACCACCTTGTCATGGAGAAAAGGTAGCTCCCGATCGCCGAGCAGGTGCAGCCAGTCGAGCGCGTTCTTGAACGCGCCGGAGATCGTCCCCTGGTACATCGGACTGCTCCAGAGCAGCCCGTCTGCCGCATGGCAAGCCTCGATCAACTTCGTCGCTGTCTCGGTCGGCTCGTCGTCGTCGGGGTTGTACATCGGCAGGTCGAGCTGCCGGATATCGAGCAGCTCCGTCTCGGCGCCGGCGTTCGCCGCCCCTTCGAGGGCGAGTTGCAAGGCGGCGCGGCTGCGAGACACCTTCGCCAGCGAGCCGCCGAGACCGACGATCGTCAGCGTCTTCGTCATCCGCTCACTGCTCGTAGCCCTCCACGACCTCAGGGTCGCGGACGCGGGCGGCGCCGGGGTCGTAGCCGGCCTCGCGGAGCGCGCGACGCTGGCGGAGTAGATCCCAGCACTGGTCGAGGCCGACCTTGATCGACTCGAGTCGGCTGTGCTCGCTCTCGCTCAAGCCTCCTTCCGCACCGCGCTCGTAGAGATCCTGCTCTTCGGCAACGAGTTGCTCGATGCGGTTGTGGATCTGGTCGTCTTCCATCTCGAACCCCCTCTTGGGCTTCTTGTCGAGACGTGATTCTATGACGGCCTCCCCGGAGCCATATAGAAAACCTCCGCGTTTGCGGGGGTTTTCCGTAGCAGGCCTGTAAGCCGGATAGTCCTCAGGGTCGCTCCAGCGGGGGCCGGAAGGCTGCCCAAAGGAGGAGCGATGAAGGAAGACACGAGGGAAGAACTAGCCGATTTCCTGCGCTTTTGCAGCTCGGAACGGCGCCTGGCCCCGATGACGTGCGCCGCTTACGAGCGTGACGTTTCGGCGTGCCTGGATTACCTGCAGGGTCAGGGGATCGACGTCGCGGAGGTTCGAGTCACGCACCTGCGCGCCTTCCTCGCCGAGGAGCAGAAGCGGCGGCCGGCCGTGTCGAGCCAGGCGCGGACGACGGCGGCGCTCAAGTGCTTCTTCCGCTTCCTCGTCGAGGAGGAGCGAATCGTCCGCGACCCAGCCCAGCCGCTGCGGACGCCGAAGAAGCGGGAGGTGCTGCCGGACACGCTGACGATGGGCGAGCTCGAGCGGCTGCTCAGCCAACCCGGGCGCGACGAGCTCTGGGAGCGCCACTTCCCCGGCAAGCCGGAGCGCGACCGGCTCTTGCTCGCGCTGATGGCCTACGCGGGACTGCGACGGAGCGAGCTGCTCGGACTCGAGTGGGACGACGTCGACCTCTCGCGGCGGCTGCTCCGCGTGCGGAAGGCGAAGGGCGGACGGGAGCGGATGATTCCCATCCATCCCGCGCTCGCGCCGCTCTTCGCGGAGTACTACGCGACGCGCGTGCCGCTCGGTGATCAGGCGGTCTTCGTCGGCGTGCAGGGCAACCGACTCCACTACACGCAGCTCGGCCAGACCTTCCGCCACTACGTGAACGCGGCCGGCGTCAACGAGCGCAAGCGCGTCACCCCGCACACGCTCCGGCACGTCTTCGCCTCCGAGCTGCTTCGGGCGGGCGCGAACCTGCGCCAGATCCAGGAGCTGCTCGGCCACAAGCACCTCGACTCGACGCAGCGCTACACGCGCGTGAACGCGCACGAGCTGCGAGGGGCGATCAAGCGACTCCGATGGGTCGGCTGATGTCGTTGTTCAGCGAAGGTCCGACTCGCGAACGCTCGCTGGCTCGACGTCGACGTCCGGGAGTGGGTTCGTACACGTGATCGTCGTCCCGTCGCGGAGGTTCAGCACCGGCTGGGTTCGGTCGACGAGCTCCGGTTCTGGCCCTTCGATCGTGATGTCGCTTCCGTCCGCGCGGACGCGGGCCGCGAGCTCGGCCTCGACCGGCTGGCCGTCTCGGATGACGCGGAGCAGCTCAAGGGTGATCACAGCACACCTCCTACCCAGCTGGCTGGCGTGCGAGAACTTCCCGAGCGAAGCGGATGAGCTTCCCGGCCTGCGTGAAGGCCGATTTCAAGTCCTGCCTGCCCACGTTATAGAAGCCGTAATGGGCCTCGTCCTTGAGGTTGATCAGTCGACGCATCGCATTGGCCGCGTTCTTCCCGCCCGGCTCGATCAGTTCCAGAAGCGCTTCGGCGTCGTGATGATCCTGGCCGCGCGAGCGGCGACCGAGCGCCTTGCAGCAGGCGGCATCGGAGGCGGAGATGCCTGCGAGGACGGCGAGCGCCGCTGCCGCGCTCGCCCAGTCGGGATCGGGCTCGTCCTTGATCAGCGTGGCGACCTCCATGAACTGCTCGGCGCGCCGGAGTTTGGCTTGGGCCTCGCGGTTGCCACACACCTGCGTACGGCCTCTGTCTCGCCCTCGAGCGTTCATCGCCGCCTCCGGAAGAGGCTCGAGGGCTCATCGCCGATGAGGGTGATTCCATCGACCTCGACGTTCCTGATGACGCGTGGGCGTTCGCGGCGTAGGCGCGCGAGATCGCGCTCCGAGATCTCCGCGATACCCGCATGATTCCCCGTCCAGGAGTGGATGGCAG
>WNFU01005339.1_pt1 | contig 16468 bp, 14 predicted proteins | sample 5400121 | NCBI WGS metagenome assembly WNFU01 (sample SAMN13153360, study PRJNA577476) | soil metagenome | isolation source: 100 cm soil or saprolite under grassland replicate 1 | place: USA:California | collected 2016-06-15
GGAGTACCTGCGCCAGCAGGCCGAGCTGAGCCTGCGCCGGCTGCGGCTGGACCGGATCGATCTCTACCAGCTGCACCGGATCGACCCGACGGTGCCGCTTGCGGATCAGATCGGTGCACTACGACGTCTTCAAGACGAGGGAAAGGTACGGCACGTCGGCCTGTCCGAGGTCACCGTCAAGCAGCTGACCGAAGCCGAGAAGATCACACCGATCGCGAGCGTCCAGAACCGTTACAACCTCACCGATCGAGCGTCCGATGACGTACTCGAGTACTGCCAACGGCGCGGAATCGCCTTCATCGCGTGGCTGCCGATCGCGCGCACAACAGCCGCCGGCGTGGCCGACCCGATCACCAAGGTCGCCGACCGGCTCGGTGCCACCCGTACCCAGGTCGCCCTTGCCTGGCTACTGCATCGCTCACCCGTCATGCTGCCGATCCCCGGTACGTCGTCCCGCGCGCACCTGGAGGAAAACGTGGCGGCCGCGCGCATTTCGCTGAGCGCCGACGACTTCACCCAGCTCTCCGCTGCCTGAGCCAGGTGGGTCCGAAGGCGTGCAGGGTCTGGTCGAGCGGTTCGCGCTGCGGCTGCGCAAGACCCCGAAGCACGAGATCGACATCCGGGTCAAGAAGGCCGCGGTGCTGCTGCAGGTGGAGGAGTACCTCGGCCGCAAGCCGAAGGCGCTCTCCGGCGGCCAGCGGCAGCGGGTCGCGATGGGTCGGGCGATCGTCCGCGAGCCACAGGTCTTCCTCATGGACGAGCCACTGTCCAACCTGGACGCAAAGCTTCGGGTACAGACCCGTTCGCAGATCGCGACCCTACAGGCCGACCTGGGCACCACCACCGTCTACGTCACGCACGACCAGGTCGAGGCCATGACCATGGGCCACCGGGTCGCCGTACTGGACAATGGTGTCCTGCAGCAGGTCGACACGCCGCGCGGGCTTTTACGACCGGCCGGTCAACGTGTTCGTGGCCGGCTTCATCGGCTCCCCGGCGATGAACATCAAGACTGTTCCGCTCACCGAGTCCGGCGCCAGATTCGCCGAGATGATCCTGCCGCTGAGCCGTGAGCAGGTCGAGGCGGCCCGCACCGACGGCAGCACGCTGGTGCCACCGGGCACCGTGATCCCCGACGAGGCGGTGCTCGTCGGGCGCCCGCCGCACGTCATCCGATCGGCCACGGACGCCGACCGTGAGCGGTTGGCGGTGCTGCGCCAGCATCAGACCAACCTGACCGACTACCCGGGCACGATCCTGCGCGGGCCGATGCGAGCGGGAGAACGCATGGGGACGCTGTACGACTACCGAGGCAAGACACCCTCGATCGGCGCCGGCACGCTGCTGTTCGACTCGGCGGAGATCACCGGCGACGTGGTCATCGGCGAAGACTCGCTCATCGGTGCCGGTGTGAAAATCATCGGCGACTCGCACGGCCTGGTCCGCATCGGCTCCCGGGTACAGATCCTGGAAAACACGGCGCTGCATCTGCTGCCCGACAACGAGCTGGTCATCGACGATGACGCGGTGATCGGCCCGGGCGCGATGATCCACGGCTGCCACATCGGCCGCGGCAGCATCGTCGAGCCAGGCGCGATCGTGTGCGACGGCAGCGTGGTCGGGGCCGAGTCGGTGGTACGTGCCGGTGCCTGCCTCAAGCAGCGCGACCGCTTCGATGACCGGTCGGTCCTCGATGGGTTCCCCGCCAAGCTCGTCGACACCCTCACCGAACCGCCACCGCCGCCGGGTTGGGCGCTGCCCCCCGACGCCGTCGCAACCCTCCGCAGGGTGCAACGGTAACCGCTTCGGCCGCGCCGATGCCCCCGGAGGCGGTGGGGCTGGCCCTACCTCGCAGACTCCTGCGCACCCGATTGGAGTCGACGGGACGGACGCCTACGGTCTACGGTATGACCCCGATCGTGGGTACCCCCATGACGGCGGGCCGTCCGGACAGCGCGGGTCCGCGCGGCCTCCGGCCGATTGCGCGGCGGCTGTGGACCGACACCTGGTACCTGCTGAGCGGGTTCCCGTTGGCCGTCGCGAGCTTCGTGATTGTCGTTTCCGGCGTAGCGACGGGCGTGGCCGGGATGATCCTGGTCGGCCCGCCAGTGCTCGCCGCTACCCTGCTGGCCGCCGGCTGGTTCGCCGACCGGGAACGCCGCCGGATAGCCCCGGTGCTGGGGATGCGGCTCACCGCTCCGGCGTACCGGGTGGCGCCGCCGGACTCGGGCGTCCTGCGCCGCATGCTCAACCCGATCACCGACCCGCGGCGCTGGCAGGACGCCCTCCACGCAGCGCTCGTGCCGGTGGTCTCCATGACGACGCTCGCGTTCGCCGTCGTCTGGTGGTTCGGCGCGATCACGCTCCTGTCGTACCCCTTCTACGACTGGGCGGTGCCGCCTTCGGAAGAACACCAGCAGATCTACGGCATGTTGGGCTTGCCTGACATCGCGCCGGTGCGGATCGTCACCCACTTTGCCCTCGGCTTGTTCTTCGGGCTCAGCCTGCCGTTCGTGCTGCGTGGCGGCGCCTACTTCCAAGCCTCGCTGGGGCGGGCGCTGCTCACCGAGGTACCCGGGCTGCGGGAGCGGATCACCGGCCTGGAGGCCGACAAGGCGGTCGCCGAGGCGCGGACCACCGCCGCGGTCTCGGCCGAGGCGATCGCACTGCGGCGGCTTGAGCGCGATATCCACGACGGCCCACAGCAGCGCCTGGTACGCCTCGCCATGGACCTGGGCCGAGCGCAATGGCAGCTGGACGCCGACCCGATCGCAGCCCGGCAGTCGGTCGCTGAGGCCCTCGCCCAGACCCGCGAGACGCTCGACGAGCTGCGCGCGCTCTCCCGGGGCATCGCGCCGCCGGTACTCGTCGACCGCGGGCTGGCCGCCGCGATCGCCGGGCTGGCGAGCCGCTGCACGGTACCGGTGGACCTGGCCGCACCCGAGCTCGGCCGGCTGGACCCAGCCGTGGAGAACACGGCGTACTTCGTGATCGCCGAGTCGCTGACCAATGTGGCCAAGCACAGCGGGGCTACCGAGTGCCGGGTCCGGCTGGAGCGGCTCGGCGACCGGCTCCTGGTCACGGTCTCCGACGACGGGGTGGGCGGCGCGCACCTGGCCAAGGGACACGGCCTCACCGGACTGGCCGACCGGGCGCATGCGGTGGGCGGGACGCTGGCCGTACACAGTCTGGACGGCGGACCCACCACGATCAGCGCCGAGCTGCCCTGGCGCTAGACGGGTGCTGATCACTGACGACGCGGTCCGTCCCCTGTGGACGGACCGCGGCGCACCGTGGGCGGCCGGTCCAACCCCCACCATCGCATGCCCGACCTGGGGCTAGCCCCAGCACGGATCGGGGTGCTCGCTGGATCGATTGCCAGCACTGGGATTCCTAACGTCGACACCATGCGTACCTCTCGAGCAACGAGCGGGCTGGCGGCCAGGGTCGCCACCTGGAGCGCCCGCCACCGTACTCTCGCCATCGTCGGCTGGCTGCTGTTCGTCGTGCTGGTCACCGTCCTCGCCGGCAACATCGGTACGATCGAAGCCAAGCGGACCGAGCAGGGCCATGGCGACTCGCGCCGGGCCGAGCAGATCGTCGCCACCGCCGGTTTCCCGAACCACGCGAGCGAGCTGGTACTCGTCCAGAGCAGCCGGCTCACCGTCGACGACCCGGCCTTCCGGGCGACCGTGGCCGAGGTGATCGCCGGCGTCGAGGCCACCGGACAGGTCGAGTCGATCCGCTCGCCGCTGGCCGCCGACGCGGCCGGCCAGATCTCGGCCGGCCAGGTCTCGGCCGGCCAGGTCTCGGCCGGTCAGGTCTCGGCCGGTCAGGTCTCGGCCGGTCAGGTCTCGGCCGGTCAGGTCTCGGCCGGTCAGGTCTCGGCCGGTCAGGTCTCGGCCGGTCAGGTCTCGGCCGGTCAGGTCTCGGCCGACCGGCACTCGGCGCTGGTCGCGTTCGAGCTGCGCGGCGACCGGGAGACCGCCAAGAACCGGGTCGGCCCAGTCCTTGACGCCGTCGCCACCGTCCAACGTGGACATCCCGACCTGGTGGTCGCCGAGACCGGCGACGCCAGCGTCGACCGGCTCGTCGGCGAGGACCTGCAACGGGGGCTCGGCCGGCTGTCGATGCTGTCGATCCCGCTGTCGCTGGGCATCCTGCTGGTGGCCTTCGGCGCGATCGTCGCCGCGCTGCTGCCGGTCGGCCTCGCGATGACCGCTATCGTCGCGGCGACCGGGCTCCTCGCCGTCGCCAGCCGGCTCACCCACACCGTCGACGCGATCACCCACATCATGCTGCTGGTCGGGCTCGCGGTCGGCGTCGACTACTGCCTGTTCTACATCCGGCGTGAGCGCGAGGAACGGGCTCGCGGAGCCGATCGGCACCGGGCGCTCGCGATCGCCGCGCAGACCTCCGGCCGGTCGGTCCTCGTCTCCGGCCTCACCGTGATCGTCGCGATGGCCGGCATGTTCCTTACCCGCGACACCACCTTCGCCAGCCTGGCGATGGGGACGGTCCTGGTTGTGGCTACCGCGGTGACCGGCTCGTTGACGGTACTGCCGGCGCTGCTCGCGGCGCTGGGCGACCGGGTGGACCTCGGCCGCATCCCTGGCCTCTACCGCCGGCAGGGTAACGGCCGGATCTGGCGGGCGGTGCTCAACACGGTGCTGCGCCGCCCGCTGGCCGCCGCGACGCTTGCGGCGACGGTGCTCGGTGCGCTGGCCATTCCCGCGCTGCGGATGCACATCATCACGCCGGGCATCGAGGACTTCCGCACCGACCTGCCGGTGCTGCAGACCTACAACCGGATCCAGCGAGCGTTTCCCGGTGGCGCGGCACCGGCGTTCATCGTCATCACCGCACCGGACGTCACCGCACCCTCGGTCACCGACGCGATATCGCGGCTGCGTACCGCGGCGCTGGCGACCGGGCAGCTGCACGAGCCGGTCGGCGTGACGGCAAGTCCGGACCACCGGGCCGCGATCGTCTCCATCGGGCTCTCCGGCAGCGGCAGTGATGCCACAAGCGAGCAGGCGCTGCACAAGCTGCGTACCGAAATCATCCCGGCCACGGTCGGTGCGGTACCCGGCACCGAAGTCGTGGTGGGCGGGCAGACCGCCGCCTCGCACGACTTCACCGTGGCGTTGACCCGCAGCCTGCCGCTGGTGTTCGCGTTCGTGCTCGGGTTGGCGTTCTTGCTCCTGCTGGTCTCGTTCCGGTCGGTGGTGGTGGCGCTGACCGCCATCGCGCTCAACCTGCTGTCGGTCGCCGCGGCGTACGGCCTGCTGGTCCTCGTGTTCCAGCGCGGCAACGGCGGCATTGTCGACTGGTTGCCGCCGTTCCTGTTCGTGATCCTGTTCGGGCTGTCCATGGACTACCACGTGTTCGTGCTCAGCCGCATCCGCGAGGGATACGACCGCGGGCTGCGCACCCGCAGCGCCGTGGCGCACGGAATCGCCAGTACCGCCGGGGTGATCACCAGTGCCGCGGTGGTGATGGTAGCGGTCTTCGCGCTGTTCCTGACGATGCCGCTGACCTCCACGCATCAGCTGGGGTTCGGCCTCTCCGTGGCCGTGCTGCTCGACGCCACGGTGGTCCGTGCGGTACTGCTGCCCGCCGTGATGGCGCTGCTGGGCGAGCGGAACTGGTACCTGCCGCGCTGGCTGGGCTGGCTGCCGCGGCTAGCCCACGATCAGGCCCAGCCGGCGCCGGTGGCGGCGGCGGCGGAGCCAGCGCTGGTGCGCTGAGCCAGCCGGACGGCTTGGGCCAGGCTCATCGCGACCGGCCTCACGAGGGCCTGGCTCGCGATGGTCTGGCCGAGCCTGGTGTGTCGGCGGTAAGGCGTTCGACGAAGTGCCGGTAGGCGTCCTTCATCGGCAGCTCCCGCTCCGCCCTGATGCCGTGGCCGAAGAGCAGCTCGTTCTTGTCCGCGGTGCTCGCCCGCTCCAGCGCTGCCGTGGCCTGCTGGCGGGACTGACCCGCCTTGCGCAGCGTCCAGTAGCACCAGCCGTTGAGCGCGCACCGGGCTGCGTCGGCCTGCCGCCAGGAGAAGTAGTCGACGACATCGGCGACACCTACGCCCGCAACCCCGAGAGGTCGCGCGGTACTCGGGGGCCGGACCTTCGGCGGCTCCACCGGGCACGCTGCCGGGTACCGGATATCGTGGCCCAATGACTGGCAGGCTGGTCACCGACCGTCTTGTCCTGCGTCCGTGGACGGTCGATGATGCCGACGCGGCGCTCGCGGCCTATAGCGATACCGAGGTCGCGCGATGGCTCACCCCGGCCATGGACCGGGTTCCCGATCTGGCGGCCATGCGCCTGGTCCTGCAGCAGTGGGTCGCCGAGGACGCGCGCATGTTGCCACCGGCTGGCCGGTGGGCCATCGAAACGCGACAGGACGGGGAGGTCATCGGCGGGGCGATCCTGCTGCCGCTCCCGCCTGATGAGGAGCTCGAGATGGGTTGGCAGCTTCGCCCGCAGGCGTGGGGCCACGGCTACGCCACCGAAGCCGGGCGGGCACTGGCCGGGTGGGCGTTCGAGCAGGGGATGGAGCAAGTGATCGCGCTGGTGCGGCCGGCCAACACGCGTGCCGCGGCGACGGTCCGGCGCATCGGCATGGAGTGGGTCGGCGAAACCGAGAAGTACTACAACCTGCGGTTGCAGGAGTACCGGCTGCGCCCCGGTGACCTGGGGGCATCCGGCCGGCCGTAAGGTTCGTCGCGCGGCGTGCCGGCGGTCACTCGGGGACGACCAGGTCCCCGTACTCGGGGTGGCGGCTGAGGTAGGCGCGGACGAACGGACAGATGGGCACGAGCTTGAGGCCGCGGGCGTGGATGTCATCGAGGGCGCCGGCGACCAGACGTCCTCCGAGCCCCTGCCCTTCGAAGGCAGCGTCGACCTCGGTGTGGATCAGCAGGATCGTGCCGGGCTCGGACCGGTACTTGATGAAGCCGGCACGTGCCTGCCCGAGCCAGAGCTCGTAGCGCAGCCCTTCCGGGTTGTCGACAACACGAACGTCCATTCCGCTGAGAACCGTTCAGCCTGCCGGGGAATTCCGCCCGACCGCATAGTTAAGTAACCTCTTGACTATTGCCGCGCCTCGGCGCATAGTTAGGTATATGCTTAACCATGGGCAGCGGCTGGACCGGGTGTTCCAGGCCCTGGCCGACGCCACCCGACGGCAGATGATCGAACGGCTGGTCCGCGGGCCGGCCCCGGTCAGCGAGCTCGCCCAACCCTTCGCCATGTCGCTGCCGGCCGTCATGCAGCACCTGCAGGTGCTTGAGGCGTGCGGCCTGGTGCGGTCGGAGAAGGTGGGCAGGGTCCGCACCTGCCACATCGAGCCAGGTGTGCTGCGCCAGGCCGAGGACTGGATCAGCCGGCAACGTACCGCCTGGGAACAGCGCCTCGACCGGCTCGGTGACTACCTCACCGAGCATCCCGACAAACCAGAACACAGGAGCACGCGATGACCGACCGTTTCATCACGCACGCCACGTTCAGCCTCGAACGCGTCTACCCGGCCCCGCCACCCCCGCGTGTTCGCCGCATGGGCTGACCCCGACGCGAAGGCCCGCTGGTTCGCCGGCCCCGGTGCCGAGCACGAGCTCGACCTCCGGGTCGGCGGCCGGGAGGTCAGCCGCGGCCGTCACCCGGACGGCTCGACGCTGACCTTCGAGTCCACCTATTACGACATCGTCCCCAACGAGCGGATCGTCTACGCCTCCGCCCTCTACGGCGGGGAAACCCTGGCAACGGTGTCGCTGACCACCGTGGAGCTCGCGCCCGATGACGAGGGGCCGGGCGAGGGCACCCGGTTGCGGCTCACCCAGCAGGGCTCGTTCCTCGATGGCCACGAGGAGCCGGGCTGGCGGGAACAGGGCACAAGCGACCAGCTTGCCGCACTCGACGCCGAGCTGCGGCGCGACACCGGCGGGCAGTAGGGGACACCGGCGATGACCGGAACCGATCCCGCGCCGGCCGGGCTGACCCTGGCCAACTGGGACCTGGGTGGGGAACCGTCGGCGTGGGCGTACCTGCATGCCGGCGACCTCTTCCCGCATGTGGAAATCCCGCCGGTGCGGCCAGTGGCGCGGCTCCCCGTCGCCGAGTCGGGCGAGGTCGCCAAGTTTGCGGTGGAGGCGGGTTTGACGCTGGACGAGTACGTCGGCACCGCCCCGGTCAGCGGCATCGTCATTGTCCATCGTGGACGGACTGCATACGAGCGCTATCCGCGGATGCGGCCCGAGGACCGTCACCTGTTGATGTCGGTGACCAAGCTGTTTCCGGCCGTCCTGGTCGGCATCCTGGAGCGCCGCGGCATGGTCGACCTCGGTCAGCCGGTGGACGCCGTGATCGGTGAGCTTGCCGGCGCGGGGTGGGCCGGTGTTCCGATCGGCGACATCTTGAGCATGGCCTCCGGCACTGACTGCCTGGAGGTCGACGACCCGGCCGCGTACACCGATCCGGACCATCCGTTCTACCGGTTCGAGGCGAGCCTGGGCTGGCGACCCGCGAGCGGCGCTGCACCGTCCACATACGACCTCGTGGCCGCCCTGCCGGCGCGGCGGCCGCCCGGGGAGGCGTACGAGTACACCAGCGTCAACACGTTCGTGCTGTCCTGGCTTGTCGAACGGCTCACCGGGCTGGGCTTTGCGGAGGTGGTCGCCACCGGCCGGTCGGGCGCCGGGCTGTCCCGCTGGGGGCTACGCCGGCTCCCCGGCCGGCGGCTCGTGGCGCTCCTCGCCCGGCTCGACCGCCCGATACCCGATCTCGGGCAGCGCCTCCTGCTTGACCAAGGCCGCCACGGCTGGTGGTACGCCATCGGCGACGGTACCGCCACCACGCTCGGGTACTGCACGACGGCGGGCAGCTGCCCATTGGCGCCGGCCGGGTCACGGCCGCCTGGGAGGCGGCCTGCCGGGCCGCCAGCGACTGGTTGCCCGACGCTGCCCGGCGCGCTCCGGTGCGGGTACGCCCGGCCACCGCCGGCCAGGCCGACCGGCCCTGGCCCGAGGGGATCACGCCGATCGGGGACGCCGCCCTGCGGCTCACGAGGCATCCGTCTGGGGCCGTACCGGTTCATAATGGTCACGCCCGACACCTGGCCGGGATGCCCGCCCGTCCCTCCTAGCCCGGGAGCAGTCCATGAGACTGGTACGAACGAGCTCGCGCTTGCTCAACCGCCAGCGGACGGTCGCGGTCGCCAAGCTCTCCGCGGCGGCCATGCTCGTCGCGGCGGCCGTGGTTGCCGCACCGAACCTCGCCTGGAGCGCCCTCGTGCCCAAGACTCCGCCGCTGAGCACTCCCTGGACGAGCCAGGTGTCCACGACGAACCCGTTGCCGGACTACCCCCGTCCGCAGCTGACCCGCCCCGACTGGCAGAGCCTCAACGGCCAGTGGCAGTTCGCCGGTACCGGATCGCTGGGCAGCCCACCCGTCGGCCAGAACCTCCCCGAGACCGTTCTCGTGCCGTACCCGATCGAGTCCGCCCTGTCCGGCATCATGCGGCACGAGAACATGATGTGGTACCGGCGCACGTTCACTGTCCCAAGTGGATGGTCCGGTCGGCGGGTCCAGCTCAACTTCGGCGCGGTGACCTGGCAGGCCACCGCCTGGGTCAACGGCCAGAATGTCGGTACGCACACCGGCGGCTACGACTCGTTCTCCTTCGACGTCACCGGCGCGCTCACGACCGGTACCAACGAGCTCATCGTTGGCGTGTACTCCCCGGTCGACGCGGCCGGCATCCCGCTGGGCAAGCAGCGGCTGAGCCCGAGCGGCATCTTCTACACCGCCGCCTCCGGCATCTGGCAGACCGTCTGGCTGGAACCGACGAACGCCGCGCGCATCACCCGGCTGGACACCACACCAGACGTGCCGGGCGGCGCGCTGAACCTCGTCGTCCGGGGCGCGGGCATCTCCGGCCAGGGCGTACAGGTGACCGTCTCCAGCGGAGGCACGACCGTGGCCACCGCGACCGGCATGGTCGGCGCGACGATCCGCATCCCGATCCCGAACGCCCATCTGTGGAGCCCCGACGACCCGTTCCTGTACGACCTGCGGGTAACCCTCACCGGCACCGGCGGCGGTGACGCGGTTGGCGGGTACTTCGGCATGCGCTCGATCGGCAAGGCGGTGGTGAACGGTTGGCTGCGACCTGTCCTCAATGGACGGTTCGTCTTCCAGATCGGCACCCTGGACCAGGGGTACTGGCCCGACGGCATCTACACCGCACCGACCGACGAGGCGTTGCGCTTCGACCTGCAGCAGCAGAAGAACCTCGGCTTCAACACGGTTCGCAAGCACATCAAGGTCGAGCCCGCACGTTGGTACTACTGGGCCGACCGGCTCGGGCTGCTGGTCTGGCAGGACATGCCGTCGATGAGAACCGGTGTTACACCGTCCACATCGGACCGCGCCAACTTCGAGTCCGAGCTGCACCGCGTTGTCGACCAGCTTCGCGGCATCACGTCGATCGTGCAGTGGCAGCCGTTCAACGAGGGCTGGGGCGAGTACGACGCCGGCCGCATCGCGGACCTCGTCAAGAGCTGGGACCCGACCCGCCTGGTCGACGCCAACTCCGGCGCCAACTGCTGCGGCTCGGACCCGGGCAACGGCGACGCGATCGACGACCACATCTACGTCGGACCGGGCACCACGCACACGCCGACCGCGACGCGGGTCGCCGAGCTCGGCGAGTTCGGCGGCCTCGGGCTCATCGTCGCCGGCCACGAATGGCAGCCCGGCGCCGGTTTCGGGTACGAGATGGAGCCCGACTCGGCGACGCTTGCCAAGCGCTACGTCGAGGTCACCGACACGCTCCAGGGTCTGGTGTACTCCCGCGGCCTGTCCGCTTCGATCTACACCGAGCCAACGGACGTGGAGAACGAGCGCAACGGCCTGTACACCTACGACCGGCAGGTGCTCAAGGTCGACGCCGGCCAGGTCCGGGCCGCGAACCTCGCCGTGCAGGCGGCGGCCGACGGCCTCCGGCTGGGCACGCTGGTCTCCCTCGGTGCCACCACGGCCTGCTGCGCCGACCGGTACCTCAGGCACGTCAACGGCCTCGGCGTGACCTCACCGGTGAACGCCGCCAGCGACGACGTGACCAAGCGGGACACGACGTTCTGGCTGCGGCCCGGCCTGGCCGACGCCAGCTGCTACTCGTTCGAGTCGCGCAACTTCCCGGGCTCTTACCTGCGGCACTCCGGCTACCGTCTCCGCCTGGACGCCGGTGACGGCTCGGCGCTCTTCGCGCAGGACGCCACGTTCTGCCTGCGGACCGGCCACACCGCCAAGGGCGTGTCGTTCGAGTCGAAGAACTATCCCGGCCGGTTCATCCGGCACATCAACTCCGAGGTGTACATCGCCGCCAACGGCGGCCCGAACCCCTGGGACAGCGGCAGCTTCTGGGCTGAGGACACCACGTGGCAGGTCGCGGCGCCGTGGTGGCGCAGCGGCGTCAACCTACCCGTCGACCAGGCCGTCTCATTGAAGGTCGTCACAGCCTGCTGCACCGACCGCTACCTGCGGCACCTCAACAGCCTGGCGTACACCGAGGTGGTGAACGCCAGCAGCAGCACCGTCCTCAAGCAGGACGCCACGTTCGTGGTCCGGCACGGGCTCGCCGACAGCAGCTGTTACTCGTTCGAGTCACGCAACTTCCCGGGCCACTTCCTGCGCCACTCGCAGTTCCGGCTACGGAAGGACCCGAACGACGGCACCGCCGTGTTCGCCCAGGACGCGACGTTCTGTGCCGATCCAGGACGGTTCGGTACGGGCGACGTGACGCTCCGGTCGTACAACATCGGCGGCCACGCGATCCGCCACTACGCCTCCGAGGTGTGGATCGCCGCTAACGGCGGGCCGAACGCCTGGGAGTCCGCGTCGAGCTACGACGCGGACGTCACCTGGCACGTCTCGGCACCCTGGGGCTAGGCTCGCCGGTCGCGCAGCAGCCGTCACGCCTAGTGCCCGGAGCCCGTTGTCGAGGCGACGGCTGGTCCGGTTGAGCCGCGCACCACGAGCTCGGGCTCGAACAGCAGCTCGTCGGAGGCGGCGCTGGCGCCCTCGATCTGGTTCATCAGCAGGCTTACGGCAGCCCGCCCGAGTGCCTCGATCGGCTGGCGCACCGTGGTCAACGGCGGCTCGGTACAGGTCATGAAGTCGGAGTCGTCGAAGCCGACCACCGAGATGTCCTTCGGCACCGACAGATCGGCCCGGCGGGCGGCCCGGATCGCGCCCAGCGCAAGGGGATCGCTGCCGCAGATGATCCCGGTGACCCTATGCTGCAACATCCGTCTCGTCGCCGCGTGCCCCCCTTCCAACGCGAACATCGCGTGCTCCACCAGCTTCGGCACCAGCGGACGGCCGGCGCGTTCCACCATCGCGGTGTACGCCGCTAGCTTGCGGCGGGAAGGCACATGGTCCCGCGGGCCGATGATGATGCCGATCCGCTCGTGGCCGAGCGAGGCGAGGTGGCGGTACGCCTGCTCGACGGCGACCGCGTCGTCGGTGGACACCTGCGGATAACCCAGGTGCTCCACCGCGGCGTTGATCAGCACTGCTGGAATCTTGCGCTGCAGCAGCCGCTCATAGTGTTCGTGCGGCGCGTCCGCCTCGGCGTAGTGGCCGCCCGCGAAGACCATGCCCGACACATGCTGGTCGAGCAGCATGTTGACGTAGTCGGACTCCGACAGACCGCCGGCGGTTCGCGTGCACAGCACGGGCGTGAGCCCACGCTGGGCCAGCGCGCCGCCGATCACCTCGGCCAGCGCCGGGAAGATCGGGTTGCGCAGCTCAGGGAGGACCAACCCGATCAGCCGCGCACGTACGCCGCGTAGCTGCGTCGGTCGTTCGTACCCGAGCACGTCCAGCGCGGTCAGCACGGCCTCCCGGGTGGCGTCGGACACCCCCGCCCTGCCGTTGAGCACCCGGCTGACCGTGGCTTCGCTGAGCCCGACCTTCTGGGCAACCTCCGCAAGCCTGCGGGTAGATGTGCGCGTCATGCCGCAAGGATAGGACAGCGACACGCAAGCAGTGGCGCAACCACTTGCGCCAGGTGACGCCGAGCCGGCCTCCGGCGCGCGGTGGTCTTGCTGTGTGGCGCGTAAGCAACGCAAGAGAGTCCATTCTTTTCGAACGACAGTCCACATCTTGCTGAGACCAGTCGTCATCGCTACAGTGACTCCACCGCCGTCTGGCCCGCCGAGGGCCCCGAGAGGAGTCCGAGGGGTCATTGCGGGAGCCGCCACGATCACGCAACCCCCTCCCGAAGGGATGAACAGATGTCCGCACCGCAGTACCGGAAGGTCGCGGCATTAGCGCTCGCGGCCGGGCTGGGGCTAGGCTTCGCGGCCTGCTCCACCAAGAGCGACGGAAAGGACACAGCCGGCAAGGTTGTCATCACGGTCGACTGTCAGCCTGTCGGGGCCCAGGCCGATCTGTTGCGGGACTGGAACGCCGACGTCGCAGCGTTCGAGAAGCTCCACCCGAACATCACCATCAAGAGCGTCTCGGTGGGCGCGCAGTGCGACAACCCGCCGGACTTCACCGCGCGCCTGCAGGGCGGCACGATGACCGACGTCTTCTACGCATACATGACCGACCTCGGCCAGGTGCTCGACTCAGGCAAGGCGATGGACATCACCCAGTACGTCAGCAAGGACACCATCCCTACCTGGGACAGCATCGACGCCGGCGCCAAGGCGGTCTTCAGCGACAACGGCAAGGTCTACGGGATCCCGACCAAGAACTACTCGATGGGCCTGGTCTACAACAAGACCCTGTTCCAGAAGGCCGGCCTGGACCCGAAGAACCCGCCGAAGACGTGGTCCGAGGTCCGCGAGGCGGCCAAGAAGATCTCGGCGCTCGGCAACGGGATCTCCGGCTACTCCGACTACAGCGCGGGCAACACCGGTGGCTGGCACTTCACCGCCGAGCTGTACTCGCACGGCGGCCAGATGGTCTCCGCCGACGGCAAGAAGGCCAGCTTCAACAACGACATGGGCAAGAAGGTCCTGCAGAACCTCAAGGACATGCGCTACACCGACAACAGCATGGGCGACAAGCAGCTCCTGGGATGGCCGGACCTGTTGACCAACGCCGGCGCGGGCAAGGTCGGCATGTTCGTCGGCGCGCCGGACGCCACCACCGCGATCGTCACCCAGTTCCAAGGCAAGTACCAGGACTGGGCCATGGGCCCGCTGCCCGGCGCCGACGGTCCGGCCAAAGGCACGCTCGGCGGCGGTGAGGGGTACTTCTTCAAGAAGGGCCTGACCGCCGACCAGGTCAAGGCCGGGCTGATGTGGCTGGCGTACGAGAAGCTCACTCCGGGCAAGGGCCAGTTCGACTACGTCCGCGCCAAGCCCGAGAACCAGCCCGTCGGTCTGCCGCAGCCACAGCTGTTCACGGTCGGCAGCGCCGCGTACAAGGAGGAGCTGAGCCTGCGCAAGGCCAACGCCAACATCAACGTCGAGGACTTCGCGGCGTTCGAGAACAACCCGGTTCCGATCAAGACCGAGCCGCCACAGGCGCAGGCCGTCTACGCGGTCCTGGACGCTGCGATGTCAGCGGTGCTCACCGACCCGGCCGCGAACATCGACACCCTGCTCAAGACAGCCGAGGACAAGGTGAACCAGCTCCTGGCCAAGGGCTGAGCCAGCGGTACGGGGAGCCGGTGCGCCGGCTCCCCGTTCCCCGCCGATCCAGGAGTGTCGATGGCAGTCATCGCGGTCCCACGCACAAGGGCAAAACCCGCGTCGCCGCCCATGCGCGGTCCGCGGACCAGTCGCGGCCGCAAGGTGCGGGACAACCTCACCGGGTACGCCTTCCTCATCGGCGCCGTGCTGTGCTTCGCGCTCTTCGCCTGGTACCCGATGATCCGCGGCGTCATCATGAGCTTCCAGCGGACCCGGCGAGGCGTCACCACCTGGGTTGGTTGGGACAACTACGACCGCATCATCACCGACCCGAGCTTCGCCACCGCGTGGAAGAACACGATCTACTTCACCTGTCTCGCGCTGGTGTTCGGGTACGCGGTGCCGTTCTTCGTAGCGATCCTGCTCAACGAGCTCCGGCACGCCAGGGGCTACCTTCGAGCGCTGGTCTACCTGCCGGTGATGCTCCCGCCGGCCTCCGCGCTGTTCCTGTTCAAGTACTACGCCTACGACCCGAGCGATGCGGGTCTGTTCAACGCGATCCTCAAGGCCCTGCACCTGCCGACGTCGCAATGGATGCAGTCGAAGACGATGACGATGCCAGCGATGGTCCTCGCTTCGACCTGGATGAACATGGGCGGTGCGGTGCTGATCTACCTGGCCGCCCTGCAGAACATCCCCGGGGAGCTCTACGAAGCCGCCGAGCTGGACGGCGCTGGCGTCTGGCGGCGGATCCGGCACGTCACGATTCCACAGACCAAGCTGATCCTCTCGCTCATGGCCATGTTGCAGATCGTCGCCACGATGCAGCTGTTCATCGAGCCGCTGATCCTCGCCAACGGCGCGGGCACACAGGACTCGGCGACGTCTGTGGCGTACCTGATCTACCAGCACGGGTTCTTCCAGAACGACCTCAACGGCGCCGCGGCGCTCGGCGTGATCATGCTCGTGGTCCTGGGCGGCTTCTCCGCCGTTTACGTACGGCTGACTTCGAAACAGGACTAGGGGTGTCTCGTGGCAACGCAGGACGTGAGCACGCGGACCCTGATCTCGCACGCCCAGCTCCGGCGGGGACGCGGCAAAGTCATCTACTGGACGGTGCTCATCGCCGTGGTGGTGGTCTTCACGCTCGTCTTCATCGGGCCGCTCTACTGGATGGTCACCGGCGCGCTCAAGTCCGGTCAGGAGGTGGCGCAGACTCCACCGACGCTGTTCCCCGCCGATCCGCAGCCGCAGAACTACACCGACGCCTGGAGCCGGCTGAACCTGGCCAAGCTGCTGTTCAACACGTTCTACTACGCCATCGGGGCCCTGCTGTTCCAGCTGGTCCTCGACACGGCCGCCGCGTATGCCCTGTCGAAGCTGCGGCCGGCGCTCGGCAACGCGATCCTCGGCTTGATGCTGGCGACCCTGATGATCCCGGCCATGGTGCTGATCATCCCGCAGTACGTGACCGTGATCGACCTACCGATCCTGCACATCAACCTGCTCGACTCACCGTTCGCGATCTGGCTCCCCACGGTCGCCAACGCGTTCAACATCTTCCTGCTGAAACGGTTCTTCGACTCGATCCCCGAAGACCTGATGGCAGCGGCCACAATGGACGGAGCGACACCGTTGCGTACGTTGTGGTCCATCATCCTGCCGATGTCGCGTCCCATCCTCGGCGTGATCTCGATCTTCGCGGTGACGGCCGTATGGAAGGACTTCCTCTGGCCGAAGCTGGTCGAGCCGTCGCCGGAGACCCGGACGGTCAGCGTCGGCATCTACGCCTTCGCCGGTGGTACGCCGATGAACGTGGTG
>WNFU01013809.1_pt1 | contig 16467 bp, 13 predicted proteins | sample 5400121 | NCBI WGS metagenome assembly WNFU01 (sample SAMN13153360, study PRJNA577476) | soil metagenome | isolation source: 100 cm soil or saprolite under grassland replicate 1 | place: USA:California | collected 2016-06-15
GTGCATGGCGAGCGCGGTCGCGCCGTCCCGGCGGGCGCCATCGCGGAGCGCCCGGACGGCCGCCTGGTGGCCGATGTGGACGCCGTCGAATTCCCCGATCACGAGATGCACTGGACCCCTCGGCCAGTCGTCGTATTCGTGAAGTACCGTCGAGGCAAGTTGTGCGGTCGTCGCGCTCACGGCGACAGACTAGGGTCTCGCCGCGGGCATTGAGCAGGTCGTTAGGCGCGCGGGCACGCCGATCTGACCCAAGCAGCCGTGGCCATATCGCAAGTCACGGTGTTCGCACCTTCCTCATCGAACTCTTCCTCGATGAACCACCGGTACACAGCTTGTGCGGATGATCGTGCCGTCCGATCGCGAGGCCGGAGGGCGCCGTGGATCAGCTCACGACAACGCCGGTCAGCGCTCCCGCGATCGCTCCAATGACCACCGTGATCACGATCGCGACGACGATCACGACCGCCGTGTACGCGAGCGCGCGCTCCTGCGGCGCCTTCATCAGAATGGGCAGCCCTAGAAAGAGGAGGTACAAGCTGTACAGCCCGAGGATCCCCAGCGGGCTCAACACCGGGATCAGCCCGAAGACTCCTGCGAGCCACGACGCAGTGCTGCCGTAAGTCGCGACCTTGAGCGCCTGCATCGGACTGGGCGTGCCGCCGAAGCTCGGCGCGAGTCGATCGATGACGATCGCGAGGATGTACACACCAGCGAGCGCGAGCGCATACGAAACAACGGCCTGAGCGATCGCGGACGCCAGCGATGCTCGGACGACACCGACGAACGGCACGTTCACCCCGAAGAGCACGCCGCCGATCAGCGTCGCTACCGGGCCGATAGCTGCGAGCGGAAGGATGTAGTCGCGGTACAGATCGGCAGTCGTGGTCCCCTCGCTATCGATGACCTGCCATTCCTGCCGTGGGCGCAAAACGATCGCCTGGGCTCGATCCACCAGTGCCATCGCCGATCCCTCCTCAACGCCATCCACACGGCGCTACGGGGATCCTAATCCGATGGGTCCGGGGACCTGGGGGGCCTGCCGGCTCAAGAGGGGACCGCATGGGTGCACAGACGCTGGCGTGCCAGCGACGCGTCTTGCTGCACCACGTCATCGCGCTACCCTCGGCACGACTTCACCTGGCAGAGGAGCTCCATGGCAAGGCTCGCTACTGAGATCACGCTGACAGCGCGCAACCGCCCCGGCCAGCTCGCAGCGATCGGCAGGTCATTGGCCGATGCCGGCGTGAACATCGCCGCCATCTCGGCGAACGCCGCCGGCCGAGACGGAACGATCCGCCTGCTCTTCGCGAATGAGGACAGCGCGGCCGCTCGTCGCGCCCTTGAGGCCGCCGGCCATCGCATCGGCAGGACGCGTGCACGCACCGACCTTCTTCCGCAGATACGGATACGGCCGCGCCGGCTCTGGCGTGGTCGAGGTCAGCGCCCACGCCGCGCGCATGAGGTCATCGCCGCTGATGCCTTCGGTCGCACGGGTCGAGTAGGTGTTCGCACCCTCGTTCCAGGTCAGCAGCTTCGGACGCGGCACTTCGTTCGCGTCGTACGGATGCCGCAGGCTCGCGTTGGCCCCGCGCACGCGAGTGCCGAGGGCGGACTCGCTGGCCAGCGGCGGTACCGGACCGAGCTCGAACGAGAGCGATCCGGCGGCGCTCGAGTAGCGGATGCGGTAGCCAGGAGCAGCCGGGTCGAGCCGCTGGCCCGGTACACGAGAGACCGATGGCCACGATCAGCAGGGCGAGCGCAGCTCGTCGCATGGCCCGAACCTACCTCCTGATCCTGGCATTCCCGAGGGCCGAAAGGCCCATGCGGCGAGCGCACACCGGGCTGTGCTCGCAGCTATCAGTTCCCGCACAGCGGCTGCACTGAGATCACTGACGACGGTTCGAGTGGGAGCACTGTGAAGCTCTTTGCGATCTCATCGAGCCAGCCCTTGGGGTTGGTCTCGGGCTGGGAGAGGGAGAACGGCGTGAACTCGTACAGCCGAGCGTTCGCGCTGATCACGTAGTACGCGGTGTCGCCGCTCGGCTGGTGGACGACCCTGGCCGCCTCGTGGCCGTCGATCGTGACCCGCTCGACCGACGTGAAGACGATGCGTCGGTTCGGTGCGTTGACGAACTCGACCGGGGAGATGCCCGCGTCGTTGCGGGACACGCTGACCCTGAGGTCATCCACGCGGTCGGGAGATCCAGTGTGGCTGCCACGTTCGCGTTCGCAGAGCTCGCGGTCCGCCTGTTCGCTCCGTGGCGAGAAGAAGTCTTGACCTGTGTTGTTCGGCCCATCCAGCTGCGATAGGGCGAGCCGATATGTCGGCGGCATGCCGATGCTGTAGCCGAGGACCGCGTTCGCATGCCTGATGAGCGCGTTGGCCGGAACGGCCGTCGCCGTGCTGGCCGGGCGAAAGGCGGGAGGAGGGGAATACGGCGTGGGCGTCGGCGTCGGCTCGGGCGACCGAACCACGGTCATCGTGCTCGTTGGCGCCGGAGGCGTGGGCGTGGCGGGTGCGCCGACCGTGCCTCGCCGTTCGGCGAGCGCGCTGCCCACGACGAGGGCGAGCAGGACCACCGCGACCCCGGCCGAGAGCATCAGCGGCAGCGGAGCGCGTCGTTGCAGTCGTGCCTGGATCACCGAGAACGGCGGGACCTGCGTGTCACGAGTCCGCCGCCGCAGCACTCGCGCGACACGCTCTTCCTGGGTCACATCGCGACGCTCGTCGTCGGTCATCCGAGATCACCGCCGAGGCGCTCATAGGCCCGCGCGAACGCCTCGCGTCCGCGGGCCAGCCGCGACTTGACTGCCTCCTCCGTGACTCCGTCCATGTCCGCGATCTCTTTCCTCGAGAACCCAGCGTCGTAGTGGAGGAGCAGCGTGCTGGACAGCGTCGCGGGCAGCTGTCGGAGCGCACGGTGCAGGAGGCCCATCTCTGGATCCCCGATCACGCGTGGATCAGCTTCCCGCCCCGAGAACGGGACGAAGCGGAGCAGCTGGCGGCGGCGATGGTGGTCGCGGGCGAGATTGGCGGCGACCCGGAACAGCCACGCCCGTGCTGAGCGGAGCTCCATGTCGCCGCCGCTGCGGATCGCCCGCACGAAGGTCTCCTGCATCAGCTCGCTCGCTACCTCCCGATCGCCGGTGAGCTTCGTGAGGAAGTTGGTCAGTGCAGCGGCGTGCTCCGAATACAGAGCCGACCAGTAGGTACTCACGGTGGCGACCCGCCGGCCGATCTCAGCTGTTTCCAACTTCCTGTCATCTCGTACGACGAACGAGCGGCGGAAGAGGGTGCATCGCGGCGGGGCGCGCGTCCACCGTCAGCGGGTCCGCTCGACCCGTCCGGTCGCCGGATCGAAGCGGAACGCACTAGACGTGCTGCCATCGCTGAAGAAGAAGTTGATGGGCGCGCCTTGGCGCGCGACCGCCGACGCGGTGATGGACCATCCGCGCCCCGCGAGCTCGGTGCGCTCGCGCAGCGCACGCAGCTCCGCGTCGTCGACGACGGCGCTGAACGCAGCCACGAGGTCTGCGTGCGAGATGACCTTCACCTCGCCGGCGGCTGACAGCCCATTGCCGAGGAGGATCGCGGCCGAACCCGCTCGGTCCGCTCGGTACGTCACGGTCGCGAAGGGAACGAACCCCGACCGATCCGCACGGGAGAGCGAGACCCCGACGCTGGCCGGTCGGGCGGTGCCGAACCGGGGCCCCTCCGCCAGCTGGCTCGCGAACGCACCCTTCTCCGAGACCCACGTCGCCGTGAGCGACTCCACGCGTACGGGCCCGGCGAGGACGTACCGCGCTCGGGAGATGGCGTCGGCGAAATAACGCTCGGGCGGGACGGCCGCGGAGCCGGTCAGTGCATCCACCCGCACCTCGGTCGCGAGCCCGACGCCGGCCGGCTTTGCGTACTGGACGCGGTACAGCGGTGCGCCGTCGGTGTCCTGTGCCAGCAGGACGCGCACGATGTAGCGAGGGCTGGTGTTCCGGAATGCCAGACCCTCCCCGCTCTCGGCCGCGCTGAGCGCGGTCTCCCATGGGACGCTCCAGGCAGCCAGCGGACGCAGCGCGTCGAAGACCACGTTGTCCTCGTGGGAGTGGAGCTTGACCTCCATCGCGTTGGCGTCCGCATCGACGAAGCCGACCCGCAGGATCGTGCCATCGGCAGAGCGGAAGTAATAGTTCAGCTTCTCCGGACGCGCCAGCGCGTGCGACTCGGATGTGAATCGGACGATCCCCGCGATGAGCTCGCTCCCTGGCAAGACGCGCTGCGCGGCCTCGCGCGCCGTCCGCGCGCCGTCGTCGAATGACACCGAGGAGGCGCGGGCCGAGACGTACCCGAGCCCGATGGCGCCGATGAGCAGGCCGGCGATGGCCACGCGCGCGATGCGTCCGAGCGTCCGCGGCGTCAACCGATGCGTGCCGAAGGGATCGGTCGCCTTCCGTAGCCCCTCCGCGAAGAGGTTGAACGCCAGGACCGCGCTGACGACGACGATGCCGGGGATGAACGCGACGTACTGATGCTGGAACGCGTAGTGGCGCGCGCCCGCGAGCATCTGGCCCCACTCGGGCGCACGGTCGCGGATCGGCAGGATGGGTCGACCCAGGTCGTCGGTATAGAAGGTGCCACCTGAGATGAAGAAGCCAATGAAGCCGAGCTCGGCCATGAGCAGCAGCACGGAGCCCGCTTCGAGCGCGATGAGACCGACGAGCTGCGGACCGAGGTCGCGCAGGACATGCGCGCGCGCCACGTGGGCACCGGTACCGCCGACCGCTCGCGCCGCCTCGATGTGCGGCATCGCCACGGCGCGGATGGTCTCGGCGCGCACGAACTGCGCCAGCTCGGCCCATCCGACGAGCGCGAGCGCGAGGATGAAGCCGAGCATCCCCTGATCGCGGAGCGCGATGACGACGAGCAGCGCGAGCATCAGCTGCGGGATCCCACTGACCGCGTTCGTCACATACGCGACGGCGCGGTCGAGCCATCCTCCGTGTCGCCATCCCGCGAGCACGCCGAGCGCAGTGCCGATCGACGCGCGGATCCCCAGGCCGAGCAGCAGGGCCGTGACCGTCAGGCGCGCGCCCCAGAGGAGCCGCGACAGCTGGTCGCGGCCGAGCGGGTCGGTGCCGAGGACGTAGTACGCATCCGGCGGCGTCGGCGGTGCGGCGAAGCTGCCGTCGGGATAGAAGATGATCACGCGCTGCGCCTGCGGGTCGGAGGGCGCGAGCTGCGGACCGAAGAGCGCCAGCACCGCGACGACCGTGATGCCGAGCGTCCCGATCAGCAGCGGAGCATTCGTGACCGCGCGCCAGCCGTCGGTCCGCGTGATGGTCATGGCCGCCTCGGCACGAACGCGCGCGCGACGGCCTCGATGGCCACCGCGAGCCCCGCGAAGACGAGCGCGAAGCTCAGCGCGATGAGCGTCGCAAAGGCGGTGCGCCCGTTCGCGAGGCCATGGATGAAGCCGAAGCCGGCGCCGTACCAGGAGAAGACGTATTCGACGATGGCAAGGCTCGAGAGGGCCGTGCGTACCGCGAGCCCGAACCCCGTGACGATGGCGGGCGCGGCGTTCGGCAGGACGTGCCGCCGCGCGACCACCGACTCGACCAGGCCCTTCGCGCGCGCGGTGCGCACGTAGTCGCCGTGCCGGACCTGCTCCAGTGCCGTCGCGGTCGTCCGGAAGATGTACGCGGCGGGGCGGGCGGCAAGGGCGAGCGCGGGCAGGATGAGGTGCTCATCGAGCCCGAAGCCCGACGTGGGAAGGATGCGCGTCTGCGTGCGGACGAAGACGAGGACGACGACCAGCTGCAGCAGCATGGCCCAGAAGAACGACGGCAATGACACGCCGGCGGTCCCGATCGCCCACGCACCAGCGCGCAGCGGGGCCGACGCGGACAGCGCGTAGGCCGCGCCCGCGGTCATCCCGACGACGGCGGCGGCCGTCAGCGCGACCCCCAAGAGCGCGGCGCTGCGCCCGAGCGAGGTGATGAGGGCTTCGAGCGTGCTCATCTCACGGAAGGGGTCGAGACCGCGGAGCAGCACACCGATCGTGAGCTCGCTCAGCTTCGCGTTCGCCAGGGCAACATCGGCGAGCCACACGACGAGCAGCGAGGTCAGCAGGAGGGACGCGAACGCGCGCAGCGATGCCAGGCGCAGCCCGGCGGTCACGTCGTTCTGTACCGCTCTCGCTGCCTCAGCGTTCCGACCAACGTCCCATCATGGGTACTTCACGACAACGAGGTCGACCGGCCGCCAGTCACGGCCGTCGGGGAGCTGCGCGAGAAGGCGGTCCGCCACGGTCGCGGAGATGGCGCCGGGCGCGTCGACGATCCGCACGAGGAACGGATCGCTGCCGCACTCGCTCAGGTACACGAGGTTCGTGCCGTCGGTCGACCATTCGGCCCGCACCGGGCAGCGCGCATCGGGCCGCGTCGTTCCGGTCGCGAGATCGACCGGCCCAGAAGAGGTAAGGACGACCAGCTTCGAGTCCGGCGCGATCCCCTTGCGGAAGAGGATGTCGTCGCCGCCCGGGCGCCAGCGCGGCTCGTACTGGATGGGGAACGCCTCGGGCCGCAGCACCCGAGCACCGTTCCCGTGCGCGTCGCTCGTCGTGATCCCCTTGCCGGTCGCCGCGACCAGGCTGGGTTCCGTGGTGCGCCACCCGACGCCGAGCATCGAGGAGAGCATGTGCCCGATGCGCTCGATGCGGCCGCTTGGCTCGATGAGCGAGTAGCCATCGACCTCGCTGAAGCCGAGCCTGCCATCGGGGGACCAGCCCACGACCCCGCCGCATCCGTAGAAGTAGCCCTGCCCCTGTCGCGATGCCATCCCGGCGGTGCAGACCTTCTTCGGGTCCGAGCCGTCCGGCCGGACCATCCAGATGCCGGTGAGGAAGGTCGCCTCCATCTTCTCGAAGGCGACGAGGCTCCCATCGGGGCTCCACGCCGGTCGCAAGTCGTACGCGTAGCCCTGGCCCGACACGCTCGGCCCGCTGATCGCCACCGCGTGGGTCGTGTCGAGATCGACGACGACCAGCCGTTCCTCGAACTGACTCTGCCCGAGCGGGAAGGCGACGGTGACGACGATGCGGCGCGCGTCCGGGGCGAGCTGCCGGCCGAGCACCGTGAAGCCGAGGCGGGTGTGACCGGCACCGACGAATCGCGAGGGGTACGTGACCACACGGCGCGGTGCGCTGCCGTCGAGCGGGACCGCCCACAGCTCGGCGATCTGCAGGGGATCGCTCGCCTTCGCGCGGAGCACGAGGGCCACCTCTCCGTGCAGGTCACGGATCGTCGACACCGAGACGCCCTCGACGACGCCCGGACGAAAGGCCGGCGCGGGCGTCGGCGTCTGCGTCTCCGTCGGAGGTGGCTCTGGCGCCGCGCAGGACAGAACGAGCGCCGCGAGGGCGGCGAGTCGGACGACACAAGCGATCGTGCGAGTAGCGATCATGGGGCGAGGAGCTCGGCGCCGTCCCGGTTGACGAGGACGAACAGCGCAGTACGAAGGCCTGCCACGACCAGTAGACGCGCGACCTTGGCTCGTTGTTCCGACGAACAGGCAACCGTCGGTGCCAGGGTCGTTCCGCGGATCTGCGCTACCCCCGGCCCGGGACAGGAGCCGGCTGTCCGAGGAGGTCCTTGCCGATGATCCCGCGGTCGACCGCCTCCAGGCCGACGAAGCAGTTCCAGGTCATGCCGTCGTGGCCGAGTCCGACGCAGCCACCCGCGACCGCACCACCGATCACCAACAGTTCCTTCGTCCCAAGGAAGTCCGAGAGCTCTGGCGCTGGTGGCGATCCGAGGACGCACCGATAGGTTTTCCCGTCCGTGTCAGGCACGCAGGTCGGATCGGTCCGCGCGAAGATGGCGGCGCCCGCAGGCATCCCCGCGGCGACATCCGCCGGGGTGATCGGGCCCAAAGCGACCGGTGTCGCTCGTGGTGACGGCGTGGCTTCTGCCGCGACGCCCGACCACTGCGAGAGGCGCAGCGACCCGTCGGTGTACCTGCCATCGGCCGCGATCGCGAGCTCGATCACCACGCCGTGCGGCCCGGTGGCGTCGCGCACGCCGCAGACGGTCGTGGCTGTCGAGCCCGTGACCGCCGCGAGGGGGATCCCGTTCTGGCGAGTGCCGCCTCTGCCGGTGCGCACATCCGTGTAGCCCGCGGTCGAGGCGACCGACTGAGGCGTCCCCCAGAGGTCTTGCACGGTCGCGATGTCGGGACCGGTCCGCGTCCAAGTGCAGCTCAGCCCGATGCCAGGGACCGCGCTGACAGCCCATGGACCGGCGCTCGGCTGCGGACCGTACGCAGGATCGCTCATGATCCGCACGCTGAACCCGTAGCCCTCGACGTTCAGCGCGCTCTCCGCTACCCAGGTACGCAGAGACTCAGGAGATGGCGCCCGGCAACCCGCGAACGTAGCGGGGTAGGCGAACCAGTCGTTGGCGCCGCCGGCCCCGGGGGCCTGAGCGATGTACGTGTCTTTGCCGGCGACGATCCACACCGGTCCTCTACCGAGCTCCGCAGCGCTCGTCGCAGGGCGCTCCGAGCCGAGCGGATACATCGTGAAGTCCGTCACCGTCGGGTAGCGCTTGCGGAACGCGGCCTCTGCGCTCGCGGAACCCATGCCGGGTGCGTCGCCCGGCGGCGACGGGAACGCGATGTGAAGGATCGGGAGCTGACCGGATGGACATGGCATAGCGCCGCCGACAGGGTTCTGGACCGGCTGCGCCGTCTCGGCTACGACCCTGAAGACCGACAGCGGATATGCGCCGCTCGCTGGATCGCGGCCATCGCGCTCGAAGACGACCTGAACGCGGTCGCCCGCTCTCACGCCCGTCGCGGCGATGGTCGGAGCCGCCGGCAGGACCTCGGTGAACCTATCGGCGCGCAGCAGCGTTGGATCGCCGAACTCCTGCGACAGCATCGGGCTCTCGAGCTTCACGCGGACCGTCTGCGGTCCTACGATCTCGACCACGTACCCGGGATAGGGCGCGCCGCGTCGGTCCGGCAGCGCATCGAACGTCGGCGGCCAGTTCGCGTCGGACCCAAGCCTGGTGCCGATCGTCTCGTTGGATCCGGCGACCGAGAAGAACAGGCCCCACTTGTACGGACCCGTGTCGATCAGTCCCATCTGGGCTCGGATCTCGCCGGACACCGCGACGACGCACACCATCAAACTCCGCAGCGTCGCCTCGGGCTGCGTCGTCCATCTGGTCGGCCAGTCGCCACCCGCTCCGTCCATCAGATCCTTCATGGACATCCGCTTGGACTCCATCCGGTCGAGCCGCGTGACGCCGAATACCTGCTGACGCGCGGCCGCGCACACACCGACATCGCCGCGCCCGGCGACCCCGAGCGGCGCGGACGTCCCCGAGGATGCGGGACTCGTGTTCGCGCGCCATCCAGCGAGCTGGGTCCCCGCGACCAGCGCGAACACCAAGGTGGCCACGCCGATCAGTGCGGGGCGGACGAAGGCAAGTGGTTGGCGCCGTGCCTCGCGTCGCGGCGGGACCGCGGGCATCGGCTCACGCTTCGCCAGCATGACATCGTTCCGCCGCAGCTCCGTGCTGAGCTCACGGCACGTACGGCAGACGCCGAGGTGCTGAGCCAGCTGTAGCTGCTCGGCAGGGGCGATGTCGCCCTCGAGCGAGCGGTGGATGAGCTCAAGGACATGCGTCATCGAGCGCCCACCTCGCGCCGATACGCCTGAGCGAAGCTCTCGCGACCACGCTCGAGCCGCTCCTTCACGACGCGCTCGCTCACGCCGGTGAGCTGGGCGATCTCCGCGCGGCTGAAGCCTTCATGCAGACGGAGCACGAGCGCGGTCGCCTGCTCAGGAGGAACGCTCCGCAGCGCGCTGCGCACGACGTCCGCATCGACATCGAACGTGGCGCGGTCATCCCGCTCACTGCCCGAGAACGGCAGGAACGCGAAGCGACGCCGGCGTCGGAGGTGGTCGATCGCGAGCCCGAGAACGGCAGGAACGCGAAGCGACGCCGGCGTCGGAGGTGGTCGATCGCGATGTTCGTCGCGATGCGGTAGAGCCACGGGCGCACGTCCGCTTCGCCGGGGATCCGTCCCGCGCGCGCGGCTCGCTCGAATGTCTCCTGCATCAGGTCCTCCGCGGTGGCCGGGTCTCGCGACAACCGCCGCAGGTATCGCAGGAGCGCGGGAGCGTGGAGCGCATAGGCGCGCTCCCAGTCCACCGCCCGCTCGCCCGCTGCGGCCTGTGCGGCGATCGTGGTCTCCGTCCTGTTCCCTGACATCTACAACGAATGACGGACGGGAATGGCCAGGGGTGCGGGGCCGCTAGCTCACAGACGACGACGCGGGCCCCGTGTCCAGCAGCTCCTCCGCCGGGAACCCCGCATCGCGCACGAGCTGCAGCACGCTGTCCGCGTGCGCGCGGTCGCGCGTGTCGACGATCACGTCGAGCCCAACGCGGCCCAAGGTCGTGTACGGACCGAGGCGGTGGATGCCGACGTGGAGGATGTTGATGCGCGCGGCCGTGAGGACGCCGGTCAGGTCATGTAGACGGCCGGGCCGATCGTCGAGCCACGTCCGGAAGGCGAGATAGCGGCCCGCGCTCGCGAGACCCTGCTGGATGACCTTGCCGAGCGTGTTCGGGTCGATGTTCCCGCCGCTGATGACGATGCCGACGTGCCGGCCGAGCGGCGCGGGGCTCTCGAGGACCGCGGCGAGCGCGGCGGCGCCGGCGGGCTCGGCCAGGAGCTTGTGGCGCTCGAGCAAGAGCAGCAGCGCGCGGGCGATCTGCTCGTCCGTCACGGTCCGCACCTCGCTCACCGCCTCGAGCGCGAGCGCGAGGGTGCGGGCGCCGGGCCGTCCCACCGCGATGCCGTCGGCGATGGTGTTCGGTGTCACCTCGACGAGCTGATGCGCAGCGAAAGACCGGGCGAACGCAGGAGCGCCTTCGCTCTGCGCGCCGATGAGCCGCACGCCGCGCGACGACGTCACGAGACCGCATCCCGCGAGCAGTCCCCCGCCCCCGACCGGGACGACGATCGTGTCGAGAGCCGGTTCGTCCTCGAGCATCTCGAGCACGACGGTCCCTTGGCCCGCGATGACGTCCGGATCGTCGAACGCGTGCACGTACGTCACGTCCTTCTCCGCGGCCATGCGAAGCGCGATGGCGTGTGCCTGGTCGTACCCAGCGCCCTCGACGATCGCCTCCGCCCCGGCGCGCTGGATCGCGGTGAGCTTGGCGAGCGGGACGCTCTCGGGTAGCACGATCCAGGCGGGGATCCCCAGAAGCTTCGCAGCGTGCGCGACGCCCTGACCGTGATTACCCGCCGAGGCGGTGACCACCCCGCGCGCGCGGACGGCCGGATCGATCCCGAGGAGCTTGTTCAGTGCGCCGCGGACCTTGAACGCGCCGGTCTGCTGGAGGTTCTCGAGCTTGAGATGGACGTCGGAGCCCACCAGTGCCGAGAGCGCGTCAGAGCGCTCGAGCGGCGTGTGACGGACAAGACCGGAGATCGCGCGTGATGCTTGCTCGACATCCGCGAGGCCGAGGCGCGCGGTCACTCCGGTGCTCACTGCTGCGTCATCCGCGATCAGACTAGAGCGGCCATCTACTGACCAACGGCCGAAAGAGCGGAGCCCGATCGCGAGGGCCACGGCGCGCGCGGGCAACGAGCGGGATCGCTACTCCGTGGGCCAGTGATCCCATGGCGACGTCGCCGCGGGCTTCGGCACGGCCGGAGGCTCGCTCGCCGCGGCCGGGATCTCGGCCGGGATCGGCACGGTCTCGGCCTTCCGCCACGGCTGCTCCTCGAACGGCTTCGGCAGCTGGAGCGGCTTGCGCTCGAACTTCGTCGCGATCTCCGGGTGCGCCTCTTCGACCATCGCGAAGATCTCATCGAGCTCCTCGCCGATGAGCTCGCCCTTCTCGAGCAGCGCGTTCGCGACAGCGTGGACCGCGTGCGCCTTCTCTCGGACGAGCGCGCGAGTCTCCGCGTAGAGCATGTCGAGCATCTTGTCCGCGATGCGCATGAGCGGCTCGGGCACGCCCCCGAGCGCGTTCTGCGACGGCACGGCGAGCAGGCTCGGACCCATGCCGTGCTGACCGCAGTAGGACATGGCGAGATAGGTCGCGGTCTGCATGTCGGAATCGGCGCCCGTCATCTTCGTCTGGAGGAACTCCTCCTCGACGGCGCGTGAGCCGAGGGAGATCATGATGTCGGCCTCGATCTCGTGCGCGCGCCGCGTGTAGCGCTCCTCGCGGTCGGAACGCTGGACGACACCGAGCGCGTCGCCCATCCGGATGATCGACGCCTTGAGGATGCGGTGGTCGGTGCGCACGAAGTGCGCGACGACCGCGTGCCCGGCCTCGTGGTACGCGAGGGCGCGCCTGTCGTCCGCGGTCATCTTCGTGATCGGCTGCTTCAGGCCGAGCTGCCGCATGTCGCGCGCGCTGAGCCAGTCGCGGTACGTGAGGCGGTCGCGCCCCTGGTCGTGGGCGACGATGAGCGCCTCGTTGATGTTCGTCTTGATGTCGACGGGGGTCCACCCGACCGAGTCCTGGACCATGAGGTCGATGTTGATGTTCGGGTCGTGCGCCTTCTGCGCGAGGTAGAGGTCGATGATCTCGCGGCGGCCCTCGCCGTCCGGCACGTACACGTTCAGCTTGCGGTCGAGACGGCCGGGTCGCGTGAGCGCGACGTCCAGGACGTCGGGACGGTTGGTCGCGCCGATGACGAAGACGACCGGCTTCGGCGGGACCGGGCCGCGGACGAAACCGAGCCAGCGCAGGAACTTCTGCCACCGGCGGTCCTCGATGTGCTGCCCGAGCGAGTCCATCTGGTTGAGCATCGTGTTCAGCGCGAACCCGCTCATGCCGCCCATCATGCCCATCGGGCCCATGCCGCCCTGCTGCTGCCCGCCCATGACGCCGCCGCGCGAGCGGCCGATCGAGTCGAGCTCGTCGATGAAGAGGATGCACGCGCCCGGGTGCCCCGGCTTCGCGTACTTCCGCCCGAGCTTGCGGGCCTTGCCGAACAGCGACATGACGATGAGCGCGTCCATGCCGAACCACATGCTGGTCATGGAGCTCGCGTCGACGTAGATGAACGGGAGGTCGGCCTCGGCCGCGATGATCCCGGCGAGGAAGCTCTTCCCGGTACCGGGCGCACCCGCGAGCAGCATCCCCTTGGGCGGCTCGCCGCCCATCGCACGGAACTTGTGGATGCCCTGGAGGATCCGGACGGTGCTCTTGGCGTGCTCGAGCAGATCCGGCTGGCCGCGGTAGTTGTCGAAGGTGAGGCCGATCTGCGGGCTGTCGGGCGTCACGGTGTACGTGCGCGGCCGCGACAGGAACCACATGAGGACGCCGAACTGCGCGATCATCGCGAAGGCGTAGAAGAGGAGCAGCACGAGCATCGAGGGCGCCTGGGCGATCAGGCCGACGAGCCCTTCGATGAGCCCCCGCACGCCGAACGTGAGGACGGCAAGGGTCATGATCAGGAGGAGGATCAGCAGGCGCCGGCGGTTCCGTTCCCACATGTAGGCGCCGTGATCGAGCATCTTGTCCATCGGTGCCGCCTCGACACCGACACCCGCCGCCTGGGCGGCGACGCTCTTCGAGGTCATGTCTGGGCTGCTCAATTCACACCTACGACCTTCCCGTCGCGCACGCGGAAGACGATCCCAACGATGACCTTCTCACCGGACTGGGCCCGGCCGCCGGCCACGTATGCAGAAAGGATATCCCCCTGCCTTTCCGTGGCGCCGGTGAACATGACCTCATCGATGTCGACCAGGGGCTCGATCGCTCCTGCCAGCCGCTGTAGCAATTGCGGGTCCAGGGACCTGGCGAGGCCCCGCGCGTCGTCCTGGAGCAGGAAGCTCGTCAGCCGGGCGGCCGCGGCGGGCTCCTCGACGGGCGGCAGCCCCCGCCAGGGGCTCTCGGGCGGCGCGGGATTCGCGAGCTGCGCCCCGAAGGCGCCCGCGATGGCGCCGCCGAGGAACACGACAAGGCCGATGATGGCCTTCGCCTTATTCACGCCGCACGACCTTGCCGCTGGCGAGGGTGAGCGCGAGCGGGAAGAACTGTCGCTGCCCGCCCGCGGCGCGGATCTCGATCGCGTAGATGTGCACTGCGAGCGATCCGGCGGTCCGCCCGCCGAGGTACGTGAGCGAGATCGGCGTGATCTGCCCCGTCGCTTCCTGCGACTGCGCGTACTGCATCGCGCGGTTCACGACGTCGGTCTTCGGGGAGAGCGAGACGAGGGTGTCGGACTCGTTCTGCAGCAGGCCCAGCATGTACCGGCGCGACGCGGCACTCTCGTGGACGCCGAACACGGCCTTCTCCTCGAGGAGGCCGCCGCCGATCGCGGTGACGACGAAGCTGAGCAGGGCCCCGAGCACGAAGACGATCGCCCACGGGCGCAGTGCCCGCAGCATCCCCACCGACCGAGTCTAGGCGGGACCGGCGGCGCGTAGCTGAGGGACCGCTAAGACGACCCCGCCGAGGACGACGAGGACCAGTCCGGCGCTGCCCGCGACGGCGAGCGGGACGCCGAACGCGATGGCGAGCGCGCCGAGGAGCGGTCCGTTCACCACGCGCAGACCCTGCGTGCCGAACGTGTACGCGCCCATGACGCGCCCCCGGATACGGTCGGGGGCCGACAGCTGCAGCGTCGTGTTCGTCAGCGACGCGGTGATGACCCCCGCCGCGCCCACGACGAGCATGAGCGCGAGCGAGACCGCGTACTCGCCGGAGAAGGCGAACAGGAGGATGGCGAGCATCTCGACCATCGCGGTGAGGGCGATGAAGAGCGCCGGGCGCTTCCGCTCGCGCGCCGACCCGAGGTACACGGCGGCCACGATCGCGCCGACGCCGCTCGCGACGAGCAGGAACGGATACGCGAGCGGGATCGTCGGGAAGCGGTCCACGGCGAACACGACGAGCAGCGAGTTGAACGTGTGCCCGAGGAAGATGACGGTCACGGCCTCGATCCCGATGAGCGAGCCCAGCAGCGGGCGCTGGCGCACGTAGCCGAGACCCTCGCGCAGCGCGTCCATCGCCGGGCGACGCTCGCCCTCGTGCAGCCGCTTGATGTGCACGAGGGAGAGGAAGACGAGCAGCGGGATGAAGGTCATCGCGTTCACGAGGAACCCCCAGCCGGCGCCGAACGCGAGGAACACGAAGCCGGCGACGGCCGGCCCGATGACCTGCGAGAACTGCCGCATGGTCGAGTTCAGGCTCACGGCGGAGAGGAGCCGCTCCCTCCCGACGATGGAGTGGATGAGCGTCTGCTGCGCGGGATTGCCGATCGCGCCCGCGAACCCGTGGACGAGGAGCAGCCCGAAGATCCACCAGACCGTCACGATGTTCGAGAGGGTCGCGATCGCGACGCCGAGCGCCGCTGTCAGCAAGAGGAGCTGCGCGACGATCTGGACCTTCCGCGGGTCGTAGCGGTCCGCCAGGACGCCGCCGTAGAGCGCGAACACGGTGAACGGGACCCAGTGCGCGAACACCATCATCCCGAGCCAGAACGGCGCGCCCGCGAGGCCGACGAGCTGCACGACGAGATATCCGCGGATGACGTTCTCCATCCCGTCGCCGGTCTGCGAGATCCAGCTCACGATCCAGTACCAGCGGAACGTCGGGACCTCGAGCGCCGCGAAGCGCGTGCGCCGCGGCGCCGCGAGGACGCCGAGGGTCGGGGCCGCGACGGGCGTGATGAACATCTGCGTGAACATGCGGCCGTAAGGACCCGCGCTGATGACGCCGATGCCGACGCGCGTGAATTCGGGGCGGAGGATGTTCTCGCGATGCCCTTCGCTCGCCATGAGGCCGCGGTGCGCGACGGCGACGGACTGCGCGTACGCGAGGTTCTCACCGGCGCGCGAGTACTTGATCCCCGCGGCGTCGAGGCGGTCGAAGGGTGAGCCCTTCTCCGGCGACTGATGCCCGAAGTAGCGCAGGCGGAACATCTCCTCGGAGTGCTGCCGCGCGACCGGGACGAGCCGCGCGTCGATCGTGAGCGGCTGCAGCCCCGCGGCGACGCGCTCCTCGTTCAGCAGCGCGACCATCTGCGCCTCGGCCTGCGGATCGGCCTGCAGCTGCAGGTCGGCGGGCAGGTCGAGCTCCTGGCGGTGGTCGGCGTCGATCTTCGTGACGAAGAGCGCGCCCGCGTCGCTCCCGAGGAGCTGCCCCAGGTACGGCTGCGCGGCGGCCACGCCCGAGACGAGCGCGCGTCCGAGGCGCGATCCGTCGATCGCGTTCCGCACGTCGTTCCCGACGGGCAGGACGATGAGCGCGGCGAGGCCGATGGACGTGACGACGAGCGCGCGGAGCACGGACGGCACGACGCCGAACGCGCGGTCGATGATGCGGGCCGCGCGGCGAGCGTGGACGGCGCGGACGAGCGGCCAGATCGCGAAGCGGCCGCCGAGCGCGAACAGCCCCTCGACCGCGAGCAGCACGACGACGA
>WNFU01005117.1_pt1 | contig 16464 bp, 19 predicted proteins | sample 5400121 | NCBI WGS metagenome assembly WNFU01 (sample SAMN13153360, study PRJNA577476) | soil metagenome | isolation source: 100 cm soil or saprolite under grassland replicate 1 | place: USA:California | collected 2016-06-15
TCCGGGCTCAGCTCGTGAAACACCTTCAAGCGCCGGGAGCGCTTCGGCACCGACCGGATCAGCGTCGTCAGCTGCCGCTGCATCCCATGAACGACCGACGCCGCCTGCGTCTCGTGATCGGTCGCCGTTCCCAGCTGCGGGATCTCGCTGTAGGCTCCGCCGAGGTTCTTCGCTGCCGGCTCCAGCAGCACCGTGATCCCGAGCTTGTTCAGCGCCGCCACGATCCCGCCGTCGCTTGAGACAACCACCAGGTCCGGCTTGTAGCCGGCGATCGCCTCCGCGTTCGGCGTGTACCCGGACAGGTTCGTCTTCGGCGCGCTCGGAGGATAGTTCGACTGATCATCGACAGCCGCCACCTGCGAACCCGCCCCGATCGCGAACAGATCCTCGGTCGCCGTCGGCGACAACGAGACGATCCGCGTCGGCCGCTCCTCGATCACGACCGGACCGTTCGCCACCTGCACCGTCACCGGATAACTCACCGCCCACGACTGCCTCGCGTCACCTGAGGCGAGCGCGGGAACTGCCAGCAGCACAAACAGCGCGACTAGCGCTGCAAACCTAATCCTGACCATAAAAAACCTCCGCTTGGAAGCGGAGGGAGGAGGCCCGGCGGCGCCTTAGCCGCACGAACCGCCCTTCCTCCGAGGGCTGCATTCGTCGGCGTAGCGCAGGCGACCTGGCTCATCCCCCGAAGGGGCATCACAGTTGCGGGACAGCGCCGGAGTCACACCGGCTTCGCTGCCACTACACCGGCCGGGGAATATATGCCCGGCCCACCGAGCCTACAGCGACACGCGGATGCCGCGCAAGCGCCGCTGCGCCGCTATCGCAGGATCTCAACGAAGACGAGCGCGGACGGCGCCACCCGGTTCGGTGTGAGGACAAGAAGCGGACTGCCGCCTGTGGCGGCGTACCGCAGCACAATCCTGATCGGCGGAGATCCCGGCGTTCTCGAGTTGCTTCCGGGAGCCGACGACCACCTCCTGCTGCGCGCCCACCTACCGCACTGGAAAGAGCTGATCCACGTCGTCGACCGCGCGCGTCGGGTCGCGAGTCTTGACCTCGACCTCGACGCGGCAACCGCGAAGCTCGCCGACGACGCGATCGTCGGCAAATTGCTGCGAACGCGTCCGGGCGTTCGCCCGCCGCGGACCTGGGACGCGTTCGAAACCGGCGTCCACGCCATCATCGGCCAACAAGGCCCGCTCGCCACGACGACCGCCACGACCGGGCGCCCTGTGGAGCGGCTCGGCTCGCCCGTCCTCGGCCTCCATCAGCTAGGCCTCAGCCGCACCTTCCCGACACCGTCAACGCTCGCCGAAGGCGATCTCAGCCGCCTCGGACTCAGTCGCGCAACCAAAACGGCCCTCCGACGCGCTACACCGACGTCTAGCGGTTGAGCAACAGCCGCTGGCAGGCTCGTGCGGCACAACTCACCGCCGTCTCCAAATCCTGACCAGCGCCGTGGCGCGAGAAGGTCGCTCGCGAAACGGAACCCAATTCGTCGAACCCGAGGCGAGGGTGGCGGAGCGTCGTCGCAGGTGCCCCGCTTCGGCCGCTCGCTCTAGTGCTTGGTCCTGCGCTTGCTCCTGCGCCGGCTTCCGGCGCGTCCGCGATCGCCGGCGACAGCGATCGTTAGAAGACTGTGTGCGGCCGGTACCCGGCGGCAACGAGCGAGGCGACCGGCGCGAACAGCGGCTGCGGAAGTTCCTGCCAGTCGAACCAGTGCCATCGCGGCGTCTTCTCCGGCTCGCGTGCTACCGGCTCATCGCCTCCCGCATCGAGCCGCACAAACGTCGTGCGGAAGACAGCACGCGAGTCCGCGAACCCGTCAACAGTCATCCCGACCGGGCGCGGATTCGCGCCGACAAGACCCGTTTCCTCGCGCAGTTCGCGGAGCGCGCACGCTTGCGGGGTTTCCCCCTGGTGCGGCTTCCCGCCCGGAAGCGACCAGGTGCCGCGGCCGTGCGCAGCCAATCTTAGTCCCAACAGCAACTTCGATCTGCGCTCGACAAGGACGCCCACACCCTCCTGCTCCTCGGCAGTCTTCAGCGAATCGCCTACCCGGATCGGCGCACTACTCAAGAGTTGCGCGCGCAGACCGCCACGATGAACCAGCGATCTCAGTAGACGTTTGCCTGTTACCTCCTCGAGGTGCCGACAAGGTTTGCAGAGATGTGTGCCACGGCAGAGCGCATTGCCGACCCAAAACGCTCGACCGACGAGAGCGTTGAGTTCAACGCCGCGCGTGGTCAGGTTCCTCCTCGCCTCGCCCGGACGAAGCACGACACGATCGACTCGCTCGAACTCTTCGATCGCCTCGCTCTCGATCAGTGTGCGATCACGGGCGACCTTCGAGTCATGCCAGAAGCCCGCGCCGATCGCGTACCGGTCGCCGGCGAGCCCAATCCCCCTCAGAGCAGACACCGTGTCGATGCTCCGCATCGGCGCACCCTTCACGTCGGCGATGTGAATGTGCTCAACCACGCCCATCCCCACGAGGTTAGCGGCCGGTTGCGTGGAGTCGTGCGCCCTGTTAGCCAGTCATCGATCAGGCCCGAGGCCCAGCTGTCCGAATCTGGCGAGACGCTGGAACGTCGTTCGCACACACTCTCCTCGGAATCGAGCCACCGGACCAACGCGCATCGAAAGCGAGAACCGACGCATGTCGAAGACGGTCGCAGAGACCAGCATCGAGGACGCACGCGCGGCCGCCACCTTGCACGCGTCGAACGCGGAGTACCTTCGAGCCTTGGTCGAGTCCGACACAGCCTGGTATGACGACCGCCTCAGCGACGACTTCGTCTGCACGCTCGGAGACGGTCGCCGGATCGACAAGACTCAGTTCCTCGAACGGACGGCCGAAGGGCCGTGCGTAAGCGATGTGCGCTGCGACGACGTTGAGGTTTGCTTCTACGGAGACGTTCAGGGAGTCACTCACTTCACCAGCGCGGCTCTCCCGCTTCGAGGCGCTATACGGACGTGTGGCGGGTCGAGGGTCGCTGGCCGTCGCGGCACAGTCACTCCCGTTCGTTGATCCCCAGGACTGGGAGAGCAAGCTGAATGCGCGCCGGCGTCATGGACATGCTCGTACGACCGGGAGGGAGACGATGGAGCTTGGTGTGCTGGTCTTAGACGGCATCGATTGGCGTGACGCTCTCTGGCCAGCCGGGCTGTCATATGCCGACACGCGCGCCGAGAGCGCGCGGGCATGAGCGCCAAGGCAGGTCAGATCACCGTCTCGCCGCAGCTCTCCGTCCGCCGGGGCCGCGAGGCGGTCGAGTTCTACAAGGCCGCCTTTGGCGCGGCTGAGATCTATCGCGTGGGCGGCACAGAGGAACACCAGGCAGTCGTTGCCCAGCTTTCGGTCGGCGACGGATCGTTCTGGGTTGCCGACGAATCACCAGCGAACAAGAACTTCAGTCCTGAATCGTTGGGCGGAAGTACCGTGCGCCTGCTGTTGATCGTCCAGGATCCTCAGTCCGTGGTCCAGCGGGCCGTGGCCCTAGGCGCGATCGAAGTCTCACCGGTGGAAGAAGAATTTGACTGGCTGCTGGGACGGATCGAAGACCCCTTTGGACATCACTGGGAGATCGGAAAGCCCCTGATCGAATGGCCCCCCTCACGTACAAGCTAGGAGGGCGTCTAGGTGTAAGACCCGAGCAGGTTGGTTCTGGTGACCGGGGCGGTGGTGGCCGAGGGCTGAGTGTCTCCGGCGATGGTTGTAGTGCCAGAGCCATCCGTCAAGGGCTCGTGTGCGTTCGTCGCTTGAGCGGTAGATGGCGCCGTAGGCCCAGCCGTAGATCAGCGTGCGGATGAAGCGTTCCGCTTTTCCGTTTGTCTGGGGGCGGTAGGGCCGTGTGCGCAGGTGGCGGATGTGGAGGGTTCGACACGCGAGGGCGTGGATCGTCGAGCGATAAGCACCGCCGTTGTCGGTGAGCACGCCTTCGACGGTGACACCATGCCGACGGTAGAAAGCGACGGCTCGGCTGAGGAAACCCGCGGCGGTCGTTGCTTTCTGATCGTCGAGCACCTCTGCGTAGGCAAGGCGGCTGTAGTCGTCGACGGCGACGTGGACGCACTCCCATCCGATCAGGCTGCGACGTACGCCAGCAGCATCGACGGCTCGCACGCGTTTGTGCTGGCGCATGCTCTCTCGAGCGCGCTTGCCGGCGCCGCCCTGGATCCGCCCAAGCTGCTTGACGTCAATGTGCACGAGCTCGCCGGGCCGCGACCGCTCATACCGAACCGGCTGCTCGAGTCCGAGCCGCCCGAGTCGACCCATCCCTGACCGAGTCAGGATCCCAGAGACTGTTGAAAGCGCCATTCCAAGAGTCTCGGCGATCTCAGCGGCGGTGAAGCGCAACCCGCGGAGCTTCGCGATCGCCTCGACTCGATCCGGCGACGTGCGATTCGCGACTCGCCGGGGTGCCGAGGAGCGGTCAGCAAGACCTGCCACGCCTTCGAGCCGATAGCGACCGACCCACTTCCGTGCACAACGGACGCTCACCCCCGCCGCCGCTGCCGCCGAAACGACCGTCCGACCTTCATCAACAACGAGCTCACACAACCGCCGCCTACCAGTCCAGCTGAGAGCAGCGTTAGCGAGCAGATTCATCCGGAGACCTCCTTGGGGCCGAGCTTGCCTTTGACAGCTGCTCAGCCTCCAGGGAGGCCCGGATGAACCAACCTGCTCAGGAACTACATCTAGGCGCCAGCGCGGCGAGCGCGCAAACAGTTAGAAGCGTCTCATCTCTTGTGCGTTTGTTGGCTTGCGTTTGTGAGCGCGGAGACGAGTGGGGCTTTAGCGCTTGAGGCACCGACACCGAGATCATTCGCGCCTGCGGCCCTGAAGCAGAGGCAGGTCCCTCCGACGCCGCAGCCTGCACCGGCCTTGCCTCGTCGCGGCGTTCGACTGCCGGCCGGCGCAGGCGAATCGCGGCCCCGATCTCTGTGCGCGCGTTCCTCAGTGAACTGAGGAACGCCTGGACGACGATGTTCTCCGCTCTCGCCGGACTTGATCAAATCGCCGCCCTTCGTGGTTGCTCGTCGTGGCAATCACGGCGGCCGGACGCCGCTCGGAGTCCAGGTGCGCGAGCACTTGAAACCGCGGGGCTTCGAGGTCGCCGGGTCCGGCAGCGCAAGGCGCGCGATCGCTCAGGCCTCAGTTAGCGCGGCGACCTGCCGAACCCTAGTTGAGACCTACAGCTTCGCGCCTGTGAACCGCGGGCGCGCAGTGGGGCGAAGCCTCCAGGTTTCTGCGTCGCGCTGCAGGCCGAGGCCCGTCTGGAGCGACATTAGCACCCCTCTAGCGGCCAAACGCAGGCGTGCACACAGAACCACCTGTCTCCGCGCCGCTCGTAAGTGTCGACGTAGCGGCTGTACTTCCCGGGCTCACGCGACGTCCGCGCGGACACCACGGCCGTGTTGCCGTCGGTATGCACCGCCAACTGATCGATCGCAAGTGACGGGGCAGGATGGCCCTCGAGATGTGCGATGTAGCGATCCTGCGCCCACACCTCGCCGGTAGCTCCGTCGAGGTAGGCGAACGATGGGGAGAGAATCGGCTTCAACATCTCCCACGAGCCATTCCGAAACGCCTCGATGAACTGGATATTCAGATCGGTCAGCGCCTTGACCGCGTCCATGGCTGCTCCATTCGGTGGTTCGGGGTCTGCGATCACGGACGCAACCCCCGCCGGGGGCCTGGGGATAGAGGGGAGGGGTACCGGGGCTCGGCGGCGGCCTGGGAGGACCAGCGTCCGTAATAGATGAGCAGTATCCGCGAAACAGCCAGCGTGTTCTGGCCAGATCCGGACACGTCGCGCAGACCATTCTCTTCATCCTGCGGCCGATCGATTTTTAGCGACGAAGTTTGCGGCCAGCGGCTCGACCTCGCGGAGCATGGCGATGGCTAACTGCTATCACCCGGACGCTGAAGAGAACCTGCGATGGTTCCGCGATTCCCGCAGCGACTTTGCAATCGGCCGCACACGCTTGTGCGCCGGCGGCCCGGGTCGTAGGTCAGAACCCGGGCCGCGAGGCAGGCCGCTTACGTCCGCAATCGGGAGCTCACTCCACGGTCAAGTGATAGGCGAAGGTCTTGTCGGCGCCGAAGGTGTTCGTCCCATGCACCAAGATCGTGTGCGCGCCGCGGTCAAGCGGCTTGAACATCATGAAGAAGCCGTCCACGACCGCCGACTGCGGCGAGCCCGTGATGCAGGGATCGAAGACTTGCAGGCTCGTGTCGCCGGTGATCGTCAACAGATCGTCGGAGCTGAAGCGGTAGCCGAGCACGTCGCTGAACGGCTGGCCATCGAGTGAGACATCGAGCAGGTTGACGCTGTTCATGACGGTCTGGGCGATGCCACTCAAGAAGTCGTAGAGCGATTCACCCGGGGGCGGCTGAAAGCCGGGAAAGGCCGGGCACGGGTAGTCCTCGACGTCGAACCCGAGCGCCAGGAGGATCGCCTTGCCGTGCGGGATCGTGCAGGTCCTGCTGCCGCTGAAGACGCGCGGGCCGGCGATCGGCGGGATAAACCAGACCGGCCCTTGCTGGCCGACAGCGCAGTCGGCGCCGGTCTGATCGAACAGCGGGTTGTGCGCCAGCGGTTGCGCGTAGATCCACTGCGCGACTCGCTCGCCCCAGGTCGCCATGTCCGCGCCATATGGCTGCGCCTGCTTCGGGAACAGCACGGGATTCGGGTTGTCAGCGTAGTCCTGAGACGCCGCGGCCGATGACTGCGCTATTGCCCCGCAGCACGCGGCGACCACGATGAGATATGCGATCCGACGCATACGATCCTCCCCTTTGGTCGGGCTTCTGGAACTCGGAGGCATCGGCGTTGGGTGCGGCTAGACCGATGTCCACCGCTCCGTGCATCGCGCATTCGGTCAGTTACAGCCGTGCACGGACACAGAGAGCGTAGGCAGGCCGAGTCGGAGAAACTCGCCCTTTTCGGACGAGATTGAGGGCCGATCGCGCGGCTCGCGACGTTGGGCCAGCGTCAGGTCAGTGGCTTCGCTGAGCTCTAATGCGTGCCGGAAGTTCGGGCGTCAGCGGGATCACGACCGTGTGGTAGCCCTCGATCAGTGCCATGACGGCGTCCCGATAGTTCTGCTGCCACTCCTCGCCTCCGTAGAAGGCGTCGAGCAACTCCTCGCGGCGTGAGGTTGACGCGAACGCCCGCATCAAGCAGTAGTAGTCGTCGCCGTCGACCGATGGGCCGTATGCGATCACTTCGATGCCGAAGTGCTGGAGCATCGGGAGGGCGCCTTCGCGGAAGAGGCGGTCGAAGTCGTCGCGTGCGCCGGGAACGAGCTTGTATGTCCGAATGTCCAGCACGGGCGTGGCGGCTTGGCTAGGCCCGCTCACGCCGCGCCTCGGGCTGCGTCCGGCAGTGTGACTCGAACGCCGGTGGGCGTGTCGGCCAGCCAGAGGTGTGTTGTCGCGAGGGCCCGCCAGGGCCGCCAGCGCTCGGCGATTTCGCCGAGCGTGGCGACCTGTTGGGGGTCGTGTCGGGGGAGGGCACGCTGCAGGCCAAGATCGGTGATCGGGCAGGCGTCCGGCTCGCCGAGCCGGAAGGCGAGGTACTGAGCGGTCCAAGGTCCCAGACCGTCGAGCGCGGTCATGGAGGCGACGAATCGATCGAGGCTGATGCTGCGGTCGAGCCGTACGGTGTCCTCGGCGACGGCGCGCGCGAAGGAGCGGACAGCCGTTGCTCGAGTGCGGGTGAGTCCAAGGCCGCCGAGATCCGCGGTGGCGATCGTGTCCGGCGACGGGAACGTAAGGCTGAGGCCGAGCGGCTGGAGACCGGGTACCGCGCTGCCAAGACGCTCGACGAGCCGCCCGGCAATCGTGTTGGCCGCGGCCAGCGTGACCTGCTGGCCGATGATCGCGCGCACGCCAGTCTCGAAGGCGTCCCACGTCCCCGGGGGGCGGAGGCCGGGTCGGGCTTCGAGCAGCGGCCCGATCGTCGGGTCCGCGGCCAGATGACTCGATGGCTCGTCAAGGTCGTAGTCGAGGCTCGCGATCCGGCGGGCGCGCTGCACCACATGGATCAGCTCTTCCCAGTGCGGGAGGTGGGCGCGCAGCACGAGATGGTCGTCGCCCCCAGGGCAAAGCTCGAGCACGCCGGGGTCGCCGTCGACGACGATCGTGCGCCGGTAGGTGTCTGTGTCGACGTGCTCGACGCCCGGGATCGCGCGCGCTGCGAAGTAGGCGAGCATCGTGCCCCAGTCGAGCGGACCGTGGAACGGCAGCCGTAGGGCAAGGCCGCCGTCGGCGACCAGGCGGTCGGTCTTCCGCCGCCGGGCCCGCAGCATTCGAGGCGACGCCCGGAAGACTTCGCGGCAGGTGCGATTGAACTGCCGCAGGCTGCCGAAGCCCGCAGCGAAGGCGACCTCGGTGATGGTGAGGTCGGTGTCGTCAAGAAGGCGGCGGGCGAAGTGCGCTCGCGCCGAGCGTGCCAGGCCGTCCGGGGTCACCCCGAGTTTCGCGGTGAAGAGCCGCCGCAGATGCCGCGCCGAGACGCCGAGGCGCGCGCCAAGCTCGGCCTCGCTTCCCCGGTCAAGCACACCGTCCAGGATCAGTTGCACGGCGCGGCAAACCAGCTCGGGCCCGGTCCAGCCGAGCTGCTGCGCTGACCGGTAGGGGCGGCAGCGCAGACAGGCCCGATAGCCCGCAGCTTCCGCCGCAGCGGCGAACGCGAACGTCGTGACGTTCTCCGCGCGGGGACGCGCCGAGCATCCCGGCTGGCAGTAGATCCCAGTGGTGACGACCGCGGCGAAGGGTTCCACCGCGTCAGCGTATTCGCAGACGCGGGAGTAGTCCGGCCGCATTCGGACATGGTCGGCGACCTCGTCATTCAGCGGGAGCGTCGATCCCCGGCCGTCCTACGAACCCGGCAGCTCCGCCCACGAACATGTCTCGACGGTGCGAAACGCCCATGTCGAATGAACAGCCCCGCGCCCGCGACGCGGCCTAGCGGTGCTCGAGTGCGACGCGGATCCCGAGACCGACCAGGATCCACCCCGTAATCCGCAAAGCAACGCTGACACGAACAGCGCCGTCTTCGGCTGAGCGCGTTCGTGAACAGCCTTCGTGATAACTCCCGAGGCGACCGTTACGCATAGGCGCACCCGCGATCTCGGCAACTGGCCTCGTGCAGTGCCTGCGGCTGGCGATGATCGCCGGCACTCCGAGCGCGATCAAGTACGACGCGCCGATCAGCTTGTCGATCGTGAAGGCGATGACCGAGGTCGCAGCGGCGTCCCGATCCCAACGATCGACGCTGCGCCCCAGCCGAGCTGACCAGAGCTGCAGCCGGCCGCCGTAGCGGATCGCGGCGCGCCGTCCCCGCGTGATCGCGTTCTTCGTCACGACTGCCGTATCGGGACCTGGAATCACGCTCGCGAGGAACGAGACGGCGGCGAATGAGAGGAGAATCGTCAAGCCTCAAGACCCAGCGTCGATTTTGCCCTCTGGACGAGCCGCGCGAACGCGGTGCTCCGGAAGGGCCACCACATCACAGAGCGTATCCCGCAGGCGGTCAATGAGACCGGCCTGGACCGGACGGCTCAGCAATCTTGTCCGGATCCGGCGAGAGCGCCTGGCCGTTTTCGCGCACTCTGATTCGGGCGCAACTTCGCACGAGGAGGAACAGGCATGTCCGACACGGCTGTTAGCTCGGACGTCGCGGCTGCCGGCAGAGAAGCGGCCGCGGTGGCGATGCTTCACGATCTGAACGCAGACTACATCCGCGCGTTCGTAGAGGCCGACACCGACTGGTACAGAGCGCATCTGAGCGATGACTTCGTCTGCACGCTGGCCGACGGGCGGCGAATCAACAAGAGCGAGTTTCTACGCGGGACCGCCGAAGGGCCAGGCGTCACAGATGTCTCCTACGACGAGGTCGATGTTCGCCCGCTGGGCGAGGTGGCGCTCGTTCACGGCGTTACCCACTACACGCGCGACGGCGCAGCCGCGTCAACGCGCTACACCGACATCTGGCGCTCGTGTGATGGCCGCTGGGAGGCGGTCGCAGCACAGCTCACGCCCGTCTCCAGACCCTGATGCCGGCGGCCGCGCAGATCGTTTCCAGGACGACGATGGACACCAACATCGACCGATGCGCTGCAGGCCCGCGCGGCCTCGAGGGCTGAGACAACGGGACCACCCCCGGCTGCGATGGCTCTCGATCATCGATTCGCGGACCTGAAGGCGGAGCTGATCGCCGAGCGTCTGCAGGTGGTCGGCCAGCCGCTTCGGGTCAAGCTGGTCGACCGGCTCGCTGCGCGGGCCTCGACCGTTCAAGAACTCGTGGCGACGCTACAAACGACGCAGCAGAACGTCTCTCAGCACCTCGGGATTCTGCACCGGGCAGGCGTGGTCAGCCGACACAAGGAGGGCACCCACGTTCGCTACGAGCTCGTCGACCCGCATGTCCTCCTCATGCTCGAACTGGCCCAGGCAAGCCTCGCGCACCGATTGGACGAGCTCACGCTCCTAATCGAGCCAAGCCACGACTCCGACGCGGATGGATCCGCCCGGTGACTTACTGCTCCTCCCTGGCCGCGCGGGCCGCGACGTGCTGCAGGCGTTCGCGCGCATCCTCCGGCCACAGTCTGGGGGGCCGAACACGACAGTCGCCGTTTTGGTACGTGCCGGGCGCGCGTTGAAGCGGCCTAGGTGTCCTGCCTACAGAGGTTGTGAACGGCTGAGGGGTTCTATCCGACCCTCCTCCGAGGCTGTGGGTCTGCGAAGACCACGGCTCGAAGGAGGGCTCGGATGTATCTGCACGCTAACGCGAAGCTCGGACTGGCTGCTCGTTTCGCGCTTGTCCAGGCGGTCGAAGCTGGCTGTTCGATTCGGGATGCGGCCAGGCGTTTCAACGTCTCGCCGGCGACCGCGCATCGGTGGTGGCGTCGCTGGTTGGAGGCTGGTGTGGAGGCGCGGCGGACGCTCTCCTGTCTCTTTGATCGTTCCAGCCGTCCGCACCGCTCGCCGCGGCAACTCGCACCGCACGTGGAGGAGGCGATCTGCGCCTGCCGGCGCGCGACGGGTTGGGGACCGCGCTTGATTGCCGGCGCGACCGGCTTCGCGCACTCGACCGTGTGGAAGGTGCTGCGCCGCGCGGGGATCTCGCGGCCGCCCCGCGCGATCAAGGAGCCGCCCAACAGGTACGAGTGGCCCTGCCCCGATTCCGCGGCGGATCGCCCTGACCGACTCCGCATCGTCGATGTGGCCCCAGCCGTCGGCTTTGCCCTCGAGCCAGAACTGCCCCCCGATCGCCCAGCAGCCGAAGCCCATCCGGTTGCCGCCGATGGTCGCGCGTCCGTGCACGCGGCCGGTCCTCGGCACCGTGGTTGCCGTCACCTGGTTCCGACCTGCGCCGCTCACAACTACCTCAATTCACCGTCCCCGCTTCCGCCTAACACAGACCTACGATTGTGGGTTTGTATTCGTCCTGATGACCGCCGTAGCAGCGCGGGCATCCGCCCGCCCGCGGTTAATTCGGACACGCGTCTATCTGTCGAGTAGCCCTGCAAGCCGGGTCAGACACAGGCGACCGTCGCGAAAGGAGCGGCGCGGCCAATGATGAACGCGACGAGCGCGATCGTGTGACCGCGCGCGGCTCACTGCCTGCAACCTCGGGTTTCCTCGCCGTCACCGCCTGATCGATCGGCACCACACCGAGCCGCGTTCCCAGGCCCGATCGCGTCGTACAGCTGAATTGCTCCTGAACGATCGGCTTCGTTTGCTCCATCACTCGGCGCGCACCTCCACTTCGTAGCGCCTCGCCACGCGCTGGAGTGCGCGCGCCCGATCGGCGCACTCGATCAGCACGCTAAGGGCCGGCCGACGTTTCGATCCGGTATGGAGCCGTGTGTTGCTGCCACACGGCGACTGTTCGTCCGGCCGGAGTCGCAGCAACCCGCGGCACGCGGCCGTCCTTCCCGATCGCTCGAACGGACCCGAAGCCGCCGTTTCGCAGGATCGTGCGGCTCCAGACAGGACTCGCCTCGTCTCCTAGCGATTGCCAGACCGCTATGCCGTCGCCGTCGTCATCGAGGGCGACGTCCGGGTGGTCGCCCACCCCGAATCGGACGATGTCACCAAGCGTCCCGCTGCGGGAGACCTGCCGGCCGTAGACGACGATCCGATTCGCTGCGAGATCTCGTGTCCAGACAACCACTGAATCACCCTCAAGGTCGGTCGCGAGGGCATAGTGGTAACCGGCGTAATGCTGCCGAGGCGAAATCGCGAGCGGGCGGCCGAGCGAGCCGTCGCGATGCCACGTGCGTAGCCACACACGCGGTTGCGGACGAAGCGCGGACCGGAAGCTGATCACGAAGTCTCCGTCCCGGCCCGACGACGCGTGCACGAGCGCGAGGCCGCTCCCGCCCGAGGCGATCACGCGGGTCGGGGAGACTGCCGCCGCTCTTATCCTGCGCACAAAGACGTGCCCGTAGTCGGTCCAGGCGACGACAGCGACGCCGTGTCGATCCATCGCGATCGCGGGCGGCTCGGGCGAGCCTGGACCGAGGTCGAGGGCCCGACCGACCGTCCCGTTGCTGAAGATCTGTCGCACAACCGTGTAATAGCTGCCGGCGCTGGCCGTAGGGCGGTATTCGCTCCATGCGACGAGCGCACGCCCGCCGGGAGCGAGCGCAACCTGCGGTTGGTTGCCGATCGGGCCGTCCGGCGTCAGCATCAGCAGCGGCCCCAGCGCACCCGCCCGTCCCACCCGGCGGGCGGCGATGCGCCAGTTCGTATGCGTGTCGTGCTGCTGCCAGACCACGACTGAGTCGCCGTCGTCGTCGCTTGCCACCTGTGGCCAGGCCGGCTCCGGGCCAAGCTCGGACACGTTCATGACTGGGCCGAGGCTGCCGGTTTGAGACCGCCTCCGCGCCTGAACCTGGTGATAACAGCCGGGCGTCTGCAGGTCGCAGGCCTCCCACACGAGCAGCGCGTCCCCTTCGCGGTCGACCGCGACGGTTGGGGAGTCGGTCGCGGTCCAGCCGTCAGGCGAGACCCAGCGCGGCGGGCTCCAGGCCGCAGAAGCGCGACTCACCGCGAGCAGAATCCAGATCGCGACAAAAAGATTCGCAATCAGCATGCGAGCGATACGCCACCGAACAGGCTCGTGCGTGAAACGTCGCTGTCGATGATGGATCGGATGCACAGACATCTGTGGATGAGTCCTCCAAATGGCGGTCTCCTGGCTCAGATGCCCTCCGCTCTTCCTGCCAGCCCGGTCGGCCGGAGTACAAGCATGACGATCAAGATCACGAAGACGATTGAGAGCGTCCAGTCGCTTCCGGGCGCGTGCCATCGGAGTCCATCGTTCAACGCCTCGGTGATCCCGATGACGACGGCGCCGAGGATCGCGCCCGTGGGGCTGCCAATTCCCCCGAGGACCGCGGCTGTGAGCGCGACGAGGCCGAGGTGGAAGCCCTGGTCCCAGCTGACGTTCGTCTCGTAAATGAGGTACACGAACCCGGCTGCTCCGGCGAGCGCACCGGCCAAGACGAAGGTGAGAAGAATCGTCCGGTTCACGTTCACGCCGACAAGCGCGGCCGCTTCGCGGTCCTGTGATGTCGCGCGGATGGCTTTGCCGTATCTCGTCCTGCGAAGGATGAAGAGAAGCCCTGCTAGCAAAGCAAGCGCGAGGCCGATGACGATCAGCTTGTCCCAGCTGAAGGTAAATCCGTAGAGCCGGAAGATGCGTCCGCCGGGAAGGATGGGCTCGACGGTATTAAAGCGGTTGCCCTGCCACACGAGCAGGATGTTCTCGAGGATGAAGACGATGCCGATCGAGGCAACGAGTGGAGCGAGCCGCGGGGCGCCTCGCAGCGGTCGGAAGGCAGTGAGCTCGACCAGCCCGCTGATCGCGGCCGAGAGGCCGGTCGCGCCAGCAAGCATCAAAACCAGGAGGACCAGCTCCTTGCCCGCAGATGCCTGGCCGAGGGCTCCTTGCCGGGCGATTGAGGCGGAGATCATCGCTCCGAAGATGAAGATGTCTCCGTGAGCGAAGTTGATCGTGTCGACGATCGCGTAGATGAGGGTGTAGCCCATCGCGAGCAGCGCGTAGATGCATCCGGTGGTGATTCCGATGAGGACGAGGCTGAGGAAGATCGCTGGTGTTCGAACGAAGTTCTCCGTCAACCAGAAGGCAAGGAGTCCCACGGGTACCAGCGCTCCAAGAGTATTCGCTGTCGGCCGGCGAAACCGCGATGGTCCGCGCGGCCGAAGCGAGACAGCTCCCGCCAGCGTGCCGATTGCGCTCTGCAGACGCCAGCGAGACGCTTGGGGCTCGGCTATGTCAAGCGAAGACTCGACCGACTCTCCCTACGGCTCAGCTGCCTCCGCGCCATCGAAGCGGAGATGCGTCTCGCTGAGAATCTCGATCGTGCGCGCCCTATTCAGGTCGACACGCGTCTGGCCGACATCCTCGAAGAGACGGACGCCGTCACCGAGGAGGAGCGGAAACGAGGATGCTCGTCCGCTCCGGGTCACGATGGCTTCGGACGGCGGAGTGACGTTCGCCTCGCGCCTCGTCATCAATTGCCCCTGATCGAAGCAAGCCTCCCGGCATGCGCAGACAGTTCAACACGCATCCGAAAGTGTCAAACAAGTCCATCAGCGTCTTCTTGTGGACGCGTCCAAGTGCATGGCTGATCGCTGGCTGGGAGGCGCGCAGGCGCAGCTGGGCATGGTCACGGTTGGACGGTGGGGTGCGTTAACTCGGTTTCGGCTCGGGAGCGCGCACGAGGGCCGTACAGTCGTGCGCCCGCCCTGCTGACTCCGAGGAGCTTGTTCTTGTTGTGGTCACTCTGCTATTTGGCGTTCCGATGCGCCCTACGGCTCGTGCTGCTTCGTCCTCGATCAACCGAGTTCAAGGAGCTGGAGATCGTCATACTTCGGCATCAGCTCGCGGTACTTCGTCGGCAGACGGGTCGCCCGCAACTGACGATGACCGATCGCGTCTTCCTGGCCGCGGCGAGCCGGTTGCTGCCGCGATCGCGCTGGCAGTCGTTTCTTGTCAAGCCGACGACGCTGCTGCGCTGGCACCGCCGCTTGGTCGCGCGCCGCTGGACGTACGCCAGTCGGCGCGGCCGGCCGCCGATCGGGGGCGAGATCCGCGAGTTGGTGCTGCGCCCTCGCGCGCGAGAATCCGCGCTGGGGCTACCAGCGATCGTCGGCGAGCTGAACGGCCTCGGCATCGCGGTGTCCGCCACGACTGTGAAGAAGATCCTCCGTGAGGCGGGGCTCGGCCCGGCCGGCTCGCGGGGCGGGCTCTCCTGGCGAGCGTTCCTCCGGCAGCAAGGGCAGAGCATGCTCGCGGTCGACTTCTTCATCGTCGAGACAATCACGCTGCAGCGACTGTACGTGCTCTTCGTCATCGAGCTCGGCAGCCGCCGCGTTCATCTCGCCGGCTGCACCGCCAATCCGACCGGCGCCTGGGTCACCCAGCAGGCGCGCCAGTTCACCTGGACGCTCAAGCAGCAACCCCGGTCGTTTCGCTTCCTGATCCGCGACCGCGACAGCAAGTTCACCCGCGACTTCGACGCCGTCTTCGTCAGCGAAGGCGTCGAGATCATCAAGACACCGGTGCGAGCGCCGAAGGCCAACGCGGTCGCCGAGCGCTTCGTCCGTACCGCCCGCGCCGAATGTCTGGACTGGCTCCTGATCATGAACCAACGCCACCTCGAGCGCGTGCTCCGCGTCTTCATCCACCACTACAACACCCACAGGCCACACCGCTCACTCGATCTCAAGCCTCCCGATCCCCTGGCCCAGCAGCTGGGGGTCCCGCACTCGCCCATGAGCCCCGTTGAACGCCGAGACCGACTCGGCGGACTCCTCCGCGAATACCGCGTCGCCGCATGAACCGACTTTGCGTACCCCACAGGCTGCCGTGCCCGCTCGCCCGCCTCCTGCGCATCGCGCCAGACATTCGCTCCGCGACGGTGTCAGGGCCGGTTACCGGGGACCCATTCGAGATCATAAATCCGGCCGTTTGGTTGCTCGGCGGGCCGGATTCTCGATGAGGTCTGCAGCCGATTCGTCCGTCACCTCTGAGGCGCCGCATCAGCACAGAAGCTAGCTGCGCCCAAATTCAAGTGATTTGCCGGAAAGATCGAGCACGTGAACTCCAGCGACCTGCGAACCCCGAGGAAATTCAACGACGGAGCGTGTTTCGCGAGCGACGATGCTGTGCTTCGGCGCTGTGCTGTCGCCAAATCGCGGTGTCGTCCTCGGAGCTCGGGTCGGCCGGTCACCGCGCAGGCTCCAGCCAAACACAGCCTCATAGAAACCCGCTGTCCGCGCGGGTTCGGTGCCGAAAACCGCAAATAGGAGATTCCCCCCGACCCTGAAGACCCGCGGCTTGTCGGCGTCCCCGGATGACACGTCGCTGTCCCGTGCCTGTCTCACTTCACAACCTCGAAGCGAAG
>WNFU01005121.1_pt1 | contig 16459 bp, 15 predicted proteins | sample 5400121 | NCBI WGS metagenome assembly WNFU01 (sample SAMN13153360, study PRJNA577476) | soil metagenome | isolation source: 100 cm soil or saprolite under grassland replicate 1 | place: USA:California | collected 2016-06-15
GAGCTCGTGCCCGACGAGCGAGCCCCCACGGTCACCATCCCCCGGTCGCTCTCGCCGCGAGCCCGCCGAGCCCGCCTGTTTCGCAGGGTGTTCGCCGCCGCGGTGCTCCTGATGCTGCTCGTGGCGGGAGTGTGGGCGGGCTGGGTCTACGCCATCCCCCACTACACGCACGTCCCCAACGTGGTGGGCTTGACCGCCCAGGAGGCCGAGACTCGCATTCGTGCGGCGGGACTGGTCGTGCGAACGGGCGCCGGCAAGTACTCCAAGACTGTGCCGACCGGCTCCATCATGGGAACGGTTCCTGCTCCCGATTCCAGGATCCGCAAGGGGAGGGACGTGGTACTGATCCCCTCGCTCGGTCGGCGCCTGGTTCCCGTACCGGAGGTGACCAGCAAGCCCGAGGACGAGGCCATGACGACCCTGTCGGATGCAGGGTTCGAGGTCGACGTGAAGCGCGGCTTCGACGACACGGTTCCCCAGGGCAACGTTATCCGTCAGGATCCCGGGCCCCATCAGAAGTTCCAGGAGGGCTCTACGGTCACCATCGTGGTGAGCAGGGGTCCGCCCCCGGTCAAGGTCCCCGACGTCATCGGCCAGACGACCGCAGAGGCACGCGGGACCCTGGAGGCCCTGGGCTTTCATGTCGAGGTGACCCAGGAGTTCTCCACCGATGTGCCCAGGGGCCATGTCATCAGCACGGACCCTTCGCGAGGCGAAAAGCCCCCCAAGGGATCCACCGTGACTCTCTTCGTGTCAAAAGGCCCCAAGACCTTCCCCATGCCCAAAGTCGTGGGAATGCAAAGAGAGGCTGCGGTGACCAAGCTTGAGGCGCTCGGTCTCTCGGTGAAGGTCGTCGAGATCCCGGGGACCCACGGCAACCAGGTGGTCTATCAGGACCCGGATCCCGGGGTCACGGTCGAGCAGGGCCAACAGGTCACGATCTACGTCACACAGCCGTAGGGTGCGCATCGGCGCGCACGTCCCGACGCGGGGCGGTCTGATGGGAGCGATCGACTCGGCCAAGGCTTGCGGCGCGGACGCTGCCCAGATCTGGGGTTCCAACCCGCGAGCGTGGGCTCCTCCGTCCGTCCCTCTCTCCGTAGCCCGGGAGTTCGGGCAGGCGTGGCGTGACGCGGCCCTCGGCCCGCTGGTGCTGCATGCTCCCTACATGGTCAACGTGGCTTCCCCGAACACGGACTTCCGGCGCCGGTCCGTGGACCTGGCCCGGGCAACCGTCGCTCTGGCGGAGGCGATCGGTGCAATGGGTGTGGTGGTCCACGCGGGGTCGGCCGGGGGGTCCACGGAGCGATCCAAAGCGCTGGAGGTCGCCGGAGCTTCGTTGGCGACCATCACCGACTCCGCTGAGTCGACTTCGGTGTTCGTGGAGCTGACCGCGGGCGGCGCCGGATCCGTGGCTTCGACCTTCCACCACTTCCGCGAGCTGCTCGACGCGACCGGCGACCACCGGCGGCTCGCCCTGTGCGCGGATACCTGTCATCTCTTCGCGGCGGGGTATGCGCTCGACGGACCCGATGGCGTCCTGGCCTGCTTCGACCAGGTCCGGCGGCTCCGGCTCTCGCGGAGGCTTCGGCTGATCCATGCCAACGACTCGAAGTTTCCGATGGGTGCCCATCGCGACAGCCACACGCACATCGGGAAAGGACATATCGGGGAAAAGGGATTCCGAGCCATCCTGGCTCATCCACTGGTACGCCGGTGCGCGGTGATCTGCGAGACCCCGGGGCGCCTGGAGGATCACGCCAGGAACATCGCGACCGTCCGGCGTCTGGCAGGCCTCGGTGGTCCGGGGGACTCAACCACCAAGGCACAGCCGAGCGTAGCCCCTGGGCCCAAGGCGTGAAGGGCCGCCACCCCTTGCCTCCCGGTCAAGCCAGCTTCGCGGTGAGGCCGATTTCCACGTTCCCGCGGATCGCGTTGGAGATGGGGCAGCCCTCCTTCGCCTTCTCCGCTGCCTCCCTGAAGACGGCCTCGTCCACCCCGGGCACCGCTCCCCGCACGGTGATGTCCATCGTGGTCACGGCGAACCCCTCACCGCTCCTTTCGAATGCACACGTGGCTGAAACCTCCAGGCTGTCCGGAGGAGTGCCCTGCTGGGCGAGCGTATTGGACAGGGCCATGGCGTAACAAGCCGCCTGGGCCCCCGCCAGCAACTCCTCCGGACTGGTCCCCCGCGGCTCCTCCGTCCGGGAGGCCCACGTGACCTGAGTTCCCGAGAGCAGGCCGCTGCTCTCCAAGGTGAGCTCGCCCCGTCCGTCGATGAGCGTTCCCTTCCATGTGGTCTTCGCCGTCCGTTTGGCCATGGCTGCGGCTCCTTTCGGCACCTACGGTTCGGTCTCGGACGCTTTCGTCTCCTGGTACGAGTACCGCTCCTCTCGCCAGGGTTCGGCGTGCGTGTGATAGCCGCGGACCTCCCAGAAGCCGCGCTCGTTGCGATCGGTGAACTCCAGGCCGCGAAGCCACTTGGCGCTCTTCCACGCGTAGCGCTTGGGCACGACCAGGCGCAGGGGGAACCCATGTTCTGGCGCCAGGGGCTGGCCGTTGTGGCCCCAGGCCACCAGCACGTCGTCATCCAACATCGCCTGGAGCGAGAGGTTCGAGGTGTAGCCGTGGTCGCAATGGGTGATGACCCAGCCCGCTTCCGGCTTGGATCCAGCCTTCTCGGCGAGGATCCGGAATGGGATGCCCTCCCATTCGTTGTCGAGCGTGGTCCATCCGGTCACGCAGTGCATGTCCGCCTTGACCTTGCCCGGACCCAGGGCCTTGAGCTCGGCATAGGTCAGTGTGTACGGGTTCTCCACGAGCCCCGAAACCTCGAGGGTCCACGTGTCTTCATCGAAACGTGGGATGGGCCCGAAGTGCAGCACGGGCCACCCCTTGACCAGCCGCTGGCCTGGAGGGATGCGGGCCGCGATCTCCTCCGGATACCTCGGACCGAACAGCTTCACCCGGAGCCCCCCTTCGCCTCAGCCGCCACCTCGGACCACACTCGGATGGCCTGCTCGATCTGCCCCGCCGTCACGTCGCGGTGGGTCACCAGCCGGATCCTCCCGGCCACGACGTTGGCCAGCACGCCGGCGTCGCGCAGGCGCTCCAGCATCTCGAAGGGTGGGATCCCGATGGCCCGAGTATCGACGAAGACCATGTTGGTCTCGACCGACATCGGGTCCAGCGCCCCCGGGGTGACCAGGGCGATGCCGTCTGCCAGCAACCTGGCGTTCACGTGGTCTTCGTGCAAACGCTGCGGTCCGTCCTCCAACGCGATCAGGCCCGCCGCGGCCATGATCCCGGCCTGCCGCCAGGCTCCCCCGAACAGGATCTTGGCCCGGCGAGCCTCGCGGATGAACTCGGCAGGACCGCACAGCACCGAGCCGATCGGCGCGCCCAACCCCTTCGACAGGCAGAACATGAGCGCGTCGACCTCGGCGGCGTAGTCCAATACTGGAGTACCGCTGGCCACAGCAGCGTTGAATATTCGTGCCCCATCCAGGTAGACGGGAACGCCGGCTTCGCCGGCAACCTTGCGAATGGCCCGGAGCTCATCCATCGGCATGACGGTCCCGCCGCCAACCTGGTGGGTGTTCTCCAGCGACAGGAGGTCCACCACCTCCACGTCATAGGGATCTGGTTGAAGCGCCTCCGCCACCATGTCCGACGTGAGCTGGCCGCGGGGGGCCTCGATCCGAGCGAAGGCGACGCCCGACATGGCAGCCGCCGACGAGACCTCGACCCCGCAGACGTGAGAGGTTGCCTCGCACGCCACCAGGCGACCCGACCGCACGAAGATGTGCATGGCGATCTCGTTCGCCAGCGTCCCCGTCGCCACGTAGCAGGCGGCCTCCTTGCCCACGATCGCGGCGCATCGTTCCTCCAGGCTATTGACGGTGGGGTCATCCCCGTACCAGTCGTCCCCCACCTCGGCCTCAGCAATGGCCCGGCGCATCGCCTCGGTGGGCCTGGTGACGGTATCCGAACGAAGGTCGATCCGGCTCACGAGGGCCGAGTATAGTGGCGGTCCTTCGAGGCCCGGCCGGGCCATCCCAGGGAGCCCGAACGCGCCGTCGATTCGACAGATCGCCCCCACATGGCATACCTTCGGGGAGGTTGGGGTAAGGCACAGAGACAATGGTGATCGGAGTCTTGTTCATGCTGCTCGGGGCCTTGGGCCCCATTGCGCTCGTCCAATGGCGCTCCGGCCACTGGCTGGAAGCTGCCCGGTGGATCGCCCGCAATTCGTCCGTGCACGTCCTGTACGCGACGCCCGTAGCCGGGGTTCTCCTGGTCTGCGTGGGGCTTTCCATAATGTGGTCCCCCGCCATCGTGCTGGTGTTCCTCTCGGCCGGCGCGTTCATGTGGGCTCTGCTGGCATCGCCGCACCGGCGACCGGCCCAGGCCGTTCAGGAGCCCGCGGCCGCCGCGCATCAGGCTCGCACGGAGACACCGGTGTCCGGGCCGTTCTCGGTGCGACCCGGGATCGCCCGACGAACCGAACGGTCGGGGGCCAGCAGACGGCCATCGAGCAGGCGGCCCCGTCCTGGGCCGAGCGCGTCTCGGAGGGACGTCCGCCGAGCCAGCTGAGAACCGGGTCATTCCACGACCGAGCGGCCGTCGGTATCTCAGCCGCTCATGACCGAGGTGTGCACCTCTACCAGATAGGCGTATCGCTCCCGGAAAGCTTCCGGACTCATCCCCGCGGCCTCGGCGATCGCCTTGAGCTTCTCGGAGTCGTCCAGGTCTTCCTGCTCCAATCGGATCATGTACTCGGTGGCCACCCGGTACATGCCGCTGCTCACGTTCGCCTCGCGCACATGCGGCCGCCCGGTCTCGGGGTCCGTGAAAGAGCCGAACGGTAAAGGGACCATCTGCTCTTCCTGGATCGTGATCATGGCCCCCGTCTCGTCCCCCTGCTGCCGATAGAGCGTCCGCAGATAGTCGATGGCCCCGTAGCCCAGATCGCGCGTGTATTCGATGTCGAAGGGTATCGGGGGGGCACACCGCAGCTCATACCCGATGTTCTTCGGCGTGACCGTGATCTTCCTTCCTCGATCCCTGAACCGGTCCTTCACCAGGTCAGCCAGGACCCCGTCCAGGTTCAGCTCGCCCAGGCGGACGTGTCCGTGCTCGTCACGCTCGACGTCGGGCATGGCCCTCTTCAGGTCTTCCTGCTCGAGCCTCAAGGCGATCCCCTCCGACAGGATCACCACGCCGAACGGACGGCCGTGCGAGATGCGCTTGAGGACGGTCGCGTCGACCAGGTCCACCAGGTGAGACAGCCTGATCGGCTGGTGCTTGGGGAACTCCTCCGCGATCACGGTGAGCGTGGCTCCGGCCGCCTTCCCGATCCGGACGGCCAGGTGGCCCGCGGACCTTCCCATGGCCAGGACGATGAACCACCGCCTGGTGGTCATGGCGTCGGTCATCAGGTTGTTCACCAGCTCCACGCCCCAGTGCCGGGCCGTCTGGAACCCGAAGGTACTGGTGCCCCGGGGCAGGGGCAGGTCATTGTCGATGGTCTTCGGGACGTGGGCGACCTTCAGCCGGCCGCCCGCTGCCTCGGCCACCTTCTGCGCCGAGTAGGCGGTGTCGTCCCCTCCGATCGTGACCAGGGCATCGATCCCCAGTGCCTGCAGGGTTCGCACCGTGTTGTTCATGCGCCAGTTGGGGTCGTCGGCATCCTCGTCCGTGGTCGTCGGGTTCGCCCTGGAGGTGAACAGGATCGAGCCACCCAGCACGTGGATCCGGGAGACGTCCGTGATGGTGAGGGGTACGGCGAAGCCAGTTTCGCCCCTGATCAGGTGGTCGAATCCGTCGAAGATGCCGACGACGTCCCATCCGGTGTTCCGCGCTTCGATGGTTGCCGCCGAGATCACCGAGTTGATCCCGGGGGCCGGTCCCCCACCGCACAGGATGCCGAGCTTCATCGTTCCTCTCTTCCCGTGGGCCCGATCCTACCCATCGTCCTCATCGCCTGGCGGTCCGCGACCCCGTTCTCAAGGGGCCGGGGCTTCCGGCCGATCCCGAAAGTACCTCATTCCATGCACTCGAACGGATCCCGCCGACGAAGGACGTCATCCTTCTTGCTGGCCACCGCCTTGCTGGTGGCGGCATTGGGGCCTGTGGGCACGGCGGCTGCCGATCCCGTGGGGCGCCGGCTGTCGAAGGCGAAGAGCCAGGAGCAGGTGGCTCGAGGCGCTCTAAGGGACGCTGAGAGGCGCCTGCGGGCCCTGATCGAGGAGTTCCGGGCCATCCAGCAGCGGCTCTCTGAGAGCGCCATCGACGTCGTGGCCTCCTATCAGAGCCAGGACGTCCTCACGGATGAACTGGCCCAGGCACAAGAGACCCTCGACCGGCGGGCGACAGAGGCATACGAGGCCGGGCCCGCGATCACTCTCGAGCTGTTCCTCGGCTCCGCCACGCCGGCCGACTTCGCTTCCGCTCAGGAGTTCGCGGCCCGCGCCTTCGTGGTCGATGAGGAGACCGTGGGTGAGGTCACCAAGCTCCGGACCGCGCTGGCCGATCTCACCTCTCAACGCGAGGCCCGCCAGCAAGACCTCGCCGCGGCCGCGGAGCGGTTGGAAGGACTGGCGAGCGAGGCGGTCGAAGAGTTGCGGGGTGCCCGGGAGAAGGCGAGGAAAGCCGGCCTGACCGTGCGCAGGCTCCAACAGGAGCAGCGTGCCCTTCAGCAGGCCCGGGCGGCTGCGAACCACAGTCTGGACGGACTGGTGGATCCCTCCCGCGGCAAAGACCAGAGTGACCTCCTTGCCCTCCTCGGTCCCTCCGGCGGGCGCACATGCCAGATCCCATCGGGGCTCAAGGACACGGGCAGGCGCCTCTCCGGCTACTCGTCCTGGTACGGCTGGGAATTCGCCGGCCGGCGCACAGCGTCCGGAGCGATATTCGACCCCCGCCTGTTCACGCTGGCGAACAAGGAGCTCCCTCTGGGCGTCTTCCTGCGCATCCATTTCAAGGGGAAGTGCGCCATCGCGCTGGTGAACGACCGGGGGCCGTACGGGGTACCGGGCAGGATCTTCGATGTGGCCGAGGCGGTGGCCGACTACCTCGGATACAAGGGGGCCGGCGTCGCCTTGGTGAGCACGGACATCCTCGTTCCTGCCTAGACGTGCTCCATCCCCCGGGAAGTACCATCCGCGGGATGAGCTTGCTGGCCATCGACGCCGGGACCACGGGAGTGACCGTCCTGGTGGTGGACCAGGCGGGGTTCGTGCGATCCAAGGGCTACCGCGAGTTCCCCCAGAGCTTCCCTCGGCCCGGGTGGGTCGAACACGACCCCGAGCATTGGTGGACGGCGATGACAGGCGCGACCGCAGAAGCGCTGAACGCAGCGAGCCTCGAAGCCTCCGAGCTGGCCGCGATCGGCATCACGAACCAGCGCGAAACGACCCTCGTGTGGGATCGGCGGACGATGGCACCGATCCATCCAGCCATCGTGTGGCAGGACCGCCGCACGGCGCCGCTGTGCGACCTACTTCGCCAGGAGGGGTGGGAAGCCAGGATCCGGGAGCGGACCGGCCTGGTCATCGACCCGTACTTCTCGGGTACGAAGCTCGCCTGGCTGCTGGACAACGTTCCCGGAGCCCGCAGCGATGCGGGGTCCGGTCGCCTGGTGTTCGGGACGGTCGACAGCTATCTGGTCCATCGGCTCACCGGCTCGGCGGATCACGTGACCGACATGACGAACGCTTCTCGCACGATGCTGTACGACATCCACAGGCGGGACTGGGATGCGGAGATCCTGGACCGGCTCGGCATCCCGATGGAGATGCTGCCCCGCGTCATGCCCTCGTGGGGGGCGTTCGGGGAGACCGACCCGGAGCGCTTCTTCGGGGCTCGGATCCCGATCGCCGGCATCGCCGGCGACCAGCAAGCCGCGCTGTTCGGCCAGGCGTGCTTCGCTCCGGGGGCGACCAAGAACACCTACGGAACGGGATCCTTCGTCCTCATGAATACTGGCGACCGCGCTCCCGTCTCGACCTCCGGACTGATCACCACCATCGCCTGCGGGGAGGGTGACCGGCCCACCTACGCGCTGGAGGGCTCGATCTTCGTGACGGGCGCGGCGGTCCAGTGGCTCCGAGATGGCCTGGGAATGCTGAAGTCCTCGTCCGAGGCCGGGTCAGTGGCGGCGTCGGCGCCGGACTCGGGCGGCGTGTACTTCGTTCCTGCCCTTACGGGGCTGGGAGCGCCCTGGTGGGACCCGTACGCCCGAGGCACCTTGGTGGGCCTGACTCGAGGCACCACCCGGGCGCATGTGGTGCGAGCCGCCGTGGAGGCGATGGCCTACCAGACCCGAGACGTGATCGAAGCCATGCGCGCCGACGCCGGGGTCCCCCTGCTCGAGCTCCGAGCGGACGGCGGGGCCAGCGTGATGGACCTGCTCCTCCAGTTCCAGGCAGACCTGCTGGGGGTCCCGGTCCGCCGGCCGAAGGTGCAGGAGACCACCGCCCTCGGGGCGGCGTACCTGGCCGGACTGGGGCGCCGGATTTGGGCATCGACCGACGAGCTCGCCCATCAGTGGCAGGCAGAACGGGAGTTTTCACCCCGGGACGGTTCTGCCGTGGAGGAGGCCTATCGAGGTTGGCGCCGAGCCGTCCAGCGCTCGCTCGGGTGGGCATCACCGGAACCGATCGAGGGCCTGTGACGTCTCGTCACCGAAAACGACTTCCTGCTGGACGAGCGGCCGTTTCGACGTTCTCGCCCTCGGGTACGTAGGGCGCGTCACGCCTCTCGTCGAGAGGATGAACTTGGGAAAGGAGCTCGGAATGTCCCGGTGTCCTGTTTGTCGGTCGGTGAGGATCGTGATCGTCGTAAGTCCCGAGCGCCGGGCGTTCTGCACCGCGTGCGGGGCCAGATGGATCCAGGAAGGCAGTCAGCAGCGGGCCGTGAAGCCGGGGATCGTGAGGGCTCCCGCCGCTCCCGCCCCCACCACGGTGACTCCCTAACAGCCGCCCTCGCGCCGGGTGCTTGACTTACTGAGGTGAGGTCCTGGTCGGCGCGGGCGCGGATTCCGTTTCCGCCTGGGCCCTCTCCGAAGCAGTCTCCGGAGTACGGATGGCCGTTTCCCTGGCCTTCGAGCCGTACTCGTCCACGTACTCCTGACCGGACATCAGCATGATCTCGTACATGATCTCGTCCGTGACCGAACGAAGGACGAACCGGTCTCCGGGGTTGCCGAAGTGGCGCTGGAAATCGAGTGGCTTCCCGAACCGGATCTCCACACGACCCGGCTTGGGCAGTTTCTTGTCGTAGGGAAGGGCCTCGAACGTACCCGTGATGGCCACGGGGATGATGGGCACCTGCGCCTCGAGGGCCATTCGGGCCACTCCCGTCTTGCCCCGGTACAGGCGGCCGTCAGGGGACCGCGTGCCCTCGGGGAAGATCCCGACCAGGCTGCCATCACGGAGTGCCTCAACACCGGTCTGAAGGGCCGCCTCTGCCGCCGACCTGCTCTCGCGACGGACGGGAATGACGTTGGCTCCCTTGAAGAACCACCGGAGATACCACTTGTCGAAGTAATCGGCCTTCGCCATGAACACGACCTTTCGACCCGGGACCACCAGGGGAAGCAACAGATCGTCCAGGAACGATTGATGGTTGGCCGCCAGGATCGCCGGCCCTTCTGGGATGTTCTCCAGGCCTACGGCCTTCGGCTTGTACAGCAGCCTGAGCACCGGCCCGAGCAACACGTATTTCATCAGCCACCAGAACACGGCCTCACCTCACGGGATTCGACCCCGACCTCGGGGTCCTGGTTACCCCTCGTATACACTACCTGCACCCGATCGGGAGGGAAACTGCATCTCGATGCTGGCGTTCGGCATCCTCGAATGGACATTTGTCGCCGTTCTGGTGCTCCTCGTGGGCGCAGCCGGCCTCTTCGCCCTGTTCATGGTGGCCCAGCTGTTCAGGAACCCCCGAAGGTCCTGACCACCAACCCATGCAATAGCCTCGTGCACGCGCGGATCATCCCCGGAGCGGAGCCGTTCCGATTCGACGCGGGTCCGGTCGGGGCACTCCTCCAGCACGGCTTCAGCGGATGCCCGGCGTCGATGCGCCCGATGGGGCGATGGCTCGCGGACCGAGGGATCTCCACCGTCGGGCCCCGCTTGCCTGGGCACGGCACGAAATGGGAGGACCTGGAGGGGACGACCTGGCTGGACTGGGAGCGTGAGGCCGAGGCGGCCATGGTGGATCTGGCCGGCCGGTGCGCCTCGGTCATCGCGGTCGGGCTGTCGATGGGGGGAGCCATGGTCTTGCACCTGGCCACGAAGCACCCCGACAAGCTCAAAGGTGTGGTCGCGGTCAATCCGGACGTCCGGCGACCGGAGCTCGCCCTCGCTCCTGTGCTTCGCCTCTTCACCCGGACCACGAAGGGTGTCGGCAATGACATCAAGAAGCCCGGCCAGGACGAGATCGTCTACGACCGTGTCCCCCTCAAGGCAGCCGCGCAGCTGGGAAAGTTCTACCGGACGGTCCAGAGGGGGCTTCCCTCCATGCGGTTGCCCCTGCTGGTCTTCTCCTCGCCCGAAGACCATGTGGCGAAGCCGTCGAACTCTCGCTACGTCATCCAGCACGTGGGAAGCGCCCAGAAAGACCTGGTGACGCTCGCCAACTCCTACCACGTGGCCACACTGGACTACGACGCAGAGCTGATCTTCGAGCGAACCCTCCGGTTCGCGAGCACTGTGGCGCAGAACGCGCCCACCGCGTCGGCCTGACCGCAGTGTGCCAAGGAGTTCCTGCCCCCATCCGGAGGCCCTCGTGGGCGTCGTGACTCTGTCGAGACAGTACGGAGCGGGCGGCCTCCGTATCGGACCAGCTCTCGCCGAAGCCATCGGATTCAAATTCGTGGACCGCGAGATCGTCGAGGAGGCCGCGCGCCGACTCGGCGTGGAGCCCGACGTCATCCAGGAGAGGGACGAACGGACTCCCGCCATCGTCGAGGAGATCGGTCTGGCGCTGGCCGCGGCCTCGCCAGAATTCGGCATCCCGGCCGTCCCCCATCTCGATGACCGAGCTCTGGCGGAGGCGACCAAGCGCGTCATGCTGTCCCTGGCCGACGCAGGGGGTTACGTGATACTCGGACGAGGATCCCAGGCCGCGTTGGCCGGAAGAACCGATGCATGCCACATCGCTCTGGTCGGCGATCTCCGTGACCGGGTCCAGCGGATCATGCAGTGGCAGAACGTCGGCGAGAGGGAAGCCCGCTCACGCTGCGAACGGGTCGATGCCGAACGAGCTGGATACGTCAAGCACTTCTACGGCAAGGAAATCCGCGACCCGCTCCTGTATGACTCCGTGCTCAACACCTCCCGGCTCGGCGTCGAGGCCACCTCGGAACTGGCAGTGGCCGTGGCCCGGCTCAAGCTCGGTATCGGCTGATGGCGTCATTGGGCGCCTCACGGTCCTGAATCTCCACCTCGGCCAGCAACGGTCTGTGATCCGAAGCCTCCACGGCGGCTTGGGTGGAGGCCACCCAGCAACGAATGACCGACACTGCCTGGTTCACGAACACGTAGTCGATACGGGCCGTCGGCCCGCGGGCCGGGAAGGTCTCCCTGGCACCCACCCCGGCTTGAGCGCCGGCATCGAACAGGCGCTCCCCGATCCATCGAACCGCTGGACCGTCAGGTCCTTCGTTCAGGTCGGCGCCGAGCATGAGCGGGCCGCGCACCCCACCGAGGTGGTCCGTGAGATCACGGGCATGGCGCTCGCGCTCGCGGGGAGCCAGGCCGAGGTGCGCTGAAACGGCCGTTATCGGAGTCCCGTGAGCTCGAAGGTGAGCCGCGATGAAGCCCCGGCGAAGGGTCCGCCCCTCCCGGGGCAGATCGTGGACGTCCACGCCGGAAAGGCGCCAGGGCGGCCGGAACAGCACGGCGTTGCGGACGCGGGTGAACAGTCGATGGCTCGAGATCGCTTCCATTTCCAGGAACTGAGCGAATCTCCTCAGGGTCCTGCGAGGGCCACATTCCTGAACCATGACGAGGTCGGGCTTCTCGCGGCCCAGTGCGTGAACGGCCCGTTCCACACCTGCGCGGAACGACTGGACGTTGTAGCAGGCCACGAGCAGACGCACGGCCGAAGGCTACTCCAGATGATCGCCTGCTCCGGTCTACAGGACCGAATGGAGCGCGTCGGCGATCGTCGGCGAACCTTCGGCCTCCTGAAGTTCGTAGTAGACGCGGACGGCAGGCTTGTCGATGTTGATCAACCGGCGAAGATCGACCGGAGTGGCGATCACCACAACATCTGCAGGAGCTGAGTTGATCATCGACTCGAACTCCCGGAGTTGCTCGGCCGAGTATCCCATGGCCGGGAGGACCGGACCGATCTCGTACTCGTCGAAGACGTCCCTCATGGAGCCGACGGCGAGCTCGCGAGGGTCGACGATCTCGGCCGCACCTTCCTGACGCGCGGCCACCACTCCCGCTCCGTACAGCATCTCCCCGTGGGTGAGCGTGGGACCGTCTTCGATCACCAGGACTCTCTTCCCCGCAAGGTTCAGCTCGCCCTCCAGCCGGACCGGGCTCTTTGCCTTGATCACCATGGCCTCGGGGTTGACCTCATGTGCTGAGGACTCGACCTCGCCGATCTGCTCGGGAGTAGCGGAGTCGACCTTGTTGATCACGATGACGTCGGCCATGCGGAAGTTCGTCTCGCCGGGGTGATAGCGGAGCTCGTGGCCGGCCCTCAGGGGATCGGCCACCACCACGAGGACCGTCGGGCGGTAGAAAGGATAGTCGTTGTTCCCGCCGTCCCACACCAGGACGTCGCACTCCTTCTGGGCTTGCCGAAGCACGTCCCCGTAGTCGACGCCCGCGTAGACAACTGTCCCGTGCTGAAGGTGCGGCTCGAACTCTTCGCGCTCCTCGATGGTGACGTTGGCCCGGTCCAGGTCCTGGATCGTCGCGAATCTCTGGACCCGTTGGGCCACCAGGTCCCCGTAGGGCATGGGATGCCGGACCACGACCGGCTTCTTGCCGTGCTCTCGCAGGGTCTGCACCACTTTCCTGGTCGTCTGGCTCTTGCCGGAACCGGTGCGCACTGCGCACACCGCAACCACCGGGACGTCGGCCGGCAACATGGTGTCGTTCGGCCCGAGGAGGATGAAGGAAGCCCCCGCTGCGTGGCACAGGCTGGCCCGGTGCATCACGTACTCGTGCCGGATGTCCGAGTAGGAGAAGACGACGTCGTCCACCTCGAGTTCCCGGATCAGCTGGGCAAGACGAACCTCGTCGTGGACATGGATCCCGTCCGGGTAGCGGGGACCTGCCAGTTCGGCCGGGTACTTTCGGTCGCCGATGAACGGGATCTGGGTGGCGGTAAACGCGACCACCTCCGCAGTCGGATCATCGCGATACACAACGTTGAAGTTGTGGAAGTCCCTGCCCGCCGCACCCATGATGAGCACGCGTCTGGTCATCCCAACCCTTTCCCGATCGAGACAGTGCGGGCTCCGAGCGGAGCAGGGTGGAGCTTACGGGCGCCCGCCCGGAGCGTCAAAGATGAGGCGCAGGCTAAGTATCGCGGCTGGCCCGGTGCAGTTGGACGGGGTGCGGGAGGCCCTTCAACTCAACGAGCCCGAGGTCGACGAACCTTATCGCCGGGTTCTGCGAGGATCGTACGACGGTTTCACTGACCAAGACCTGCCCAGGACCGGCGTGAGAGGCGATCCTCGCGGCGGTGTTCACCGTCCTGCCGAAGTAGTCGCCGTCCTGGAAGATCACCGGTCCAGCGTCGATCCCCGTATGGGCCGGCGGAAGGCCGGCGGCCGGCACGCCGTCGGCCAGCTCCAGTGCTGAGATCACGGCCCCGCCGGGTTCGGTGAAATAGAGCATCACTCCATCGCCCAACCACTTGACCGGTCGGCCTCCGTGGTCGTAGGCACTCCGTTGGACCAATCCCCCGAGGGTCGCCGCCATCTCCGCGGCGGCCTCGTCCCCCCGCTCCTCGGTCAGCAGGGTGTAGCCGGAGAGGTCGAGGAAGCACATGGCCGGCGGTTCCGCCACCGTGTGATGCAAGCCCGCCCTCTCCAGGGTGATCTCCACCGCTTCGACCACGTTCGCCAACCAGGTGTGCTCCGCGTGGCCGTGGTACATCGAAACGAGCGCCCGGTCGACGTGGGGGATGCCCCCGCCGACGGCTTGCGCTCCCACGAGCAGCACCTGGGCCTCGCTCATCCCCGACCGAAGCAGCGGGACCTCGATCTGGGCGTGGTAGAAGTTCGCGGCTGCTTCGGTGATGCGGCGCATGCTCTCCCCCCACACCCGAACCAGCCGCTCGAACGCCTCAGGCTCCACCTCGGCCTCGACGACGACCTTCATCACGGGGACCAGGTCGAGCTCGTCCTGGTGGACAGGATCGTCTGGCTCCGGACGAGCGAATCCCATCGACTCGCGAACGGCCTGCAGCAGCTCCAGGCTCAGGCCGGTCTCCGCGCTGAGCTCCCGATAGGTCTTCCCCACGGGCACGCCGAACCAGTCCCAGGCAGGCAGGTCCAGGAACCCCAAGGAGAGATCCCCGTTTCGGACGGCCGACCCCATTCCCTCGAGCGGCAGCCCCCCTTCTTCCAGACCGCGAACCAGGCGCACTCTGCGGAGATCACCTGCGCCGAACGCCGCGCCGGTCTCGGGCGGGACGAGGATGCCGAGCTCGACCAGCCGATCCATGTAGCCGACCGCGACTCCCGCCCGCTCGGCCAGCGCTTCGCGCGTGAATCCGTCCACGACCCCGAATGGTAGTGGCTGCCTCGGGTCCAGGCCGCCCGAGGCGCAACCCCCTGACTCAGAGGTTCGGGAGCACGCTTTCCGCGATCAGCTCGCGGCGGCCGGCGGGGCCTGCGACCACCATGATGGCCCATGTTGCGCCGGCGTCGGCCAGGTCGCGGAGGTGTTCCACGAACAGCTCCGCCGTTCCGGACCAAGCCAGCGCGTCGATCATGTTGGTCCTGCGCCGCCGGTCCAGCAAGGCCTTGACCTCGTCGTCGTCTTCGCCGACGAGGACGATGCCGGCCCAGGTTGCCTCCGCGGTGCGCCCAGCCCGCCCGGCCTCCTCGGCCAGCAGCTTCGCCTTGGGCCGGAACTCTTCCGGGCCCAGACCCCACCCGTTCCATCCGTCGGCGAGCCGTCCCGCGATCCTCACCACCTCGTCACTCTGCGCGCCCACCCAGACGGTCGGGCCGCCCGCCTGTACAGGAGGGGGGAGGAGAGGCCCGGCCAGGGGAGCCACGTGCTCGCCTCCCTCGTACCTTCTCCCCTGGAACAAGGCCTTGAGGGCCGCCACCGCCTCCGCCAGATGAGCCCGGCGTTCGCGCACCGAGAGGTTGGGGAACCCGAAGGCGTGGTGCTCCGGCAGGTCGATGGGGTCGCCAGTTCCGATCCCGAGGATCGTTCTCCCGCCGGAGATCAGGTCGATGGTCGAGAGCATCTTGGCCAGGAGTCCGGGTGGCCTGAGCACCGCCCGGGTCACCAGCGTGCCAACCCTCACCCGCTCGGTCGAGGCAGCCACCGCGGCGAGCGTGGTGAAGGCCTCCAGGGCGGGCCGATCGGGAGAGCCGCCGGGCGGGAAAAAATGATCGAAGACGAACACGCCGTCGAAACCGAGGGACTCGGACGAGTGGGCCGCCGCGATCACCTTGGCCGCGTCACCCGAGAACATCGGGAGGATCACGCCCACCTTCAACGCCCGGGTCAACCCTCTCCCACCTCCAGGCACGCGAGGTCGGCCGCGCCCACCGCACCGGCGTCGTTGGCAAGGGTGGCGGGCACGATCGGAACGTTGGGTCGGTGTTTCGGAGCCTCCACCGAATCGATGAATGCCCGCCGGGCCGGTTGGAGGAGGAACTCCCCCGCTTCGATCGCTCCCCCGCCGACCACCACCAGGTCCGGATCCAGCACGTTGACCAAGCCGGCGATTCCCTCACCGAGGCGGCGGCCGACCTCAGCGAGGATCCGCACGGCGACGCGATCGCCTCGCTTGGCGGCCACCGTGACCTCGACCCCCGTGACTTTCTCCGGGTCGCCTCCGGCCACCCCCACCATCAACGACTCGGGATGCTCGGTGGCCGCTTGGCGCCCCAGCCGTCCGAGGGCCCGTCCGGACGCCACCTGCTCCCAGCAGCCCAGGTTGCCGCAGCCGCACCTGGGTCCGCCCGGTTCCACGATGATGTGTCCGATCTCGGCGGCGAACCCATGGGCCCCGCGAAAAAGCTTCCCGCCGAGGACGATCCCGCCGCCAATGCCGGTTCCCACCGTGACCAGCAGCATGTCACTCGAGCCACGCCCGGCTCCGAATCGGAACTCGCCCCACGCCGCCACGTTCGCGTCGTTGTCCACGAGTGTCGGAAGCCCGACGGCAGCGCCGACCCGCTCGGTCAGGGGAAAATCTCGCCATGCCACGTTCGGCGCGTAGCGCATCACACCGT
>WNFU01005123.1_pt1 | contig 16458 bp, 17 predicted proteins | sample 5400121 | NCBI WGS metagenome assembly WNFU01 (sample SAMN13153360, study PRJNA577476) | soil metagenome | isolation source: 100 cm soil or saprolite under grassland replicate 1 | place: USA:California | collected 2016-06-15
CCCGCACCACTCGTGATTGTCCTGAGTTGGGACCTAAGGGATTGCGTTCAAGGGAGTTTAAGTAATAATTCGCGGAATACCAATCCGCCACCCATTCCCACACATTCCCCGCCATATCATACGTGCCAAACGAACTCTTACCATTCTGCCAATTGCCAACTTCGCTGGTGCTGTTAACACATTTCTGGAAATTAGCATCCTGGCAGGTAAGGTCTGTTCCTTCCCAAGGATACCTACGTGTATCCGCCTCGCCGCGGGCAGCTTTCTCCCATTGCGCTTCGGTAGGCAAGCGTGCGCCGCGCCACTCACAGTAAGCTTTTGCCATCTTCCAATCTACGTAAATGACCGGGTAGTTGTCATATTGCGAATTGCCATAGTAAACCCGGTTAGGGCTTTCAGAGAAGAAATAGGAATGCAAGGGTGGGTCACAGACGCCATCCTCCACACAGGCTTTGTAGCGCGCGTTGGTCACTTCGAATTTGTCAATGTAGTAGGCGCTCAGGGTAACAGCATGAATGGGTTTCTCATCCCCTTCTGCATTTGGGTCACCACCGCCCATCTGGAAATCGCCTTCTGGCACAAGGACCATCTCTACGCCCTTGCCGTCGGTAATCTCGGATAAAGGAGCACTGGCGGTTATCGTTACAACTTCGGTCGGTGTCTGGGTTTCTGTCGGTGCTTCCTCAGTAGTTGGCGTGGGTGAGTCTATGCCCGTGATAGGTGGTAAAGAGTTAGGTATTTCTGTTGAAGTAGAAATCACATCGGTTGGCGCTTGTGAAGAGACGAGTGTTTCTGTCGGGGCAGAGACTAACAAAGCTGGCAGGAATCTCGTCGCAGCATACCCAATTGCCAGGATTGTGATCACGGCGACTCCGATCCCCATCGGTTTTAATCGAAATTTAGCAGGTACAGGTTGGGATGCCTCTCTTGCTTTTCGTTGCGCCTCGATTTTTTCGCGAGTGATCTGTTCCTCCTGCAGGCGTTTTTCAAGCTCAGCCTTTTCCTGCATCAGTTTTGTTTGTTCCTCTTTAAAACGGATTTCCTGCTCCATCTTTTCGCGGCGCAATTGTCCGGTTCGGCTGGATGCGGCTGTTTGGTCGGTCCTGGCTTTTTGCGGTTCCGGTTCTGTTTTCGGACTACGCTCCAACGCCTTTGCAGCCGCCTGTGCGACACGACGACTGTCATCTTCCGCTGCGATCCGTTCCAGTGCCAGGCGTGCGGAACGCGCCAAGCTGAGATTTTTCGCCTTGAGCAAGAGATCCAATTGACTGACCGCGCCCTCCCGTAGGTAGGGGAAGGAGCTATTCATCGCAGTGAGAAGGTCATCGGGCAGAGGAACAGGTTTTGTATCTTCAATCCGTATATTTTGGCGCAGGACAATTTCCCCTTGTTGTTTGTAAGACCATTTGCCGGGTGTTTGTTTGGGAGTGATGTTTACGATTTGTTCGTAGGCGTAGTCATATAATTCATCGATGGTGATGCGCCCATCGCCATTAGTATCCGCTTGCCCTTCCAGGCCTTTGACTAGATAATTTGTGAATAAGGAATTCTCTGTTTCCCCGACTACCTGATCGCCTTCCCAGGCGAATTGGGTAGAATCACTGGCGGTGAGGACGACGCGGCCATAGCCTGTTCCCTCAAAGGCTGAGGCTGTTCCTACGCTGCCACCGATCTCCGCTTTTGTGCCTTGGGCAAACGCGCCGCTGTTACAACAATCCAGAATGAGGATCTGTCGCTTTGAACGGCTTTGATCCATGGCTTCGCGGATAAAGTCCGATTTAATGGCTGTTGAACGGAGACGGGCACGGTTCGTATTCTTGACAGCCAGATAGAGTGACCCATATTCATCCCGGACGCCATGTCCGGAAAAATAGAGGACCAACAAGTCGGAAGGTTTTCGATTGGATAAAAAATAATCAATCGTTTCACTCACTTTGGACGCAATATCGTTAAAAAGCACAATGACATCGTCGAAGGCACAAATGTCACGTGAATCAAATACTCGTGCCAGTTCCTTGGCGTCCTTGCCTGGTGCGGTCAATTGAGCCAACCCGGGATCCGTATATTCTGTGTTGGCAATAATTAGAGCATATTTACCACTCATTGTTTCTTTCCCTTGGAAAGTGTCTCAAGAAGCTTATGCAAATCTTCTGACGAGCCTTCAAACTCAATTCCCATGCCCTTGAATTTGACGGTACGCCCCTGGCCACGAGAGGCCCAGGCTTGGACCAAGCCAACCACGCTCGGAAGAACGGTGGGTAATAGTTCCAGGGCGATCGAGCCAATTGTAAAGGGATCGCCTTTGGTGCCTGCTGGTGCAGTTCCACCTTTGGTTAGCTCCGCCGATTCAACATCTAATTCTCTCAATTCAGAGAGCAGTTGACGCGTCATCCAGTCAATATCTTCCTCGGTGGCGTCACTAGCCGAGATTTCTATATGCAGTTGCGTAAAATCGGGATTGTTCATTAGGCCCATCCTCTGCTTAACCCATCTAACTTTCTTTTGAGAACCCTATGTGAAGTTTTGTGATACGGCTGGATTTGCATTATAAGCCTATCAGCCAAGGAATGGGAGGCTTTTAGTCTAGTTTTTCGTTAACCAATACTTACTCCAAAAATAAAAACATCCGATGTCTCGCAGGCATCGGATGTTTATCACTAATAACATAGCGGCTCCTAGTCTGCCGCTCCTGATTCGGTTTGTTGCCGGCTTGTGCGAGGCGGGGGCGCGTGCTGAATGAGGTTCAATCCAGCGATATAGAAAAAGCCAAGCATATAGATAATCATCCAAGGAATGATGCCCCAGCCGATATAGGGAGCCAGCACAATCCCTGTTATTAAGGCGTAAACGCCTAGTGCGATCTCTATCCAAACCATTGAACTTAATGGAGCCACATAAGCGTGGTCAATTTTTTGTTTCTGTTTGCGTCTGTTATCCAGGTTCAGTTTTGGGGTGCGGATAAATGCTCCACCTTTGCTGAACAATCCTTCGACAACAGCAATGGTTGTGCTGAGCGACAAGCCAAACCCAACAATGACCAGCACGGGAAATGATCTTAATCGCTTTAGGATGGAACGATGTTGAGTAGCGGTGGCTGTTAAATAGAGCAATGGCGGCCCTAACCCTGCGAAGACAGAAATTGGGAATAGCTTAAATGCCCCGGGAATGAGCAGCCCCACCGGAAGAGTAAGCAAAAGCAGAGAGAGCATCAGCGGATGTACAAAATATCCGGTCAGATGCAGGAGCGCCATAAAACGAACCTTCCAGGAAAGATCGGATTGTAAGACGCTCGGCAGGATCTTGCGCACAACTTGGAAACTCCCCTTCGCCCAGCGAAATTGCTGCTTTTTATAAGCTTCCACCTGCGGAGGCAATTCAGCCGGGACAACCACATCTGGGAGGTAATCAAATTTCCAGCCGCGCATTTGGGCGCGATAGCTCAAGTCCAAGTCTTCGGTTAAAGTATCCCATTGCCAACCACCGGCATCCTCAATACAAGCGCGACGCCACAACCCTGCGGTGCCATTGAAATTAAGGAAAAAGCCGTTTTTGGAACGGACAGTTTGCTCGATAATGAAATGTCCGTCAATGCCCATCGCTTCTGCGCGCGTAAGGGAATTGTATTGTTGGTTGGTATGTCCCCAACGCGTTTGAAGGCACCCCAGTCTAGGGTTTTGAAAGGATGGGACCGTTCGCTTCAGCCAATCCGGCTTGGGAACAAAATCCGCGTCGAAGATGGCAATCAATTCGCCGGTGGCCGTCTGCAGACCATTGTTGAGCGCGCCCGCTTTATATCCTTTGCGGTCCACGCGATGGATTAATTCAATGTTCACACCGCGTGCCTGATAGTCTTCCACGAGCTTGGCGACTAAAGCATGGGTATCGTCCGTAGAATCGTCTAAGACCTGAATTTGAAGACGTTCCGCCGGGTAATCCAACTGGGTTACAGCATGCAATAAGCGCTCTACGATATATTTTTCATTGAACATAGGGAGTTGAACGGTCACACACGGCCAGCTTTTAGGCGGGTAGGTTCTTGCCTTATGTATTTTAGAAGGTTTCATGGTTAGAAAGATTACGGTAGTGATCAGGTTATGGAACCCATAGAGTGCTAAGCTTGCAGTAATGATAAGATAAAAAACACCGATTAAGCTTATCAGAAGTTGCAAAGTAGGATCCTCCTTCATGCATCACGGAATACAATCATGGGAATGATTGTATTAATAAGAACGAGGAAAAAACCTTAGTATTATTTCGTATGTGAGAGTTATCTTAGGGAGATATTAGAATTTTCTTAGTACGTGCCATTAGGAAACAGGGCATCAACCATAGTGAGGGCTACTTATATTCCATAAATACAAACTACCTCCCGGTATCCATCAAACCAGGAGGTAGGGAGAATCACGAATTTACAGAGAAATTATCTGCGAGTCGGCTGAGCTTTGCGTACGAACCCTATCAGTTCAACAATTTTTGCGGTGTGATTTCGCCACTGGTAGAGTACAACATAGAGAATGACAAGAGCCACCAACCAGAATACCACGGACGAGACCACCCCTGCTCGTGAAACATGGTAGATCATGGGATTACCTTCCAGCCAGGGTAACGAAGCCGGCATCGGCTTTCCATCCAATAGGTAATACAACACATCTTCGAGACCACAAAATGCACCTACGAAAAGGGAGGTTAGATAGTACACGCAATCTTTCCATGACTCCCACAAAAAGACAACGCCAATGATCGCGTAACCTGCCAGAGAAACAAACCAACCTGTATGGTAAATGCTGGCGTACTGGACCATTTGATTGGTCTCAAAAATTCTTTGCCAGATGAGGATGTCAGCGAACGTATAGAAGATGAGCGCCAATGCGGCAGCAAGGATGGGACGATATTTCTTCATTGATGAGGCTCCAACGAATTGATAATTATAAAAACTTCCAAATGACTATGAATCCAAATTCCGAAGGAGTATACCCATATTTTGGGGATACACCATAGAGAATTACCTACGTTTAATCTACTTTTCCTATACAGTTTGCGGAAGCGTTAAGCTGTAGGTGTCTGTTTTTCAGAGATTCACGGTTCCCATCTGGGTTGATCATCACAGTAATTATTGTTTGTCAGTCGGCGTGAGTCTGTTCCATCCACGCGCTTGATATAGATTTCGCAACTCGCCTAATCAGCCTTGCTCTACGTTGAATTCATGAGCATCGAGAATAAAAAGAAGGATAGATGCACAAAGCCTTCAGACAACTAAGCTTGAAGGTTTGGGTTTCGTTTTATACCGATTCTGTAGGGTGGGGAGGGTAATTGGGCGGTTGTCTTCGAAACTCGTAATTATTCAGAACTGCTTCAATGATTTCTTTCTGCTCGTCAGTAACAACCTCAAACTCCAGACCGATATTGAAGTATTCCGGGCTGATATCCTGGTGACACCGCACCACACGCACCGGCAGGGTCAAACGCGAGACATTGATCTTCGGGAGTTCCGGCAGCTGGATGGAGATAGTTAGTTGATCCTCAACTTTGAGTGGCTCATCGCCAATAACCATCGCGCCAATCAGAGTAAGGTCGCCCAGGTAACCAATCAATTTGCCCCTGGACAGATCGAACACCTGGGAGTAAGACATCAAGTCCTTGCGAGGAAGTTTACGTCGATCCTGCATATTTCTCTACGGTATAGTTTACTTGACTTGTAGCCTTAAATCAATTGCATAAATGTCTTAGAATCCTTTTTCCTCCTCGAAAAGTGTGGTAAAAATCGAGACCATGCGCTGGATCTATCTCTCCCCTCATCTGGATGACGCTGTACTCTCGGCAGGCGGGCTCATCTACGAACAGACCCAATCGGGTATTCCTGTTGAAATCTGGACCTTTATGTGTGGATATGCCCCTCCGGGCGAAGTATCGCCTTTCGCGCAATTGCAGCACATGCAATGGGGATTTTCCTCTGCCGAAGAGACTACGCGTATGCGCCGGGAAGAAGATAAAACTGCCGCGGCCCTCGTCGGCGCGACACCAGTCCACTTCGATTTTCTGGATTGCATTTACCGGCGCGGGAGCCATGGCGAATGGCTGTATGATGATATATTCGTGCCACCTCATCCTGAGGATGCCGGGCTTCCGGCTCAAATCGCGGAGACGATCTCTGCTCGCCTCCAGCCAGACGATGTATTGGTCTGTCAGCTATCGGTTGGTTCCCACGTTGACCATGTCCTTGTCCGTCAGGCTGCGGAACTACTTGGGCGTCCTTTACGTTATGATATTGACGTTCCTTACATCTTCTATAAACCCGAGGAATTCGGCCCGAAATCCGCTGGGATGAAGGAATCGGTCCATTCTATAGCGGAAGCAAGCCTACATCGTTGGAAGGAAGCGGCTCTGGCGTATAAATCCCAGATTGTGGTGCTTGGAGAGGCTTTTAATACGCCCGAAAAGGCCCGAGATTCCATCCAAGCATACTGGGCAGAGCAGAAAGGTATTCGGCTATTCCAAGCCTAATTGGTCTTCCAGTCTCTTGTATGGACTGTAAAACCGTGATATATTAAGCACGCTTTCGGGAGAGGACATCACGTTTCGTCATCGCACTGCTTCCATCTTATTTGCATCTCTATATAGAGATGCAATATTCTTATAGCAGGAAATATGAGCATGCCAAACAATTTTTTAACTAAAGAGGGTTACCAAAAACTCCAGGACGAGCTGGATTACTTGCGCACTGCCAAGCGCCAGGAAGTTGCCAATCGTCTGCATGAGGCCATGGAAGGGGGCGAATTGATCGAAAATGCTGAATATGAGGCTGCTAAAAATGAGCAAGCCTTTGTGGAAGGGCGTATCCAGGAACTGGAAATGCTCCTCGCGACCGCTAAGATCATCGACGAAAACGGCAGAAAAAAGAGCGATTCCATTCAGATTGGTTCCAAAGTGACCCTTAAAGAGGGCAACTTTGATTCAGAGACCTTCGTGATCGTCGGCGCGGCGGAAGCCAATCCACGCGTCGGCAAGATTTCCAACGAGTCGCCGATTGGCAAGGCGATCTTGAACCACAGAGTAGGGGATACAGTAAAGGTTGAAACGCCAGGCGGTACGTATAATGTTAAGATCCTGAAAATTAGTTAGCCACAGGAGCATTCGTTTCACCCCGCGCCTGTGATAATGCGCGGGGTTTTTATTTTGACCCTTCTCCTGTACGGAGGAGGTGGAGCTATGAACATGACAGAATACAACTCACTGGAAAAAATCCGTCTCCAAAAATTGGAAGAATTGCGCGCCGAGGGAATTGAAGCCTATCCGACGCGTGCCCAACGCACTCATCTAAGCGCGGACGCCATCAAGGAATTTGAAACTGCTGAAAAAGAGGGCCGGGAACTAAAGGTAACGCTTGCAGGACGCATCCGCGCCATGCGCCCCATGGGAAAGATCTCTTTTGCACATATTGAAGATGGCGCAGGCAAGATCCAGCTATTCTTCCGTTTGAATGAAGTTGGTAAGGAACGTTTGGACTATTTCACCAAGATATTTGATATCGGCGATTTTATTCAAGCGGAAGGTGTGATGTTCCGCACCAAAACTGGGGAAGCCACGCTCCATGTCCACGACTTCAAGCTGCTTGCCAAATCGGTCAGCCCTCTCCCCGCTGCGAAGGATGAGACCCTCGAGGATGGAACAATCCTGCGTCATGCTGCTTTGGAAGACGCGGAACTGCGGGCGCGACAGCGCTATGCCGACCTGGCGGTGAATCCGGATGTTCGCGAGACGTTCCGGAAGCGTGCTGCCATTATCAAAGCTTTGCGAACCTTTCTCGACGATCATGGTTTTCTGGAAGTGGAAACTCCCATCCTCCAGCCAATCTATGGTGGCGCGGCGGCGCGTCCCTTTACGACCTACCACAATGAACTGGAACAGCAGATGTATTTGCGGATTTCCTTTGAGTTGTATCTCAAACGCTTGCTGGTCGGGAATCTTGAAAAGGTCTATGAGATTGGACGTGACTTCCGTAATGAAGGTGTTTCGTTCAAGCATAATCCTGAATTCACCCAGCTTGAGTTCTACTGGGCGTATGCGGATTATTTGCAGGTAATGGAATTGACCGAGCAAATGGTTTCCTTTACCGCGCAACAAGTCCTTGGCACACAAAAAATTACGTACAAGCACAATGAAATTGATTTGACCCCTCCCTGGAAGCGGCTTGAAATGCGCCAGGGAATTCTTGAAACCTCAGGAATTGATATTGCCGAGCACAAAACAGCGGAGGAACTCTTCAAAGCCATGAAGGAGAGGCATCCGAATAAGCCGGCGGATCCCAAGTTCACGCGCGGCAAACTGATCGATTTCCTGCTCAGTGAGTTTCTCGAGCCGACCTTGATCCAACCGACATTCCTGTACAACTACCCGCGGGATATTTCGCCGCTGGCGAAATCAATCCCCGGCGATCCGCTCACTGTGGAGCGCTTTGAAGCTTACACGGCTGGTTTTGAATTGTGCAATGCCTTTACCGAATTGAACGATCCGCTCGATCAGGAACAGCGCTTCATCGAAATGGGGCGTGATTACGCCGCGGGTGATGAAGAGCAGCACCCCATGGATGAAGATTACCTGCGTGCTATGCGCTACGGTATGCCACCCAATGGCGGCTTCGGCATGGGCATAGACCGCCTCACGATGTTGTTGCTGGATAAGCACTCCATTCGCGAAGTGTTGTTGTTTCCGGCGCTGAGAAATGAAGAAGCGCAGTAAACTTTATTATCTCAAAAGAGGCTGTCTACTCGTAGGCAGCCTCTTTTTTTTAACTTTGTTAAGACAACTATGGTAGTGGAGTATGCGTAGGTACAGGAGTTCCCAGTGCACGACTGATATCATAAATACGCATATTGATGAACTCAATATCTATCCCCTGAGGTAGGTCTTCCCAATTGGCTAATTCCTGGTATTTGGTTAGAGCGGTTTTGATATCGCCACCGGAATCATAAGTCGTGGCCAAGAAAAAGAGATTCTCTGCGCTCGGTTCATAAAAATATAGCTTTTCAAAATATGGCGCAGCGAGTTGGGCGTGTCCTTGCGCCAACTCAGCTTCTCCTAACAACTTGTAGCCTTGGATACGGTCGTCATTGGACGTCCAGTTCTCGATCGTGGGATACAGCAAGTCCTTAACCTTTTCCGGCTGTCCTGAGTTCAAAGCTGCCTCTGCATCCTCGAGTAGACTTGCTTGACCTGGCATTCGATTTGGAGTAGACGTCTGGAACATATTCACAGGTAGGTCAATCTGCGTGGAGTTGGGTTGAAGGGTTTGCCCAATGTAAGAGTAGAACAATCCCATTCCGAGGAGGAGAGAAAGGCAAATCCCTCCTAAGGTTCCACCTACGAAAGTGATTATTGATCTACGTCTACACATAAATTAACCAGCTACTTTTGCCCATAGGTCTTAATGGCGCCATCTTGTGTTTCGACGACCAAAGTTAACGTTACGTTTTCAAGACCAACTGTTTCTGATCCCCAATTTCTTATGGCTAAGAAGATATCACCGTCTGGCAAGACATAGTCTTTGGATTGGTCAATGGGGTTATCGCCCCAAGTGGGAGCGATATAGCGCCAGCCTCCTCCTCGAGGTGCCCAAAAATAGATTTGGATGTCAGGATCGGTCGTTTCGTTCGAAGCTGAGATTAAATGCACTACCAGGCTTTTGACTTGCTTTACCTGAATAGGTTCAGCCGGCTGAAAGCGAATAAGAGGGTAATCATTGGGGAGCAAAGTAAGTTTGCCTGTTCCCGTTGCCAAATCAGCAATCAGGGCTTCCTCCACGTTACTGGGAAGGGAGATTCCAGGCGTTGGGGTCATGGTGACTACTGGTGTATCTAAAAAAGTGGGAGTTTGCAGGGCGCGCGCAGTGGGTCTGGCTTGAATCGTCGGTATGGAAGTAGCATCCAACATGAGCGATGATGTGAGTTTGAGTGGCTTGGCACCAAGTTGCTCTAACTCGGCTTGAATCCGTTTTTGCAAAGGTATGAATAAATAGTCCAAGGTTGCATCGGCTTCTTGAAGCAAGGCTATGCCTTTCTCCACATTTCCATCTTCCAATGCCATTTTCCCCTGCACGTACGAAAAAAGACCTACGCGTCCCCAGGTATTTCCCGCACCCATCATCAGGTCTTCTTCCGCTTTATCCCTCTCCCCCATTTCCTGATAAATCAAGGCTCGCAAATAATATCGCCAACCGTCATAGCTTGGCTTCTGTTCTAAAAGCTTATCCAGCAGTTGTAAAGCCTCATGGCTTCGGCCCGCCTGGTATAAATAGCGCGCCTTTAGCTCGTATTTCCACTCCATGTTGATGTTATTGAACATGGATTTATCCACCATCTTGATGGCTTTATCCACTTGCCCTAGACAAAGATAGGCCTGAGATTGTATGTGATAAAGTCCGCCGATAGATGAATTGTTCGGATCGGTTTGATCGATCATCTCTTGCAACTGTTGGACCGCTTCTTCACAGCGACGTGTAAAGATCAGATCGGTTATGTAGATGCGATCGGGGTACTCATCCAGCGTGGCTCCGAGGTTCAGGGCTGTAGCGGCATTTTCCAACGCATATTCAGAGATATGTTCCGCATCTACTTGATAGTTTTGCATGCCTGCCAAGTCTACTAATAGGTATTGTCTTAACATGTAATAATCGCCATGGTCAGGTCGAATAGCGATCGCTTTATCGACATCTGCCAGAGCCTTATCTAAGTAATCTTGATATTCCAATTGACTACGCTGCTGTTTCATCAGACTGTGGTAACTCATGGCACGTAAGAAATAGGGCTCATCGAGTTGGGGCGCCGATTGGGTTACCTGATCCAGAAGCAGGATTGCTTCCGCATGTTTCCCCTGCGATATTAAGTTCCGAATCTGCCACATACTGTTGTCCACAGAGAGAGGTGGATTTTGAGTAACAGACCCGAATGAATTGCTTTCCCAAATGGTAGGTGTAACTGAATTCGGAAGAATGGGCATGGGCGTCGTTACAAGTGGTCCGCTGCCCCCAAGATACTTTGCCAGCGGATCAAGCAAGCCCGAATAAATGAGGAATAATAGTGGTATCCCACATATACATAAACCCGCCATCAGGCCCATAATCCCTAAGAAACGAGGATTTGATTTCCAGTCAGACTTTCTTTCCCTTGAATCCAGGCTAATTGGAAGATCAGTCACAAGCTCTGAACCAGAAGTGGGTGGTTCTGTGACACTGGACAGAAAAAGGCGATCCAGCTCATTTTGAGCCTCAGTATTTTGAGGATTGAGTCGCAACACCTTTTCATAACAATACTTGCGCTGTTCTTTGTTAGTCAGACATTTGCCAAGCCAAAGCCATCCCTCCTCAGATTTGGGATTTTCTTTCACTGCACGAGCGAAATAACTCTTGGCCGATTCCAAATCCCCATTGTTTGCGGCTTCGATGCCTAACGAAAGATGATTTTCTGCCATGCGTCGTTTCCTTGGCCCTGACGTGTATTGTATTTTATAAGCGTAGCAAAGAAGCGTGGTTTAGACAAGTACTATCGTATTGAAATTCCATGACATTTTTATGGTTTAATTTACTGCAGAGAGAGGCTATATGACTGTTCCACTGATGGTTGGCGATATCCTCGCCATTGCTCTCGTGACAATCATCGGTTTCGTGAGTCACGGTGAATCTGATCTATCTTTCCTGCCGCGCATGGCAGCGGCATTCTTTCCGCTTGTAGTTGCGTGGTTCTTGCTTGCCCCGCGGTTTGGGCTGTTCCAAGATGAGATTGTCCATAGCGCGCGCCAGCTTTGGCGTCCCGCGTTGACCGCACTCTTCGCTGCGCCTCTAGCAACTGTCCTGCGCGGACTCATCCTCAACGCGCCAATTATTCCTATTTTTGCTGTTGTTCTGGGAGTAACCTCTGCACTAGGCATGGTCATATGGCGAGGATTGTATTTTCTTTTGAGCCGAAACATAAGCCATGCAAAGAGCGTTAAATAATAATCTTTAGATGTTTAACGGTTGATACGTTGGAGTGATAAAATAATTTCCATGGACGAACAAGCTCTCATCCACGACGCGCAGGCAGGCAATCTGGATGCCTTCAACACGCTCATCTTGCATTACCAGGATAGCGTTTACAACACCGCGCTTCGCATTCTCGGCGATGAAGACCATGCCGCAGATGCAACCCAGGAAGCGTTCATTTCAGCCTTCAAAAGCATTTCCTCTTTTCGAGGCGGATCGTTCAAGGCCTGGCTGATGCGCACAGTGACAAACGCCTGCTACGACGAATTACGCCGTCAGAAGCGCCGCCCAACTACGCCGCTCGAGCCGGATACCGACGACGGAGAGGAGATGGATTCGCCGCGCTGGCTGGCTGACCCAAATATGACGCCCGATCAAAAAGCCGAAGCCGATGAGCTCGAACATGCCCTACAACATTGCCTCAATAACCTCCCGGTTGAATTTAAATCTGTGGTTGTGATGGCGGATATCCAAGGCATGGACTACAGCGAAGTTGCCATCGCGGTCCGAGTGCCGTTAGGGACCATCAAGAGCCGTCTTGCCCGTGCCCGATTAAGATTACGTGAGTGTTTACAGGGCTTTGAGGAACTTTTACCCGCCTCATTTCGTCTGGAAGAGGGAAGTAACGCTTAATGAATCGACGTGATCTCGAACTCCTTTCTTCTTATTTAGACGGACAGCTGAAACCGTCTGATTCTGCGCGTCTGGAGGCACGCCTCTCTACAGACCCGAGCCTGCGCGCCGTTTTAGACGATTTGCGTTCTGCCCGTGGATTACTCCGTCAACTCCCGCTGCGTAAAGCGCCGCGTAACTTCACCCTCACGCCGAAAATGGTCGGCAAGAACCCACCCATGCCGCGGGCTTATCCAGCTTTCAGATTTGTCAGCGCACTCGCAACGATATTGCTTTTCTTCACTCTTGGACTGAATTTCCTCGTCCCGCAAATGGCTTCTCAAGCGCCTGCGTATGGAATGGGTGGGGGTGGAGCGCCAGACGTTTACTCTGCCCAGGCTCCGGCAGCCGCCACCGAAGCGCCGGCCGCGACGGAAGCCCCTGCTGAAGCTCCTGCCGCCGAGTTGGCTCCCATGCCAACCCCGACGTTTTCCGCTGAAGATGCCTCCCGCAATGCGATTGAAACTCAGGTAGAGAAAAATGGAGTCACAGAAGAGCCAAGTATTCTCAGTCAAGCTCCAGCCCAGAACCCACAGCCTGTCCCAGCAGAAACATCCCAGCCTGTTCCAACAGTCTGGCAGTTAGTGCTGGCAGGTGTGGCTTTGCTGAGTGCCTTGATCATGCTGCTGATGCGACAGGCAGCGATGAGCCGCTGGCAAAGAAAATAGCGATACGATAAATTAGAAATCAGGTGGCAGTCATTTCCGCGAAGTGAGTGACTGTCACCTTTTTTGTTTAAGTGTCATAATTGCACTGATGGCAAATACTGAATTTAATTACTGTCCGCGTTGCGGCAAGCAAGTCAACCACGAAGAGCGCTTTGGGAAGGTCCGCCCGGTTTGCCCACAGTGTGGATGGATTCATTTTATTGATCCGAAGGTTGCCGCGGCGGTGTTGATCGAACAGAATGGACGCGTCCTTTTAGTACGCCGGGCCGGTGAACCGTTTCGCGGTTTCTGGACGTTGCCGGCAGGTTTTATCAATGGGGGTGAGGACCCAGCGGAGGCGGCCGCCCGTGAATGTTTGGAGGAGACAGGCTTGAGCGTCCGCGTGAACGGAATTCTGGATATCATCTCAGGCAAAGAGCATCCGCGCGGCGCGGACTTCATCATTGTCTATCATGCCGAAGTGATTGGCGGCGACTTGAAACCCGATGATGACGCGGATGCTGCTGAATGGTTCGGGCGCGAGGAACTTCCGCCGCTGGCATTTCGCGCCACCCAAATCGTCTTGTCGCGTCCTGTGTAAAATTAAAAAATATACTCCTTGAAGGAGGCGACTCATGACAAAAAAACAACGGTTCGATCCCGCATGGATGTGATCATTATTGCCTGAAAGTGCTACAATAAAAATGATGGCTCTCGACGTACGCCCTTCTCCTTTAGCAGGTCGCTGGTACGATGATGATCCCGAAGTCCTTGCACGCAGCGTGGATGGGTATCTTGACTCCGCGCAATTGCCCGATTTGGAAGGCGAGGTGATCGCCGTCATCGCGCCGCACGCGGGACATACCTATTCGGGTGCCGTGGCGGGATATGCCTTTGCCGCGCTGCGGGGGCGAAGCCCGGACCTGGTCGCCGTCATCGCGCCGATGCACCATCCATACTATGAACCGTTAATTACCACTGCCCATGAGGCGTATTCCACGCCGCTTGGAAATATTCTAGTAGACAAAGATACGCTGAACGAGCTTGACTCAGTGTTGAAATCGGAGCTGCTATTTGGTCTTTCGCCTGTTGAAAATGATCCCGAACACTCACTCGAAATTGAATTGCCTTTTCTGCAACGGGCGCTTTCCTCTGGTTGGAAGTTATTACCTGTAATGGTGCGAGTCCGCGAGGCGAGTATTTCTGAACGATTCGGCAAAGCTCTTGCAAAAATTCTGCGCGGCAAAAACTTCGTCTTGGTCGCCAGCACGGATTTGTCACACTTCTACAACCAGCAAACCGCCTTGACCTGTGACCGCGCCATGTTGAATGCCATCGAATCCTTCGATCCCGATGGCGCCTTTGACCTTGAGCGCGCCGGCAAGGGCTTCGCCTGCGGACTCGGCGCGTTGACTGCCGTCATGTGGGCTGCCCGCGAACTCGGCGCGGACAAGGTAAAAGTTTTACGTCACGCTACCTCGGGGAATGTGACCGGGGATTATTCCTCTGTCGTGGGATATGGGGCGGCGGCGATTTTGAAGGGATAATTCTTGCTGTGCTATACTTACAGGTAGGAAAATAGGCAAGAATGGTAACGACCACCTTTACGGCAACTCTTCCCCTGAAAACGGACAAAGATGGTGTGATCCGCGTTAGTAAAACGCGTGTTTCACTGGATACGATTGTTAATGCATTTCTCGAAGGTTTGACTGCCGAGGAGATCGCAGCTCAGTATCCTGTTGTGCCTCTGGCAGATGTGTATTCCGTGATCGGGTATTACCTGCATCAAAAAAAGAAGGTAGATGCTTATCTCGCGCGCCGCGAAAAATTCGGCGAGAAAGTTCGCAGACAGAACGAAGCAAGGTTTGATCAATCGGGCATCCGTGAAAGATTGTTGGTGCGGAAGAAAAATTGAAAAGAGAATATGCTTTCTCTGGTTGCCGACGAAAACTTCAGCAATGCCATCGTGCGCGGCTTACTGCGTATCCAACCGGATCTCGACATTGTTCGTGTTCAGGATGTGGGCTTATCTTCCACAGATGATACTGTCATTCTAGAATGGGCGGCGGGTCAGGATCGGGTAGTAATTACTCATGATGTATCGACGATGACAAAATACGCTTATGAGCGTGTCGGCGCTGGTAAGTATATGCCTGGGCTCATCGAAGTTAACCGCACGGTGTCGTTGAGTACGGCTATCAATGAGATCCTTTATATTGCTGAAGTATGTGAACATGGAGAATTGGAAGGGCAGATTATCTATCTGCCATTAAAGTGACCCGCTTGTACTGGGCTATGAGGCAGCGACGATTTAGAAAAATCGAATAACTATTGTAGTTATCACCAAAATAAAACAGCGCTGGTTTAGCCAACGCTGTTTTGTTATTTTCTTTCAGTCCAATAGTTCCTGCGGAATATTGCCGCCGTTCTCAGCAATCTTCCTCAAGACAGTCTTATGGAGCCAGGTGTTCATCCTGGCGGAGTCAGTCATCACGTCGGCAGGGGCGTCCAGTTCTTTCGCTAGTTGTGTGCGCGCCTCGCGGCTGTTGTCGATGTCAAGCAAGAAGAGCAGGTCCGAGATCGATTGCTTCCAGTTGAGACCGGTCCCTTTTGCCTTTTGCTCGAGCATTTTCATCACATCCACCTGTGACATCGCTTTGGGTGGAGCGGGCATGTGCGCGTCCTTGACCGCCACATCCTCGCTCTGTCTTTTTTCTACAGCACTTGGTGCTGTACGGACACCCTTTTCGGAAGTGGGCGCCGGAGCGGCTGGTTTCGTCCCGGTAGCTCCCACTTGAGCAGTCGGCTTGGAAGCTGGAATCGGTTTCGAACCAGAAGCCGGAGCTGATGGGTTGGGAGGCCCGACTTTCGTAGTTCCTATGACGGCAGGCTGCTCATTTTCCTTGCGTAGCCCCAGTTTATCGAGAATTTTGCTGAATATACTCATGGAAAATCCTTTCGCTTATTTGGTATAGCGACGTAGAGGCATAATGAAAATTTCGATGCCTGCCTCCCATGGATAAATTCATTATAGATTGTTATCAGGACCCGATGTAAGTAGGGAAATACCTTACTTGCGAGTAGATATGTTTGTTTTTGAAAAAATCTTGATTGGCAATATTCCTG
>WNFU01005410.1_pt1 | contig 16458 bp, 15 predicted proteins | sample 5400121 | NCBI WGS metagenome assembly WNFU01 (sample SAMN13153360, study PRJNA577476) | soil metagenome | isolation source: 100 cm soil or saprolite under grassland replicate 1 | place: USA:California | collected 2016-06-15
CTGTGTGTGCTGCTGGTGGGCGCAGCCCTGTTCGCGCCACTGGTCGCGCCCTTCGACCCGATCGTGCTCCACATTCAGGATCGACTGCAGAACCCGTCACTGACCTACCTGCTGGGCACCGACGAGCTGGGTCGCGACGTGCTGAGTCGCTTGATCTTTGGCGCCCAGACGTCGCTGGCTGTGGGTGCCATCGCGCTGGCCATCGCGGCGACCACGGGAACGCTGCTCGGCCTGCTGGGTGGCTACGTTGGCGGCGTGGCCGACTCGGTCATCATGCGCGTGCTCGATGGCTTGCTGGCGTTCCCATCCATCATCCTGGCGCTGGCCATCATTACCGCGCTCGGGCCCGGCATCGGCAACGCGATGCTGGCCATCGGCATCGTGACCATCCCCAACTTTGCACGCATCGTGCGCGCCAGTGTGCTGTCCATGAAGCAGAAGGAATTCGTGGAGGCGGCGCGTGCGAGCGGCGCCACCGCCCGCTACATCATGCTGCGCGTGCTCTTGCCGAACTGCCTGTCGCCGCTGCTGGTACAGGCGTCAGTGAGCTTCGCCAACGCGATTCTGACGGAGGCGGCGCTATCGTTCCTCGGCCTGGGCGTCCAACCGCCGACGCCATCGTGGGGCGCGATGCTCGATACCGGTCGCAAGTACCTCGATCAGACCGGCTGGTATTCGTTCTCGGCCGGTGCGGCTATTTTTCTCGCCGTGTTGAGTCTGAATCTTGTCGGAGATGGGTTGCGGGACGCGCTCGACCCGCGCCTGCAGCGCAACGCGTGAGGGAGGTTTCCTAAAACTCATGGGCAGTATGAATCGACGTGCGTTCGTGGGGCGGATCGTCGCCTTGAGTGTCGTGCCCCTGCTGCAAGCCTGCGCACCGGCCGCGCCTGCTGCGCCAACGGCTGGGCCCGCTACGAAACCAACGGAAGCGCCCAAGCCGGCCGCGACGACCGCGGCACCGGCCCCGACGGCGGTTGCCAAGGCGCCCACAACGGCTCCTGCGCCGACCACCGCACCGACGACGGCGCCCGCGGTCAAGCCAACCGTGCCCGCCGGCCAGCCCGTCAGTGGTGGCGTCCTGCGGAGTACGCTCGGCGCCGAGCCAACCAGCGTCGACCCACACAAAATCAACACACTGTTCGATCGCGACGTGGCCGACGCCATGTTCGACGCACTGATCGACGACGACACCCTAGACGGCATTAAGGGCGCGCTCGCCGAGTCCTGGGATTCGCCCGATGCCCGCGTATGGACCTTCAAGTTGCGCGCCGGCGTCAAGTTCCACGACGGCAGCCCGCTCACCGCCGACGTTGTCAAGGCCAGCTACGACCGACTGCAGGACCCGAACACAGGCATCACCGGAGGTATCCGACCGACGGCGAGCCAGGTGGACAGCGTTGAGGCGGTCGATGCGTCAACCGTCAAAATCACGCTGAAGACGCCCAGTGCAGCCTTTCCGGTCGACGCCTCAAATATCAAGATCATTCCCAAGAACTTCGACGAAGCGAAACCCATCGGCACTGGCCCATTCCAGTTCGTGGAATGGATACGCAACCAGCGCGTGCGACTGAAGAAGAACCCCGAGTACTTCGTCAAAGGGCAGCCGTACCTGGACGAGCTCGTGTTCCTGCCGACGCCCGATGAGAACCAGAAAATCGTCCTGTTGCAAACGGGGCAGGTCGATTTCTCGGACACCATCCCGTTGCCGCGCGTCAAGGAGGTCTCCGCCGGCGGCAAGATTGTCGTCTACCCAATACCCGTCGGCGTTTCGCCTTCCTCGTACTTCATGCCGCTGAAGACCGACAAAGCACCGCTGGACAACGCCAAGGTGCGGCAGGCCATGAATCTGGCCATCGACCGCAAGGCGCTGCTTGACGTCACCTTCGGCGTCGGCACGATCAAGTCGAACGTGGTGCCGCCCAAGCACTGGGCCTTCAATCCCAACGCGATGTCGTACGACAACCGCGACGTCGCGCGGGCCAAGCAATTGATGGCCGAGGGCGGGCACCCGAACGGCTTCAGCTTGCAGTTCAAGTTCATTACCAGTCGCGCCGAGTACACGCCCATGGCGCAGCTGTTCCAGGCGAATCTGGCCGACATTGGCGTGAAGCTCGAGCTCCTGCCCAAGGAGCTCGGCGTGTGGGTAGACGAGGTGCTGAACAAGCACGACTTCGAGCTGGGTATGACGGGCATCATCCCCGACTACGATCCGCACGCGATCATGGTCCGCTACCACTCCAAGGATTCGCAGGATGGCCAGTCGATGAACTGGCAGAACCCCGAATTCGAACAATTGCTCGCTCAGGGCAAGGTGACCGTCAACCAGGAGGAACGCAAGAAGATCTACTTCCGCGCCCAGGAGCTTGCGCAAGAGGGCGCCCCGGGCTTCGTCGTCAACGAGCGCCCCATCCTGTATGGCGCGACACCCCAGGTCCAGGGCTTCCGCCCTGACATCCGCCAGCACACCCACTTCGCGAGCGTGTGGATGACGAAGTAAACGCAACAGACGGCTTAGCGTGCCTCTGGGCGGTCCTGGAATGGCCGAACTTCGATCGGCAGTGAGTCGACCCCATCGCCGAGGACCTCTGCCAGCTTGCGGCCCCACGCTAGCGCGGCATCGAGATCGGGCGCGCGGACGATCATGAACCCGCCGATGTGCTCCTTGCCTTCAACATACGGACCGTCGGTCAGGAGGACGTCGCCACGCTGGATGCGTACCACGGTCGCGGTGCCTGGAGCATGCAGAGCCCCGTTGAAGACCCAGCTGCCGGCGGCCTTGGCCTCCTCGACCAGGCCATCCATGTTAGCCATGATCTCGTCCATGCGAGCCAGGACTTCCGGCGGGGGTGGCCCGTCTGGCTGGTAGATGCTGAGAAGGTACTGCTGCACTGAACCACTCCTTTAATTAATTGCGGCAGGCGTGTCCAGCCGCTCATCGTCTACACAGAACCCTGAGTCCGGGTTTCTATGGTCGGCCGGCGTGCCGCGCGGGCGCCCGAGTGGTCAGCACCTGACCGGTGTGCGAGCCGAACAGCTCACCCATTCGCTCCACGCCCAGCCAGTCCGCCACCATCATGAACAGTGTCCGGCCATCCTCACCGCCAAGCATGCAGGCGAAGCAGGCCTTCTCGAGCGCGATCTGCTGGCGGACCTCACCACCCTCGAAGACGCGCCAGCACGCCGGACTGCTCTCGTGCACGACGGAGCACCAGATGGCCCCCTCGGCGTCGAGGCAGATGCCATCACCCTTACCCGGACCGCCGAGGTCGGCCCAGACACGGCGATTGGCGAGGCTACCGTCGGCGGCGATGTCGAAGGCGGTAAGTTTGCCGCTGAATGACTCGGCGACGATGAGAGTCGTGTTGTCGGGGGTCACGACCATGCCGTTGGGGAACGCCATGTTGTCGGCCACCTGACGCACCGAGCCGTCCGGGGTGACCAGCGCGACGATGCCGGGTCGGAAGTCCTCTTCGCCAAAGCGGAAGCCGATGCTGTTCACATAGATGTTGCCGCGCCCGTCGACGACAATCTCGTTCCAGCCGTACGCCGAGAGGTCGCTCAAGTCGGCGTGGGTGACGAACGATCCGTCGGGCTCGCGGCGCAGGAGGTCCTGGCCTGTCACCAGCAGCCGGCCATCAGGCAGCCAGGCGATGGAATAGCCAGCGACGGTGTCAGTGCGGGCGATGACCTCGCTCTTGCCATCAAGGTCGACGGCGACGATCTCCTTGGCGCCCCAGTTCGAAAACCACAGCCGGCCGTCGTGCCAGCGCGGGGACTCGCCGACGACCAGACCAGTCAAAAGAGTGTGAAGCTCAGACATTACCGCGGGCTCCTTGTGAAGTGGTGATGCGCTCACCTTCTAAACAAATGGAACCCCACGAAATCGACATCCACCGCGGCTCTGGTCAAACGCAGCGATCACGACGGGTCGGCGCGATGGCGGATAGCCCTCTTCGGCCCGGCGTCAAGCGGATGTGAGCGGGTCGGTTGACAATCGGCCGGCTAGGCCTATGATCGCCCAATGGTCGCGGCACGGGGGCCTGCCCACGCACTCTCTCGCCAGAAGGGCGTGAGCACGCGGCGTGTCGTCCCCGTGCCTCAGATCGCGCCGGACCCACACGGCTACGCGCCCATGGCGACACTTGCACAGCGCCCGGATCTCCTGGATAGCCAACGCCTGCTCGCGCTGCAGCGGTCCGCCGGCAACTCGGCCGTCGGCGGGCTCATTCGCCCCATCCAGCGAGCGCCACTCGCAAAGGCCGACGATCCGGAGGGCTACACCAGCACAGCAGGCGTGTCCAACGTCGCGGGGAGCGGCACCACGCGGCGCGAGGTGCATGACCTCAAGTACGGCCTCAAGGGCGGCTTCGAGAGCAAGTATCACAGCGATAAACAGGGAGACCTTGCCAGCGAGGAAGCCGCGATGACGAAGGAGACGCCGGAGCACATGGCGGTCGTCGTCATGCCCGACAAGCTCGATCCGAAGCGGCCGGTGCAGGTGATCCTGCACTTCGCCGGCTGGGGCTTCCGCGGTGGTGATCCCTATGCGGGCTTCACTGTGGCCAAGGGCTACAAACATGGCGGTCGAGACATCAAGAAGGGCAGCGTGCGCGACGTTGACCAGGAGCACTGGGAGCAGCAGATCGGCGCGATCAACAAGGCGCGGGGGACCGGTCCGCAGGCCGTCGCCATTCTGGCGCAGGGCAGAGGCATGTCTGACTTCGGCAAGGTGCCGACGTTCGACTATGTGCAGGACGTGCTCTCGAGGGTCGCCGAGCTCAAAAGCGTGCAGCAATACTCGCTGGTCCTGTCCGCGCATAGCGGCGGCGGCTCTACTCAGATCGCTGCCAAGGTCGCGGGCGGTGACGCGGAGACAGCCGACCGATCGAAGCTACCCGCGGCGCAAGCGGGTCAGGCAGCTCCTCAGCCGACCGACCTCGTGGTGCTCTTCGACGCCGAGGGCATCGAGAAGGTGACAGGTTGGGCGACAAGCCACATCAACGCCCTGGCGAGCTCGATCAAAGCGGCCAAGAAACCCGCGGATGTGCCGGCCCTGATCGCCGCCAGCCCCAAGTTCCGTGGGTACTACGCGAAGAAAGGCTTCTACGTTAATCGATACGTCACACAGAACACGGAGCTGTGCAAAGCGCTTGCCAATGTGCCGAAGGACTGGGCTTTCCAGGATCCGGCCGATCCGAAGAAGGTGACCGTGTCGGACCTGTTCCGCATCATCGAGGTGTCCGACACGGGCGTCGACCACGAGCACGTGATCAGCCGCGGTACGGCTGGCAAAGCGGAGCAGGGTGCGCTCGCCGACGCGCTGCGCGCCTCCCAGGATCCAACCTTCGACCGCGCTCAGGCGCTTGCGTGCGCTGCCCCGGCGGCCCCAGCCGCGCCGAAGGCTCGTGCGAAGACCAAGAAGAAGTCGGCCAAGCCGCCTACCTCGGAGAAGGCAGATGCCAGGCGGGGCCCCATACACCTCCGCTCGAATGGGCCACTCGCACGACCCGTCAACCTGACTTCACGGACGGATAACTCGGCGGTGAGCACCGGCTGGAAGGGCAGCAACGCCACACAGGAGTACGCGCTCACCGAACAAAACAAGACGGCCCTGTCCTCGCAAACAGCGGAGGAGCGCACTGCTGACAAGAAGGCCCTCGACAAGAAAGCGCAGAAACGGCTAACAGCGTTGGAGAAAGCGGAGAAGAAGGGTCCGCTGGATGCTGACGATGCCAAGGAGCTTGCTGACTTGCGCGAACTTCGCGATCGCGTCACCTCGGCGCAGCTGGCCCTCAAACGCAAAGATGTGGATGACGTGTTGCACGACGCGGGGCACACCGTATCGGAGTGGTATGGCCAGGTGCAGCGGGGCCCGTTCCTGAATCTGTCACTCCGCGTGCACAACGCCCTCGCAGAGCGCCTGACTCGTGCCGAGACAGCGTTGGTCGCGGACCCGAAGGTGAATCCGGACAAGCTCGGCCCGGTGGCCCTCGGGGCCAAGCTCAAGATGTATGCCTCCACCAGCGATATGCGGCGGCCCAAAGCGGCGACGGGCGGTACGAGCCTCAGCATGCACACGTTCGGGCTGGCGGTGGACCTGAACTACAAAGGCAACCCGTTCCTGGGCAACGCGGGGAAGCTCGCACCCGACGTTGTGCAACGCGCAACCAGCCTTGTGCTGGGGACTCCGATCGACGTGTTGGCCAAACTCGGTGACGCCAAAGCGGCCTACGCCTCGCTCACGCAAGCCTCCCAGGCGCTGCAGACATACCTGTCTTACACGGACTCCGCGAACGCAACCGAGCTCACCGATAAGGTAAGCCATCACAAGCCGCTGGTGGGTGAGCCCGCCGACCTGCCCGGCTGGAGCAAGCAGATCGCGAAGGACGCCGCGGCTCTCGCGGGCGCTGGCGACTTCAAGTCGCACAAGTCGGCCGAGGAAGGCTTCATCGATCTCGACCAGTCAGTCGTCATGGCCCTCGCCGGCGCCGGCCTCACCTGGGGCGGCACCTACAACACGGCGAAGGACATCATGCACTTCGACCTTCGCGAAGGCGACGGCGCCGGGATCCACTCTGCCCGCACCGCCCACAAGGCGAACAGGTAGTCCCGGAAGTTAGCGTCGCGCGGGCGCAAGCGACAGCGGAAGGCAAAGGCAGCGATGTTCGCAACGAAGAGCGCCAGCCCAAAAGCTGCACCCGAGCAGCCGCGCCGAGCTTCAGGGGACGTCGGGTCGCGGGTCGGGCGCGGTGAAGTTCTCCCGATTCGGCATCCGGGTTCGGGGCAGCGTGGTTGCGTCCATGCGGTCCGTCTCGCCGATGATGCCGTTCTGCGCGAGCAGATACGCCGTCAGCGCGTAGGTCTCGTCAGCTGACAGCGAACCCGGGCTGTCGAACGGCATGGCGCGGTGGATGTAGTCCCACACGGTTGTCGCGTATGGCCAGTAGTTGCCAATCGTTGGCTGGTTCACGCCCGCCCGGAACGGCGCAGGGTCGACCAGCCGAGGCCCGGCTGGCGTGCCCTCACCGTTTGCACCGTGGCACCCCGCGCAGCTCGCGGCGAAGATCGGCGCCCCGTCCGTAGCGCTGCCGCCGCCGGCGGGTAACCCCTGCCCATCCGGACGCGCGTCGATGTCGATGCGCTGAATATCGGCTGGCGTGGCCGGCCGACCGAAGCCGAACGGCGCGGTCGGCGCAGGCTGCACCACCTGCGCAGCCGCGACTGGAGCCATCATCAACAGTGCGCCGGCGAACGCGGCGCCAGCCAGGCGACGACCCCGGCTACGCGTAAACATTGGTCACCTGCCCCTCGGCCGCGATCTTCCAGCTCTGGATGCCGTTGTAGTGGTAGATTGAGCGGATGCCGCGCGCGTCGACCAGCTGAGCGCGTGAGGGTTGGACGTAGCCCGTCTCGTCATATGCCCGACTCTGCAGCACGGCCTGGCCGCCAGTCCATGTCCACGGGAAGCGGAAGCGCGTGTGCGCAATCGACAGCACCGGCTCCTCGAGGCGTGCCTCGCCCCACGACTGTCCACCGTCGGTGCTGACCTCGACCCGCGTGATCTTGCCCGGACCCGACCAGGCTATGCCGCGAATCTCGAGCGGTCCACGGCCTGGCAGGCTGCCGATCGCCGGCGTCGGCCAGGTAATGGTCGACTTCGCTTCCATGACAAACGTGAACTGCCGCTCGGTCCCGTCGGGCATCGGGTCGGTGTACTTGGATGTCTCCTCGCGCGTCATGAACGCCTGATCACCCAGCTCCAGGCGACGCAGCCACTTGATGTTGATATTTCCTTCCCAGCCGGGCAGCAGCAGACGCATGGGATAGCCTTGCTCCGGCCGGAGCGCCTCACCGTTTTGCCCCCAGGCGATCAGCGCGTCGTCGAGCAGCTTGTCTAACGGCACGCTGCGCGTCATCACGGCGGCGTCCGAGCCCTCGGCAAGAGCCCACGTCGCGCCGGACTTGACGCCCACCTCGTTGAGCAGCGTCTTGACCGGCACACCCGACCAGTCGCTGGTGCTGGTCAAGCCGTGCAGTGATTGCGCGGTCGAGGTTTCGGGGCCCTCCGCCCATGGCGTGTTGCCCGAGCACTCGAGAAACATGATCCGACTCACGGACGGAAACCGCTGCAGATCGGCCAGCGAGAAGACGGTCGGCCGCTCGACCATGCCGTGGATGGTGAGCGTGTGTCGGTCCGGATCGATGGTCGGCACGCCGCCGTGATGTCGCTCGTAGTGCAGATCCGCGGGCGTGATGATGCCATCGAGCGCATCGAGTGGTGTGCGCGAAGAGGTCGTACCCCCGACCAGTCGCTGCGGACCTTCGAACGGAGAGCGCGAGCCCAGCGGGCTGGGCGGCTTGCCCTGGACCTTTGTTGGATCTTCGGGCACGTCGGCTGGATTTGGGCTCGGCTGCGCGGGCGGAGTTGTCTGTGCTGACGCTACCTGAGCCAACGTGAGCACGCCCGCGGCGCCGCCCAACGCCGCTATCACTGCTCGTCGCGAAAGCGTCGATCCCATGGCCACGCTCCTTCGTCGAAGCCAGTCTAGGTGTGTGTTGCATGGAACGGGCAAAGAAACTTGTGATCGGCGCCGTGGAGCCGCCCGTCAGCCGCTCTGCTGCTCCAGCGAGTCCCCAATCGGCGGTCGAGCGTCCGCGCCGACGATGGTGCTGATCAACTCGAAGAACTGCCGCTTCCGCGGCGCGTTTACGCCCCAGTTGACGGGCACCAGCTGAAAGCCGTTCACGTAATCTCCGCCGGCGGCAGACCCGCCCGCACCGGCGCCCGGGTCGAAGTAGCCCCATGAGGCGTGCTGCGACACCGCCGCGTGCAGATTGTTCCACGGCCGATCGAATTCGAAGTGATCGTCTTCGTTGAACAGGATGGGCTGCCCGTGATAGCCCGCTACCCGGCGCGTCCGCTCGACCTGCTCGACAATGGCATTCGGATCAGACGTGCCGTTGCCGTGGAGCAGCACGAAGTCCGCTGCACGCGCAACCGCGTCATCCGGCAGCCGGCCGCGTCCGCCATAGCTGGTGCTCACCAGCAATGGTCCGCTCGCCTGGACGCGGGCGATCAGCTCATGCACGCGCTCCGGCTGCAGGATCGCGTGCTCGTAGCGGGTGTTGCATTCGTTGTTGATCTCCACCAGGACGTTTCGCCAACCGCCATCGAGCAGAAAACCAGTCGCCTCGTCGACCGCGCGCAGTACCGCTGCTTCATCCGTGAGTCGTTCATCCTGGCCCTGATAGAAGTAGCCAACGATGACCACCATGCCGCACGCGTTGGCGGCGTCGATCACGCGTCTCATCCGCTCGGCGTACGCGGGCCGCAGCGTGCCCTGAGCGGTGAAAGCGGAGTTCTCCCATGGCTGCTCGCGCGAATACCCTTCGGGGCTCCCACCCTGAAAATTCACGGTCACCGCGAGCAAGCCATAGCGGCGATATTCCGGCAACATGGCCACGAATTCACGTACATTGCGGTCCGGATCCCACTCACCGGTGTCCGGATACACCCAGCGCAAGCGCGTGTCGGGGTTCAGGTCGTCGAAAATCGCCTGCACCGTGCGCGCGTTGAGCAGCAGCCCTTCGATCCGCTGGCCGTTCCATTGCCGGCCCGGGTAGGTCGGTGCGCCGTCCAGCCAGAAGTCGCTGCCGCGAATTTCGATCCGCGTCAGAGTGGTCATGGTACATCTGTCTCCGCGCCGCCTCGCCCGTGAGGGCTGAGCGGCGCGGTACCGTAGCCGGCGGTGAAAATCGTCGACGTTCGCACCACACTCTTACGCCAGCCAGGCGTCCCAGGCATCCAGGACGCCACGATTCGCCATCGCGACTCGGGCCGGAGCGCACTCTTCGTTCACATCCGTACTGACGAAGGCATCGAAGGGCTGGGCATCGGCACGCCGGTAGCGCGCGGGATCGTCGAGACCGCGCTCAAACCGCTGCTGCTCGAACAGGACCCGCTTTGCCACGAAAAGTTGTGGGATGACATGTTCTGGCGTGTCCGCGGCTATGGCCGAAAAGGCGTGGCCTTCTGCGCCATCTCAGCCGTCGATATCGCCTTGTGGGACCTGAAAGCCAAGTTCTTCGGGGTGCCGCTGTATCGCCTGCTCGGACCGTACACCGACCGCGTCCCGATCTACGGCTCCGGCGGCTGGACGTCCTTCACGGAAGCGGAGCTGGTGCGCGAGCAGATGGGGTACTTGGAGCGCGGCATTCCGCGAGTCAAGATGAAGGTCGCCAAGGATTTCGGACGATCCGAAGCGGAGGACATCCGGCGGGTCGCGGCGGTTCGCAAGGCGGTCGGCGACGACGTCGAGATCTACGTCGACGCAAACAATGGGTACTACGCCAAGCAAGCAATTGGCATGGCTCGTCAGCTGGCGGAGTATCGCGTGGGGTGGTTCGAGGAACCGGTTCTGGCCGACGACATCGCGGGGTTGGCAGCCATCGCGCGTGCCATCGACATTCCCGTCGCAACGGGTGAGCACGAGTACACCAAGTACGGCTTCAAGGAGCTCATCTCCCAAGGCGGCGCGGATATCGTGCAACCCGACGTCGGGCGCGTTGGCGGCGTCACCGAATGGCTCAAGGTGGCGCACCTGGCGCACGCGTTCAATCTGCCGGTGGCGCCGCACGCGGTGCAGCTCGTACATCTGCACCTCGCGTGCTGTACGCCGAACCTCAAAGTCGTGGAGTATCTGGGCGTCTCGGAGGAGGCCGATCGCGTCTGGTACACGGAGTTTCCGGAGCCACGCGACGGGTACTGGTCTCCGTATCCCGATCGGCCTGGCCTTGGTCTGGAGCTCAGCCCCACGGCGATCAGCAAGTACGCGGTCTAGCAGGCTGAACCGGTCACCTTTCCCTTCGGGAACACGAGACCGGTCACCTTTTCCTACGGGAACACGAGACCGGTCACCTTTCCCTTCGGGAACACGAGACCGGTCACCTTTCCCTTCGGGAACACGAGACCGGACACCTTTCCCTTCGGGAACGCGAGACCGGTCACCTTTCCCTTCGGGAACACGAGACCGGTCACCTTCCCTTCGGGGAGCACGTGATGAAAAGCGGCCCCGCTCCGGATTCACGGTCCGTTGACCACCCGAGCGAACGCCTGCAGATAGCTCGTGTCGCCGGCGCGCTGGCGGACCATCCAGTATTCGGCGCCCCAGAACAGGTATGCATCAAGTGAGAACTGCGCTCGCCTGGCGTGACGCACGCACTGGTTGTAGTTGTCGATCAGCATTTCGGGTGGACAGCTGTACGGAGTGTGCGCGGCCGGGTTCGGCGGAACCGTCACGGCCTCCCAGGGCTCGGCCTGACCTTCGCTGATTATCACGCGTTTGCCATTTCGGCGAGCCCAGGCGAACAGCTGGTCGAGGCGCCGCAGACGCCACGGGCTGCGACTACTGTCCAGGTAGAGGCTCGAAGGACCAAGACTCAGCAGCGCGTGGCGCGGGTAGAAATCGACGCCGACGACATCGGCCAGTCGTTGCGCGACGGCGAGCGAGTCACCCTGGTCGCGCGTCTGCCACCACTGGGATAGGCGCACCGGCAGCGAGACGGGTAAGTACCCATTCATGAGGATAGGCCGAGATGGATCGGCCTCTCTGGCAGCCTGGACTTCGCGCTCGACAAAGCCCGCATCCAGGCGCCACGAGTGCTCCATGCCAAGCGGATCGACAGCCTCGTGCTCCACTTGCCACGCGACGATCCTGCTCGAGTGCTTGTAGCGATCGACGATCCGTTCGATGAATTCGCACGCCGCGCTGAGCAGAACCCCATACTCAGACGCTCCGATGCGCGTGTTTTCAGGCAGCGAGGGCACAACGTGCCGCGGTGCGAAAAACTCAGGGTAGCCAAATGTCTTGAGCGCGCCCACGCACACGATGATCTGCTTGCCCGCGCGCTCGGCGGCCTCGACCTGCCAATCGAGCTCACGCGGTTCGAAGACGCCCGGCGCAGGCTCGATTCGATTCCAGTACGCGCCCAGACGCACGACCTCGAAGGGATAGTCGAGTAAGGCGCTGAAGGTTGACCGAGGATCCAGCCCGAAGGCGTCGATCTGTGGCGAGCGATAGCTGATCCCGAGCAGTGTGGGCCCGCGTGACTCGATTCGGGCGTCTCGCCAGGCGTTGGTCAGCGGTTGGGTCGGGCGTTTGATGCGCAGCTCACTCGCAAGAAGAAGCGCGGGCACGCTCGCCAGGCCGATGCCGAGACCGACGCGCAGCTTCAAATCTGGGACAGGACCTCTTCCCGTCGCCAGGTAGCCGCGGCAGCGACCAGTAACGCCGCGTCCACGAGCACGAGCCCGGTGATCGCGCCCATGAGCGCACCCGTGCCCCAGTCTGGAAGCTTGATGGCAACCGTGAGCAGGACGCCCCAGACGGGCATCAGCACCAGCCCAGCGAGCTGCTGCGCAGCGTTGAACGTGCGCACGCGCGAGGAGATCAAACTCGCGACAATTGCCGCAAAGGCGGTAACCGCCGGCACCATGACCAGCATCGCGAATCCCGTGGCGACCGGGATCGACTGCAAGCGGGCGAGCCCCAGGAGAACCGCCACGCCAACCAGGTAGACGGTCTCGCCAAGGACGGCGTACGCCAGCGGCGGCAGGATCGCGCCCAGGACCTTACCGCCAAAGATCGCCAGATTGCTGGCGGGCGAGGCGAGCAGCGGCGTCAAAGTACCGCGCTCCTTTTCGCCCGCGAACTGACCGGCGGCGATACCCACCGCCGAGATCGCGGGCATCAGGCCCACCACGAGCAGATAGAACGCGAGCATCCCTCCGATCGCCGATTCGGCGGATCTCGCGGCGGCCGGCTGGACCACGAACACGAGCAGGCCGAGAGGCAAAACGACCGCAAAGAACAGACTCATCAAGGAGGTGAGGCGGTCGCGCAACGACTCAATGGCGGCCCGACGCGCGATCAGCCACGACATCCGTGCCTCGCCGGGGGGTCGGCGGGCGCTCAACGCGGTCATGCCGCGGGCTCCGTTGCTACCGCCAGCGCAAAGACGTCTTCGAGACTTGCCGTGGTGCACGTGACGGAAACGATGTCCACGCCAGCTGACACGAGCGCGGCGATCACCCGCGGATTGGTGCGTTCGGGATCCAGGGTTCGGTATTCGAACACGGCGCCAGCGGCGCTGGGCGACGTCTCGAGGCGCGGATCCAGCACACCCTCGGTGGCAGCGAGGATCGCCAGTCCATCCGGGCGATGAGCCGTTAGCGAAACCCTGATCAGGCTCGCGTGGGACGCTGCCGCGCGCAGCGCCGCGGGTGTGTCGGAAGCGACGATTCGTCCGCGCCGCAGAATCGCGACGTTGTCGGCCAGGCGCTCGGCCTCGTCCAGGTCGTGCGTGCACAGGACGATGCTGCGACTGCCGCTCTTGAGGCCTACGATCAGATCGCGCACCATACGCGCCGCCAGCGGGTCGAGGCCGGCCGTCGGCTCATCGAGGAAGACAACGCTTGGCTCGTGCAGCAGCGCTCGCGCAAGAGCGACCTTCTGTTGCATGCCGCGCGAGAAGCCCGCCATCCGTGTGCGAGCGACGGCCTTTAGGTCGAACAGGTCCAGAAGCTCGGCGATGCGGTCCTGCAAGCACCGTGGTTCGACGCCATAGACCTGTCCGAAGAACTCGAGATACGCGGCAGGCGTCATCTGGTCATGTAGACCAGGCGAGTCGGTCACCAGGCCGACGTGGGCGCGGACGGCGGCCGGGTCGCTGCGCACGTCGTACCCAGCTACTGTTGCTTCGCCTGTGGTGGGCGCCAGGAGCCCCGCGAGCATACGAACCGTGGTGGTCTTCCCCGCGCCGTTGGGTCCGAGGAGCGCCAGAATCGTTCCGGCTGGCACGCACAGCGACACGTCCTCGACGGCTACCAGACGTCCGAACTGGCGGCGGAGCCCGCGCGCCTGGATCATGGCTCGAGTGAGGCGGGCCGGCGGGTGAGTGGACGCCGCCGTGCGAACCACGCCAGCGGCCTGAGCACGATGCGCACGACAGCCGCGGGCACGACTGGCACCGCCAGCTCGCGGTGGAACTCGAGCAAAACCGCCGCCAGGTGCGGCAGCGAAGGCAGGCGCGTTCCGCAGAGCCGACTCGATCGGGCCAGCGTCTCGGTGGTTGCAAGCAGCTCTTCCATCCGCAGTGCGGGGCGCACTTCGACGCGCGCGTGAGCGACCTGTGCACCCTTGTTGCCGAACCAGTGCGCCTTGCCGCGCGGTATCAGCACCGTCTGGCCGCGCGTAGCCAGGACGGTGCGGCGTCCGAGTTGGAAACAGAGCTCGCCATCGACGATCGTGAATTTTTCCTCCTGCATCGGATGCACGTGTCGAGCAGGCACGTGACCACCCGGTGGCAAGAAGAGATCGAACGCGAGCAGCGCGCCACCAGTTTGTGCAGCGCTCGTGTGAATGACGATGCGCTCGCCGCTGATCGGGTTGTCAATTATGCGTCCGGGCGCACCGAGGTCGGCCACGACCGAACGGTAAACGAACGCGGGTGGGCGTGGCTGCAATTCGTCGCGCCAGGGCGTCGCAACTTTGTCGCAATACCTGCCGCCGCGGCGCGGCGGTCCGCCGCCGAGCGCTGGCTCAGCTGATCCGCTCGAGGACGACGACCGGGATCTGTCGAGCGGTGCGCCGCTGATACTCGGCGAAGTTGGGCATCAGCGCGGCCTGGGCGGTGTACAGCCGCTCTCGCTCTTCGCCTTCGGCGATCCGTGCCCGGGCCTGGAATGTCTCCGCGCCGGTCTCGAGCGTGACGACCGGATTGCGCACCAGGTTGTGATACCAGTCGGGATGCGACGGCGACCCAGCCTTCGAGGCGATCACCACGTAGTGGTCCCCCGACCGGGTAAAAGCGAGCGGGGCTGTTCGCGCTTGCCCACTGCGCGCGCCGATCGTCGTCAACAGGACCAGTCGGCGGCCAGCGAATCGGCCGGTCAGAATCGTGCCCCGATTGGCGCGGAACTCCTCCACCACGCCCGTGTTCCAGGTGTCCCAATTGATGTTTGGCGTCGCACCAGTGCTCATACGCCAGCCATTGTGGAGGACCGGGAGCTCCGGCCCCACCGGCGGTCGTTCAGTCGTCCCTTGTGAGCGATCCGTGCCGCGCACGTGCCGACGCAATGACCGCCGATCGGACGATACGCCAGTCGTCCACACTCGCGTCTTGCAGAAAAATCCTCGCCAGCTCCAGAACAGCGTCCAGGCCGGTCGCTCTGAAGATACAAACAGGCTGTTCATCAGCCCGCGCCGACGTGGGCGCATGCGCGTCAGTGGTCATGAGTGGCTCCCCCGCGGATTGCTGTTCTTGCCGCCGGCCCGCTGGGCCTGCGACACGGCTCAGACTAGGCGCGTGAGGTGGCCTCATCCATGAGGATCCACAGAACTGACCCACAGATATGCCGCTCGCGTGCAGGTCGCTTGAATCTGGCGAGGCTACGGTGGTCCGAGAAGACGGCCGATAGTTGAGGCGGTGATCGATCCGCTCAAGGCATCGTGCGACCCGCGGCTGATGCTGCCCACCAGCCTCTCCGCCGCTTTGCGGACGGCGCAGGTCAATCAGATCCTGAGCGCCTCGCTGGACGAGATCGCCGAGCAATTGGCCGCCGGCGACGAACCGCTCACGCCAGACCAGCGACAGCGAGTAGTGGTGCTCGTGCGCACAACCCTCGACGTCTTCGAGCTCGAGCCAGGCGCGCGCGAGCGCGGGACAACGGCGGTCTTGCGCACGGCACTGGCTCGGCTGACCGCGTTCGAGCCCGAGCTGACGCGAATGCTGGTCCGCCACGCCGCGCACCTGGAGCAGCATTCGCGTCAGCTCGGGCTCGAACGCTGCCCGAGCCACCCGAGCCACCCGAGCCGCGCGCCGTGCTCGCCGAGCTACGGAATGTGCTCGAGGCGCCACGCGTCGCCGTCTCCCTTGACCTGCCGCGCAACCTCGACACAGTCCGCTGGCTATGGATCGCCGCCTACCTGCACGGCGGGCCGCAGCGCCGCGCGCAGCCAGCCGCACGGCGGAAGCAGCGAGCAGCCTGCCCGCGCTGCGGCGGGACACTCCTTCGGGTGCACGATACGCTGACCTGTCCGAACTGCCGTTAGACGCCGCGGGCGTGCACCCGTTCGACGCGCATCCGGATACCAAGGCGATCCGAGTCCTTGATGACGTCCCACCGCTGCGAGCCAAGCCGCTGGCCGATATAGCGTGGCGCAATCAAGTCATCGACTTCGCGCTGTTGTTGGGCGCGATCGTCGAACAGCTCAGCGTGACCCTGGAGCGTGACGTAGCGCATCCCGTCTTCGATGCACAGGCTCATGCGCGGATCGCGCCGCAGGTTGCGTTCCTTGAGCAACCCGCGCACGGTGTTCAGCACAACCACGTCCTCGCCGGGCAACAGGGCGTACCACATGACACTGAGTTGCGGCGTACCCGACGCATTGATGGTGG
>WNFU01017320.1_pt1 | contig 16450 bp, 18 predicted proteins | sample 5400121 | NCBI WGS metagenome assembly WNFU01 (sample SAMN13153360, study PRJNA577476) | soil metagenome | isolation source: 100 cm soil or saprolite under grassland replicate 1 | place: USA:California | collected 2016-06-15
GTCAGCGAACTGTCTGCGAGCTGTCAGCGCCTCACGGCTAGAGCAGACGAAGCAGCGTCTTCTCGGCTCGCTCGTGTTTGCGGCCGCGCAAGCATGCGAGCGCGGCCGCGGCAAGCTGGAGCTCGTTGAGCCGCACCTCGCGCCCCTCCAGCGCGAGCCGCGCCAGCCACCTCACGGCGGCGGGCTCGAACTTCGGGGAGCCGGCGCGTGCGTAGAGCACAACGAGAGAGAGCGCGTGCATCAGGCTCAGCCGGCCGATCTCGCGCGCCGCCATCTCGGCCTGCTGAACCTGCCCGCGCTCGCAGGCGCGCTGGAAGCGGCCCGACGCGGAGCCCTGACTCGTCACGAACACATGTTCGCACAGCCGTGTACCTGAACTGTCCCGTCTGGCCACTATCCGGCCGCGGCGCGTCGCGGCATCATCGAGTCCGTGGCTCCCGCCGAGCTCATCTGTGTCGAATGCGGAGGCCGCGCTGGTCCCGAAGCTCGCGGCTGGCAAGCGCATCTCGTCGAAGGCGATGACGACGAAAGCGACGACGTGATCCTCTTCTGTCCGGGCTGTGCCGCTCGCGAGTTCGGCGAACTGCGACATCGCCCGCGAGACCCGCCCGCGAGGTAGCCGCGTCCGGATGGTTTTGCGGCTTATCAGGCGGGCTACTCTCCAAGTAGGTCACCTCCGACCAGTGGGCGGTGGAACTGCCGTCATCGCAGCCCGTTACCTTCCCCGTCGCCGCGCGACAAGGGAAGTAGGTGGAAGGCCTCGCCGAGCTGGCCTTCCGGCGACACCATGCGCAGATCTACCGCTACCTCCGCCGCAGAACCGGCGACCCGGATCGGGCGGAGGATCTCGCCCAGGAGGTCTTCGCCGACGCGGCCGCGGCACTCGCGCGCGGCGACTGGGAACCCGAGTCGATGATCGCCTGGCTCTACACGATCGCGCAGCGGCGCTTCGCCGACGAGGGTCGGCGGCGGCGACGTTCTCCGGACGGCGTTCCCCTCGACGACGTCCTCGACGAGCTGCCCGCTCCCGACTACGGCGCAGACGTCGCGCACGCGCTGCGCGAGGCGATCGCGCGGCTCGCGCCCAACCAGCGGCAGGTCATCTCGATGAAGCTCCTCCGGGGCTCCTCCTTCTTCGAGATCGCGCACGCGATCGAGGTGAGCGAACCGGCGGCGAAGATGCGCTTCCAGCGGGCCTTGACCGTGCTCCGTGCCGATCTCGAGCAGCAAGGGATCGGTCCCTGAAGTCTCGCCCGAAAGAGCCACTGCTCGATAGGGAGGTGCTCGACCTGCTTCGCGGCGATCCCGAGCTCTTGGCGATCGCCGACGCGATCGCCAAGACGCAGTCCCTCGCGTCAGGCGAAGCACCTCGTACCGCAACCGACGTGGCCCGTTGGCGGCGCCGTCTTCTGCGCCCGCTTCACGCTCTACTCCCCGGCGGGCGACGGGCAACGCCGTGATACCCAGAGAGCTCGGATCACCGAAGACGAGTCGTGGGCTCACAGCAAGCCAGGACCCGCTCGCCCGTCGCGACCGTAATAAGAGGGGTGCCTACGAAGCTCGCACTGGCTCTCCTCATCGTGCTCGCGCTGAGCGTGCCTGCATCCGCCCCCGCGAAAGGCTTCACGAGGGTCGTGCTGATCGCCTCCGATGGCCGCTCGGTCGATGTGCGAGCCGGAGAATCCGAGATCGACGGACTGCTGAGTCGACGCGGCTCAGTCGTGCCCCTCCGAGGCGGGTACCTGAGACTGTTCTTTGTCGGTCCGGGCGACTTCCCGGCGAACCCGGCCCGCTACTACCCCGACCCGCGATGCGTCGCGCTCGACTGGCCAACACATGAGAGATCGTGCGGGCGTGTCAGCCCGACCCTCGTTCGTCTCCTTGGTAGGGCTCGCACGCTTTCGCGGTTTCGTGACCGTCCCACGGTGCTTGCGCGCCTCACGTACCTGGGTACGTTCCCTGGCTTGCTCAAGACCGCCGCCGCTCTGAGGAGCCCGGTGGAGCTGGCGCTCGACCGCACGGGCCGAGCGGCCCAGCAGCCGCACCGCTGCTACCCCTTCACGGGTCGCTGGCGAGGCCCCGCCGCCGCGCTGCGGCCACGCCGTTTCCTCCTCTGCGCCGAGGGCGTCTACGCCGATCAGCGCCTCTACCCGCTCGGACGTGGCGTCTGGGAATGGTTCCAGCTGAACGTCGGCCCGACGACGGTCGCGGGCGCCCCCGCCGGAAGACGGTCCGTGAGCTACACAGCGGCGCGGCTAACAGTCACGCTGCCCTCGGGCTGGCGCGTCGTCCACCGCCGCTTGACGCCCTGCGTGAACCCGATCGAGCGGCTCACGGTCACCGGCCGCGGCGCGCTCGTCATGCTCCAAGAGTCGCTCGACCCGCGGCGCTACATCCGCCGCTTCTCGCCCCGCCCGCATCGCGTCGCGCTCAAAGGTAAGCCGCAGCCGATCGCCTGCTGCGCACCGACCCGGCGGCCGGAATGGTTCTTCAACTTCCGCGACCGAGGCAGGGGCTTCTACGTGTACGTCTACCTCGGGCAGGCCGGGACGCGGGCAGAGGCGCTCGCCATCCTCAACGGCCTCCAGGTACAGCCTCGCCCGCGCTATTAGTACCGCGTCATGGCTCGGATGAGCTTGGCCTGCTGCGGCCAACCAGCGCTCAGCTCATCGGCGCTCGCGCCTTCGAAGTCGCTCAAGACGAACCCCGGGGCCATTGTGTTCCCATAGACGCCGTACTCGCCGCCAGGCCTGAGGCGCGCCCCCATCCAGACTCCAGCCGGAGCCAACGTTTGTACGCGTTGGCCGGCAAGGACGTCCGTGCCGAGGACGACGAGTTCGTCCGTCCCGTCCGGATGAAGAAGCAGCAACTCGATCGGGTCACCGAGATAGAAGTGCCACAGCTCGTCGGTCGGGAGCCGGTGCATGTCGGAGAACACCGCCGGGTCGTCGACGAGCAGAGCAACGATCGCCGAGCAGAGGGGCTTACCGTCTCCGCCGACTTTGTCGTCCACGTATGACTGGAAGAACTGGACGTTCTCAGTCGGCATCGTCGTCAGGCCCCAAAGTGCCGACAGCTCCTCGACGCTTGGCCGACTCATCGCTCGACTCCATAGCGTGTAGTCGTCATCCAGGGATCAGATGCCCAGGGCGACGTTGGCCCCGGCACGCGCTAGGCGACTAGAGATGGCGTCATTAGGGCGTCCGCCCGAGCAACGTGCCGGTGCGTCGTGATCGTGGGCATGGGCTCAGCCTAAAGCCGGCGGTGGCTCGGGCGTAAGGGTCTTCGTTCGCTTGTAGCCGGCAAGCCGAAGAACCAGCGCCAGCGAGGTGGGCGGCCCCGGCCAGTGCTCCTCGATCAGCTCGGGCCCGCTCCCGCGCAGTACGTGGCGCAGGACGAAAGCGACGATGACCGCATCATCCAGATAGCCAGCGACGGGAATGAAGTCGGGCACGAGGTCGAACGGCATCGCGAGGTAGGGGATGAGCGCGGCGAGGACGACCTTCCGGCGCCGCGAGACGCGGCGGTCAGACAAGAGCCGCCGCAACAGGACGACAAAGTCCGGGACGAGGCCCACGAGTGCGCGGGCCTCTTCCTTGCGGCCGGCGACGATGAGCCAGACGAGGAAGAGGGCGTAGGCGAGGAGCGCCGCACCCAGGCCAATCAGGATCCCCTGCCACACGCCCACCTAGCGTCAAGGGTACGGACATCGGCGAATCGCTTCTCGACCCGCGCGGGAATCTCCTACGCGCGGCCGGCTCAGAGACGGCGGGCTCCGCACGCGTGCCCGTTACCTTCGACGGCCCGCGAACGACATACCGGGTAAGAGGCACGAGTCGCCGTAGGGGAGGTGTTTCGCGACGCGTTCGTTCTCGGTGAGGCCGGAGGAAGCAGCCGCCCGGATTCCCTTGTTAGTGGGCGTTGCCGCCGCACTGTCAGCGAACTGTCAGCCAACTGTGAGCGTCGCACCGTAGCCATGGCAGGAAGGAGTACGTGGTCACAGATGCGCTTCCAGCCACCAAGCGACGTCGATGTTCAGCCGAGCGAGAACGGCCATGTTCGGGTTCGCCTCCGCAACCCCGACGAGGCTAGGCCATCAGGCCCCTCTGTCCGGCACCGGCTCGCGCGACCGCTGCCGCTGATCGGCGCCCTGCTCGTCGTGGTGGCGCTTGTCGGCTACTGGTCGGTCTACAGCGCAACGACCCACAGGACGCCCGTGCTCGTCGCGGCGCATGATCTTCAGGCCGGCAGCGTCGTTCGGCCGTCCGATCTCCGCACCGCCGAGCTCGCCGGCGATGCAGGGACGATGGCAGCGCTCGTCCCCGAGCGCGAGCTCGAGACAGTGCTCGGGCGCGAGCTCGCGGCGCCGATCTCGGAGGGGGCGCCGCTTGCGCGCGGCTCGCTCGAGGCATCGGGTTCTGGGCCGGCCGCCTTCACGCTCGTCGTCCCGGCGCTGCGCGCGCTCGGCGGCGCGCTTCGTCCTGGCGATCGCGTGACGGTGCTCGCGACCTTCGAGAGCGGCGCCGGCGCGAAGGCGCGCGCGATCGCGCGCGGGCTACGAGTGCTGACCGTGGGCGAGACCCCAGAGGGGCTCGACCGTGCCTCGGCGAGCATCCCCGTCACCGTCGCGCTTTCGGACCCCTCGCTCGCGGCCGGGCTCGCGCTCGCGAACACGGAGGGGAAGATCGATCTGCTCCGCGAGGGCGGACGCGGCCGCGCGGCGCCAATCCCGCCCGCAAGCGCATCGGGAGGCTGATAGGCGTGGAGCGCCTGCCGGTCGTGCTCGCGCTCACTCCGGTGGCTGAGCGCGCCGTCGAGCACCTGCTGTTCGGTCGCGGCGCTGTGCTCGAGCCGCGGGCAAGCGCCGCGGAGGCGGACGAGCTCGAGCACGAGGTGCTGGTCGCCGAAGCAGCCGCCGTCCTCCTCTCACCGGATCTCTCCGGCCTCACCGGCGCGCACTGCGCCCGCGTCCGCGCGGGCGGCGTCCGCATCGCCGGCCTCGCCAGGGACTCGCGCGAGCGGCAGGAGCTCCTCGCGCTCGGCGTCGACGAGGTCGTCGAACCGACCGACTCGGAGCAAGCATTCCTCGCCGCGCTCCAGGGTCCGGCGGGCGACAAGGCGGACGCGCCCGCAGCTCCGGAACCGGTGGAAGCAGCGGCGCCGCGCACGAGCGCGGACGCCGGGAAGGGGAGCGTGCTCGCCGTGATCGGGAGCAAGGGTGCGCCGGGATCGAGCGAGTGCGCCGCCTCGCTCGCCGCGCTGGCCGCCGAGCGCTGGACGTGTGTCCTCGTCGAGCTGGACGCACTCTCCGGCGGGCTCGACCTCCGGCTGGGCGCCGACCCGCGCCAGGGATCGCTGCTCGGTCTCGCCCGCGCGGTTGCGGCCGGTGACAGCGCCCCAGGCGAACTCCTCGAACGCTGGCTGACCGTGCGCGAAGGCTGGCCGCCGGTCCTCGTCGGAGCGCCTGACCCGAAGCAGACGCTCGGCGAGCTCACCCTGCCCGGTGCCGCGGCAGGCACGCTGCGCGCCCTCGCCTCCATCTACCCGCTCGCCGTAGCTGACCTCGGCTTCATCCTCGCCGAAGGCGACGAGGCAGGCCCCGCCTGCCGCGTCCACCGGGAAGCGGTAGCGGCAGCGGATGCCGTCCTGCTCGTCCTCGGCGCCCGCGACGAACAGCTGCGAGCGGGCCTCGCCCAGCTCGACGCGCTGCTCGCGCTCGGCATCCCGTCCGAACGGCTGCGCGTCGCCCTCAACGGGGTCGGCGGTCCGGGAGCGGCGGGCAGGAGCACGCTGGAGCAGATCCTGCCCCGGCAGCTCGCCGAACGCAGCTTTGCCCTCGATGCCTGGCTTCCCTGGGACGGCCGCGCGCTCGCCCGCGCCCAGCGCCTGGGCATGCCGCTCGCCCGCGCCCGCCGGCGCGGACCGTACGCACGCGCGCTCGCACGGCTGCTCGAGCAGGTTTTCCTGCCCGTCGCACCCGCCCCGCGCGAGCGAAAGCTGCGGCTCGTCCCGCCCCGGCCGCGCGAGCTCGAAGCCGAAGAGGAGGTGGCGCTGCCGTGGCGGAGCTGACGCTGGAGCCGGCCGAAACCGTCCGCCTCCGCCTCGAGCGCGCGCTCGCCACCGAGGAGGTGAACCTGGCGAGCGAAGCCGGCCGTGGGCGGACGGGGGAGCTGATCGAAGAAACGCTCCGCTCCTACGAGGCGGAGGCGCTGAGCGGGCAGGCGCCGCCGCTCGCTCCCGACGAGCGATCCGCGATCGCGGCCGAGCTCCGCAACGAGCTCGTCGGCCTGGGTGCGATCGCCGAGCGCATGCTCGCCGACCCACTCGCGCAGGAATGGATGATCAACGGCCCAAAGCGCCTCTTCCGCGACACCGGCGAACGTATCGAGCGCGTCCCCGACCTCGTCTTCGACGACGACCGCCAGGTCCGCGCCTTCGTCGAGCGGCTGCTCGAGCAGGTCGAAGGCAAGCGGCTCGACCGCATCACCCCGCGGGTCGAGGCGCGCCTGCCCGACGGCTCCCGCCTAACCGCGGCGATCCCGCCCGTCTCCTCGAACGGCTCCACGATCTGCACCATTCGCCGCTTCCGCCTCGCCGCTGGCACGATCGACGAACTCGTTTCGCTCGGCTTCTTCAGTCAGCAGGCAGCCGACTTCCTCGCCGCCTGCGTCCGCGCTGGCAAGAACATCGTCGTCTCCGGCCGTGTCTCCTCCGGCAAGACGACACTCCTGAACGCCCTCGGCCGGGCGATTCCCGGCACCGAGCGGGTGGTCGTCTGCGAGTCCTCGGCTGAACTGCAGCTGCCGCGGATCCTGCCTAACTGCGTCGGCTACGAGGCGCGCCCCGCGAGCCCGGACGGCCTTCCCGCCGTGACGCTCGACGCCCTCGTCTCCGACGCATTGCGCATGAACCCGGACCGGATCCTCGTCGGTGAGTGCCGCGGCCCCGAGACGATGGCCATGCTCTGGTCATTCGCCACCGGGCACGCGGGCATGACCAGCGTGCACGGCGAGTCCGCCGAACACGCCCTCCAGAACCTCGTCCGCTTCGCCCTCAGCTCCGGCGCCCGCAGAACACGCCCTCCAGAACCTCGTCCGCTTCGCCCTCAGCTCCGGCGCCCGCATCGAGGCCGAGCAAGCACTCGACTGGGTACGCGACGTCGACCTCGTCGTCCACTGCGACCGACCGCGCACCTTCGGCGCCGGCGAGCGGCGCTTCCTCCCACGCCACATCGACGAGATGTCGAAGTCGCCGGCGTGGAAGGACGCAGGCTGACCCTCAACCCGCTCTTCGAAGGAGCGGGCTCGGAGCTACGCTGGCTCGGAAGCGGGCCTGCGTACCTCGAAGAGCTCGAGCAGGCAGGCTTCCATGTCGAATGATGAGACGACTCGGACCCCTCCTGATCGCCGTCGTGCTCGCGCTTCTAGCTGGCTGCGACGGTGGCAACGACGAGGCCGCAACGGAGCCGCCTCAGACGACGACCACATCGGAGACCGGGAAAGCGGCGCTCGAGCGGGCGGTGCGATCCGCCCTCGCGGACAACCGCCGCCTGTCGGTCTACGTGCTCTGGAACAACCGGATTCCCGCCTGGGCCGAGCGCTCCACGCGCGGTCCCGCTCTCGCGTCGCTTCGGACTGCGGCCCAGAACCGAACGACGCGCGGTATCCGGGTGCGGATGCTCGGCAACCAGCGCGAGGTCAGATCGTTGCGTCTCGATCCCTCATACCTGCGCGCCACGGCAGTAGTCCTAGATCGGCAACGTGTTCAGCCCTCTCGGCGAAACGGAAAACCGCTCGGCCGAGCGACCGTGCTCAAGGAGCGTGCGCGGTACGAGCTCCGACGAGTCGGGGGAGGCAATCAGTTCGTCGTGTGGAGGGTCACGCTTCTGCAGTAAGAGCTCCCGCTCTGATCGCGATCGCCGTTGGCGCCCTCGCGCTCGCGGGTCCCGCGTACGCCGACTCGCCTCCGCCAGTTCAGATTGGCATCAGCTCGCAGCAAGCTGGGCCGGGTCGAGCAATAGTCCGCGCTCGCATCGCCGCTCGAGACAGCGAGCCAGGGCGCGAAGATCGATCTCCTGCGCGGCCGGTCTCCAACGTCGTCCGCCTCCCTGAGAAGGGAGGCGCGGTCGACGATTTGCCCGACCGCGACCCTTATCCACCTCTCGCCTCGGACTCGGCACTCGCACGGGCCTCCCAACCGTTTGGGCCGGGCAGCTTCTGGTACCCGGTCGGGCCGGGCCGCGTCTGCATCTACGCGCCGGGCTCCGTCCTCCCCTGTTACACGCTCGTTGGCCCCGGCGGCGCTCCCGGGGGTCCGGGACTCGATCCGGGAGCGATCGCCGCGTCAGTGGCAGATCGGTTGCCGTTGCTGCCCGGCCGCATCCAGCCGTCGCCCCGGGTGGTGGGTCTGACCGGCACAGATTCCTGGTTCTGGCTCGACCCGGCACCCAGGACTGAAGAGCTTACGGTTGCGCTCGCGGGCGAGACCGTGACCGTAACGGCTGAGCCGAACGCGATCGAGTGGCGTTTTGGCGACGGAGTGGAACTCGCGGGTGGCCCGGGGCGACCGTACCGGGCCGGCCCGCCGCCGGCGGGTGCCGTCCTCCATCTCTACGAGACGCGCTGCCTCCCCGGCGATCAGGGCCGGAATCCGTACGTGCTCGGAAGCTGCGGCTCGAGTGGGTACGGGGTCGAGGCCGTTGTCGCGTGGCGGATCTCGTACTCGGCGAGCGGCCCGATCGACGCGAGTGGCGCGCTGCCGACGCGGACGACCGCGACCTCGATCGCGTACCCGGTGAGTGAGGCGCGCGGCTTCCTCGTTCCAGGAGCGGGGCGATGACTGGCTTCCTGCTCGGGCTCGTGTTCGCCGCAGGCGTTTCCCTCTTCTGGGCGGGTACCGTCTGCGCCGCGGAGCTCCATGCCGGGTCCGGGCGTCTGAGCGGTCTGGTGCGTCAGAGCGAGTTGCCGTTTAGCCCGCCCGTCTTTCTGCTCGCGGTGCTCGTCTCGGCGGTGCTCGCCGCGCTGCTCGTCTGGTCGCTCGTCGACGTTCCGGTGCTTGCGCTCGCCGCGGCGATCGGGGGCGGATATGCGCCGGTGGTCTGGGCGGGGCGGAAGCGGGAGCGTCGCCTGCGCGAGCGCGAGCGTGCCTGGCCGGCTGCTCTGGCGCAGCTCGCGGATGCGCTCGAGGCCGGGATCGCCTTCCCCGCAGCCGTGGCGCTCGTCGCCGAGAGCGGCCCTGCCTCCCTGCGCGGCGACCTCGCCGGCTTCCATGCGCGCCTGCGCGCGGGTGGGCTTGCGGCGGCGATCGATGGGCTTGCGGAAACGGGTGAGCGGACGGCCGATACGGTCGCGTTGCTCCTGCGCGCGAGCCTGCTCGAGCTGCCGGCAGGCGGGCTCGCGCCGGTGCTGCGCGAGCTGGCCGGCGTCCTCTCGGAGCGCCTTGAGGCGCGCGAGAAGGCGCGCTCGCGTGCCTCGACGTTGCAGCTCGAGGCGGCGATCCTCGCCTTGAGCCCGATCGTGCTCTTCCTGCTCGTCGGGCTCGCCTCGCCCGCCTACCTCGAGGCGTACCGCACACCGGCCGGGACGCTGGTTGGGGTGATCGGCGGACTCCTGATCTTCGGCTGCTACCTGCTCATGCTCCGGCTCGGTCGCGTCCCCGAGCCGCGCAGGACCGGCGGTGGACGGTGAACGCCGCGCTCCTCCTCTCGAGCGCGTGCCTCGTCGCCGGCGGGCTCCTGCTCGCCTACGCCTATGCCTTCCGCCGGCCGGCGCTCGCCGTCCGCCTCGCGCGGGCCGAGGGCCTAAGCACGGGCAGGGTTGCGGGTCGCGGGCTCGCGTTTCAGCTGCCAGCCTGGCTTTCCGGCCTGCGTGCCTCCTACGAGCGTGATCTGCGCCAGGCGGGCGGGCGAAAGACGCTCGCCCGCTTCCTCGCCCACAAGGCGCTCGTGACGCTCGCCCTACCGCTCGTCGCGCTCCTTCCCTACGCAGCCGTGAGCGGCCGCCTGCCCTCGGCCGGTGTCCTACTGCTCCTCGCCGTCGCGGGCTTCTTCGTTCCGGATCTCATGCTCCGATCGGAGGTGAAGCGGCGGCGGGAGGCGATCTTCCTCGACCTGCCGGAGGCGATCGCAGTGCTGGCGCTGGCGCTCGGCGCCGGACAGTCGCTGCGGCGAGGCGATCGCAGTGCTGGCGCTGGCGCTCGGCGCCGGACAGTCGCTGCGGCAGGCGCTCGAGCTCGCGGCGCGCGACTGCCCGGGAGCGCTCGGCGAGGAACTCACCCGTGCGCTCTCGCTCGCCCGACGCGAGCGCTCACTCGGTGAGCGGGAGGCGCTCGTCCGGGTCGCCAATGAGGCGGGCGAGCCCACCTTCGAGCGCTTTTGCGAGCTGCTCGCGGCCAAGGAGAGTCCCTACCTCGAGTTCCTGCGCCAGCAGGCAGCGCAGGCGCGCGCCGAGCAGAACCGCTACCTCGAGCGCGCCGCCGACCGCGCCTACCTGGCAATGCACGCGCCGGTCGCCCCGCTGCTGGCCGTGCTCGTGCTCCTGCTCGCCTACGGCTTCCTTCGCTTCCTCGCCCAGACCGTCTAACGCACGAAAGGAGTGATCACCATGCTCGACGCCCTCTTCTTCCGGCTCCTCGAGGCGGCCGAACGGATCCGCCGCGAGGAGCGCGGCGACACCCTCGTCAACTGGGTCGTGCTCGCCGTCGGCCTCGCCGCCGCCGCCGCAGCGCTCGTAGCGCTGCTCAAGCCGGCGATCCAGACCGGCGGCCAGAACATCGTCGACTTCATCTCGGGCTCCGGCTAGGGACCATGACTACCGCCCGGCGCAGGCTCGCCTGCGAGCGCGGCGACGCCCTCATCGAGGGACTGTTCGCGTTCGCGCTCGTCCTCCTCGTCGTCGGAGTCGCCGCACAGGCGCTCGCCTACGCGCACGCGCGCTCGGTCGCCGCCGCCGCAGCCCAGGACGGCGCCCGCGCCGCCGCGGCCACCGGCCCCGAGGCAGGGATCGCCCGCGCGAGCGCGATCCTGGCCGCGGCCGGCGGCACCGGCGAGAACCTGCGCGCCTCCGCGAGCGAGGACGGCGACGAAGTGACCGTGAGCGTCGAGGGCGAGGCGCCACGGCTCTTCTCACTCCCGCTCCTCCTCCCGGCGGTCCGCGCGAGCGCCAGCCTGCCGCTCGAGCGCTACCCGACAGCCGAGGCCGCACCATGAGAGGCCTCCTCTCGCGCGTCCGCTCGGAGAGCGGACAGGCGCTCATCTCCGGCCTGATCCTCCTCGCGGGCGTCCTGATACCGCTGCTCTTCCTCGTCCCGCTCTTCGCGCGGGTCGAGCAGGGCAGGCTCGCCGCAGAGCAGGCCGCCCGCGATGCTGTCCGCGCCGCCGTGCAATCGCCCTCGCCGACAGCGGCCGAGGCCGCCGCGGAAGCGGCGGTCGCCCGCGCCCGGGCGCAAACAGGAGAGCCGCTCGAGCTCACGCTTGAGGGCGAGTTCGGCCGCGGAAGCGTTCTCCGCGCCCGCGTCCGGACGGACGTCGACCTGACGAGCATCCCGCTCTTCGGAGCGATCGGCACGGTCGAGGTGAGCGGCGACGCAGCCGCACCAGTCGACCGCTACCGCAGCCTCCTCGGGGAAGCTTCGCCATGAGGCGGGCCCGACCGTTGATACAGGACGAGCGCGGCGCGGTGCTCGTCGCCGGGCTCCTGCTCACACTCGCCGTCCTCATCGTCATCGGCGCCGCGGTCGACATCGGCCGCGCCTTCATCGAGCGTCGCGAGCTCGTCTCGATCGCCGACGGCGCCGCCCTCTCCGGAAGCCAGACACTCGACCTAGAGGCGCTCCACGCCGGCCAGCTCGCCCTCGACCCCAGCCAGGCACAGGCGACAGCGCTCGCCGTCCTCGCGACCGAGCCGGAGCTGCAAGCGCAGGCGACCGCAAGTCCCGCATCGGTCAGCGTCGAGGTCGAACGTGAGATTCCGACCGTGCTTCTGCGCCTCGTCGGGCTGCCCACGCTGACCGTGAAGGCGCAGGCGACCGCGGGGCCGCGCGCGCCATGAGACGGGCGGCGACAGGAGCGGCGATCGGAGGCGGGCTCGCCCTTCTCGCAGCCGGCATCCACGCGGGAGCCGGTGGCACCGAGCTCGCGCGCCTCCTGATTCTCGGGGTCGCGCTCGGCGCCGTCGCCGCCACCGACCTCACCGAGCATCGCATCCCGAACCGGATCGTGGTTCCCGCGGCGGTTGCCTGCGCGGGGCTGCTCGCTGCTCAATCCGTCCGTCCGCAGCAGCTGGTCAGCGGCATCGCCGTCGTCGCGCTGATGCTGGGCGTGAGCCTATTTCAGCCCGCCTCGTTCGGGATGGGCGACGTCAAGCTCGCTCTCCTCCTCGTACTCGGGCTCGGCGGCCTCGCAGCTCATGCGCTCATTCTTGGCCTCGCCCTCGCCGCCGCATTTGGCGCGTTGCTCATGCTTCGGTACGGACGGTCGGCGACCAGGCTGTCCCTTCCCCTTGCTCCATTCCTGTGCGGCGGAGCAGCGGTAGCGGTGCTGCTGTGAGTCGCGCGATCCAGCTCCGATCGTTCTTCGCGGCGGGCGCGTCGCTCGCTGCGCTCGCGATCCTCTGGAGGTTCCGGCCCGAGTGGCCCGCGCTTCCTGACTCGCTCTCCTCGCCAGTCACGACGACCTTGCTCCAACAGCTCGCCCTCGTCGCAGCCTGGCTGCTCGCAGCGCTTGTCATTCTCCTCCTGCTCGTCCAAAGCCTGGGAGGCATACGCGCGAGGCCGCGCCTCAACCTCGGCTGCGTCACCTGGCACACCAGGATGCCGCCCACGTCTCGGTCGCGGAGGGTCGGCAGGCCGGGAATCCTTCGGCCGCTCGCGGCAGAACCGAGCCTGCTGGTTGCCATGCCTCGCGTGGCACCACCGACCCTGCCTGAGGCGGACGCGGTCGATAGCACGAGCCAGCGGCCGGCAGACGCCGTCGCCCAGCCTGACGAGCGCCCTTTCGTCTCGCTCCTCGGCCCGCTCACGGTCTACGGGGGCAAGCAAAGCCGCCGCGGCCTGCGCGCCCGCGCGCTCGAGCTGATCGCCTTCCTCGCCCTCCGGCGCGAAGGCGCCCAACGCGACGAGATCCTCGAGGCGCTCTGGCCAGGCGAGGACCCGAATCGAAGCCGCCACCGTCTTTACCAGGCTGCCCGGGATGCGCGCCGGCTCCTCGGCGATGGAGTGGCGAGCGAGCGGGATCGCTACTGGCTCGACCGCAACCGGGTCCGCGTGGACGTCGACGAACTCGAGGAACTCCTCGAGCAGAACAACGCAGGCGACAGCGGGCGCCAGGCGCGACGCATCGAGAGCGCCCTCGCTCTCTTCCGCGACGAGCCGCTAGCCGGATGCGACTACGCATGGTCGGACGGCCGGGTGCGGAGCCTCCGCGCCACCTATGTAGAACTCATCAAGCGGGCCGGTCGCGCGCGACTGGAGAGCGGCGACGCGCGCGGTTCTCTTCAAGTCGCGGAGCGCGGGCTTGCGATCGATGCCCTCGATGAGGATATGTGGCGACTCGCTCTGGAGGCAGAGGGAGCCCTCGGGCTGCGCGAAGCGATCGAGGAACGCTACGGAAGGCTGCGCGAGCTCCTCCGCGAACGGCTGGCGTTGGAACCGACGAAGGAGACACGGGGGCTTTACCTTCGCCTCCTCGGTCAGAGTTGAGCGGCGGGGGAAACCGGTCATCTGACCGACGGCCCTGTCCAGTCGCCGGGATCGAGCTAACGTCGAACCTATGCCGTCCGACTTCGGTCCTATCCTCGAATTCATGAGTGGCGCCCGCCGGACGTGGGGCCGTCCGGTTCGCGTCCACGGTGGCCGACGGCCCTCGAGATCACGTGCACGTGATGTCCTCACGCGCTTCACGTGCGACCGGCCGCATGCATCACGTCTGCGTGCGATGTCGGGTCTTCATGCCGTTGGCGCTGTATATCAGCATCGTGCGTCGATCATGGAGCGGCAGCTGTGATCGAGACCAAGCTCGACCGCGACGCGCTCCTCGCGCGAATCGATGAGCTCCTCGAGGCGCAGTACCGTTCCGGCGACCTCGGCAACGTAGACGACCCCCTCGCCGAGACGGTCTACATCCTGCTGAGCCACCAGACGCAGGAGCCCGTCTACCGGCGGCTGTTCAGCGAGTTACGCCGGAGGTATCCCCGCTGGCTCGACGTCCTTGCCGCCCCTGAGGAAGAGCTCGCCGAGCTCCTCCAACCTGGTGGTCTCTTCCGCCAGCGAGCTGCGAAGCTGAAGAAGCTGCTCGCGGCCGTCGAGGCCGCCAACCTCGAGCGCGGTGTCGGACCTGCGGCCGACCCGCCGGGCGATCTGACCCTCGACTTCCTCCATGCGATGCCCGACGCCGAGGCGGAAAGATTCCTTGATGCCCTCCCGGGCATCGGTCCGAAGAGCGCGCGCTGCGTATTGTCGTACTCCCTCGCTCGCGCGACCTTCGCCGTCGACACGCACGTTCACCGGATCTTCGTCCGGCTCGGGCTGGCCAAGTCGAACGGACGCAAGCGAGACCACGACCCGTTCCAGGAAGCCGTGCCAGAGCACATGCGCAAGCGGCTGCACGTGAACCTCGTCCACCATGGCCGGAACATCTGCACCGCGCAGCGGGAAAAGTGCGGCGAGTGCGTGCTCGTCTCCTTCTGCGGTCGCGGCCGGGAGGCTGTCGCCAAGGGTGACGAGCGTCCCATCGCCGTCGACCTATTCGCGGGAGCGGGCGGCATGGGCCGCGGATTCCGCGACGCCGGCTTCCGCGTCGCGCTCGCAGTCGAGGCGAACCGCCACGCGGCGCAGACCTACCGGCTCAACAACCCGGGCGTGTCGGTGGTTGAGGCGCTGATCAACGACACCACAACGGGCTCGAAGCTGCGGGGCCACATGCCCGGCGTAGGGAAGGTCTCGACCCTGCTCGCCGGGGCTCCGTGCCAGGGGTACTCGGCCGCCGGCGCCCGCGACCCGCAGGATCCGCAGAACGTGCTCTACAAGCACGTCGCGCGCCTGGCGCGGCAGCTGAAGGTCGAGACGATCTGCCTGGAGAACGTGCCCGGCGTGCGGCGCGTCAACGGGCACGGCTTCCTTGACGAGATCGTCGCCGCGCTCGAACGTGCCGGATACGTGGTCGCGCCGCACCTGCTGCGCGCCTGTGCCTTCGGTGTGCCGCAGCATCGCCTGCGCTATTTCTTCCTCTGCCGTCGTGGGCGTCGGGCCGAGAAGATCACGGAGCCCGAGGCGACGCACCGCGCACACGGCGAGGGAGACGCCGACCTCCCCGAGACGCCGCAACTGGCCGAGCTGTTTGCGAAGCTGCCGGAGATCACGGCGGGCACGGCCGCGGAGTATTTCGTCGACGCCGATGGGACTGAGTACCTGAACATGTCGACGATGGCCCATTCGCCGCGCGTCGTCCGCAAGATCAAGAAGGTCAAGCCGGGGGAGGGGCCGATCTCCTATCGCCGCCTTGAGCCAGCCGAGGCGCGGACGCTGATCGCGGGCCACCGCGCTATGCCCGTGCACCCGAGCCTGCACCGGACGATCTCCGTGCGCGAGGCGGCGCTGATTCAGGGTTTCGAGCCCGACTACTTCTTCTGCGGTCCCCGGGCTGAGCAGCCGCTCCAGGTCGCGAACGCCGTTCCGCCGCCGCTGGCCCAGGCGGTGGCGCGCCACTTGCGTACCGTGTTGCGCAACTAGCAACGCTTTCTGATTGACAGCACGCACGAAGGGGGCCTTGAGCTGTGGGCGGAGTCAGTGCTCGAGATCACGGACTTCGCCGAACGGCTGATCGGCTGCCACGCTGAGTTCGACCGCCTCCCGGGGCCGCGCGCATTCGAGAAGGCGTTCACCGACGGACGAGGACAGCGAAAGCGACTTGGTCTGGTCGACCCGATCAGCCCTCGCTGTTCTGAGCGCCGCGCGGACGCGCCCTAAGGCGGCTGCGCGTTCGGCATCGTCAGACAGGCCAGCACGTCCTCGGTTGTTGCCGGCCACTGGAGGGCCTCGGCAGCGACGAGCAACGAAAGGCCGAGCAAGAACGAGGCCGTCAACAAAGCCCCGGCGTAAGGACGCTCGACGTCGACAACGAACTGACCGTCGCCGCCCGAGATGAAGCGCGTGAGCGCGCGCGTGGTCGGGTGAGTGAAGCTGCTGGCGCCGCGGAAGATCAGGCGGTAGAGCCCTCGGAAGGACGCGTAGTCGCCTGCCTCAGGGAGCGTCTCGGCGAAGAGGGCGCTCCAGGCTGTGTCGGCGCCATCGGAGCGCCCGGCGAGGTCGGGCATCAGCCTGACGTCTTCGCCGTATGCCTCGAGCTCGGCACGAAGGTCGTCCTCGATGAGAGGTGTGCCGCCAGCACGGAAGTCGTCATCCGTCCGCCGACGCTCCGAGTAGTCGTACTTGAGCCAGCGCCGCGTCCGCACCTCGG
>WNFU01011521.1_pt1 | contig 16449 bp, 10 predicted proteins | sample 5400121 | NCBI WGS metagenome assembly WNFU01 (sample SAMN13153360, study PRJNA577476) | soil metagenome | isolation source: 100 cm soil or saprolite under grassland replicate 1 | place: USA:California | collected 2016-06-15
AAACACTTCAGCCACTGCGATACGTCCGAATGTATTCACAAATCTCGACGTTTCAAGAATGACTGTCGCGCAGTTATATCTGATTAACCAACAACAGAGAGAACTAGCCATTGCGCAAGCGCAGCAAATCTTCAGGGCCTTGCCTTCAGGTCCCTGCGTTCGTGGATGGCTTCCTGGCCCATCGCTTCCTTTTACACTGTTCTCTGCACCAAGAGGAAGGATCACCTGCAATGCTCAAGGAGCGAGGACCCTGGTTGTTGATTTCAACGGAGTTCCTGAAGGACAGCGGGTCGGCAAAGCCGGTCGAAACATAATGCGCGCGGATCCCATCAGGAATGTCGATATCGGAATCATAAAGAACACCCAGGTTGCCGAAAATGTACGAGCCCAACTTTGGGTCGACTGTTTTAACGCATTCAATTCGCGAAATTTTGGTATTCCTTCTGGCGTGGCAAGTAGTCCCGGCTTCCTAAACCAATGGGCCACAGATGGAGGCAACCGCAGAATTCGATTTGGCGCACGCCTAGTCTTCTAGTAAGTGACGCGGAAGAGGTCACTCTTTGTTCCGTTCCTCAGAACTATTTCTGACGAACCTTCAACAACGTTTAGGAAAGCTCTGAGGGATCTCAACGCAATTCACCCGTTGCTTAATTGATTATGATGGTTTGGGCACTATGGAGAAATCTACGGTTCGCGGCGAAGAATGGCTAAGAAGTGGGGTTCTTACTGAGGAAATTGGTAGGCGCGTGCGGTTTGAACCCCAGACCCCTACCGTGTCAAAGCAGCGCTCTGCCAACTGAGCTACGCGCCTATTCGGAGGTATTTAGGCGCGTTGGATATTTGTCCTATTGAACTTATTAACGGAGATGCCGAGAGGCTACTTCGAACCTCCCTTCTCCTGACCTGTAACCCATTGAACAACAAAGACTTAGCGGATATGCCGAAGGGGGGCCTGTTTAGGTTAATTCCCTTCTCTCAATTTGCTGGGCAATTCTAGAAATGTTTGCCTTTCTCACTTTTTATCCATTTTCATTCGGGCCACAGAGTTTATACCTGCTTCGCGGTTGGGCACTAAATGGGCACTAAAAATTTTGCCCTGAACTAGGCTGTGCGAAGTATGAACTCGCCACATAAGAATGACTTGAAGCTTGCGATGCGACTTGAATGTCCGGTTGTTTTTCGTCGATGCACATGTTCATCTCGATAATTGCCGATCACTTTATCACACACAACAGGGGCCTACGGTCTAATTGAAGGTTGGTTGTCATGTGTAAGTAGCTCTGGAAGCGCAGGCTGTTTCGGAAGTGGCTTGCCGGCAGCCTTTTTGGCCCAATAACCCAGCCCCGGGCGCGGGACCCTAAGTTTCTTGCAAATCTTTGCAAACCCAACATCGGACATCCCATATCTTTTCGCGACGTGCTGGATGGGTTCAGACCAGATCTCATCATAGATCTTTTGACGATCGTACCTGCGGATAAGGTCGCGAAGGATCCATTGGCGATGCGCCTCTTCCCGTCGTTTTTCCTCTTCTATCAGTTCCCTCGTCCGAACATCGAACCCTAAACGAGCAAAGTTTCTACTCACCGGCGTGAGGTGTTTCTTAATCGCCGGCGTTCCCAGAAGGTTATTCAACGTGTCTTGAGTACCTGCTTGGTGCTTAATCATCTGTTCGATCAACTCAAATGTCACGTCCGGTTCGCATTCGAACAAACCTCGCCGTGCATCGGTCAGTTGTTGCTTGTCGTCAGGCCTCCACAGAGCTCTTTGTTCGAGGAGAAGCTGAACAGTCTTTAGTCTTTCGGCCACCTTATATTTCGATGCCTTGGACCTTCTTCCGAAATCTGTTTGGTAAAAGTTGATTGGGGCTTCATATCGGAAGCCTCTGAGACAGTCGTCTACCGCCGATGATCCACCGTTAGGCTTGTCATTGGGATTCGCTCCTAGCTCCAATAGATATTCCACCAGGCTCGCTCGGCCGCCGCCGGCGGCATTCCTAAGCAACGTGTTGATATCGTCTCTCCTCGCGTCTGGCTTTAGCCGCTTTAGAATTTGAACATTGTCACAATAGGTCGCAGCATCAAGCGCCGTTGTATACCCATCGGCGTCATCCTCATCATAGTCAAACATTGGTCCTCTCGACCGAGGATCTGCACCCGCCCACATGAGCAAACTCACCCACTTCAAATCTCCTTCAAAGCAGAAATGCCGCAGTGCCCGGTCAGCCTGCTTTTGCAGTTGTGGCGCGAGATCAGGATGGTTCGCCCTGCATTCGCGCCACGGACGTAGTGCGGTTCGGATTTTCTCCCGGAAAGCCAGAGCAAACGGAAAACCCGTGATGAAGTCGGCGCCGTGATCAAGAAAGTAACGAATAATCTGGGGGTCCCAAACATAAAGCACTTCGATGAATGGGACTGAGCTTACTTCACTGCCATGTGAGACTAACAGTTCAATCAAGTCCAGACGTTTCAGGGAAACCGCCTGCTGCAGAGCCCGATTCTTTACGTCTTGGCTCTCCTCATTGCGAACTAGCAGTTCGACAAGACTATGGAAACCGGTGTCGAGCGCAACCTTGAGCGGAGTGGTTTTTAGTTCGGCCGGCACACACAGCGAGTTCCCCGATGCGATCCAATTCTGGATCTCTAACAGCCTTCCCATTTTGCACAGTCGGAGAAGTTCCTTGGCCTCGGTGGTAGATAAGATTTTGGTCACGAAGAATAATATATAATCCTAACAAGCTTGGACTCTAATACGCCATAATCAATCGGCTGGTAACCGAGTGACGGATATTTCTAAGTTGCCACACCGTTCCAAGCGTGGAACCGGAGATGACAATCGCTAACGAGATTCCGAGTTGTTATGGGCGAAGTTCGCTGAACAGAGCCCTCAACGACTGGGTATGATTGGAGCGTTCTAGAGTTTAGGGAGGATTTCTTGAATGCGCGCGAGGATTACACCAATAGGTGGAGGTTCTGAGAAGAATAGGCCCTCCTCCTTTACGTAGTTCTTTTCTAGCGCCAGACGTCCTTCCTCATCCGGCGAGAGAGCAGGACTATCTGCAAATGAGCCCCCATTCGGTAAGGCCGCGTCGGGCCAGTGCGCACGGCTATACGTTTCAGCGTCACGGTAGGCATCGCGATACTCCTGGGTGCCTATGAAAGCCTGAGTTTCAGCCGTGCCTGCCAGTTGATAGACGTCGTAGTAATGTCGGACCTTTCCGTCGGCTCTATTCTTCTCGTAAGCTGCATGTATAGCAAACAGCTTCTCTATGAAGGTTCGAGTTAGATCGAGGCACTCAACTTCAAACGGCGCTAGATCTTCGGCCAGCCCCTCGAACCCGTGTTCAAGTGTGTATTCCGTTAGAAACGATTTTACGAGCCGAACAGTTGATGGATTCGTGCCTCCTCGAGTGCCCATTTCAAGGATTACGGTTTCGCCTAAGGCACTTATAGGATCAAATATCCGCTTGTACGCGAACTTGCACGTACGATGCACGCCTTTATCGCTGAATTCATGCGCCAGGGCCAACCCGTCAGCACCTTGGACCACGGCCTGAGCCCCTTTCATCCTGCGGTCCAACTCACCCTTGCTTAGAGGTTTTCCGTCCTGCTCGGTCCTAAACAACAGATCAATGTCTTCCGAGAATCGCTCTAGCAGATTCCAACCTTTTGAAAGACTTGTTCCGCCCTTAAAAACGAATTGATTAGGTAAGGAGTCGCAAAGCGCCCGCAGAACTCGGACCACGTAATAGTCTTTTTCGATGATCCCTGGTGGTACCTTCTTGGCGCCGGCAACTGCTTGGACCAAATCGGCGAAGTCGGGTAAGTCGGAGGCAAAGGCCGTCACCTAATCCCCCATGAACGAGCTGCCGGAATCTTTTCCGCGAGCCCGAGCTTAAAGGTGGTCGTCGCATTGAGCGAGTCCTTCAGAGGCTTTAGCGTTTCAGCGTTCTCTCCCATAATTGTCCCGATAGTACCCAGCAAGGCTCTGACTCGGGGTGGCTCTGCACTGGCTAGTTTTATCATGCGACTAAACGAGAAATCGTCCGAACGAAATAGTTCAACGATTCGGTTCACCACACCTTCCGGCGAGGAGTCAGGTATCGACCGAAGATCTCGAAGGGCATCCAGAATGGCTCGCTCGCGATCTGTCATGTTCTTCACTTTAGGCACGACCCTGAACCGCACTCTTCGATCCGAACTAGTACGTAGCGAACTTACGTCACGATCAACAGCGAAAGTCGTTAGGGGTGAGACTTGGGTAGTAAGGCCAAGAGCATTGTAAGCGGGCAAGCCGCTCGCCTTCCACGCGATTCCCCGCCTATCAAGAACCGCTGCCGCTACACGTGAGGGATCTGCCGCTGTCGGCCCAAAACGTGTCTTGCGTGGTTTGTAATAGATCCCCTTGCGAACTCGGTCAAGGCTGCCTTTCCTCGCCATTCGACTAAGTGCTGCAGCCACAGCCATGCCGGGTAGGGGCTCAAAATCAGCATAGGTCCATAGCTTATCCGAGCCGCCCCGTTCTATCTTCTCCCTAACCGTTGTAGCAACCTTCTTAATCATCGGGCGTAATATAGCAATTAGTCGACATGTATGTCAAGTTATATGTTCTATAAACTTGACGCTAATTAATCCTAATTCCTTTCATCTCTGAGATTTAATTGTCATCAACCCCCACATTACTATGCGTCGAGCTGCGTTTGGGTCGCCAAAGCCGCGGAGCAAATAGGGGCGGACAGCCTTACCTGGGGATCACAAGACATCCAAAGGAGCAGAAGAAATGAGATTCATACTTGGCGTACTCGTTGGCTACAGCATGCGAGGAAAAGAAAAACGACTAATCATAGCCCTTGCGACCATAGCGTTTGTTGTCTACTTAGTCTTACCGACAGTCGCCCTCTTGGCACTCAGCATGGACGTGCACCACGAACGCCGGTCAAGACCAGTTCTAACCAGAGTTCCGGCGATCAAAGACTTGAGTTTTGAAGACGCCAAAACCAAACTTCACACCTCTCACTTGAACATTCGACTGTTGGCGACACGCTACGATCTTCCATTTCAGCCCGGACTAGTCATCGATCAAACTCCACAACCCGGAGAGGAAGTTGTTTACGGTTACCCCGTCGGCGTTACCATCACTAAAGCGGATTCCCATGGTCATGGTCCCTAACGACAACTCTTCCAAGAGGACAGAGGAACATCGAGCGATTACTAAAGCGAGGGACACGCGATTTCACCGAGTTTCGGACAGCGCTTTCCTTCTTAGGTAAAATCGGTGCGGACATATTGCCAGCATTGGGGCAGGACTCACATTCGCAGTAATGTGCCTTGAGCCAACTCCCCCGTAGAGCGCGAAATTGCTAAGGTATACAATCCCACTTGAGTGCGATATTCTTCTAGCCTGCCAGCGATTTCGAAGTCAGTTTTGTAATCAACAACAATCCAAGGGCTTGGGGAGCCATGTTCGCGGAATGCTACGTCTACGATGCCTTCGACCATTATTCCATCGTCAAGCTTCATAATCACCGGAGCTTCCCGGCGGCAGTTACCTGAATCCATGGCAGCGGCGGCACGCTGTAGGAGTGGATGTAGAAGTGCTCTTTGTACCGTCTCTGCCGCAGCCACAGTTTCCTCGTCAGTCGCGCCTAAGACTCTCCCCTGAACCCCCGCAATCTCTTCAATGCCCTGGCGATTCGAATCAAGCGCCACAACAGACAGCACAGCATGGACCAACGTGCCAAAACGTTTGCCGTGTGGTCGGGTAAAATCAATCTCGATCGTTTCGACCGTAACCTCTGGCATGAGTCGAGGTTTAGCGTCGCTAACCTTCGGCTCTTCTCCCTCGATCTCAGGTTGCTTCTGAACCGTGAAAGCGGAGGCGTAAGAAGTAGCCGTTACAACGTTCCATTCAGGCTTGCTCCCAAGTGCGCGATTACTCGCGCGTTGCACCTGCCACTGTTCGTGTGCGCGAATTCCCTCCTCCGAACGAACTTTACTCTCATCCTCTTTTAGGTATTTCGTCAACCGTGAGCTGGTGCGAGCCACGGTGGCTGGTGCCGCCAGAATGGAAGGATCCCACCAAACAACACTGTGTTTGCCCGCCTGCGGCCTGTGCAGACCGGGACTCACAGAACCCTTTGGACGCACTGCGTTCTTGGGCCGCGCAACAACGGTGTCGTCTCCGAACTCAGGGCTGCCTTGAGGCTGTTTTGTCTCGGGCTTAAAACTGAGAGCCTCGGATGGATATAGCACCGGATTCAAGATGTCCAACCATCCCTCGTATGGATGATCTCCTAACGCACAAACAACCAGAAGATCGCGAGCACGAGTTGCTGCCACGTAAAGAACTCTCGCAGCCTCTTCCTGCTCGATCTTCATTTCGTCCTCGGCGTGTTCCTGAACCTCAATTGGTGTACAGCCAGCGAGCTTTGTAACACTTAGGCCAGCCGCCTGATTGACCCACTTTGACGGCTCACGCGTATCCTTCGCGGTAATGTCAACGAGCAGCACAACGGGAAACTCGAGTCCCTTCGCCTTGTGCACCGTCATAATCCGTACACCATCGACGCCCTCTTCCATGATCGGAGCATCGCCCACATCGCCGGACTCTGCCTGTTCGTCAAGCCAATCGACAAATGCGCGGAAAGAGATTAATCCGTTGCGCTCGACTCTGCGGGCCATATCGGTAAGGCGCATAATGTTGGCCAACGCCTGCTCGCCGGTGGACCAGTTGGCAAATCCCGCATGCGCTCTAGTCGTCGCCAGTAACGTGCTGATGGTCTCAGCAATCGGACGACGATTTCGTTTGCGATGAAGCTCGCGTAGAATCGTGAGCGCTCCAACGACTTCAGCCAACGACTCCGGCAAGTCATCCGGCGGTTGCTTGAAGGAATGTAGACTGCCGCATAAGGTTCGGTAGGCCAGCAACTGCGAGTCTGTAAACGCGAAGAGGGGTCCACGCAAGGTTGCAAAAACCGCGAGTTCATCATCCGGCCATTCAACCGCGGTGAGAGCGTTGCGGATTGCCTCCACTTCTTCTCGCGAATGGAAGGAGCTTCCGCCAACCAAAAGGTGGGGGATTTGATAGGCTTCCAAAGCTTGCACATATGCTCGCGTCACGTCAGTAGCGTAATGGCGCAAACGACGAAACAAGAGGCAAACATGCCGAGCCTGCAAAGGTACTCGCTCTTCAGACCTCCCACGTTCTGTAACAGTCCAGCCGCTCTCATTGATTAGCCAGTTTAGAAACGCCGCGACGTCACCGGGCAGCGACTCATCAATCTTCCAGTCGACAACTTTTCCGTAGTCGCCATAAGGTTGCGACACAGGCAAAGCGATGATGGCTGGCTGAGCTTCAAATGCTTTCCGGCTCGGCGCAAGTGGAACATATTGGGCCTGCGTTAACGATTCCTCCTCCATCACTGGAGCAAAGGAGGCGTTAACAGCCTCCTGAAGTTCCGGCACCGCCCGAAAACTAACATTCAGATCAACCAGGGCACCTCCCGATGCGATTACACGTCGCTTCACCTCCTGATAAAGAGCTACGTCGGCGCGACGGAAGCGATAGATCGATTGTTTGGGATCGCCCACTATAAAAAGCTTGCCGGGAAGCGGACGCACTTGGCGCCAGTCCTGCTGATCCGGATCATCCGAGCCGAGCAGCATGAGAATCTCAGCCTGCAGAGGATCGGTATCCTGAAACTCATCCACGAAGATGTGGGTAAACCGTCGCTGCAATTCGATTCGAATATCGCGGTCGTCTCGAACTAGATTACGAGCCCGCAAGAGCAGATCAAGAAAATCGAGCACGCCCGCGCGTTCCTTTAGTTGTTCGAAGCCCTCGACCACCTGCCACAATTCTTCGCGGAGTCGTGGCGCCAAGTCAGCGCCTGCCATGTCGACAAACTCCTTGACGCGGGTCTTGAGCTCGTCGCGACGATTCCTTAACTCGTCGGCCGGAAAATCGTCTTTTGTGAAGTAAGCTTTCCAATCCTTTCCCCTGCCCCAGCCTCCGAGCAAACCAAACAAGCGCGCCTCAATTCCGTCGTAATCACGAGGGGCACCCAGCGACTCAACCCGCGTGGCCTCCGCAGCGAAGCGTTTGAGATAAGTAAGTGACTTTGTCAGCCACTGATCTGGCTGCCCGGACTCTGACCAATCGCCAAGGCCCTTAATTTCGTCCATAAGCTCATCAATTTCGGAGTCGCGCTCAAACCCCTCGCAGCGTTTCCAGGGCGCAGTAAAGTCGCGTTCCTTTACCAACTCCAAAGCGGCTCTTCGCAAGATCGCTTTTGGACCACTCTCACTTGGCTTACTGACTAGTGTGGCACTGCGGCCACCTCCGAATTGTCGTCGCTGAGGTATTCTGAGAATCCTTCGCACACCCTCCCCGGGATTCTCAAGTTGTTTTTCAAACCAGCGTTCAAAGGCCATATCAAAAAGTGGGTAAGTCATGTCCTCAGTTGCCACTTCAAACAACGGATCGATTCGAGCTTCTACTGGATGCTCCCGCAAGAGGTCGGCGCAGAAGGAATGAATGGTTCCCATGCGCGCCTCTTCAAGCTCCTCCACGGCCTTATTCAGATACTTCGCTATCTCCGCCGAGTCATCGTAATGTTGGCGGGCATCCTCGATTGCGGATCTGAGACGGAGTTTTAGTTCACCGGCAGCGAGCTCCGTGAAAGTCACAGCAGCGATGTTCGCAAGGCTGACGCGGCCGGAAATGATGCCGGACAGAATCCGGCCGACGAGCGCGCTCGTTTTCCCAGTGCCGGCTGCTGCTTCAACAACCAGGGTTGTATCCAGGTCGTCGCGTATTCGATCCCTCGCAGCTTGGTCCGCGAGCGGGGCGGCAGGAATTTTCTTAACTCTTTTCGTCATGGCAGGTCTCGCAACGCTTTTAACTGCACCAATCGATCCCGGGGCTTGATGCGAGTTCGAGTTTCTTCGAACGTTCCACACACGGCCAGAAACTCACACCAGTTACACGCATCGTGGTCCGGAGCAGCCGGGAGGAACGCATCCGCGAGTCCCTGGCGAATCGCAATCAACACGGTATTGAGTATGTGCAGATTTTCTTCATCGAGAGGAACGACGCGTTCCTCATAGCCACCATCAGCCGTGCAGTAGTAGAGTCGACCCGACTCCACCCGTGCATCGAGTAGTTCCTGACATGCAAGCGCGTAGAGCAAGGGTTGCAGGTATTTCCCGCCGCCGACAATAGTTTCATTATCTGCTCGTGCCTTCCCCGTCTTGTGATCGGTGACGCGAAATCTGTCGCCCTGCCGTTCGACCATATCAATCGACCCTCGTAGCTTAAGGTCGCCGATTATTCCAACGGGGTCGGCAACGCTCGCCGGATCAGCCTCTCTTGGACCACGATCGCTCAGACCAAAAGACAACTCAAATTTATCCGGTATCCAAGCATGCTCGTCCGTCATACGGCGCAGCCACTCTCGCAAATCCGCCCGAATGCTGTTGATGCCGTCATGCCAAACGCGCGGGATCGCCGGTGCAAGCCGGTCCTCGTAGTCCGACGCTAAACGCCCAAGCCCACGATCAACCCGTTTCATGAAATAACGAACCGCGGGTCAAAGGATCGATCACTTCGATGGCTGCTGGCTCTTGGCGTAAGTCGAAACGAAGAATCGCGCTCAGGAAAAATCGATAAGGGCAGCTGGCGTAATTTTGGAGTGCTGTGGCTGAGAACGACCGCGCGGAGAATTGATGTTTCGTGAGACTCTCGCGGGCTAACTCATCCACGTCAACTAAGCCATCATTTGGCGTCCACCTGCGTAGCCAGCGACGACTGCGAGCACGCAAAGCTCGAGCGAGGTGAGTATTCGCTGTCAGCAAATAATGTGCTGCACCCGTGGCCTCTTCCTTATTCGACTCAACCAAATTCGCAAGCAAAGCCAAGTCATACTCTGCCTCATCAATAGCAGCATTGGGGCGTTCTGGCGCAGGCCAGCCAAGGCGCGCTCGCGTCGTTGACTCTGCTCGAGATGCTATCTCCTCGAAACCAGGCAAGATGCCTTCGGCAGCGCGTAAAGCTTCCAGAGCATAGAAGGATGGAACTCGAGGTCTTGATTGCTGAACATCAATGCGCGGATATGAAAGATAAACCCGGTCTCGGGCGGTGCCGATCGCCATCCTCAAAGCGAGACGTTCGACTTCCACTCGATCACGTCGCGTTGGGAGTTCAGTGTCCTTCCGCTGCACGTCCGGCAAGATTGGATCTTCGACAATCTTTCGCGGAAAAATTCTTTCCGCAAGGCCTGGGATAAACACCACTTGAAAGGAAAGCCCGCGGGCTGCGTCAACCGGTCCTATGAAGACGCGACCATACCGCCGTCTGGGTGGCTCCACTCCCAGGTCATGAAGGCGGGCCTCGAGAACGAGTTGCACTTCGTAGAGATCGACTGGCCCAACCGAGCTCATTGGTTCCAGTTCCGCGAGCGTAGCCATCACGCCTCCAGGTTGGCGCAGAGCATTCACGGCCAGCTCGCGTAGGTGTGCGAGCCACTCATTCCAATTCGCTTTGACTGGGAGGTCAGCTAACCGTCCAATAAGCGGCAAAGCATATTCTCGCAAAGCGTCGAGGTCGCGAATATCCCTTCTAATAGAATCAACGCGAGCCTCCTCTTCAGACGCAACTTCCTCAATCCGGAGACGAAGCTCATTAGCAAGTCCTTCGAGTCGTCGTGCCCAACGCTCCTTGCCTCCGATCACGGCTGAATCGACGAGCAATCGTTCCCAACGCGCTGGGGCTCGCAAGGCTCCATCAACTACCGCACTCTTCTCGGGCTCAGCGACCAGGTCCGAATCCTCGATCTCGTTTGCCGTCTCGTTGTTTTCAGCCTCTGTTGTAATTGCTGCCAGCTCATCGGTTGGGGCGACCCACTGGGATTCCACGTCTTTCTTCGCTGCAGGCGCCGGCACTTGGCCCAGCGACAGGTACTCAGCAAACCGTTTCGCCGAGAGTCCATCAGCAGCGCATGCCAGAAGCGCGAGCATGGCTCGACCTGCCGGGTCGGGAGCCGTTGTACCGCGCACGAAGTAAGCGGGAATTTCGGCCCGACTGAATGCCTCTTCGAGATGAGATCTGTACTCTCCGGGTGAATTGAGCAGGACCGCCATTTGATCAAAAGGCACGCCTCGCTCCGCCTCGGCCTGAATACCCCTGACAATTTCAACGCATTCGCGTGGTTCCCCGGGCCAGTTCTGAATCGTCACACTCGAGTCGAGCGGAGTAATCGGCGGGGAGGAGTTCTCGAAGAGATGTTGTTTGGCGAGGGAGAGAGAATTTGTGCCGCTGGTCGCACGTGGTTTGCCCCGCTTGCATCGAAGTGACTCTTCTAATGATGAGACTGTACGCTCATCACCCTGCGGCACTGTTGCCAGCACACGCGGCGAACCAGCCGCCAGTTCCTGGATCAATCTGCTCTCCAATCGGCCGCGTATGGCAACGTCGAGCAACAAAAGCGGAAGCCTCGCGTAGGGAGCGTTCTCTGGTGAGCTAATTAAGTCAATAGCTGCCTTGTACAATGCGGCCCGGTCGGAGAGTTTCGACTCTAGTAGCTCCTGCTCGACGAGGTTTGCAATCGCAGCGAGATCTTTCCCTCCGCGATCTAGCAGCGCGATCGAGTCGGCGGCGACCTCATTCATGCGCAACTCTTCCAACGTCTTTGCGACTGCAATGGGAAAGCCCGGCCGTGTTGCCACTCGCTCGAAGTAACTCAGTGCGCCTTCTGATTGGAGCGAATGAATAGCGCGCGCCACAACCGCCGTGAATGTGAGATTACTGGCCGGTGCACTGCCAGAGGCAGCAAGAGCATGTTGTGCCAGCCGCGATGCAAGGACGTTTAGAGTTAGATGTTTGATTCCAAACCAAGCTGCGGACGAGCTCACTACGCTCAGTTGAAAATCTGAAGCGGCTTCCGTTGAATTTGCAACAATGAGTATTTCAGTATCGGCGGGATAAGCTAGTACCCAGTTTCTAGCAGTTTGAAGTCGCTCGACCGCATCACTGGAGACTTCGATTCCCTTTCTCGCGCTTTTGGTCATGAGAACTCCGATTGCTTCACCACAGAGGTAGAGAACGTTCACGCATCGCCTATGCTGAGGTTAAAACTTAGCTCTTCTGAAATAACACCGGGCAGCTGTACGGCACAACTCGACTCCGGCGTTATTAACCGAGCAACCGCATCCTGCCCCATTACTACGCGAAACCACCTCTCACGATCTGACATCACTCGATACTGCCGTTCGTCGGCCGTGCCTGCCAGGTATGGGAGATACACGACTATAGACTCCTTGCCTTCGGCTTTGCAGCCCAGCCGGTCAATACGTCCCGTACGCTGTTCGATGTTGCTCGGGTTCCAGGCTAGATCGTGGTGAATAACGTGCCGGCAAAATCGCTGCAAGTCGACGTCCTCTCCCATCACTTCACTGCAAACAAAGACATCAGGGAAGAATGGAGTATTAAACGCTCGCATCAAGCGGGCCCGTGTTTCGCGCTTAGTCGTGCCTGTGGCTACCTGCACGTTGGCGAGCGTGAGTTTGTCACGATGAACATCCGTATTGCCATCCTCATCATCTGAAACCCCGATGGTTCCTGTTTCAGTTTTCAATGCCGCTTCCAAGTAAAGCTCGCGCTCTGACTCAGAACATTGCTGAGTTAAGAAATCAATGAAGGTGTCAAACCGCTGGCGCCAGGATCCTGCTGAGCCATCGACGTGATCCAAAGTTCTCGCTACCGCCTCGGCGGGCTTAATTCGATCAACGTCAGCTAGGGGAAAACACCTGATTAGCGTGGTAGAAACTCGCATAAAGCGGCGCATCGCCGTTATGAGAGATTCGCGTTGCTCGTCAGACATCTCTACCTTGTCAAGCGAAGCAGAATGCCGTTGCACAATCTTGCGGAGTGCACGATCAAGTGCTTTCCTACCGGGCGAATCAACATCGTCAAAGAAACGTTTTCGTATTCTCTCAAGGAGCCGCTCGACGTCGCCGTCGTTAATATCCTGACCCGCATTCTGCAGGGCGTTTCGTGCGCGTACAGCGATGCGTCGCTCGATTTCGTCGCTGATATGAATGCGTAACGCGCGGCAGGTATGTCGATAAAAGGCGAAGACAAGTACCTTCTCGCCCCTCTCCCACAGATCGACAACCCTTCGCACCGTTGCAGAGATTTTTGGATGGCCCGCACCACTTGTGCTTTCCAGCGCACTGTCGAATTCAGTTAGGTACCAGCGAGAGTGTGACAGGTCTGCCAACTTGGAGGTGGCCTCCTCTTGTTCATCCAATCCAGCTTCCTTACTTTTCCGAGTAAATCGAAATGCCTCGTAGGAGGAACAGAGTGCTTCCCCCAGCACATCCTTGCTGGGACGAGCTGCACTTCGCGCCGCGAGAAAGAAAGGAAGCAATTGCCCGGAGGGGAGTGTCAGGCCTCCTGTTTTCTCAAGTACGTCGATTGCTGCGCCATCTAATCGTTCACGACGACTGATCTCCGTATGTGGCCAACATGGAGTCTTGTTGTGTCGCACAATCCAGGGCCTCAAAGCCTCCTCTGCCGACTGTCGACTACGTTTTGCTGCTTCGTAAGCATCTACTACGGCGCTTTGATGATTAGTGAGAGATTCTCGCGGAGAAGTAAGGAGAGAGTTCCACCACAACTCAACGTCACTGTCGACATCACAGTCTTCCGGCCGCAAACGACTCCAACGTCGCTGCAAAGCAATCGCGCTACGCTGGCTCTCGGTTAAACGCTGTCCCAAATTGTCCAGGGACTGTTGAAAATTTTCGCGACTGCCCAACTCAAGAGGTTCCCAACGTATTCCTCCGAACCTTTCCAGAACGCTTACCAGTTCATGATGTCCAAGTTGAAACGGCGTCGCAGTAAGGAAGAGCATTCGGTCAAACGCATTTGCCATTGCTCCATCGCCGGTGCGCAGGTCGCGTCTTGAGTCTGGCGACTGGAGTTGGCGGGCGAGCGCCGTACCGGGATTTTTGAGATGGTGCGCTTCGTCCAGGACCAAAAGCGGCGACCGCCAGCGCGTCTGGGCAAGAACTGCATTCCAAAGCGTTTTCTCGACTTTCAACAACGTTCTGCGCGCATCACTGATTCGCTCCGATAACCGCTCGCTGGTTCGCAATGGCATCTCTGCTAGCGCCTCCGCGATTGGCTTCAGATCAATCCTGCTGATGGCTCTACTCACCGACTTCGGAACAGGATCGTCTTGTAACTGGCGCCGTTCGTCTCGAAGCGTCGCGTTGTAAATGTCTTTCCAAGCTTCAGGACCTGTTTGCAAGAGTTTCCGCCATAGCTCATCTCCCCAACCGTGAGCACGCTCTTCACCAATCGCCCACAGTAATTCACCCAGGAATCGAGGAATGTGTTTCTTAACTTGAATGAGTTTGTTCGCGTTGCCGCGAGCATGGCGCCGCAGCGCTTCCGCAATTAGAATTCCAAATGCACGTGGGATCAAGACTACGCCTTTAGTTCTTGGATTCAATCGAGAGTATTGGAGGCTTGCGAATTAGAACGTCGAGCACGATGCCATCAATTTGGTTATCGATTCCGTAATAGGTCACCACTCGAACTTTCTTGGTGGGTTGACCATAACGATCAACGCGGCCTTCGCGCTGTTCGTGGCGAGTAGGATTCCACGACAGATCGTAATGAAGAATGGCGTCGAAGTCTTTCTGAAGGTTTATCCCCTCACTTAGGCAATCGGTCGCCACGAGAACATGCTTTTCACTCTCCGCGAGCTGCGAAACACGTACTTCACGATCGGCGGGAGGCAATATTCCTGTCACGGCCTCAACCGCGACATCCTTTGGCAGTGCCTTGCGCAAAGCAGCGGCCACATAGTCGGCTGTTGGTATGAAGCGGCAGAAGACGATTGGCCTCGCGCCTTGGGCGAGCATGGTCTTGATAATCTTGATGGCCTGCTTCAGCTTCTCGTCATTGTCACACTGAAGCCCCTCCGCTTCGCGGGCCATCTCTAGCAAGCGGCGGCGATCGCGTTGCTGATCGTCCTGATCGTCGATCATGCTTCCGGGTACTACATCAGAACCTTCCGTGGTCTCATCATCAATAAGATCCAATACACTACGCCGTCCGAGTTCATCGACTTCTTCAACCGTATCAGCGTCGGCACTCGCCGCCCGCGTGCGAAGTGTTGCTGCTGCGGCTGCCGGACTCGAAGCCATCGAGCGCAAGAGAGCTAGTGCTGACCACCAACGAACACGTTGTCGCCGGCGACTACCACCCTCGGGGTGTGTGACAATTTCGCGGGCGTAGGTCAAAACTCGCTCGAAGAGACGTCGATATTCGCCCGAGAGTTTGTACGTTTCCTCGCTGTCATCGCGGTCGGGGAAAGGAGTGTCAGCGTCAAGAAAGTGGCGAATATCGCCACGCCTCCGCTGGACGAAATGTTGGGCCAACTCCCGCCGGTGTTGCTCGTTTTCAGGGCCAGTCAAGTCTTCCGGCAATCGAGTAAACTCAGGCTTGAGCAATGACAACAGCGATCTGAACGCTTCTTCATTTCCACTGTGTGGCGTAGCCGTAACGAGTATCATGTGGCGGTTTTCATTCTTTGAAAGTCCCGCTATCAGTTGATGGCGTTGATGTCGACCACCCCCTCGCCGATCAATACCAGAGGCGCAGGTGTGAGCTTCGTCGACGATAACCATTTCAGGGCAAGTACGCAGAAACTCGTCGCGCCGCGCATCCGACTTGATGAAGTCCATCGAGACAATGACATACGGATAAAGATCGAAGAGCGATTGCCCTAGCCGACAGTTACGGGCGAGCCTTAAGGCAGTGCTTGGCAGAACAAGTTCTGCATCAATGTGAAACTTGTCACGCAGTTCGAGTTGCCACTGTTCAGCCAAGTGCGGCGGACAGAGCACCGCCAAGCGTTGAACTTCTCCGCGATCAAGCAGCTCGCGAGCTATTAGACCAGCCTCGATGGTCTTACCGATTCCAACATCGTCCGCAATTAGGATGCGAACGGGATCGAGGGTGAGCGCCATCAACAAGGGCACCAACTGGTAGGGCCGGGGCTCCACAGCGATACGTGCAAACGAACGGAAGGGTCCAGCACTTGAACGGAACCCAAGTCTTACCGCGTCGCGCAATAGCCGGCAGGAGCGAAAGTCGCCAATCAGACTAGGATTGGGTAGATCAAATTGCGCTGGCTGTACCGTTTCGAGTGCAAGCAGAATACCGGTTGTCTCATCATCAGTTCCTCCCAATGGGCGCACCATTAGTAGGTCGTCTTTCGTTTCAGGAAGAACAACCCACTCTCTTCCTCGCGCTTTGACCAGCGAACCAATCGCGAAGCTCATGATGCCCTCCCAAAGATGTTAGGGTACCGAGCGATAACCTTGTCCCAATCCTCCTCATAACTAAACCGGATCACGGTATATCCACGGTCTTCCATCT